>Ga0181520_10001988_pt1 | contig 39858 bp, 31 predicted proteins | sample PEATcosm2014_Bin_29_FD_132451 | JGI IMG/M metagenome (GOLD analysis project Ga0181520, IMG submission 132451) | Peatland microbial communities from MTU Mesocosm Facility, Houghton, MI, USA - PEATcosm2014_Bin02_30_metaG | ecosystem: Environmental > Terrestrial > Soil > Wetlands > Peat | place... | reverse complement strand
TGCCGATTCAAACCTAATGGTTTACAGTGTATTCCAGAATAACAAATATGCAATTTATGGTATTGACTCTTCTAAAATTCTGGATGGTGAAAATATACAACCCGATTTTATAACCGGCGATCCCTCACTTTTGCCGCCGCCAAAACAAATAACTAATTTTTTTGTAAATAACTTGACTAATCCTATAAAGGGTCTTCCAAGTGATACCGCCACATATTTAATAACAGATTATAGCCCATCATTAAAATTAGTTGGAGTGGGCCAGCCATATGTGGGTGCAGGTGTTGATCCATTTGGTACTTTTGTCGGCGGAGGTATTGCTTTGTATTGGAGCGATCTGCTAGGGAATCAAAATCTTGCTACAGCTTTGCAGGTTTCAGCGGGCAGTCAAATAACATATATCTCCGGTTTAGTTGGTTATATGAACACTGAAAGCAGATTAAACTGGGGCGGCGTAATTCAGCAAGAACCGTATTTTTACACCTATTATGCTGCAGGAATAGATACCGTAAACGGGCAGCTCGCTGATGCTCAAGAAGAATATATATATCAGGAAACCGATAGAGAGGTAGCAGGACTTATTTCTTATCCATTAAGTGAAGCGTCCAGAGTTGAATTTTCTCTTGGATATAGGAATATAAGTTTCACAACCGAAGTCATTACACAAGCCTATTCTCTAGCTGACGGTTCATTAATTGAAAACGAAACACAGAAATTGCCTTCCGTAGGCGCCATTAATTTAGCTGCAACCAGCATCGCTTATGTATTTGATAATAGTTATTACGGAGCTACCGGGCCTCTTTTAGGTTCACGTTACCGGATCGAGGTCTCACCTAATTACGGTAATATTACATGGACAGATATCCTGGCAGATTACCGGATATACCTAATGCCTTTAAGGCCATTTACTATTGCAGCTAGAATACTTTCATATGGTCGATATGGCAAAGATGCCGAAGATGAACGTTTAACACCCGAGTTTCTTGGCTACCCGGGTCTTGTTAGAGGGTACGATATAAATTCATACTCCGATAATTCATATACTAATATAGAAGGCAGTAAAATATTAGTTGGAAACCTTGAACTTCGTTTCCCTCTTCTGGGTATACTTGGTATAGGACCCGGTTTTTATGGCTACTTCCCGGTTGAATTTGCCGGATTTTACGACACAGGTGTTGCCTGGTATAATGATGAAAGACCAGATTTTCTGCCACATGGAGACAGAATGCCAGTCAGCAGTTCCGGAGTTGGCCTCAGAATTAATCTTTTCGGATATGCTGTGGGAGAAGTTGATTATGTACACCCATATAATCATGGTGACACAAAGTCTGTATGGGAATTTAATTTAATGGAAGGATTTTAACTTTACAAATCGATCAATTTACAAGTATAGTGACAGTTCAAGACGTACGGAAAAAATTCTTCTCGCAACAGCAATCTTACAATTCTTGAAGTCTGTCACTATAGTAAATAATAAATTAATTAGATCCTGTACTTAGCTTAACATCAGCCCAGAAATTTAAAGGTTGGGTTGAAAAACCTTTGGACGCCCCTTGGCTTCCATTATGACTATGCCCTCTGCCACCAGAATGCATTCCGCTGCCCTGGCCTCCATAATCGTCTCCACCGCTCGTCCCTTCACCAGAGCCTTGTGATGGGTCTTCTCCGCCTTCGCCTAGATTTCTATCTGAAAAGTTTTTATTTTTTTTGATTTCCTGAGTTCCGGTTTCCAGTCCAACAGAAATAGTGCTGCCAGAAACAGCACCTACGGCATAGCTATACTCATTTTTCATAGCGATTGGTATTCTAAATTCATAGACCATTCTATAATCTTTAACAGTCATTTTGAGTTGAACTCCCTTCAATTGCGCTATCGGATACCTAGTAGATTCATTATTTGCATCGATAACTTCAATTTCTGTTTGATTTTTCAGAAACTTATCTTCCATATTATCACGGTTAGGAAATCCCGCAGACTGCCTCTTGTCCGAAGGAGTTTCCCGCCCATCATCGGGGTTAAGTCTTCTGCCTTCCCCCTGGTCATCACCATTTTCAAAGGCATCTCTATCCATATTTTTAGCCATCAGGGGATATCGAATGCCAAATTTTTTGTCACCTTTGTCTGAATTATCAAACCAAATCGTTATGCCGGTTGTAAAAATTTTTCTTTCAAGCTGCTGGTCAGAAGTTACCAAACAGAGGTATAAATAATCTTTATCATTCTGAATACCAACAAGAGAATTAATTTCGTCATAAAATACAAGAGAATTGCTCCAGTCACTGTCATTTCCGTCTATTGTAATATTTTGGGTGCGCCATTTACTGCTTAGTTCCTTATCTCCGCATCCGGCAAAATAGATTACAATCAAGAGCATGAACAAAAGTAATACATTTATTCTAATACTATTTCCTTTCACCTTGATCTCCTCATTAAGTTTATAAATAATCTATTTTATTAGACAATTAAAAAGCCGAAAACATTTAAAGTGGGCGGACATTTTTCTTTTAGTATAAAAATGCATTGGCTGAAATAAAATTAATAAATTCCTATGGATAAATTAATTAAAATTATCAAAGAATCGATGCAATATAAAACGCCAAAGCAGAAATAGCAGCAGAAACTGGTATTGTAAAAATCCATGCCCAAACTATTCTACCTGCTACCCCCCATCGGACTGCGGAAAGCCTTTTAATTGATCCTACACCGGTTATTGCACCGGTGATTGTGTGTGTGGTACTAACTGGTATTCCAAGAGCAGTAGAAACAAATAGTGTTATAGCTGCACCTGTTTCAGCACAAAAGCCGTCAACCGGTTTAAGTTTTGCCACTCTTTGGCCCATGGTTTTAACAATTTTCCAACCACCGAACATTGTTCCGCAAGCCATTGCAGCCTGGCAGGATAAAACTACCCATAGAGGAATAAAAAACTTGTCAATTAAATGAGCACTGAATAGTAGCCCGCCAATTATTCCCATGGTTTTTTGTGCATCATTCCCACCATGCCCGAGACTGTATAGAGAAGCTGAAATTAATTGACCTTTTCTGAAAAAATGATCAACTTGCTGTGGTATTTTTTTGCGGAAACCCCGATAAACCAACACACCAATTACAACACCAAGAACTAAACCTAGTACGGGTGACACAAAAATAAATAGAACAGTTTTTAGGATACCTGATGAAATTAGGGATGATGGCCCTGCTTTAACCAGGGCAGCTCCCATCAATCCGCCTATAAGAGCATGTGAAGAACTTGTTGGTAAACCTAAATACCAGGTAATAATATTCCACAAGCATGCCCCAGCCAAAGCAGCAAAAATGATATTCGCATCAATGACTTTAATATCGATAATGCCCTTTCCTATCGTTCCAGCTACATGTAAGCCGAAGACCAGAAAAGCGATGAAATTAAAAAATGCTGCCCATAATACGGCTAAACGTGGCGAAAGGACTCTTGTGGCTACGACAGTAGCTACTGAATTTGCAGCATCATGAAAACCATTTAAGAAGTCAAATGATAATGCAAGCAGAACAAGCAGAATTACAGATAAAGCCACTTTTATGCCTGTTTTACAATTATTGTTTCAATTATTTTAGCTACATCATCGCATTGATCCAATAATTTTTCGGCAGTTTGAAAAATATCTTTCCACTTCATAATATATACGGCCTCATAATTACCACTGAATAATTCTGCTATAGCCTCATTTCTAAGCTGGTCGCCCAGACTTTCAAGTCTGTCAACTTCTATATAGTGTTCTTTTACCGATTTAAAACTTTTATTATTTCGCAAACCTTTTACAGCTATTGAAATAGAATAAACAGCACTATCTACCAGTTTTAAAACTTCGATAAACTTTTTATCTATTCCATTAACATTATAAATTTTCATTAGATTAGAGAGTTTTAACACCATATCTATAACGCTGTCAAGCTCATGGGCTAAAGAGTGAATATCTTCCCTGTCAAGAGGAGTAATAAAAGTTTTATTTAATTTTTCAAATATCTCGTAAGTAATTTTATCTGCTGAAAGCTCTATCTCTTTAATTTTTACAATATCTTCTTCCCCCACGCGTCCATGTTCTACTATTTCCTGCAAGAATTTTGAAGCGCAGATAGCATAAGCAGTAAGCTTATCGAACATATCAAAAAATTCGTACTCTTTAGGGAGTAAACTAAAGCCCATTTTGACCCTCTAATTATTAATCTAATCTACAAAAATACGAGTATTTTAGGATAGGATAAATAAAAAGTTAAAAAATAATAATGGGCGAAATAATTTTTTTATTTTATCCTAAAAAAGGATTAAATAGTTAATATTTTAACGTTTTTAGATATTTATTATTACTTATAGAGTTGAATTGAATAGAATCTGACTTAAGTGCCTAATTATTTAATTTCTCCCATTCAACTACCGCATTGAAAACTTGTTTATTATTATTGTTAATATTCAATGCCTCAACAAAATGAATTTCATTTCCAGGTGCCATTCTATTTACACTAATTTCGAGATTTTCACCGAATTTTGTTTCGGATAAAAATGAAACCTGCAGTGATTTAATATTATTCTTGAAATAATGATCTTGAGAATAACAATTTAGAATAAATTCAATATACTTTTCGTTATTGACGTGTAAATTCATATCTATATCGGTGTAGACAATCTGCTTTTTAAATATGTTTTCTTTCTTGTTTTCAAATTTGATCTTTACGGGTAGATCAGTTAAGGCATTTTCTTCAGATAAATACGGTATATCTTTAGGCAAATTTTTCAAATCATTCACCCTTTTGGATTTTACATTTACTAACAGCCATGCAGTTGCAGCACGGCAAAAGATATCATTTTTATAATCCGATAAAAGAAAATCTCTAAGTGCATATAATCTATATATACCTTTGGGCCATGTTTTTATCCTTATGGCATCTTCAAATTTCGGATAATTTAAAAATTCTATTTTAGCCCAGGATAATGCCCAAAATAATCCCGCATCCTGCAAGTCGTTCCATCCGACACCCAGGTCTTTTGCATGTTCCGATGCAATATCCTGCAGAAAATTAAATATTGAATTAACCTTTAATTGATTCTTGAAATCTACATCATAGGTACGAACTTTTAGCGATTCTTCATAAAATGATTTCATTTTTCGATTTTCCTGAATAGTAAATATCCCTTTATTTTCCTGTCAACTCCTGAATCCCACCGGAACACAAAGACAATAAGTATAAAAATATTACACGAATAAAGAATGACTTTTGCCCTCATTCTGAACTATATTTCTTTCTCCTCATATCAATTTGAGAATTCCTTGCTTACAATCTTTAACTCCCCGGGATAAGTGATATCGCCAATAGGTGTTGATACCGTTGGATGCACATAAAGTTTAACAGTAGACGAATAGCCTTTGCTCCCGGCAATTGCGAATGCGAGATTAACAAGTTCTTTATAGTCTTTATCGCTAAAAAATTTATATAAATCTATATCCATCCTGATTGGGATATTTACCGAGTCACCGGTACCCGGAATGAAAATCGGGTTGTTTATATTCCCTTCAATTGTTTCTCTATCATCAATAAATACTTTAAATGGAAGTGATTTTAATGTAATATCTGTTCTTGGATATCCCCCAGTGCTGTCATTTGGATTTTTTGCAAGGACATTAACTATAAAAGAAGCGGGAAAATTTTTCTTTCCAAAATTACCGGTTATTCTCAATATTTCAAGGGGCGAAAAATCCTTATAACTGGTTTTTCCATCCATAGAAACTCCGCTGATCGAATAGTGGTCAATTTTATCCAACTTAAATTTAAGCCGTGCTACATTTACCGCAGTCCTGTAAACAGTACAACTAATATTAACTAATGTAAGGAATATAAATACATATATATACTTTTTCATAATTTTATTGCTTTTTGAGATTCTTTTATTTTGTCTAATATTAATTCAGCCACTCTTAATGCACGCAGTCCATCTTCCCCGGAAACGAGAGGTTTTACATCATTTATAATTGCGTTAACGAATAATTCGAGTTCATATTTCAATGCATTTATTTCTTTTATCTCCGGCTGTTCATAAACTACCCTTTTCTTAAAATCGTCAATTCCAATCTCACCAAATGAAATATAATCGGAATTAAGCTTTTCTTCAACCGGAATAAGACGATACACTTCAGAGACTCCAGTAATAAAATCAAGCGCTATATAATTATCTCTCTGGAAAATGCGCATTTTCCTCATCTTTTTTTGTGAAATTCGGCTTGACGTAACATTAGCCACAGCGCCATTTTCAAATTCAATTCTTGCATTCGCAATATCTATATTATTTGAAACGACGGCAACACCGCTTGCCTGAATATCTTTAACATTACTCTTAATAAGACTTAAAATAATATCTATATCGTGTATCATTAAGTCCAGAACCACTGCAACATCAGTTCCTCGCGGATTGAACTGTGCAAGCCTATCTGTTTGTATGAACATCGGTTCAATAATATATTTCTCAAGCGATATTAATGCAGGGTTAAATCTTTCAATATGCCCTACCTGAAGTTTTAATTTTTTTTCAGCGGCAATCTTAACAATTTCTTCCGCCTCGGGAATCCCGGCAGTAATCGGTTTTTCCAGGAAGACATGAAGCCCTTTCAGAAGACAATATTTTGCGAGTTCATAATGTGCCCCGGTTACAGCAGCGATAGATACTGCGTCTATTTCACTCAATAATTCATCTAAAGTATCAAAAGTTTTTACATTTAACTCACTACCTGCTTGTTTGGCTACATCGAGCTTAACGTCGAATACTCCAACAATTTCACAATTATCAATCTGCTTAAGCATTTTTATATGGAACTTTCCAAGATGTCCAGTTCCAATAACGCCAATTTTTAGTTTTCGCATATTACTCACTTATTATTTATTAATAGTCAATATGATTATTATAACTTCTGCAATAAATTTAGTTATAATTTAATTTATATATTCTTATTGTTAGATATCTACATTACCACCTGCAGTTAAAAAGTAATGATAATGAAGAATTTTTGGTCTCCCATTTTATATTCTCAGATTTTTAAATTAGGTTCGATGCCGAATATCCCCGATGTAAATAAGATAACTGAAATGTTAAATTTGAGATTCAAATACTGCCCCAGTTAAAAGTTAAAAATTTCGACACATTTTATAGAAGTAAATGGGACAAAAATTTTTATAATTTCTTTTTCTCTACTAGTTTCAAGTAAAAGACCGTCATCATATACGCAGAAAAGTTTACCAGTTTTAAATACAATTTCAAAAATTGGAGTGTTGGATGTTGCATCAATTGCCAAACCATAATTTTCGAACAATGTAATATTTAAAGTTTGGCCAATATATGGGTTCCAATCTATTTTCATAATGAATACCTAAAGTAAAGTATTTAATTTTTTTCTAAATTCATCCACATCGTTGCAGTGGTAATATCTTCTCAAAAATTGAGTGGCAAGCAGTTTATCACCGGCGTGCATATAATTTACATATACAGAAGCAATTAATCCCGCCATAAATGCAGTTGATTTACAATCTGATCCGGTAGAGTCATAATATGATTGAAGAATGTCCATCATAGTATCATTTTCAGAAATAAACAACTTATAAATTTTATTATTCACCAAAGAGATTTCACCTTTTCCATACTGCCAACAATCTATTGGTACGTAAGCATCATTATTTGGTGCATTCAATGAATCAAATTTTGGATTACCTGCTACTATAATTGTTCCCCCCGCTTCTTCGGAATTTGTTTGATAAGGCTCAAGATAACCTGAATTAATTGAATCTGCTATGTAAAACGAATCGACTGTATTAAAAATATAAAGTGTATAGTTGTCTTTGCCGTCTTTTTTTAAGTCGTCTACGACCAAATATTCCTCATTTCCGCTTCCATCGAGATCAAAAGAAAAATCGTATGGATCACAGAATTTTTTTTCAAACACGAGTTGTTTGTCTTTATTGAAAGCCTGTAGATTAGTATTTTCTATTTTTACGCTAAATAAGTCGTAAATATATGTACGCCCCTGACATAAATACCGGGAAGTAAAAACACAAATGATAAGAAGTAAGCATTTTATCTTCATCAAATAAAAATAGTGGTTAAACGATGTATGTAATATAATTTATTCTCAACAATTTCGCATATTAATATTTTGGCATAATTATTAAATAATTATCCTTAAGATTAACCATTTATCATTATTTATTGGTAATTATTCACAAAACTCTATAAATTTAAAATATTGAAGTTTACTTACCTGAACATACATGAAAAAGGAATTGTCATCTCACTCTTTTACAATAATGTGGTTGGCTTATGTTCCGTTTTTAAACTAAAGCAATCTGTAAACTAAGAACTTTAAATTTTGCGACGAAACAAATTAATTACCAACAAAATAAAAAACATTAGGGAAGGTACACCATGATAAAGAGTATATTAAAAACAACATTAGTATTATCAATAATATTTTTCCTGTCTTTTAACATTTATGCACAGGATACATATAATTTACAATACAAATTTAATAAAGGCAGCGCATATATATATAATTCCAACATTGCAATGCATATGACCCAAGAGGTGATGGGAAAGGAGATGAAAATCAGCAATGATATTCATGGTGTAAACAGGTTCAGTGTGGATAATATTTTTGATAATGGAGATATACAATTTACAACATCTATGGACTCAGCCAATTTAGAAAGCGACATGATGGGGAAAAAAACTAATACTAATCTTACTAATTTGATTGGCAAAAGAGTACAATCTATTGTTTCAAAATTCGGAGAAGTAAAAAGTTGCGAAATGATAGACTCTGTCGAAGAAACCAACAGCCGGATGATGAATTTGCAGGAGGAAGTGAAAAGATTCTTTACAAAATTTGCAGGTAAAGATATCAAGATCGGTGAAAGCTGGAATAGTACAATTATCGATTCTGCAAAAAGTTACGGTGGATCAATTATAAGTAATGTAGATATGACCTGTACACTTTCCAGAAAAGAAAATAAACTCGGACATGACTGTATTGTTGTTCCTGTTACCGGAAAATTAAAAATAACAGGCAGCGGAAGTATGCAGGGTATGGATTTTACAATGGAAGGAGATGGTACTTCTTCGGGAACAATTTATTTTGATTGGAAAACAGGATTAATGATTTCTTCAGAAGGGACAATAGATATCGATATGACTTTGGCTACAACAGGGCAGCAAAGCATGGTTATTCCGATTACTCAAAATCTAAAATACTCGAACACTTTGATTAATAATTAATCTTTAAAATTACTATTATTACAAAGCCGGTTTATATTTCTAAACCGGCTTTATTTTAATTCCCGCTCCAATATTAAAATAAGCGATTAAATCTTCAGCATTGAAAATGGTTGTTCATGTGTTAAACAATGAATAGTTCCCAGTCCCCATACCAGGTCCAAAGCATGAATACCAATAACAGGGCGATCTTTAATTAATTCGGATAATATTCCAAGTGCGATTCTATCATTAGGATCATTAAACGTGGGCACAAGAACGGCTGCATTTGAGAAATAAAAATTTGCATAACTTGCAGGCAATCGTTGTCCTCTAAATATTACCGGCATAGGCATAGGCAAGTCTACTATTTCAATTTTAGAACCATCTTCAAGCTTTAAATTTTTTAATCTATCTTTATTCTCCCGGAGAGGTTTATAATTTTCATCAAATTTATTTTTTTCCTGGACCAGCACAACTGTATTTTTATTTACAAACCGGCAGAGATCATCTATATGACCGTGAGTATCATCACCGGTAATTCCTTTTCCAAGCCACAAGACATTTTTTATTCCAAGATAAGTTCGGAAAACACTTTCATAATCTTCTTTTGTAAAACCTGGATTTCTTGTTTGTATACATTGATCTAACAGGCATTCTTCTGTAGTAATCAATGTCCCCATACCATTACTATCAATCGCACCACCTTCGAGAACAACATGCCGGTTACAGTACTTTGCAATATTATTTTGCAGTTTTAATTTTCCAGAAATAATTTTGGGGAGTTTTTCATCTTTTTTATAGTTTGAATATTTCGCCCAACCGTTAAACTTAAAATTTACTAATTCTATTTTATTACTAACTTTTACAAAAGCCGGGCAAGAATCACGCATCCAGCCCCTGTCGGATTTACAATGAAAAAATTCTACATTAGCCTTACCGCCATTGGCTGATTTTAAAACACTCCCGGCTTTTCTTTCGTGATCTCCAGACTCAATAACAATTCTTACTTTTTCATCCCTCGAAATATGCTTAACTATTTCTGCATAAACCCATGGTATCGGTGTGTATTTTCCCGGCCAATCTTCCTTGTTATGCGGCCAGCCAAGCCATGTAGCATCGTGTCGTTCCCATTCCGCAGGGAAATAAATATTTCCCTTCTGTTTATTAAGAAAACTCACTTATTTCCCATTAATAAATCTTTTTTCAATATCTGAATAAGCATCAATTCGCCTATCACGCAGAAAGGGCCAATTATGGCGAATATATTCTATACGTGAATGATCAATTTCTCCGAATACAATTTCCTCCTTATTGACCGAAGCTTGAGCGATAATTATGCCCTGCGGATCGGCAATAAATGATGAACCCCAAAATTCAATTCCGGCAGAGTTCCCGGTTGGTTTCTCCAGACCTATCCTGTTTACTGCCGCAACATAAACTCCATTAGCTATAGCATGACCTCTCTGTATTGTTTGCCATGATTCAAACTGTGCCTTACCTTGTTCTTTTTTTTCAAACGGGTGCCACCCTATTGCAGTAGGATAAAATAAGATGTCCGAGCCTTTAAGTGCAGTAAGTCTGGCAGCTTCGGGATACCATTGATCCCAACAAATCAAAGTTCCAATATTGGCAAACTTTGTCTTAAGGGATTTGAATCCCAGGTCGCCCGGTGTAAAATAATATTTTTCATAATAAGCAGGGTCATCCGGAATATGCATCTTTCTATAATGGCTCTTTATTTTCCCATCAATATCGATTAAAACGCTACTGTTATGGTAAATACCCGGTGCTCGTTTTTCGAACAGTGGAACGATAACACAAATTTTATTTTTTTTAGCAATTTTACCGATGGCCTCCGTAGAAGGGCCAGGTATTGATTCTGCCAGTTTAAAGTTTTCAATATCTTCCGTCTGACAAAAATACCGGGATCGAAAAAGTTCAGGCAGACATACAACATTTGCACCGTTTTTTGCGGCTTTATTGACCCAAAAAATCGCTTTTTTTAAATTATCCTCAGCATTTTTGCCGAGTGAAATTTGAATCAATCCAGCAATAAAGCTTTGGCGGCTATTTTTATCTTTTGTCATAACTATTCAAAATTATTATTAATATTTAAAGCAAAGTCAAGCATGTAAATATATAAATAAGTTTTATTTATAGATTTGTGAAATTATTTTCCCGTTCTGATCATATTCTTTACTGTTTTCTAGTTTGCCGCGAACATAATATTCTTCTTTTTGGAGTTTTCCGTTTTCATAATATGTTTTTACACTGCCGTCAATTTTACCGTCCCAGTAGCTTTCAATTTTTTTTAAAGCCCCGTATTTATAATAATATTTTTTAGTACCTGAAATTTTTCCATTAACATAATCGGCTTCAGATTCAAGCAGTCCGCTGTCATTAAAGGTTTTATAATCTCCATTCGGAAGACCGTTCAAATTATAAAGATATTCCTTTAATTGCTTATTTGCCCGGTATACCAATTCAATTCCATTTTTGCGGTTGTTCTGATAATCACTTTCCGATTCCATAGATCCATCTGCATAATAAGTTCTTGTGATACCTTGCTGAACACCATTTATAAAATCGACTGATGTTTTCATTATTCCATTATCGTAAAAATTGTAGGACCGGTCCTGAAGGGTATCATTTTCATAATGCCATTCGTTTTTAAGGAAACCATCTTCATAAAAATCTCTTGCTATTCCTTCTTTCTTCCCATCCTTGTAAAAAATTTCTTCTTTTAATGAACCGTTTGAATAATAATTTCTCACGGTTTTTTCTTCCGATTCAAATTTGCCCAAAAGGCTGTATTTAATCCTATTAGTCAGTTCACCGTTTACATAAGTATCTCTCACTCTCAAATCCCCTGCTAAATCATAAATTTTAACTTCACCGTCAAGTTTGTCATTTTTAAATACAGAGAAAAGGGCAACAGTACCATTATCATTGTAAACAGTAGACGGTCCGTTTCTTAATCCATTCGAATAAGTTCTTTCAACTTCAACCTTGCCGTTTTTAAAATATGTTTTGGAATTACCATTTAATTCACCATTAACATAATTCCAATCGCCTTCAAGTTCGCCAGTTTTATAATAAGTTTTTATTATACCTTCCAGTTTTCCGTTGACATAATTCTGCACAGCCCAAAGCTCACCGGTTTCATAATACCATTTGGAGACACCTTCTTTCAAACCATCCCGGTAATTCCAATCAATACTAAGCAAACCGTTTTCAAAATACCAATCTGATTTGCCGTTTTCCTTACCATTAACAAAATTCCAGACTTTCCATTTACGACCGTCGGGATAATACTCGGTATATTCCCCATTAAGATTACCGTTAGTATATTCACCTTGAGTCTTTAATATTCCGTTAGGATAAAAAGTTTTTCGAATTTCCGTACCCGGATTGTTTTGAGAATAGAAGGCTGCTGCAAAAAGCAACAATATCAGAATAACGGATCTAGTATTTTTAAGCATAATATTTTGATTAAAATATGTCTTAACTTTAAAATTAAAATAAAATTTAATTTTAAAATTAAGACTATTTTGGCAGAAGAAAAATTGATAAATGTTTAGTTAATTCAAAAATGTTCTTATTTACTTAATTGATTTAATAAAATTAGCGGATCATAATGCACCACCATCATCACAATCATAAACAAACAACAATTCAAAAAAATTTGATAATTTCGATAATATTGAATTCGATTATTGTAATTGGAGAAATAATTGCCGGAATATTCAGCAATAGCCTTGCATTAATTTCCGATGCTTTGCATAACTTTAGCGATTTATTAACACTAGTATTAAGCCTGGCCGCAGTAAGAGTTTCAACCTTAAAAGCCACTCCGAATAAATCATATGGATATTTAAGAGCAGAAATAATAGCAGCTTTTATCAATTCTTCAGCTTTGGTAATAATCGGAATCTATATAATATATGAAGCAGCCGGAAGATTATTTACACCTGTAAAAATATCTGCATCATGGGTAATAATTGTTGCAGCAATTGCCTTTTTAGCAAACGGAGTATCAACTTACTTACTTAGTAAAAATTCGGAAGAAAATCTTAATGCTAAGTCGGCATATCTTCATCTTTTTTATGATGCTATAAATTCCCTTTTTGTAATTGTTGCAGGAGTATTAATATACTACTTTAACTGGACAATATTGGATCCGTTATTTTCTATAATAATAGGATTATTTATAATTAAAAGCGGTTGGGATGTGGTTCTTGAAGCTGTAAATATACTTAGCGAAGGAACTCCAAAAAATATAGATATAAATGATGTTACTTCATTTATTTCAACATTCCCTGAAGTTAAAGGAATACATCATTTACACATTTGGTCTTTATCCTCTAAAATGAACGCTTTATCCATGCACGTTGTAGTACCTGATCAACTGATTAGTAAAGGCTATTTAATAATTGACCAGCTTGAGAAAGCTTTAAAAGAAAAATTTAATATTGACCACCCGACCATTCAGCTGGAAGCAGATTTAAGAAAAGAACAGAATGGAATAATTCAGTTAAACAGTAACATAAAAAAAGAGAGCAGTATATAATCAGATAAAGTTTAAATAAGAGATAACTTATGACTATACCGGGACTACAATAATTTAGAAAATAATTAGTTGTAAAAAGATTGCAGAATTTGATAGTTGAATACAGTAAAACTCCGGATCAGTAATTACAGTTTAGTGTATTGCAAGTATGTTGAGTTAATTATTTATTGAGTTTTAAACCCGGCAGATTCTATTAACTGTCTTGATCTTTCAGCAAGTTCTTCATTCTCAAAGGAGAATCTCATTGTTCCGCCAGTACCCTCCCGAATTTTTAGAATCTCGATATCTTTGATATTAATATTGTTTTCATACATTAATGTTGAAAGTTTACTAAGAACGCCGGCTTTATCTTCAACATATATAAAAATATCGAATAAAGGGTTAATAAATCCTTTTGTATTCTTTGGAATTACATCTCTCTTGGTTCTGGCATCTTTAAACAACGATCTCAAAGTACCCATATCTCCGTTTTGAACAAGTTCTTCAATTTGGGTTAGTCTTTTGTTTAGGGCTTCAATCGAATTAACTATTTCTTTGCGGTTCAACTTCAATACCGATTCCCAGATTTCAAAATCGCTGGAAGCAATCCTGGTCATATCTCTAAAGCCGCCTGCCGCAAAATCCAAATAGTTTATCTCACTGCCACCGTTCCCGTTTTCGCCTACTGAATTTACAAGAGCAATTGAAAGAATCTGCGGAAGGTGGCTAACTTTAGCGATTACCCTATCATGCAGATATGGATCTAAAAACCTAATCCTTGCACCTAATGATTTGATAATATCCAGAAATTCATTTAATATCTTTTCTTTTTTTACTAAACTGGATATAATATAAACTGCATTTTCAAAAAGAAATGGATCCGAACTTACATAACCACCTGTTTCTTTACCCGTCATAGGATGGCCTCCGATATAGATGCCTCTGCTATTTGTTTTTAGCCATTCTTCCTGGAATACAGACTTAACTCCGCAAACATCACTTATAATTGTACCTTCATTTAAATTCGGAGCCAATTTAATAAAATTAATTAATGAAGCTTCAGTCGGAAGGCAAAGAAAGATAATATCAGAATCTATTGACTCTTCAATTGAATTTAGCGATTGATCAATTACTTTTTCTTTAATTGCTTTTTTAAGTATATCCTTATGATCAAATCCCTTTATAAAAAGCGGAGATGAATTTTGTTTCAAGGCTTTGGCTATGGATCCACCGATTAAACCAAGACCTATAATGGAAATATTTTTTATGCTCAACAGAAATTTCTTATTTTAATTAAACAAATAAAGTTACATTTTTCTTCCAATAACACTTGCAATCAACTTAACCTGTTGCATTAATTCCAGATATTGTTCGGGCAGAAGAGCTTGAGGGCCGTCAGAAAGTGCCTTGTCAGGGTCATTATGGACCTCTACCATAAGGCCGTCAGCACCGGCTGCAACTGCAGCTCTAGCCATTGGTAAAACTTTATCACGCAAACCGGTGGCATGAGAAGGGTCCGCTATTACAGGTAAATGGCTTCTTTTATGCACGACAGGAATGGCAGAGAGATCAAAAGTATTTCTAGTATATGTTTCAAAAGTTCTTATACCTCTTTCACAAAGCAATACTTCCCTATTGCCGTTGGCAAGGATATACTCGGCAGACATCAGCCAATCCTCCACTGTTGCTGCGAGGCCTCTTTTTAGCATTATTGGCTTTGTTATTTTACCAAGATCTCTTAATAGCGAAAAATTCTGCATATTTCTAGCTCCAACCTGAAAAATATCAGTATATTCTTCAATAAGATTGATTTGACTTGATTCCATAACTTCTGTTATTACAAGTAAATTATACTTATCTGCGGCATTTCTTAGAAGTTTCAAGCCATTCTCACCTAGTCCCTGAAAAGCATATGGTGAAGTTCGCGGTTTAAATGCACCCCCGCGCAAAATTTTAGCACCAGACTTGGCAACTATCTCTGCAATAGTAAAAATTTGATCCTCGTTTTCTACACTGCACGGACCTGCCATCATAACAACTTCATTCTCCCCTATTGAAACATCTCTTATTTTAATAATCGTATCCTCTTTTTGGAATGTTCTGCTTGCAAGTTTAAACGGTTCCGTAATACGATAAACTTCCGCTACTCCATCAAGGATTTTAACTTTCCGTGTATCAAAATCAGGTTTTACTCCTATTGCTCCCAAGATAATTTGTTCAACGCCCGTTGATTTATGAACGGCAAACCCGAACTCTTCCAAATGTTGTATAACATTTTCTATTGATTTGTCGGATATATTCTTTTCTAAAACAACTACCACTATTAACTCCTAATATATAATTAATGGAACTTTTTCTCTCCTGCTTCTATAGCCAGATCAATATAATCTTCCTTAGAAGGGATTGCACATGAATACTTTACACTGTAAGAGCAATATGGACTATATGCAAGATTAAAATCTAAATTATAAACATAATTGGAATCAGTGTTTAAATCAAAATCTAAATATCTGCCTACTCCGTAAGTTTCATCACCTGTGGTTTTATCGGTAAACCAAATCGCATAAAATATCAAACCGTTTTTTGAAGTACCCTCATAAACATTTAACTTGTAGAAATTATTTTTATAAACAAACTTAACATATCCGAACCGTACAGCTTTCCGTTCATCACCTTTAGTGCCGAATATTTTTATTGTATCCTTAATGTTATACCTATAAAGTCTGCTTTTAAAAACAAGGCCGGGATCGACTTCATAATATCTCAAAGGGTGAAAAACAGCATTTTTATCCTGATTAAACGGCGATTCAGGATTATTCTTCATAAAATCATCTTTATCTTTTCTCTGATTCATGATATCCAATATATATTTTTTCTGTTCCGGGCTGAAATTCTTTTGACACGAAGTAAGATAAATAGAACTTAGAATAACAATAAAGGAGATAAGTGCTTTAATCAATGAAACGGATTTAAACATTATCTTTCACTTTCTTTTTAAGTTCCTGCAATTTATTTAAGGCTTCAAGTGGAGTAAGATTGTTAATTTCGATCTCGCCGATTTCACCTCTGAGTTTATCGTCACGAACTTCAAACATATTGATCTGGTTATCACTTTCGTGTTTGATCTTTCTTAATTTTTCTTTTTTTTCTTCATATGGTGTTAACTCTTTGCTTTCTAAGTTGGCTAATATCTCCTTAGCCCTCTTAGTTACAAATATAGGCAGACCCGCCATTTGTGCGACCTGGATACCATAACTGTGATCAGCTTTTCCAACACTAACTTTGTGTAAAAAGAAAACTTTATCATCATGTTCACGCACTTCCACTTTATAATTCTTTATCCTTGGAAACAATTCTGCCATTTCATTTAACTCATGGTAATGAGTTGCAAAAAGTGTTTTTGCAGCAACAGCAGGATTTTCATGCAGATATTCCGTTAATGCCCAGGCTATTGAAATGCCGTCAAAAGTACTTGTACCTCTTCCAATCTCATCAAGAAGCACTAAGCTTTTTGGAGTTGCATTGTTTAAAATATTGGCTGCCTCCTGCATTTCAACAAGGAAGGTGCTTTCACCAGCAGAAATATTATCGCTTGCACCCACTCTTGTAAAAATCCTGTCTACAATCCCAATATGTGCTTCTTTCACAGGTACAAACGAACCTATTTGTGCAAGCAGCACTATTAATCCAACCTGCCTGAGATAAACCGATTTACCAGCCATATTTGGGCCGGTTAGAATAATAATCTGATCATCCTCGTTTTCCAATTTACAGCTATTTGCAGTAAATTTCTCTCCCGGAGGAAGAATCCTTTCTACAACCGGATGCCTGCCGTCAATTATTACAAGTCTTGTATCATCACTTAATACGGGTTTTACATAATTATACTGTTCCGCACATTCTGCAAAAGAAACAAAACAATCCAGCATAGCGATAAGCCTGGCATTTTGCTGTATCATCTCGGCTTCTGATGCAACCGTTAATCTTGCCTCATTAAATAACTGGGATTCAAGTTCATAAATTTTCTCTTCCGCATTAAGAATTTTTTCTTCATAAGTTTTAAGCTCAGGGGTTAAAAATCTTTCTGCATTTACTAAAGTCTGCTTCCGTATATAATCCGCCGGAATTTTTTCTTTATTAGCGTGACTTACTTCAATATAATATCCAAAAACTTTATTAAAATTAACTTTTAACGATGGTATGCCGGTTCTTTCTCTCTCTGCCTTTTGAAGATTGGCAATCCAGCCCTTTCCGTTAAGTGAAATATCCCGCAATTCATCCAGCTCCGGGCTGAAACCTTTTTTAATTATCCCACCATCTGCAATATTGAGAGGAGGTGAATCCATAATTGAATTTTGAATTTTGTCAACAAGCCTGTCAAGAGACATTAAGCCTTCTGAAATTAGGGAAAGAGTTTTTACATGGGCTTCGTTCAAATATGTTTTTATTTGGGGAATCTTCTGAAGTGAAGTTTTAATTGCGACAATTTCTCTTGGGTTTGCCCTTCCAGTACAGACTTTTGAAATTAATCTCTCAAGATCTCCTATTTCTTTTAATTCAATTAGCAGGTTTTTTCTAAGCGGTTTCTTTTTGACAAGTTCATCTACACTATCCTGCCGCTTTAAAATCAAATCCAATTTTCTTAATGGAGCGGTTATCCACTTTTTTAATAACCTGGCACCCATTGCAGTCTCAGTTTTATCAAGTATCGATATAAGGGAACCTTCTCTTCCGCCGTCTTGCATAGAAAATGTGATCTCAAGGTTCCGCTTAGTTGAAAAATCAAGCGCCATGTACTCGGAAGGATTATATACGGCAACTTTACTCAAGTGCGAAAGATTTTCTTTTTGCGTTTCCTGCAGGTAACTTAAAATTGCTCCCGAGGCAATAATACCAGCATAAAAGCTATCTATTCCAAAGCCCTTCAGACTGACTGTTTTAAATTGCATTACAAGTAGTTCTTTTGCATATTCATAATTAAATATCCAGTCATCTACTTTTGTGACCCTGATTGTCTGATTTATTCTATTAACGAGTAAAGTTAACTGGTCCTTATCTCTTTTTTGAACAAGCAGTTCCGAAGGTGAAATCATTTCTAATTGCTGTTGAACAAGCGAGGCGGAAACCTCATAAGCAAAAAATTCTCCAGTTGAAACATCTGAAAATGAAATACCGGCAATTTCATCTTTCAGACATACTGCCATAAGATAATTATTTTTTTTATGATCAAGCAGTTTATCGGAAAAAGCAACACCGGGTGTAACAACTTCAATTACTTCCCTTTTTACGATACCTTTGGCAAACTTAGTGTTCTCTATTTGTTCACAAACTGCAACCCTGTAACCTGCTCTCACAAGTTTAGGTAAATACGTATCCAAAGCGTGATGCGGGAACCCCGCAAGCGGGACCTCACCTGCTGCACCGTTAGAACGTTTAGTTAATGTTATACCCAGAACCTTTGCTGCAATTTTCGCATCTTCTTCAAATGTTTCAAAAAAGTCTCCCATCCTGAAAAGCAACACTGTATCAGGATGTTCAGCTTTAATCTTGCCGTACTGTGTCATTAAAGGTGTTTGCATAAAGAAAATTTTTAAGCCGGAGGATTATGAAATTAATATTTAAAAATAGCTCAATACTGAAAGAATTTCAATTTTTTTATGGTACAACTTTAATATACATAATAACTTGGAAATCTTGTTGATAAATAAATGCAAAACTTCTTTATATTTGCACAATTTAAAAGCTCAATTTTAATTTACGTATTAATAATTGAAAATTATTCTTTAGTAAAGTTCTTTATGAAATGGGAAAGCAATATTATGCGGGAAGAATATCACAAATGGCATTCAAACGATCTTGACAGGGAATTCGAAATGCTCATTTTCGGGCATTACGGTTATCCGATAGTATTGTTTCCAACGTTTAATGCACATTATTGGGAAGCCAAAGATTACGGGTTAATTAATTCAGCTTCACATCTAATAGATTCCGGTCAAATTAAAATATACTGTCCTGAAGGAGTAGATTATCTAAGTTGGGATAATAACTTAATTGAACCAGCTGAAAAAGTATTAACTCAGATGGCCTATGAAACAGCAATTCTAAGTGACGTAATTGCTTTTATACGACACGAAACCTCATTGGAGCGTGTTGGAGTTGCCGGCTGTAACTTTGGTGCATACCAGGCATTGAACCTTGCATTCAGGCATCCTGACTTAGTTGAAAAATTAATTTGTATTGGCGGTTTTTTTGATATAAAACCCTTTATAAATAATTATTATGATGACAATTGTTACTTTAATAACCCACCGGATTACCTGTCAAATCTGACAGATAATTGGTATCTTGACAAATTCAGGACAATGAAAATTATTCTAGGTACAGGTGAATCTGATCAATATTCGCAACAAAGTAAAAATATTTCCGAGATACTTCGTTCAAAAAACGTAAATCATTGGTTGGATATCAGGCCAAATACCGGTCATAATTGGGAATTTTGGAGAGAAGTTTTTCCTAAATACCTGATGCAGATTTAAACGGGATATAAGATTTATTATATTTCAATTTAAATATAGATAAATTATTAAACCAAGTTTATGTATTGTAATTAAAAAAGAACTTTCACTATTCATTTTAACTTATCAATAATTGACAAAATAATATGATTAAATTTGATTTTCACGTCAGGAAATATGCGCGGGAGAAATACAAATTTGATAATTCTCTATTTTCAATAACGGGTGATTTGATAATTGCAAATTTTCACCAGGCAAGAGTATTATCCAATAAAATAAATGTCCAGAGAAAAGCGGAAGGTAAAGCTGACAGGCAGGTTACTGCCGGTGAACTTAATGCATTTGGACTTATTCACGAGATATTTCATTTTTTAATAAGGTATTACGAAGAAAAAGAAAACCCAAACGTTTTTTCCAGAGGTCTAACTTATCTTAATTCCGCACTTGGTGAAATTGAACTTAATAAAATATTAATTGAATATTTAATTGAATTTCCCCCGCTTGAGATATATAATGGTAAATTAAAACCGGAGGAATTTTTATCCGGATTGACCGGGAATAAGCCGAATATAGAAATTGTTCTTGAAGAAATCCTGCTTTTGTATCTTGAGAATATCAATCAGGCCGCAGCTAAACTGGATGAATTATACTCCGATAAAAATCTAATACGGAAGACCAAATATGCAGCGTTATTGGAAAGCATGGAAAATTTTTTCTCTAAAGAAAAACCATTCGGTACTGAAAATCTCCCTCTTATTTCTTTCCTTAAAAAACCTCTTCTAAGCAGCCCCCGGAGTCTTGAAGGGCAGCTCGAATACATCCGTCTAAGATGGGGAATTTATATTTTTGATAAATTCAACCAGCGACTTTTAAGCAGTAAGGATTTAATTCTAGAGGAGTTAAGGCTATTTTTACATTTTACGGGAGGCAATCCTACTCCGCCGGTACCAGAGTATAAATCAGATGAAGAATATCTAAGAAAGTTAAAAGCTAAACTTGCTGCAGGCAAAAAATTAACCGAAGAAGAAAACAGATTCTATAATTCTGAAATAGAAAAATTTACCGTAGATATTGATTGGATGCCGGAAGTAGTAATGATAGCTAAAAATGTTTTTGTTTGGCTTGATCAGCTATCAAAAAAATATGGCAGTTTAATAAACCGTTTAGACCTTATACCTGATGAGGAACTTGATATACTTGCCCGCTGGAATTTTTCCGCACTTTGGCTTATTGGGCTTTGGGAAAGAAGCAGTGCTTCAAGAAAGATAAAGCAGATTATGGGTAATTCCGAAGCAACGTCATCAGCATATTCACTATACGATTATACAATTGCAAATGATCTGGGCGGTGAAGAAGCTTTTCAAAATCTTAAAGACCGAGCCTGGCGGCGAGGAATAAGGCTTGCTAGTGATATGGTTCCAAACCATACGGGAATTTTTTCAAAATGGGTAATTGAAAGGCCTGATTTTTTCATCCAATCCGATTATCCTCCATTTCCAGGATATTCTTTTAATGGCCCTAATCTTTCGGATGATGACAGGGTTGAAGTACGAATTGAGGATAAATACTATACAAGGGAAGATGCCGCTGTAGTTTTTCAGCGAAAAGATTCATTTACCGGTGATGTAAAGTATTTTTATCATGGTAATGACGGCACCAATATGCCGTGGAATGATACTTCGCAGCTTAACTTGCTTAAAAGGGAAGTCCGGGAAGCATTAATTCTAACTATTAAACATGTAGCAGAGAAAACCCCGATTATCCGATTTGATGCAGCAATGACATTAACTAAAAAGCATTACCAAAGGTTGTGGTTCCCGCAGCCCGGCACGGGCGGAGCAATTCCTTCCCGATCTGATTTTGCAATGACGCCATCGGCATTTGATTTAGCAATGCCCGAAGAATTCTGGCGTGAGGTTGTGGATACAATTAACACCGAAATGCCACATACTCTTTTGCTCGCAGAAGCATTTTGGCTTATGGAAGGATATTTTGTTCGAACATTGGGTATGCACCGAGTTTATAACAGTGCGTTTATGCACATGCTTATGAAGGAGGAAAACAATAAATACAGAGACCTTATTAAAAATACACTAGAGTTTAACCCTGAAATTTTGAAAAGATATGTTAGTTTTATGAGTAATCCAGACGAAGAAACTGCAATAAATCAATTTGGTAAAGGTGATAAATATTTCGGTGTTTCAGTTCTTATGGTTACATTACCCGGTTTGCCGATGTTTGCTCACGGTCAGATTGAAGGCTTTTCGGAAAAATATGGTATGGAATATAAGCGAGCATATTATAATGAATTCCCGGATAATTATCTTATCCGCAGGCATGAAGAAGAAATCTTCCCACTCATGCGTAAACGACATTTATTCAGCCAGGTAACCAACTTTGAGTTCTACACATATACAGATGAGGCTGGCAATAGTAATGAGAATGTATTTGCATTCACTAATAGAACAGGTAATGAAAAAGCTCTAGTTTTATATAATAATGGATATTCACAGTGCAGTGGTTCCATTAACTATAGTGTCGGTAAAGTTGCAGGTGAAGGATCAATAAATATTAAAGTTGTAAAATTAGCTGAAGCCCTGGGATTTGATAATAATATTAAAAAATTTTATTCGTTTAAGGATCATCGTACAAAATTGGAGTACCTGGTTTCCGCCAATGAAGTTTTTAACAACGGTTTAAATTTCTCATTAGGCGGTTATGAGTATAGGGTACTACTTGATTTTAATGAAATTTCAGATGAAATAGGCGAGTATGATAAACTTAATAAATTGCTGAATGGTACCGGTGTACCATCAATTGATTATATGCTGAAAGAACTTAAACTTGCGCCCGTTCATGACAGGTTCAGCAATCTGTTTAATTTCGGAATTATTGACGAACTAAAAAAATATTGTTTTAAAGAAGAACCTATTTCAGCTAAAAGCTATCACAGAAACGATATTTTAGCCAGTACAACTATAGACAGGTTAAATAATTTTATAGACGAAATAAGGACAGCGTCTTATTTAGAACTGAAAAATGAAAAAATCATTGATAATTTTTTTGATAATATTTCAGATGTAAAATTCTTTTATGAATATTTTAGTAAGCTTAATGAGAAAAAATCAGGTCCCGGAGCTTTGATAAGAGATAGTTCCTTTTTTACTTTTTTAAATTCATTCGGTCAGAATGGTCATACTCATGTTTTATTTATCTATCTGATATTAAAAAATATTTTTAACAGCGGAAATGATGAAATAGTTTATATTAAATTTTTTGATCAACTTCTTCTGGAGAAAGCACTTTTTGAAATAATAAAAACCGCCGATAAAAGAGTAGATGATATTTATCAAAACATCGCCCTGATCAAGACATTATTGGCTAAGGATTATCTTGATAATAAAAGATTAACAGAAAAGAATTTCCCATCACAGAATTTTATTCCGGAATTAATTAGCGGGCAGGAAGCATGCGATTATGTTTTACTTAACGAGTTTGAAGGAATTATATATTATAACAGGGAAAGATTCGATAGCTTAATTAACTGGTTGTTTGGCCTTTCATATATAAAAGAAGTTAACAGACTACGGAAATCCAAAACCACGGCTTTAAAAAACATTCAAAAGCTTAATAATTATATTAAGAATTCATATCTATTTATTGAAAAGATCAAAGATGCGTCTGAAAATGCAAGCTATAAAATTCTTGAATTGAAAAATTTATTAAGTATCAGGCAGGAAGAAGTTGCAAAAAAAACAATTAAAAAGAAACCAACTGTAAAGGCTGCCAAAAGCAAAAGTACTACTACGAAAGCCAAAACAAAACTAAAAAAAGAGAAAGCTGTTCCCAAAAGCAAAAAGAAAAAAAATTAGAACTGTATTAATGGTTTGGAAAATATCATTTATTATTTATGCTAAATTAGGAAAGATATAAAAGTTCGCTGTTACTGTAAAAAATTATATTGCTTTGTGCGTCTTTCAGGTAATATTGATTATCCGGTATAAAAGACTTTGTAGGAGCCATTATTACAAAATATGTAACTATTGAGATAATTATAATCCCGGCAATCAAGAACCATAATGGGGGATTGTTTTGTTTTTCTTCTACCAAAATATTATTCCTTATTAGTTAAAACTAAAGCATGGCTCTCATGCTGCTTTTTATTAAAAGATCTTTATTGCAATTAACAAAAATAATTACAAAATCATTATTATGTGAAATTTAATTAATTAAAGAATGATGCTTCGCACAAGACTTAAAACCTTAATCAATTCATTGTCAATTCAATCAAATTAGTGAATTAAAGTCCGGAAATTTATAAAGTATTACCTTCTGCAACTTGAAAACCGGTTCAACTTGCATATAATTTATTGAGCTATAAAATTTATTGCTAATTATTAAACAACATATTGATAAAAGGTAAAAAAAAAATTAATTAGCAATAAATTTTGCCGCAGCATTAGCACAGTTTTCTCCGTCAATTGCCGATGATACGATTCCACCCGCATAACCGGCGCCCTCGCCGCATGGGAAAAGTCCTTTTATTTGAGGATGCATATATGATTCTTTTATTCTGGGTATACGAACAGGAGAACTGGTCCTACTCTCGACTGCAACAAGCTGTGCTTCTTCAGTATAAAATCCTTTCATCCTGTTATTGAAGAATAAAAGTGCTTGCCTTATCCCGTTAACCATAAACTTGGGCAAGGTTTCATGCAGCGGTGCAGAGGTTAACCCGGGTATATAAGATGATTTTGCTAAAGTCGACGATATCCTTTTATTTACAAAATCGGTAACCCGCTGTGCAGGTGCGCTTTGTGTTTTACCGGCAAGTTCAAATGCACTTTTTTCCAATTCCTGCTGAAACAATACTCCACCAAAGGGATACGATGATTCATATTTTTTCCAGTCTTCTTCTCCGACAGTAACAACGAAGCCTGCATTTGAATACGGCGTATCTCTCCTGGAAAGAGACATGCCGTTAACAACAATTTCTTCCGGCGATGTAGCTGCCGGAACAATTATTCCACCAGGGCACATGCAAAAAGAATATATTCCCCTCCCCGCCAAATTACATGATAAATTATAACTTGCAGCAGGCAAATTCTCAATTTTATCTTTTGAATGATATTGAATTTCATTTATTAATCTTTGAGGGTGTTCGATCCTTACTCCCATCGCGAAAGGTTTGGATTCAAGCATGACATTTTTCTGATGAAGAAGATATTGAATATCTCTTGCAGAATGACCTGTTGCAATGATAATAGAATTATTAAAGTACTCAGTTTCACCATTTATAATAAGACCCGCAGCATTTCCGTCTTTAAAATAAAAATCAGTAACGCGCGAATTAAAATGGATTTCACCGCCGTACATAAGAATAGTTTCTCTTATAGACTTAACAATCTGAGGTAATTTATTTGATCCGATATGAGGATGTGCATCTATAGCTATATCCGCATTTGCACCATGCTGAATAAATAAATTCAAAATTTTTGAAACATCTCCCCGTTTTGTTGATCGCGTATATAATTTGCCGTCACTATATGTGCCGGCTCCACCTTCACCAAAGCAGTAATTAGAATCAGGGTTTACAATATGATCTTGCTGAATGGCTCTTAAATCTTTTCTTCTTGACTGCACATCTTTGCCCCTCTCAAAGATTATAGGTTTAATCCCCAATTCAAGAAGTCTGAGCGCTGCAAACATTCCGGCTGGCCCAAAACCAACAATCAGAACTTTTCTATCATCTGAAACTTGGTGGTAAGATATTTTGTTCTCATTTCCAACGGGTTGTTCATTTATATAAACATCGCATATTAACCTGAAAACGGGAGCTTTTCTTGCATCAATTGATCTTTTTCTTACGATAACGGCAGTAATTTCTTCCGGGGCCGTCTTTAATATTTTGACGGCAGCGGAATTGAGTTCTAATGTATTATTTACATTATCAGGGTTTAGGATTATTTCAATTTGTTTTATCATTTTTCCGCCCTCTATTTACGAGGAAATTGTAGTTGTTAATTTTAGTCTAAATAATTTGAAATGCCTGCTCCAGCAGAGTTAATATAAACCTTTAATAAGGCCGCCGTCAACTTGAATTGTATTGCCGGTAACATAACTTGCTTGCTTAGAAGCAAGGAAAACAACCACAGATGCTATTTCGTCGGGGCTTGCAAGCCTATTTATCGGAATTTCTTTAGCCATCTCAATTAAGACTTCCTCATGCGATTTAGACGACTGTTTGGCTTTATGAACTGCTAAATCATATATTCTGTTAGTTAACGTATATCCAGGAGCAACATTGTTAACTGTAACATTAAATTTTGCAATCTCATTACTAAGTGTTTTTGCAAAACCTATTAAACCAGATCTGAATGAATTTGAGAGCATCAAATTATCGATCGGTTGTTTAACGGAAACCGATGTAATATTTATTATTCTTCCCCATTCATTTAATATCATCTCGGGGACAACAAGATTGCAAAACCTAACTGCACTAAGAAGGACCTGTTCAAAGCCAGCCAACCAATTTTTTTCACTAAGCTGCTGAAAGTAACCTGGGACAGGACCGCCACAGTTGTTCACTAATATTTCAATTCGGCCCAACTGTTTAGTGATTGTTTCAACTGTAGCCTCAATTTCTTTTATACTATTGATGTCGCAGACACACCAAACAGGCTCAATGCCATATTTCTTTTTTATCTCTATCGATGTGTTCAGAAGTTCATCTTTATTTCTTGAACAAATACCAACGTTGCAGCCTTCCGCAGCAAATACTTCCGCAGTAGCCCTGCCAATCCCTTTACTGGAAGCAGTTATCAGAACTGTTTTTCCTTTTATTCCCAGATCCATTCAAATTCCTTATTAATAAGGTTATTCTGAAAAAAAATCCAATACTCTGGTTTAAAATTATATAAGAATGATAATTAAAAAGCAAGTTAAATAATTTTAAAGAATTAATATGTACTGCAGCACCTACCCAAATAGCAAAATTGAGAAGTTAATCCATATGTTATTATAAAAGGGATCATAGATATCTATGTTTTATGAAGAATAATAAGGTTATAGCTTAATAATTATTACTTAATATGAAAAATATTAAGTACGCCTACCCTTATCATCATAACGGCAATTGCGGCAAGAAAAAGTGAGGCTATCTTAGCAAATGCTTTCGAGCCTCCATCCCCCATAATTTTCAAGAGCCATCTGGCGTTAACAAGTACAAGCCATGCAATTAATAAATTCAATGCCATGGAAACAATAGTGGGGACATAACCAAAATTTCTTACAAGTATAATAATAGTAGTTAAAGCCGCGGGTCCCATGATGAGAGGGATACCGAGCGGTACTACCCCTATATTGGCAGAAGGTTTTTTAATATTTTCGGAAGAACTAAGGATATCATTAATTGAAAGGATAAGCAGGATTATTCCTCCGGCAATTCTAAAATCATCAATGGTTATTCCCATAAAATCGAGTATTAATTTCCCGCTTAAAATAAATAAATTAGCAACAATAAATGCCGCTAATATAGCTTCAAAAATTAATTTCTTTCTTTGATAACCGGGTATTCCCTGGGTGTAGCCGATAAACAGAGGGACTGTTCCAATAATATCTATAGCAACAAATAACGGTATGAATGAAAGCAGGAAGATATTAATATTCATAATCAGTGTCTTGATTAAGTGAGTGACAAATAGTAATCCGGCAGTTTTTTTGCCAGTTCTAAAATGTCACTCCATTTTTTTATCAATTAAGCTTTTTTAGCTTTTATTTCTTCTACTATCCTGTTAGTATCTCTTGCTATAACAAGTTCTTCATTTGTAGGAATCCGTAAAACAGGAACACGTGAAGAGGCTTTAGAGATAATCTTTTCTTTATTCTTATTTCTTTCAACATCAAGTTCAATTCCGAGAAATTCAAGTCCATTACAAACTTCTTCCCTAACTTCTGGAGAATTTTCTCCGATACCACCTGTAAATACAAACGCGTCCAAACCTCCCATTGCAGCAGCAAAGGCACCTAAATATTTTTTAACCCTGTATGCAAATATTTCAAAAGCATACTTTGAACGCTTATGTCCTTCTTTTGCCGCGATAAGAATTTCACGCATATCACTGCTTTCACCGCTTATACCTATAAGTCCGCTATGTTTATTTAAAAGAGTGTTCGCTTCATTTAGCGAAAGGCCTTCTTTACCCATAATATATAAAATTAGTGAAGGATCAAGATCACCGCTACGTGTTCCCATCAGAAGTCCTTCAAGTGGTGTAAAGCCCATTGTAGTGTCTACGGAAATTCCATTTTGAACTGCCGCCATACTGCAACCATTTCCCAAATGAGCGGTTACAATTTTTAAATCTTTTAGATCTTTACCTAAAATTTTTGCGGCCTCTTTTGCAACAAATGAATGTGAAGTTCCGTGAAAACCGTATTTTCTTATTTGGTGCTTTTTATAAAGTTCATAAGGAATCCCGTACAAAAAAGCTTTTGGCGGCATTTTTGTATGAAAGGCAGTATCAAAAACCGCGACCTGCGGAACGTTAGGCAGTATTCTTTTTACTGCCTGAATTCCTTTGATATTTGGCGGATTATGAAGAGGTGCCAGTTCAATATTATCTTGTAAAACCTGCATTATTTCATCAGTGATAAGAATTGAGTCCGTAAAATGTTCGCCGCCATGAACAACTCTATGTCCAACTGCTTCAATATCACTTTTATCATCTATTACACCATGATTTTTACTCAGCATAACACCGAGCACATATTCAATTGCTATTGTGTGATCAAGAATCTCACCGGCAATTTTAATCCCGTCTCCGTCATAACGCGAATGAGATAAAACAGCGCTACCCATCCCTATACGTTCAACTACACCCTTAGCTAATGCAAGTTCTGCAACTGTATCAAAAAATTGATATTTAATTGACGAACTCCCGCAATTAAGAACTAATACTTTCATATTTTTTTCTTTCGCTTAACAAACTTTATTTAATAAAAAAATATGTTCTATCGAATTTAATTCACTAAAACATATTTATAGCTATAATATTTTAATTTTAAATTTTTACCGAAATAAATAATTAACTTGCAAGGCTATTGCTTAAATGCTCATTCTGCTAGACAATTTGACCATCTTCATCATATTTATAAAAACCCTCGCCAGTTTTTTTGCCAAGTTTTCTTTCACGAACAAGTTTTCTTAGAATCGGACAGGCCCTATAGCGGGGTTCACCCAGAGTTTTCCAAAGAGAATCCATCCATGCCAAAACTTCATCTAATCCCATCATATCAGCCATTTCCAATGGACCATACTGGAAATTGTAACCCAGCTTCATTGCGGTATCAATGTCTTTTGTATCAGCTACACCTTCAAGAAGAATGTACATTGCTTCGTTAAGAAGAGGAACTATTGCACGTGTGGTAACAAAGCCTGGATATTCATATACTTCAACCGGTGTTTTACCGATTTTAGCAGCAAAAACTTTTACTGTTTCAACCGTCTCATTTGAAGTGTGCAGGCATTTTATCAACTCTACCATGGGAATTTTAGGTACTGGATGTAAAAAGTGCATTCCTATTATTTTATCAGGACGGCTGGTTGTTTCTGCGATTTTAGTAAGACTTAAAGTAGATGTATTCGATACAAAAATAGCATCTTTTCTTGCCAATGAGTCCAATTCTGAGAAGATTAATTGTTTCAATTGAAAGTCTTCACCCACGGCTTCAATTATTAAATCATACTCATTAATTTTTTCAAGTGAGCATTTCCAATCTATCCTGCTTAAAATTGATTTCTTTTCGGATTGAGTCATCGCCCATCTTTTAATCTCACGGTCAATTGATTCGGTTAAATCCGATTTTGATTTTTCAAGATGTTCGATATCTTTTTCAACAACCAATACATCCAGGCCTGCAGCGGCAATAGTATGAGCAATACCCTGTCCCATAACTCCTGCACCGATAATAGCTGCATTATTAATAGTTCCTCTTAAATTGCCGGGCATTTTTGTTTTTCCCAACAAATCTTCCAATTTTAAATTCTCTTCCTGCATTTTAATTCGTCCCTGGTTTTTCCAATTTAATAATTAACTGCTCATTGTAAACCTTATACAAAAATGTTATATCAAAAAGTAACCCAAGGAAACCAAATAATATAACCGGTTTTAAACCTTCAAAAGTTTTAAATCGATATTTTTTGTATAAGACTGCTTACTTAGCAAATCAGGCCACTTCCTGACTTTACTAAATTTTCAAATATTATGCCATAAACAACATAATTCAATTATATTATCGTATATTTATTTGATTTACTAAAGTCACTTTATGCGGTTATTTACACTTTAAATAATAATAAAGTATGTATTTATAACTTTTAAAAGTCTTTCTTTCTAAAAATTGAGATAGCAATTCCCATAGTTAAAATAAGAAAGACAAGAGAAGTTAATATAGGCTGGTAGTCTTCAATCGCCTTACCTGAAGCAATATTTACGGTTACTTTACCCATTAACTCAGAAGTTTTAGGTATTATATAGTAAAAGGCTTCGATTAAATCTTTTAAAAATTTGTTTTCAATAAAAGCGCTGAATTTATCTTTTGCTGCAAATAGCAGGGGGCTTAATATAATAAAAATAAAGTAGGCCGTCATCATTCCCAGTGTAGAGCCTTTCGTAATAACACAAAGTAAAACAATCAATGAATATAATACTGCAAAAGTAAAAGTTATTGAAAAAATAATATTGAGAAAATAAAAATCCCAAAATGAAAATTTTAATGAGATAATCAGCCATACACCAATAATTAAAAAGGCAACATTTAATAATACAACCAAAATACCGCCTAAGTATTTTCCCAAAAGAAGTTGATCGCGCGAAACAGGCTTTGAAAGAAGAAGGTCTATATTTCCCTTTTCAAGCATAACAGGAACAAAACTTGAACTTGAAAAAATGGCAAGCAAAAGGCAAAGACCGGCTAATGGTGAAATAACCAGCATCTCTACCGTTATAATGGGATTTCCATAGGGAGTTGGCCCACCTCCAGTTCCGAGCGATACACTATTTGAAAGACCAAAAATTAAGCTTGTAACTATAAGAACTAAAACTGAGATGATCAAAAAGAAAATAAATACTTTTCTTGCCATTGCTTCCCGCAATGTATACCATGTCATAATCCATAAATTTTTCATTTTACACTCTCCTTTTGGAAAGTATTTGCAGTTGCTTCGGAATCTTTGATTAATGATATAAACATTTCTTCCAACGTATTTTTCTGTTGAACCATTTCTTTAATAATTATGCCGTTTAATCTCAGCCGATCAAGTATGTGATTCAAACCTTGTGTATCTTCTACCTTGAACGAATAATATCCACCTCCTATGCTTGTAAAATTTACTTCTTGTTTTACTTCAACAGGTAAACTCTCAATACTTCCCTCAACGCTTATTTTGTATTCTTCCTTTTTCTCGGTTAATTCTTTTACAGTACCTTCGCGGAGAAGTTTTCCTTTATTCAAAATTCCAACTCTGTCTGTAATCATTTCAACTTCGGAAAGAAGGTGACTGTTGAGAAATATTGTTTTGTGATTATTTTTCAATTCTACTAAAATATCCCGGATTTCTTTTCGCCCTATAGGATCAACGCCATCGGTTGGTTCATCAAGAAAAATCAGTTTAGGATCGTTCAGCATTGCCTGAGCTAATCCAAGCCTTTGCATCATTCCTTTTGAATAAGTTCTAACCTTAGATTTTTTCCACATTGTCATCTTTACAAGTTCAAGTTTTTCATCGATCTTTTTTTGCAAATCAAGCCCATCTAAGCCACTTAATTTCCCAAAAAACTGAAGTACCTCCCCGCCTGTTAAATATGCAGGGTACTTATGATTTTCAGGCAGGTAACCTATTTGTGATTTAATTGTAAGATCATTTACTTCGCCACCCAAAATTTTTGCGCTGCCGGATGTTGGGAAAATTATTCCGAGAAGTAGTTTAACCAATGTAGTTTTACCAGCGCCGTTGGGGCCCAAAAATCCAAAAATTGTGCCTTCCCGTATATTAAGATTAAGATCAGAAAGTGCTTCAACTTTTCTTCTCCCGAAGGATGCCGAATATATTTTGGTCAATCCGGTAGTTTGAATTGCAATTAAACTCATAAGTAGGCCAGTCCTTTATTTTTATACTCCAAATATAACTAAAGATGTAATAAGTGGCGAAACATAAAGGTTTTAACGGTTATTACAGGTGATAAGCTGATTACATATAATAGCTATCTTGCAAATGAGACTGTTAGGAATGGTTATTATTATTCTACAATCCGTTCTTATTTTTTAGGCTTGCTTGAAGATTTTTAGAATAAAATAGTTTTAATAAACTACTTTTGGTATTAAAGGCTCAGTCTCAGTGATATGGTGTGAAAAATAATTATCTTTTTGCCTGGATGAAAGGATAAATTTAATCTGCTGGGCAAAATTCCTGATATTGAATGGTTCGGATATTACATGCGTAAAACCATGAAAAAATAAGAAATCTTTATCAGCTATTAATTTAGTGATGGAAAATGCCACAATAGGTACTGTATTATTATTACCCGATCTTTTTATAGCCTGTACAGTCTCTAAACCAGAATTATCGACTTTCATATTAACATCTATCATTATCAGGTCATAATTATTTGCATTTGCGAGGTTCAGCCCGATTGCAGTAGAGCTTGTAGTATGGAATTGGCAGAATCCCTTAAAAACAGAGCTTATATCAGCAGAATAATCTGGTTTGTCTTCAATCATCAACATTTTAAACATGATCAGCCTCAATTTAATAAATTAAGAAATGCTTATGGAATCGGGGTCAAGTGTGCTTTATTGAAAAGATAAGCAATGTGAAGATACGCTTATTTTGCCAATTAACCTAAGTTTGGCTAGTAGCATTATTTAATAGTTAATATTGATCATTTTAATATCTTATTCTAAATATTATTTTAATAAATGGGTTATGTACTATTTTTTTTCCTTGAATTCTATAATCCATTGCACTTTAACAACTAATGCATATCTGAGTTCAAATATTTTTTCGTATCTTTTAAAAGTATTTTATACACTTAACTTATTACTAAATGTCCCCGATAGATGCATTAAAAAAATATTTCGGCCACAGCTCTTTCCGGCAAAGTCAGCAGGAAATAATAGAAGCAATTATAAAGGGAGAGAATACACTTGCAGTTTTACCGACAGGTGCAGGAAAATCAATCTGTTTCCAGATCCCGGCAATTATTTCAAACAATTTTTCTCTAGTAATTTCCCCTCTTATTGCCCTGATGAAAGACCAAGTGGATTCTTTGAATAAAAACGAAGAAATAGCTGCTTTCATCAATAGTTCAATGAGTTTTTATGAGGCTGAAGAAGTTCTGAAGAAGATCTCATTCGGCAATTTCAAACTTCTATATGTAGCACCGGAACGATTGGAAAATATCCAGTTCGCGGACAGAATAAAGAGCCTTCACCCGGAATTTTTATTTGTGGATGAAGCACATTGCATTAGCGAATGGGGACACAGTTTCAGGCCAAGCTACAGAAAATTAAAAGAGTTTATTGATTATGTGTCAATCAAAAAAATATCAGGATTTACCGCAACCGCTACACCGGAAGTTGTAAAAGATATTATAATTCAGCTTGGGCTTGTTGAGCCTAAAATCTTTGTAAGAGGGTTTGAAAGGACTAATCTTGAATTAAACGTACTATTGACAAAAAAGAAAAAGGAGAAGTGCCTTGAGCTAATTTCACAACATAAAACTCCGGCAATTATTTATACTGCCTCAAGAAAGCGTACAGAAGAAATTTCAGAGTTTTTAAACCTAAACCGGGTTAAGAGTACTTATTATCACGGTGGATTAGCACCGGAGATAAGAAAAAAAGTTCAAGAAGACTTTATTAATGGAAATTTTTCTGTTATTGCCGCAACAAATGCATTTGGAATGGGAATAGATAAGAAAGATATAAGGCTTGTTGTCCATTATAATACACCCGGTTCAATTGAAAATTATTACCAGGAAATAGGACGTGCAGGCAGGGACGGCAAAGAGTCATTCGTTTATCTATTGCATGATGACGGCGATATTAACATCCAGAATTATTTTATTACCAACTCGCATCCGGACAAAGAGTTAATTCAAAAAATTTATGATGCTATTTGCGACTACGGTCAGGTTGCCGAGGGAGTATTCAGTAATAAAGAAATACCACTAAATAACAGTTATATTTCTGCCTATGTAAAACGAGAAATAAACAAGGGCCTTTTATATGCAACTCTAAAATTTCTGGAGAGTGCCGGGTATTTAAGACAACCATCTGAATTTGAAAATAAGTCCTCAATTCAATTAACTTTTGAAAAAAATAGACTTAAAGATTTTGTCAAAAACAATTCAAATAGCCTGATAAAAGAACTGATTTTGTTTTTATTACGTGAATTCGGAGGTAATATTTTTGCCGGTCAGGTACATTTATCAGCCGGTGAATTGGCAAAAAGATTAGGATACAGCGAATCCGATATAGAAGAAACACTTTATATACTTGATAACCTGGGCATCATAGTATATACAAAACCGTTTTCAAAAGAGAGTGTTGTATTAACTTCACCGCGAATTAACTCACAAAGACTCCGGCTGGATTATCAAAAAATAAATGAAAGCTACCTTACCCAACAGAGAAAAGTGGAAAGGATTATTGATTACGTCTATTCAAATGAGTGCAGGTTTAAGTACATTCTTAATTATTTCGGTGAGGATGTAAGCAATTATAAATGCGGCAAATGCGACAGATGCAAAATTGAAGAAGAAATTCCCGGGGAGTCTTTAGAATATGTAAAAGAAATAATATTACGCACATTAAATGAGAATAAAATACAACTTAATGAATCTGCCCTTATCTCTATTGTGCGTGGTTCCAGCAGGATTGCAAAATATAAATTCTACGATACTTATGGTTGTTGTGTTAACTATGATAAAAATGATGTTAAGATCGTTTTACATGATCTTCTAACAGGCGGTTATGCAGCAAGAAATCAGGAAACCAATATTTTATTTATTACAAAGGCCGGTAGTGATTTTTTAACTTCCAAAGGACTAGTAAAAGAAGAGAACCGAAAACCGGATAATTTTGAAGAAAACCTTGAGCTATTTAATCTGCTTCGAGATGCCAGGGCATATGCAGCAAAGAAATTTATGCAGACAGGATATTTAATATGTCCGGATGAATTGCTGCGTGAAATTGCCGAAAAACGTCCAAAAGAAAAATCGGAATTGTTTGCCATTAACGGTTTCAATAACCGAATGTTTAATAAATTGGGCGGAGACTTGCTTGAAATAATAAATGAATTTCTTAACAGGAAAGGTGGGAAAAATATTTCTGTTACCGAGACACGTATCATACCTCAAAATATAAAAGAAACAAATAACCTTCTTGAGAAAGGCTATACTTTAAAAGATATAGCATCTCTCAGGAAACTTTCCGAAGCGGTAATTTCCATGCAGGTAGAAACAATAATTGAATACGAGCCAACCACCGACATTACTCATTTATTTGAAAGAAATTCATTGGACCTTATAATAGAAGAAATTGGAAGGGGGTATACGGACTTAAAGGAATTGAAAAAACACTTGCCTGCAGAAATTACTTATCCCATGATAAGAATTGCTCTAGCAAAATTTAAAGCTACTTCGGTTTTATAAGTTGACTGCTCTGCTTTTCTTTCTTTAGAGCCTCTATGTAAGAAATGGCTTTATCAAAAAACTTTTCCCATTTCTGCGGATCCTTATTATAAGATTCTATAGTTTCGGAATATTCTAAGCGAGATATCCCATATTTCTTAAATATTTTATCCTGGACGAGTTTAAAATTATTGTTTGCATACAATGCTGTATCCTGCGCAATAACCATCTCAGCATAAATTTTCGCAAAATCATCTTCATTAAGGGTTCTTTTAGAACAGCTTGAATTAAACAGAATAGAAACGGTTATCAAATTAACGAAAATAATCCCGCAAAATATTTTTATTTTTTTAATCAAAACATTAATCAGATATGTAATTATTTTTCCCCATAAATTTTTTACTTTTACCTTAAAGAATTTATTTAAATGTATTGAATAGTAAAAGGAGTAAATCATTCATATTTTCAAACTTTTCATTTCATCCTTTTACTTGCTTCAAACAAAACTTTTTTCTCTCTTTCAGATAAGTTTTGGTAGCCCGACTGACTAATTTTATCCAAGATTTTATCAATTTCTTCCTGTGTTACTTCGGGGTCATTTCTATCGTTATTAATATCATAATACTTAGCATCCGTAAGATCATCATTTTTTCTCTTGAAGACGTTAGAAACGTTTTTAAATGAATCAAATAACTTACCGCTGTTTTTTGTATTAGAACCGTAAAAAGAGTTTCCCGAATAAGCAGGCTTCCTGTTAAATAGTACATAAATAAAGCCTGCTAGCGCGCCTCCAAGATGTGCAAGGTGAGCAACATTCCCCCCTTGAGGCAGTGAATAAAATTCAAGCGCAATATAAAATATTATAAAATATTTTGCCTTTACCGGAATTAAAAAATAGATAAAGATATACCTGTCTGGAAACAACATGCCAAAAGCCACAAGTACTCCGAAAATAGCACCGGAAGCTCCAATTGTATCGCCAAGTGCTTCATTAAATAAATAAGGCAGAACTAATTGGAATATGCCGGCAACAACTCCGCATGATAAATAAAAAATTAAAAATTTCTTAGAGCCCCACAAATTTTCTACTTCCATTCCAAACATCCACAAAGCGAGCATATTGAAAAAAATGTGAGAGAATCCGGCATGCATAAACTGATAAGTAATCAACTGCCATAATTGAAAATTAAAAGGAGATCCATCTCCTCCTCCTAAAGGATTAAGAGCAAACCATCTTTCCAGAACAGCTCCGACGGGTACACTGCCAACAGTGACCATATCCCCGAGCATCTGAATTAAAAAAACGACCACATTTATAATAATCAAATTTTTAATAACGGGTGGAAACAGGCTGAAGCCCCCAAATCCAGACGGTTTATAATAATCGCTCACAAATAATCCTTTAATTCATAAATTTAATTATAAAACCCGGCTTTTACACAAAACCGGGTTATCAAGCTATTTTTAAACAGTAAAATTTACTTAATTTTGCCAGTAAATAGTATGCTAAGCTTCACTCAATGCAGCAACCCCAGGAAGGATTTTACCCTCAAGGAATTCAAGTGATGCACCGCCGCCAGTTGATACATGGGAAACTTTGTCCTCCAGGCCTGCTTTACTTATAGCAGCAGCAGAATCACCACCACCAATGATAGTAATAGCACCTTTAGATGTAACTTCAACAAGTTTTTCAGCAATAGCAAATGTGCCTTTGGCAAAATTATCCATTTCAAACACTCCCATCGGGCCATTCCAAACTATTGTTTTTGCTTTTTCAATTTCGTCGCAAAATAATTTAATCGTTTCAGGTCCGATATCCAAGCCCATTTTATCAGACGGTATATTATCTACACTTACGATAGCCGAAAGTGAATCATTCTTAAATTCATCAGCAACAATTTCATCAACCGGTAATAAAAACTTCACATTAGATTTAGCAGCCTTTTCCAGTACTTCCTTTGCAAGCCCAATTTTTTCTTCTTCAAGAAGGGACTTTCCAATCTCTTTACCCTGAGCTTTAAAGAAAGTATAAGCCATTCCTCCGCCGATAATCATTGTATCGACTTTACTGAATAAATTCATTATTACATCAATTTTGCCTGAAATTTTTGCACCACCAAGAATTGCACAATACGGTCTTACCGGATTTGTAATTGCACCACCAAGATATTCCAATTCCTTCTGCATAAGGTAACCGGCTGCACACAGCTTAATATATTTTGTTACGCCTTCTGTAGAAGCATGAGCACGGTGTGCGCTACCGAAAGCATCATTAACGTAAATATCGCCCAACCCGGCTAATTTTTTTGAAAATTCGGGATCGTTTTTTTCTTCTTCTTCATGAAATCTTAAGTTTTCGAGAAGAAGGACATCGCCGTCTTTTAATGAATCAACAAGTTTTTTAACTTCATCGCCCACGCAATCTGGTGCAAGTTTTACTTCTTTTCCCAAAAGCTCGCCTAATCTTACTGCAGCTGGTTTTAAGCTGTATTTAAGATTTACTTTACCTTTTGGCCTGCCTAAGTGACTCATTAAAATAGTCTTACCACCGTCTGAAATAATCTTTTTAATAGTCGGGAGTGAGGCCACTATTCTGTTATCATCTGTAATTTTAAGGTTCTCATCCAGCGGTACATTAAAATCTACACGTACAAGGACCCTTTTATCTTTTAAGTTTAATTTATCAATAGAAAGTTTACTCATATTATTTTACCTTCCTTTATTTAATTTTTAAAGCCCCCTGAATTTTAATTATTTTGACAGCTCTTTTTAAAAATATTAAAGGTTAATTAATAAAACAAAGACGAAGCATTTGCTTCGTCTTTGCTGTTAAATAATTTAATTACTTTGCTATTTTAAGAAGTAAATCAATTACTCTGTTGGAATAACCCCATTCGTTATCATACCAGGAAACAATCTTAAAGAATCTTTTTTCATCTTTAAAATTATTCTGAAGAGTTGCGAGTGAATCATAGATTGAAGAGCGGTCATCATGAATGAAATCAGTAGAAACGACCTCTTCATTAGTATAACCGAGGATACCTTTGAGGTAAGTTTCAGATGCTTTCTTCATTAAGGCGTCAATTTCTGCAATTGAAGTTTCTTTTACTGAACGGAAAGTTAAATCAACAACAGAAACATCTGCAGTAGGAACTCTGAAAGACATACCGGTTAATTTACCTTTTGTGGATGGAAGAACTTCACCTACAGCTTTAGCAGCACCTGTACTTGAAGGAATAATATTTATAGCTGCTGCTCTGCCGCCTCTCCAATCTTTCTTCGAAGGGCCGTCAACTGTTTTCTGTGTAGCGGTATAAGAGTGAATTGTTGTCATCAAACCTGTTTCAATACCGATGCCTTCTTTAAGAAGTACGTGAACTACAGGAGCTAAACAGTTCGTTGTACATGAAGCATTTGATATAATGTTATGTTTTGCACCATCATATTCATTATCATTAACACCCAAAACAATGGTTTTTACATCGCCTTTACCAGGGGCAGAAATAATAACTTTCTTTGCGCCAGCAGTAATATGTCCCTGCGCCTTTTCGGAAGCCGTGAACAAGCCTGTTGATTCAATTACATAGTCAACACCAAGGTCTTTCCATGGCAACTGTGAAGGTTCTTTTGTTGCAGCAATACATCTGACTTTATTGCCATTTACTACTAAGACATCATCCGCTTCTACACTTGGCGCACTTTTTTCTGTAGCAAGCTGACCTTTAAATTTACCTTGGACTGAATCATATTTTAATTGATAAGCGAAATATTTAGCATCGGTTGTTACATCAACTACTGCTACAACGTCGATTTTACTTCCTAATAACCCC
>Ga0181520_10001986_pt1 | contig 39873 bp, 29 predicted proteins | sample PEATcosm2014_Bin_29_FD_132451 | JGI IMG/M metagenome (GOLD analysis project Ga0181520, IMG submission 132451) | Peatland microbial communities from MTU Mesocosm Facility, Houghton, MI, USA - PEATcosm2014_Bin02_30_metaG | ecosystem: Environmental > Terrestrial > Soil > Wetlands > Peat | place... | reverse complement strand
TCTGCAAATTCGCCGCCTTCCCCACTCTCACGTTCTGCCAGCAAGTCCGCCGTGACACCGCCCCAATTGCTCTCGGCGGGCTGGCCAAGGTCCAAAACAGTTCTCCGCCGGGAATTGCTGGTTTTGGAGGGAGAGTCGGGCGAGACCATCTCCAATCAATTGCGGTTCCTGCACGAGCGGGCGCTTCCCGACCTGGACGGAAACATCAAGTGCGGCAATTCGTTGATCGGGCCCGACTTCTAGAACGGCCACCAGCTCAATCTGTTCGACGACGAGGAGCGTTGGCGGATCAACGTGTTCGACTGGCACGACGCAACGCGCGGTTTTGGAACGATCATGGCTGCCGGCGGGTTCGACGCGGTGATCGGCAATCCGCCGTACATCCGCATCCAGACCCTCAACGAGACGCAGCCCGAGGCGGTCGAGTATTTCGGCCGCCAATATGGCGCTGCCGTGAAGGGGAACTACGACATCTACGTACTCTTCCTGGAAAAGGGACTTTCGCTGTTGAACCGATCGGGTGTCGCCGGATACATCTGCCCGCACAAGTTCTTTAATGCGAAATACGGCACGCCGTTGCGGGCTCAGCTTGCCGCAGGCAGGCACCTTTCGCACATTGTGCATTTTGGGCACCAGCAGGTGTTTTCCGGTCCAACCACCTACACATGCCTGATTTTTCTTCGGAAGCAGGGGATAGAGTCCTGCAGCGTTGCGAAGGTCGCAGACCTTGAAGCATGGCAGCTCGCACCGACCGCGTCTGGCACGGCGGTCTCGGCGGACCAGATCGGAGCAAAAGAGTGGCACTTCGATGTGGGAAATGGTGCCGCCCTGTGTCGGAAACTCGACGCAATGCCGTCTAAACTGAAGGACGTCGCGCACCTTTTCGTCGGCCTGCAGACCGATGCCGATGACGTCTATATCCTTGAGTTCGTCCGTGAGACGACACGTCGAACGCTGTGCCGATCGAAGGCCACCGGCAAGGAGCACTGGTTTGAACGCGATCATCTTAAGCAATTCTTGAAAGGCTCTCTGAATATTCGGCGTTACCGATTCACCGACGTAACCAAACGGTTGCTTTTCCCGTATTCGATCAGCGAAGGGAAGTCGATCTTGATCGACGCCGCGGAGTACAAACGCCGCTTTCCGCTGGCGTGGGCGTACCTCGAACAGAATCGAGCCCGCCTCGCTGCCCGGGGCAAGCGACGCCTGGGAAGGCAATGGTACGGTTACGTCTACCGGAAAAACCACACTCGTTTTGACGCACCGAAAATACTGGCGCCCGCAATCGCGGAGGGGGCCTGTTTTGCAGTCGATCTCGAAGGAAAATACTATTTCGTCGGCAGTGGCGGCGGTGGGGGCGGCGACTATGGCATTACCGTGCAAAAAAACGTCACCATGAATGAACGGTTTCTGCTCGGAGTGCTAAATTCGAAACTCATGACCTTTTATCTCCGGTCAAGAAGTTCGGTATTTCGCGGAGGATATATCGCTCTCAACAAGCAGTACATCGAACAGCTACCCATCCGCAGCATCGACTTTGCCGACCGGAAAGACAAGGCCCGCCACGACCGGGTGGTGGAACTGGTCGACGCCATGCTAGCACTGCATGAAAAAGTGGCTACGGCTCGAACGCCGCACGATCGGACAACAATCGAGCGGCAGATTGCGGCCACCGATCAACAGATCGATACCTTGGTCTACGAGCTTTACGGGTTGACCGACGAGGAAATCAACGTTGTCGAAGAAGCGGCCGAGAGACGATAACGCCCATTCGTCATGCGCGTTTGCTAGCACGGCGTCCCTACCCCGGTCGGTGAATTGCCGACGTCTTTTTCAAATTATCGCCGATTCCCTACAGATGCGCCAGGCACGGAGGCCGCTCCCTACAGATGCGCCAGTCCTGGCTGCAGAATTGCACTGCCCTCGGCCGGCGGCTATCATGAAATTGTCCGCAACGTCCTACCGAAGGCCCCGTCAACGTTCGCGTCCGCCAGGTTTCCGTTTCGCGTAGTCCGTCACCCCGCCACACAAGTCCGTCCAGGAGCATGTTATGCCGCAGTCGATCACTCGCCGCACGTTTATCCAGGGCGGAGCCGCCGCGACGACGGCCGCCCTTACCACCGCGCAGACCTCCAACGTGCTGGGGGCCAACGATCGGGTGCGATTGGGCGTGATCGGCACGGCCAATCGCGGCATGCAATTGATCGGGGCCTTTCTGGAAAATCCCGACGCCGAGGTGGCCGCCCTTTGCGATATCCGCCAATCGACCTTGGAAAAGGCCGGCCAGCAGGTGGGCGGCAAGGCCGTGCTCCTCAATGACTTTCGCAAGCTCCTGGATCGGACCGACATCGACGCCATCGTAGTGGCCACGCCCGACCACTGGCACGCCCTGCAAGCCATCGCTGCCTGTCGGGCGGGCAAGGACGTTTATGTCGAGAAGCCGCTCTCGCAGACCGTCCACGAGGGGCGGCGGATGGTCGAAGTCGCCCGGGAGACGAAGCGGGTCGTGCAGGTCGGCTTGCACCGCCGTTCCTCGCCGCTTTACGCCGACGCGGCCAAGTTCATCGCCGAGAAGCTGGGCAAGGTGACCGTTTCGCGGTGCTACCACATCAGCAACATGTATCCCAACGGCATCGGCCGGGCGGCCCCCAGCGATCCGCCGGCCGACCTGAACTGGGACATGTGGCTCGGCCCGCGGCCGATGCGGCCCTATCAGAGCAACATCGCCCCCTACAAGTTCCGCTGGTGGCATCTGTATTCCTCGCAGATCGGCAACAACGGCGTCCATTTTCTCGATCTCATCCGCTGGATGACCGGCGATTTGGCCCCCCGGCGGATCGCGGCCCTGGGCGGCCGGTATGCCGTCGACGACGATCGGACGATTCCCGACACGATGGAGGCGATGTTCGAATCGCCCGCCGGGCGGCTCACGATTTTTGGCCAGTACGAGGCGAGCGGCAATCCTCCGTTGCCGCAGCCGGGCTATATCGAGGTCCGCGGCACGCAGGGCACGGCCTACGTCGATGATTCGCTTTTGAACGTGGTTCCGGAAAAGGGCGGGCAGTTCCAGGATCACCGGCCGCGGATGGCGCCCGTCCGGCTAACAGCCAGTGGCGGCAAGCCGGGCAAGGGCAATCGCAATCTGTCGCTCACGGCCCAGCACGCCCGCAATTTCATCGACTGCATGCGGTCCCGGGCGCTACCGAACTGCGACGTCGAGATCGGCCATCGCTCGACGACCTACGCTAACCTGGCCAACATCGCCCTGGCCGTCGGCGCCCAATTGGAATGGGATGCCAAACGCGAAGTGGTTACCAATTGTCCGAAGGCCAACGAGCTGCTGCATTACGAGTATCGCAAGCCGTGGTCGTTGGATTGATGCGGCGGTCCCCTCTCCCTCCGGGAGAGGGTTAGGGTGAGGGCGACATTATTGCCGCCGCGAACTCGTCGTCCGAGAGTCCGTCGGCGAGGACGTAGAACGGTGTCGCACGGAGACTAATGCTTCGCCCCTCCATCGACCGGCCCATCAGGTCGCAGCAGCGCAGCTTTTCGCCGGCAAGGCGAATCGTCCGCTCCGGGCTATCGGGACGGCGCCAGACCACGGCGACCAATCGCGGGCCATCGCGGAACAAGTAGCATCGGGCCCCTTCACCGACGGGCAGCCGCCTGACGAACCGGCAGGTCGGCCCCAGCAAGTGTGAGAGCACGGCCTGAGCCGCGTAGAGCTTGTGCGGCTGACCGTCGAACTTGAAGAAGCCATCCCAGGGGGTGTCGCTATTGATGCCGCAGCAGGTGCCGGCGTGGTAGAAGATCCTGTCGACCCCGCCGGCGAAGAGCACGGCGGCCCAGCATACGGCGAACTCCGCCTGCATCCGCTCGTTAGGCAGCAGGTCGACGCCCTCGACGCGAAGCATGGGACGCATGCACGGATCATCGTCGGCCCAGTAGCCGCACTCCGTCACCCAGATCGGCTTGCGGCCGCCGCACTGGTCCATCTTGGCGTTCAGTTTGGCGAGCACGTCTTCCATGTATTCGGGCCGCCGCACGGTGGGATATTCGTGGATGTCGACGGCATCGACGGCCTCGAGCGCTCCCGCCGCGAAGAAACGGCGGAAATCGTCCATGGTTCCAGCTTCGCGGACCTCGCCGATGGTCCCGGCCAGGATACGGCATTGCGGATCGGCCCGCCGGGCGGCACGCGCAAAGGCCTGGACGAGCCGCGCGTAATCGGCCGGTTCGTAACCGGCGCCGGGGGGCAGGGAATAATGCGTACACAACGACTCGTTGAACACCTGCCACCACTGGATGCGGCCACGGTAATGCGAGACCATCCGCTCCACGTAGCTCTCAAACTCGGCCACGTTGCGCGGGGCGTAAGCCACGCGGGTCAGCGCGGTATGGTTACTATAGGCCTCGTCCGGCTCCGTCTTCGCCAGGGCGCTGGCCGGGGCCGACGACGACCAGTCGCTGGAAGGAAAAGGCAAGAGGCCGAGGACGCGCAGCCCGTTTTGCAACGGGCGATCGATCTGGAGATCGGTTTCCGCGAAGGTGAAGCGGCCTTTCTCCGGCTCGACTGCCTGCCATTTGAGCGACCAGTTGCGGACCCAGCCCAGCCCCGCCTGCCGGCACAAGTCGAGCAGGTGCGGCCAGGAATAGGCATGATTGATGCCGAAGCGGGAATCATCCCGGCGGGTGATCGGAATTGCGGCCAGTCGCAGCGTCCGCTCACCTTCCACTCCGTTGATCTTGGCGTGCAGGCGGAGAAAGCCTCGCAGCTTCTCGGCCGGCGGGAGCAGCACTTGCCGCACGATACCGCCCCGGGCGGCCACGTGCATGGGCAACGACCCGCGCCACACTTCCTTGTCGAAGAAGTCGGTGAGCGTCAACTCGATCACCACGTCGCGTGGTCCTTTGCCGTCCGAGTTGCCGGCGGCCACGTCGAACCGGAGCGGCTCGTCCCAGCCAAAGACGTTGCCGACCTTTGGCGTGCGAATGCCGATCTCCAGCGGCTGGCGGGCGGCGAAGGGACCGGCCGACGCGGCCTGCTCGAGCTGCACGGCATCGATCCAAACGGTGGCCGAGCCCGGCGGCCGTGGGTTCTGTTGCGTCGGCCGTAAATCGGGGCCCGCCAACACGTAGCACCAACGGGCCGAAGGCTTGAAGCTCAGCACGTAGCGCTCCCAGGTTGGCGACACCCGCACGATCTTCTCGAACTCGCCGCCCAGGAACTCGCGCACGGCCAGACAGGCCGGCGTGCCAGGCTCGCGGGCTTTCATGTACGCGGAAAACGTATACTGGCGCCCCGGCTCGACTTCGAGGTACCCGACATTGGCTGCTAGCGGCGCGCGGACCGGCGCGCGATACGCCTCGTAGTAGTCGAAGAAGGAAACCGGCTGGTTCCCCGGCGTCAGCTCGATTCGCAGGCTACGGCGGCCGTCGTACGCCTCGCGGTCGTCGATTTCGCCGAACAGCCGATTGAGCGGCGGGTTGAACCAGGCCGGCCGGCCGGTGTCCACATTGGCCGAGCCCCAGCCGTCGCTGCCGCACTCGAAGCTGGCGTTGGGGATCAGGTTCGCCCGCCCCGCCGCCGGAATCAAATGGCCGGGCCGCGTGCCGGGCGGATCGATCTGCTCCAGGCGGACGTCGTCGATCCACAGGCTCCCGGTCGAGGTGAACCAGATCTGGAAGCGGGTTGCCTTCGTCGAAGTGCAAGTGGCCTGAAAGACGAATTCCTGCGGCTGCCACTCCGCCCCCGGCAGGAACGTGGCCTGCAAACCGCAATTGCGCCAAGAGTCCGTATCGCAGAGCCGGACGGAAACCATTTCGGCCTGAATGTTCATCGACCGGGCCCAGAACGCCACGCGATACGTCTTGCCGCGCTCGACCGGCATGCCCATCTGGCAAAGCATGGCGTGGGCGGCATTGCCGTCGTGGAACCGCGTGCACGTCAAGTGTGCGCACCGCCGGCCCTCGCGCCCCGGCTCGACAGTCAAGGTCTGCGCGACCAGCCGGCTGTCGCCGCCAAGCTGCCAGGCGTCCGGGCCGCCACCCTGTTTGGCGGCGATCTCGAAGCGGGGATTGGCGATCAGGTTCTGGGCGGCTCCGGCCTGCGCCGCGCAGCCGAGGAATGCCATGATGACGAACAGTCGCAGGCGGATCATGCTATGCCCTCCAAGGCCGCGTCCGTTTCACTTTGGCGAGCGCCTCTTTGGCGATCTGGGCGTCCTCGGCGATCTGGAAATCAAACATTCCAGCCAGCACGAAGTCGGCGCCGCTGTTGAAGGCATATTGAAACGCTTCCCTGGGCTGGATGGCCCCCGCCGCCATCGTCTTGAAGGCGATCCACGGCTTCGTAACGGCTTTCATCACGGCCGCCACGGCTTCCGAATCGCTGCACCAGGCGTTGTCGTAGCTGCCGTAATCGGCCTTGTCGTCGGGTTTCTGGGCCGTCGGATAGTTGCGCGAATGGAAGGTCTTTTGATAGAAATCCACTTCGAGCTTCGCCTTCTCGCATTGGACGATCACGTTTAGCGTATGGGCGGCGATGCCGATCGGCAGGCCGGTGGCCCGCATGCGTTCGACCGTCCGCTTGACAAGCTCCATGTTCTTCAAGACCAGGCCGTCGGCAGCGCAGCCCCACAGGTAGATGGCATCCGCGCCTAACTGCTTGACGCGGTCGATCAATTCCCAAGGGTTGTCCGACATGGGCACGGCGTACGTCGCCATGATCCATTTCATCTTGTCGCCGTGCTTCTCTCGATACTTTTTCACGATATGGTTGTTCTGATCCGAAACGTGCGTGTTGATCGAGTTGATGCCGTGCTGTTCGGCCAAGGCCAGCGTTTCTGTAACTTTTTCGGGCGTGTTATAGCGGTACATCAATTGCCCGACGTACCGCAAATCGCGGGAATGGGCCGCGCCGGTAATCAGGTTGCCGCCGAGCATCAGCCGGCTCAGTTCCAGCTTGCCGATTTTGCCGGTCCACGTGGGGCCGAGCGGGGCGGGCGGTTGATCGGCCTCGAGCGACGAAGCCAGACCCGCGCCCAGCATGGCGCCGGCCGAAACAAGTGCCGATTCCTTCACGAAGTCTCGTCGCGTCAGTTGATTTGCCACGGTTGTCTCCTATCGCCAAGCCGGCATTTTCGAGTTGCAGTGAGCCCGGGACCGATCGAGGCTCGTTCGGCCATCTATCTTAACACAGGGAACGGCCCGCTGCGTCTAGCTCACCGGGGAATTTTCTGGGCCGGCCCGGCGGCTTCCTTCGCACGAAAACCGTCAATCGCCCTCACCCGGCCCTCTCCCGAAGGGAGAGGGGAAAGAAAGTCACGGCGTGAACACCATGCCCGGCGTGAGGCTCTCGACGAAGCGGGCCAAGAGATCGGCAGCCCGGTCGATGTCGGCGAGCGAAATCATCTCCACCGGGCTGTGCATGTAGCGGTTGGGAATGCTGATGAGCCCGGTGGCCACGCCCGCCCGATTGACCTGAATGGCGTTGGCATCGGTGCCGGTGGCGCGGGCCGAGGCCGCCAGTTGATAGGCGATCTGGTGCTCGTCGGCGGCCTTGACCAGCCGCTCGACCACCTTGTGGTTCATGTTCGGACCGCGGTGGATCACCGGCCCGCGACCCAGGCGGACGTCCCCTTCTTCCTTCTTCTCGATCGTGGGGCAGTCGGTAGCATGGGTCACATCCACCGCGATGCCCACCTGCGGATCGACGCCGAAAGCGGCGGTGCGGGCCCCGCGGAGGCCCAACTCCTCTTGCACCGTGGAGACGGCGAACACCCCGCAAGCGAGCTTCTTGCCTTGGCACGCCCGGCGGAGGGCCTCGATCACCACCCAACAGCCAGCCTTGTCGTCCATCGCCGGCGAGACGGCATACTGGTTGGCCAGCGTGCGGAAGGCCAGTTCCACGGTCACCGCGTCGCCGATCCGCACCATCTTGGCAGCCTCCTCGTGGCTGGCCGCGCCGACGTCGAGCCAAAGGTCCTTCATCTTCGGCACCTGCTTCCGCTCTTCTTCGGTGAGCAGGTGGATCGGTTTTCGGGCGATCACGCCGAACAGCGGCCCGACCTGGGTCCAGACGGTCATCCGCTGCCCGATGAGGACCTCGGGGTCCCAACCGCCGATGGGCTGGATGTAAAGAAACCCGTTGTCGTCGATGTGCTGAACGATCAGCCCGATCTGGTCGCAATGTCCGGCCAACATGACGCGTAACGGGGAGTCAGGATTTTTTGCCACAATTACGTTGCCGTGCAAGTCTGTGCGGACCTCATCGGCGAAGGGTGTCACGTAGTCGCGGACGATCTGTTGCACGGTGCTCTCATAGCCCGACGGGCTGGGAGTGGCCAACAGCGTTTGGAAAAAATCGAGGGCTTTGGGTTCCAAAGCAGGCTCCTTTGCTATCTCATGGAAATTATCGGGTGCCAATCAAGTATCAACGCCGCGGGCCTTTTCGCAAGCGGTGCCGCGTTGTTTAGCCGCCGCGTCCACGCGGCGTAGTCGCTGACTCAGGCGGTCTGGGCCGGCGTGGCGCCGGCCGCTAAACGAGAGCGGTTCTCGGATTCCCAATAGGTCGCTGCCACCTTGACGCCAGCCGGCCCCATGCCCTACGATGGCGGAATTCTTACCCTCACTCCTCATAACCGTCGGCGGATGGTTTTTGCTATGGATACCGTCAAAATCGCGGTCATTGGTTACGGAACGATTGGCTCGGGCGTGGCTCGGCTGTTGTTGGAACACGCCGATCGCATCGCTCGGCAGGCGGGAAAGCGGCTGGAATTGGTCCACGTGGTCGATCCGGACCTGAAGCGGCCGCGAAACTTCACCCTGCCGCCGGGGGTGCTCACGGCCGATTTGGACCAGGTGCTCGGCAACCGGGAGATCGTGGCGGCGGTCGAGTTGGTCGGGGGGCTCGAACCCGCACGGACGATCATGCTGAAGTTGCTCGACAGCGGCAAGGACGTGGTCACGGCCAACAAGGCCCTGCTGGCCGAGCACGGGCCGGAGCTGTTCGATCGGGCCCGCAAGCAGGGCCGCTCGATCGCCTTCGAGGCGGCCGTGGCCGGCGGCATTCCCATCATTGCCGCGTTGGGCGAGAGCCTGATGGCAAACCAGATCGAGTCGATTCACGGAATCCTGAACGGCACGAGCAACTTCATCCTCTCGCAGATGGAGGAGGCCGATACCGACTATGCCACGGCCCTGGCCGAGGCCCAGCAGCGCGGCTACGCCGAGGCCAACCCGGCGATGGACGTCAACGGTAGCGACGCGGCCCAAAAACTGGCCATCCTGGCCCATTTGGCCTTCGGGGCCCGGCTGAACTGGCGGGCGATCCCCCGCCTGGGCATCGACATCGTCGACGTGGCCGACATCCGCTACGCCCGGGAACTCGGCTACAGCATCAAACTGCTGGCCGTCGCCGAACTGGTCCCGGAAGGGTTGGAATTGCACGTCTCGCCCACGCTGGTGCGGCACGGCACGCCGCTGGCCGAGGTGCGCCAAGCCTACAACGCCGTCCGCGTGGTCGGTGACGCCGTCGGCCGGGTTTTCTTCCACGGGCTGGGCGCCGGCCAGATGCCCACCGCTTCGGCCGTGGTGGCCGATCTGATCAATACGGTCACAGGGCGGACGGCCATCACCTTCCGCCGGCTGAACCTCTGGTCGATGGAAAGGGAGCCGACCGTGCGGCCCCGCGACCCGGCCCGCGTGCCCGGCCGTTTCTATCTCCGCTTCAACGTCGATGACCGGCCCGGCGTGATGGCCGAAATCGCCAGCATCCTGGGGGCCCACAACATTTCGATCGCCTCGGTCATCCAGCACGAGACAGAGGAAGAGGACGCATCGAACCTCGTCCCCCTGGTGATTATGACCCACACGTCGCCAGAGGGCGCAATGGCCGATGCCATGAAGATGCTCGGCCAGTTGGCCTGCGTGCATCCGGGCAGCGTCAGGATGAGAGTAAGAGATTAGCACTATGAAATTCGCCATTATCATTCCCGACGGTTGTGCGGACGAGCCGCAGGAGTCGCTGGGCGGCAAGACGCCGTTGCAGGCGGCCCAGATTCCCGCCATGGACGCCGTCGCCGCGGCCGGGCTCGTGGGCCGCGCGAACCATACGCCCGAGGTCTTGCCGGCCGGCTCGGATACGGCCAACCTGAGCCTGCTGGGCTACAATCCCCTGGAGCACTTCACCGGCCGGGCGCCGCTAGAGGCGGCCGCGCAGGGGATTGCGCTCGGCCCGAACGATTGGGCCGTCCGCTGTAACCTGGTCACCATCGAGAACCAGGTGATGAAGAGTTTTACGGCGGGGCAGATTTCTTCGGCCGAGGCGGCCGCGCTCCTGAAAACGGCCCAGGAAACGCTGGGCAGCGCGGAACTCCAGTTCTATCCGGGCGTGGGCTATCGCAACCTGGTGGTCTATCGCAGTGCGGGCCGCCCGGCGCCCTTTTCGCCCGATACGCGGACCACGCCTCCCCACGACTTGACCGACAAGTCGGTGTTGGATGATTATCCCCGCGGGCCGGGCAGCGACTTGCTCACGCGTTTGATGAGTGAGAGCGTGGGGTTGTTTGCCGAGCATCCGGTAAACGTGGCCCGGCGTGCGGCCCAAAAATCGCCGGCCACCAACGTCTGGCTGTGGGGCTTGGGCAGCACCCCCCACTTGACGCCGTTCGCCCAGTTGTACGGCAAGCAGGGGGCGATGATTACCGCCGTCGATCTGCTCCGCGGCCTGGCCACGCTGATCGGCTGGCGGCGGATCGAAGTGCCGGGGGCCACCGGCTATCTCGATACCGACTATGCGGCCAAGGGGCGTTATGCCTGCGAGGCACTGAAGGATGCGGACCTCGTCTGCGTTCACGTCGAGGCGACCGACGAAGCATCGCACGAGGGCAACGCGGCGGCCAAGGTGAAGGCCCTGGAAGAGATCAGCCGGCACATTGTCGGCCCGCTGTTCGAGGCCTTGAAGCAATACGGCTCGTACCGCATTTTGGTGACGCCCGACCACCCCACGCCGCTGCGGACCAAGACACACAGCCATGGCAACGTGCCGTTTGCGATGGCCGGCAGCGACGTCCAGCCCGACGCCGCCACCGTCTACGACGATCCCACGGCCGAGCGCTCGGCCGTGCTGTTCGACGAAGGCTGGCGGCTGATGGGGCATTTCTTGGGCTCGCCGTAGGCATCGCCATGTTGGGGTGGCAGTTGCACTGCCAACTCTTTCCCCGCCACAAACTTGGGGGCGGCAGTACAACTGCCGCCCCAACGGGAGGCTAGCCCGACATGGCGATGTCAGGCACGGAGTGCCTGACCTACCGCCTCGCGGCGTTTCAGCATTTCGGCCAGGTGCAGCTCGACGCAATCGGCCAGGATGGCCGGATCGTAGCCCCCTTCCAAAACGCTGACCATCTTGCCGCCGGCATACGCGTCGGCCACGTCGAGCACCAGGGTGGTCAGCGGTATGAAGTCTTCGGTCTCCAGGCCCAGATCACCGACCGGGTCAAGGCGGTGCGCGTCGAAGCCGGCGCTGAGGAGCACCAACTGCGGTTTGATGCGGTCGGCGAATTTCTCCAGGTTCGCGCTGAAGGCGGCCAAATAGCTCTTCCGCGACGTGCCATAGGTGATGGGCAAGTTCAGCGTGGTGCCCAAACCGCGGCGGGCGCCCGTCTCGTCGGCATCGCCCGTGCCCGGATAAAACGGCCAGCGGTGAATGGAGAGGAAGCCCACTTGCGGGTCTTCCCAGAACGCGGCCTGCGTGCCGTTGCCGTGATGGATGTCCCAGTCGACGATCAGGACGCTGTATAGCCCAAGGGCTTCGATGGCCATGCGGGCGGCCACGGCGACGTTGTTGAACAGGCAGAAGCCCATGGCGCGGTTGGCCAGGGCGTGATGGCCGGGTGGGCGGACCAGGCAGAGTCCCTGGGTGTCTTCGCCGCGGACCACCCGCTCGACGGCGTCGCACACGGCGCCGGCCGCCTTCAGGGCAACGTGGTAGCTGGCCGGGCTGACGACCGTGTCGGCTTCGATATTGCCGCCGCCCGATTTGGCGAAGGCCCAAATCTCGTCGACATAGGCCGGGGCATGCACGCGCGTGAGATGCTGCCGGGCCACGGGATTGAACTCCGGCTCGCGACACCGCGCGGCCAGGCCCGCCTGCCGCAAACGTTCTGGAATTCGCCGGATGCGATCGGCCCGCTCGGGGTGGTCCCCCGTTTCGTGGTCGAGAAAGCAGGGCGCAGAGTACAAGAGTGTCATGGGACGGCCCTCCTATACCAGTTTTCACTTTAGCGAATGCGTGGACTGGAGAACAGAGGGCAGAAGCCGTTCAACTTGACACCCCTCCCTTGGCGCTGGTAGCTTATAGTTGTATTAGCGTTTTTTGCCTGGACCAAGCCGCACAGAGTCAAATATGCCCATCGTAATCAAGAACCTCTCCCCCGACGGCGGCAGTTTTGCGCTCAGTTTCGCGTGGCTGCTGGCCATGTTGATGTGGACCGCTCCGCTGAGCCCATGGGCGGCAGCCCAACCGGCCGCTGCGCCCGAAGCAAAATACGACGAAATGCTGGTCGACACAAACCTGAAACGGAACACCGCCAAGGTGAACCAGATGCTGAGCGAGGGGAAGTTCGATGCCGGCGGGCAGCAGATGTTCGACGATTTCTACCAACAGTTTCTCCTGCCGCAGTGGACCCACGATCTGACCAATTTGCCCAAGTTCCGGCACGACTTGGCCAACCAGCTCCGCAAGAAAAACGCCGGCGCCCCCACGACCGTCCACGACCACCTGAACGCGCTGTTGTTGGAGTTCATGCAGAAACTGGCGGCCGGCAATTATCATCCGGCCACCCGTGTCAATGCGATGCTGATGATCGGGGAACTGAATCGCGTCGAGCAACCGCCGACACCTCTGCCTGAAGCGTTGACGACAATGATCGCGGCGGCGCAAAGCCGCCAGCTTTCCGACGCCGTTCGGGCGACGGCCATGGTGGGCATCAAGCGGCACTTGGCCGCGGGAACCGTGGACGAGGACGCCCGCAAGGCGCTCACCGCGGCGATGCTCAAAGTGGCGTCCGACCCTCTGCCCCGAGGCCCCGCCCGCGACGGCCGCGAATGGATCCTCCGCCAGGCCCTCGACGTCCTCGGCCGTTTGGGCGCGGTGGGCGATGGCAACGCGGTGTTCACGCTGTTGGCCAAGGCGCTAGCCGATGAGAAGCTTCCCTTGCAGGCGCGTATGGCGGCGGCAGACGCGCTGGGACGGCTGAACTATGCGGGGACCAGCGGCATTAACCCTGCCGACATGGCGGCTGTGCTCGGTCAGTTTGCCATCGATGTCTGCGCGGATGAATTGCGGCAGGCCAAGTCGAGCGGCGAGCCGGTCTCCCGCCAGCGGATGGCGGAGCGTCTCGGCGCCGCGCTGGCGGCTTTGGCGGGCGGGGAAGGCGGCAACCACAAGGGGATTGGTTCGCTGGCCGGCGATGCGAACCAGCAGGCGTTGCTAGGGGAGTTGCAGAAGAACATCGAGAGCATGACCAACCGGTTGAGCGACAAACAAAATGAGAATGAGAATCTCAGCGGCGCCGTCGAAGAGTTGCAGACCAAGCTGGAAGCGTGGCTGAAGAAGAAGGGATAACATGGAAAGGAGTCGCCATGGCCAAGTTCGCCGTGATTTTGCCCGCCGCCGGACGCAGCAGCCGCTTTCGCGACGCGAGCTATAAGAAGCCGTTCGCGCCGCTGGCCAACAAGGCCATCTGGCTGCACTCGGCCGAGCGGTTTATGGCGCGCGACGACGTGGTGCAAACGATTTTGGTGATCGCGCCGGAGGACCGGCCCGACTTCCAGCTCAAGTTCGCGGCCAACATGGCTTTCATGGGCGTCGAGGTGATCGACGGCGGGGCCGAGCGGGCCGACTCCGTCGAGGCCGCCCTGGCCCGGGTGAAACCGTCGGCCGACTTCGTCTGCGTTCACGATGCGGCCCGGCCGTGCTTGACCGACGCCTGGATCGACCAGATTTTCGCCGCCGCCGAGAAGACCGGCGCCGCCATCTTCGCCACGGCCGTGGCCGGCACCCTGAAGCGGGTGGCCGATCACAAGATCGTGGAAACCGTGGCCCGAGAAAACCTCTGGGAAGCGCAGACGCCGCAGGTCTTCCGCCGCGAATTGCTGCTGGAGGCCTATGCCAAGCGCGGCGGTTTTGCGGCCACCGACGATGCCCAACTGGTCGAGCGGATCGGGCAGCCCGTCGCGATCGTGCCCGGCTCGCCGATGAACATCAAGATCACCACCAAGGAAGATCAGCGGCTGGCCGAGCAGATGCTCAAGGCGCTGCCGAAGCCCAAGTTGTCCGGGCCGCTGCACCCCTTCGATGATCGCTGGCGGTGACGCCCTGCGCCGCGTGGTGGCGGCGGCCAAAATTGGCGGCATTTTCGCGGCGTGCAAGCACGCCGGCTAAACGATTACTTCAATAAACGCAACATTCGTGTCAGTTCTCTGAATAGAAAGCGTACCCAATGACGTCAGATGCCTGTTCCCCCTCCTCTCCTTCCTCTGATGTCATCGCCGAGCTTTCCTGGCGCGGACTGATCAACCAGACCACCGACGACAATCTGCCGCGGCTGCTTATGGAAAAGCCGCGGACGATCTACATCGGCTTCGATCCGACGGCCGACAGCCTGCACATCGGCCACATGGTGCAACTGATGGTGCTGCGACGGTTCCAGCGGCATGGACATCGGCCCATCGCCTTGGTGGGCGGGGCCACCGGCATGATCGGCGACCCTAGCGGCAAAAACGAGGAACGCAAGCTGCTGTCGGTCGAAACCCTGGAGGCCAACGTGGCCGGCATGGAGCCGCAATTGCGGCGGTTCCTCGACTTCGATCCCGGCCCCAACTCGGCCATTTTGGAGAATAACTATCACTGGATGGGCAAGTTTGGTTACCTCGAATTCCTCCGTGACGTGGGCAAGCATTTTCCGGTCAACGTGATGTTGACGAAGGATTCGGTCCGCGCCCGATTGGATCGCAGCGACGCCGGCCTGAGCTATACCGAGTTCAGTTACATGCTGTTGCAGGCTTACGATTTCGTGCATCTTCACCAGCAGTACGGATGCGAGTTGCAGGCCGGCGGCAGCGACCAGTGGGGCAACATCACGGCGGGCATTGACCTGGCCCGGCGGCTTCACGGCGTACAGCTTTACGGCTGCACTTGCCCGCTGCTGACGAAAAGCGACGGCACCAAAATGGGCAAGACGGAGTCGGGCACGCTGTGGCTCTCAGCCGACAAGACCAGCCCGTACCATTTCTACCAATACTGGATCAACATCGACGATGCCGACGTAGGCCGTTGCTTGCGATTCTTCAGCGACCTGGGCGAACCAGAGATCGACGCCATTTTGGCCGCGCACGGGGCCGATCCGAGTCAGCGGGCCGCCCAGCGGCGCCTGGCCGCCGAGCTGACCCAGTTGGTCCACGGCGCGGAGGGGCTCCGCACCGCGGAACGGGCCACCGAGATCTTCTTCGGCGCGGAAATCAGCGACCTGAGTGACGCCCAACTGTCGGCCATCTTCGCCGACGTGCCGAGCAAGCAATTGCCGCGCGGCCGGCTGGCGGAGCCGGGGCTGGCGATCATCGACGGGCTGGTCGAGTCGGGCTTATGCAAGAACAAGAGCGAAGCCCGGCGCATGATTGCCCAGGGGGGCGCCTACGTGAACAACCGCCGCGTTGCCGGCATCGACATGCAACTCACGGCGGCCAACCTGGCCAGCCAGTCGACGATGATCCTTCGTTCGGGAAAGAAGAACTACGCCCTGCTGCGGTTTGTCTAGCCCGGCCGGCCTGGGCCGTACGGCCGGCGCCGGGGTAGCCCCGATAGCTTGCTATCGGGGTGGCGAAGCCACGAGCGGTTTTGCACGGTCCTCTTGCCGCTGTCGCGGCCCGGATAGGCGAGCTATCCGGGCCACCCGATGCCGAGGTGAACCATTTCGGCTGGGCAATCTTCGGGTCCAGAGCTATAATTCGCAGCGCATACCGGCCAAGCGTGCCAAGGACCGGGCGGCCGACGACTTGCGAGAAAAGACCACGTACGATTAGCCTACGGCCTCTGGCATGGCTATGGAAAGGCGACCATGACTACCGATAGCTCCGCTCCAAATACCTCTACCGACTTCATCCGCGAGATCATCCGCGAGGACAATCGCACCAGCAAACACGGCGGGCGGGTGCACACCCGCTTTCCGCCCGAGCCCAACGGCTACCTGCACATCGGCCATGCCAAGTCGATCTGCCTGAACTTCGGCATCGCCCAGGAGTTCGGCGGCCTGTGTAACCTCCGCTTCGACGATACCAACCCCAGCAAGGAAGACGTCGAGTACGTCGACTCGATCATGGAGGACGTCCGCTGGCTGGGCTTCGATTGGCAGGACCGCCTGTTCTACGCTTCCGACTATTTCGAGCAGATTTACCAGTGGGCCGTGCAATTGATCAAGGCCGGCAAAGCCTACGTCTGCGACTTGTCGGCCGACGAGGTCCGCGAAACCCGCGGCACGCTCACCGAGCCGGGCGCAAACAGCCCCTACCGCGATCGCTCGATCGAAGAGAACCTCGCGCTGTTCGAGCGGATGCGGGCCGGCGAGTTCGCCGACGGCTCGCGGACCTTGCGGGCGAAGATCGACATGGCCTCGCCCAATTTGAACATGCGCGACCCGGTGATGTACCGCATCCTGCACGCCACCCACCATCGCAGCGGCAACAAATGGTGCATCTATCCAACATATGATTTCACGCATGGACAGTCCGACTCCCTGGAGCGGATCACGCATTCGATTTGCACGTTGGAGTTCGAGAATCACCGGCCGCTCTACGACTGGTACATCCGCGAACTGGGTATCTTCGCGCCGCAGCAGATCGAGTTCGCCCGGCTCAACCTGACTTATACGGTGATGAGCAAGCGGCGGCTGTTGGAGTTGGTCAAGCAAGGCTTCGTGTCCGGCTGGGACGATCCGCGGATGCCGACCATCTGCGGGCTGCGCCGCCGCGGCTATACGCCCGAGGCCATTCGCAATTTCTGCGCGCGGATCGGCGTGTCGAAGGTCGACAGCGTGGTGGACATCGCCCTGCTGGAGCATTGCCTGCGCGAGGACCTGAATCGCCGGGCGACGCGGGTGATGGGCGTGCTGCGGCCGCTCAAGGTCGTGATCGACAATTATCCGGAAGGCCAGGTCGAGCAGATGGAGGCCGTCAACAATCCCGAGGATGCGACCATGGGCACGCGGCAAGTTCCCTTCGCGCGCGAGCTATACATCGAGCAGGACGACTTCCGCGAAGTCCCGCCGAAGAAATACCATCGTTTGGCCCCCGGCCAGGAAGTGCGGCTGCGTTACGCGTATCTCGTCCGCTGCACCAAGGTAGTGAAAGACCCGCAGACGCACGAGGTGATTGAGGTGCATTGCACGTACGATCCGGCCACGCGGGGCGGCAACACGCCCGACGGCCGCAAGGTGAAGGGGACGATCCATTGGGTTTCGGCTGCCCATGCGGTGCGGGCCGAGGTGCGATTGTACGATCACCTGTTTACCAAACCCGATCCGGACGACGTGCCGACAGGCCAGGACTACAAGGTGAACTTGAATCCCAACTCCTTGCAGCGGCTCGACGGTTTCGTGGAGCCGAGTCTGAAAGATGCCACCCCCGGCAGCCGGTTCCAGTTCGAGCGGTTGGGCTACTTCAGCGTCGATGCTGATTCGACGCCGCAGACGCCCGTTTTCAACCGTACGGTGTCGCTGGTGGATACGTGGGCAAAGATTCAGAAGAAGGGATAAAGGAGGATTTCATGCCATTATGCGTCGTCGGTTCCGTGGCCCTGGATAGCGTGGAAACGCCTACCGAAACGCGGGAAAACGTGCTGGGCGGCTCGGCCGTGTTCTTTTCCTATGCGGCCAGCTTCTTCACCACCGTGCGGTTGGCCGGCGTGGTGGGCGACGATTGGCCGCCACAGTACAACTACCTGCTCCAGGCCCGCGGCATCGATACGGCCGGCTTGCAGGTCGTCGCGGGCGGCAAGACGTTTCGCTGGCGGGGCCGATACCTCAAGAACATGAACGACCGCGAGACCCTCGACCTGCAGCTCAACGTCTTGAGCGACTTCGATCCGGTGCTGCCCGAGCCCTACTACCGCTCGAAGTTCCTCTTTTTGGCCAACGGCTCGACAGTGCATCAACTGAAGGCGCTCGATCAGTGCACCGGCGCCTCGCTGGTCGTGGCCGATACGATGGACCATTACATCCGTACCGAGCCCGAGGGACTGAAGACCTTGTTCAAGCGGTTGGACGGCCTGGTGCTGAACGATAGCGAGGCCAAGCTGCTCACCGGCGACGATAATCTGGTCCGCGCCGGCCACGCCGTGCGAAAGATGGGCCCGCGGTTCGTGGTGATCAAGAAAGGCGAGCACGGGGCCATGTTCTTCAGCCAACACGAAACCTACGTGCTGCCGGCCTATCCGACGGCCGAGGTGGTCGATCCCACCGGCGCGGGCGACAGCTTCGCCGGCGGCATGATGGGCTACCTGGCCGAGCAGGACAACTTCGAGCCGAAAACGCTCAAGGAAGCCCTGGCCTATGGCATTCTGATCGCCAGCTTCACCGTCGAGGATTTCAGCCTCGACCGGTTACGAACCATCCAGCGTGAAGACATCGAGCACCGGATGGAAGAGTACAAGAAAATGTTGAGTTTCTAGGATATGAAAAAGACCTTCCGCACTTTTGTGGCCGTGGAAATCACCGCGCCGGTCCGCGCGCGGGCAGAAGAACTGATTGCCAAGCTGGACGGCACGAACGCCGACGTGAATTGGGTCGAGCCGCACAACCTTCATCTCACACTGAAGTTCCTGGGCGAAGTCCACGAGCGGGAAATCGCCGAAGTGTGCCAGACCGTGGCCCAAGGTGCGGCCGAAGTCGAACCGTTCGACCTGGAAGTTCGCGGCGCGGGGGCGTTTCCCACCGCGGCCCGGCCGCGCACCGTCTGGCTGGGCGCCGGCGCGGGGGCGGAACGGATGGTCGTCCTGCACGATCGCGTGGAGGCCGCCCTGGCCGAACTGGGTTACCGCGAAGAGCACCGCCGGTTTCAAACCCACTTGACCATCGGCCGCGTGCGCGGCAGCGGGCCGGGCATCGCGGAACTGGGAAAGCTTCTGATCGAACAGGCCGACTTTGCCGTCGGTCGCATGACCGTCGAGAAGGTGACCGTTTTTTGCAGCACGCTCACCCCGGACGGCCCGATTTACGAAGTGCTGGGCACGGCGCGGCTCGGCGGGGGCTAATAGTGCAACACAGCAAACCGGCATAATTGTCGGCTTGGCCGCGTTTAGCCGGCGTGCTTGCACGCCGCGAAAACGGGGCAAATTCCCAATCGCACGCGGCGTGCAAGCACGCCGGCTAAACCACACAATTGTCGTGTGTCGCACTACTAGCAGGTAATGTGGATCAACGCGGCCTTGCGGAGCTTCGACTTGCTATAACTTTCGACCGCCTTGACGGTGGGCTCGATTTCGCACTTGATCGAGCGTTGGGCCAGAAAGCGGCGAGCGTCCTCGGTGAGCTTGACTTCGCTCTCGCGGCCCGCCCCGATGAACAACACCTCGGGGCCGCCTTTGCAAATTCTTTCCAGCTCTTTCGGGCCGACGACGTGGGCGGAGCCGTACAGTTCCTTGGCCAGGCCCTCGTCCCGTTTTTTTACCCTGCCGCTGACGAAAATGCAGATGTCGCGGCTATACGTTTCGCGGCCCACGGTGATCTCGCCGAAGCCCAGCCGGCTGATTTCCGGATACTTGGGATGGACCAGGAAGCGTTTCTTGAAGGGGCTGCGTTGGACTCGCTTGCGTGCGGCCGCCACCGCCCCGAGCACCACCGCGTCGTCGCCCAGGGCCGACAACAGCACGCGGCCCCCTTCGCGGGCGCCGGGCAAGGGATCCCGCCCCACGATGTTCTCGACGATGGGCATGATGAAATCGCTGCACGCCTCGATCACCCCGCCGCCCAGAACGATGGCCTCGGGATCGATCAGGTGGCGGACGTTAACGCAAGCGTAGCCCAGCACCTCGGCCGCGCGGCGGACGACGCCGGTGACCACCTCGTCTTCCATTTCCAGGGCCTTGCGAATCATGCCGCTGCGGATTACGGACAAATCCCCCTCGGCCAACTCGGTGAGCACGCTGGAGCGGCCGGCGGCGATGGCCTCGCGGATGTCGCGCTCGATGGCGGTGCGGCTGGCGAGGGCTTCGAAGCAGCCGTAATTGCCGCAGCCGCACTTTGGCCCGCCGATGTGCATCATCATGTGGCCGATTTCGCCGGCCGATTCCCGATCGCCGCGCCACAGTTTGCCCTGGCGGACGAAACCGCTGCCGATGCCCGTGCCCACGCAGATGTAGAGGGCGCTGTGCGCCTTGCGGGCGGAACCGAGCCACGATTCGCCGAGGGCGCCGAAGTTGCCATCGTTGCCAATAATGATGGGGGGCTTGACGCGGGCCTCCAAGAGCGAGACCAGGGCCACGCCCGTCAACTGCATGTTCGGCGCCACCACGACGATGCCGCGATCCGGGTCGACGACGCCCGGCACGGCAATGCCGATGGCCGTCAAGTCGTCGGCGCTGATGGCGCCCTTGCGGACCATGTCGTCCATGGTCTTCTCGATGGCGGCCACCACGCGTTCGGGGCCGCCCTGCCGCGGCGTGGGACACTTCTCGCGGCCGACGATTTCGCCCGATTCCTGCACCAGCGAGGCCTGGACTTTGGTGCCGCCCACGTCGACGCCCAAATAAAGCCGCTGTTCGCCGCCTTGATCTTTCTTTTTCATGGCAATCTCCTATGCCCGATTGAATCGCAAACCGCCCGGCCTGTAAAGCGGGAGCACCGCCGACGGCAAAGAAATCATCCGCCGGTGGTCAAGGGTCGTTCGCCGCGCGGGCCGGCACCGCGTCACTCCACCATCATCCCCTGCAGCCCTTCTTCGGCCGGGGGATACTGGGGGGCCATCCGCTCCAGGGTCCGCCGCAAAATGCGGCTGACCACGAGATTGCGGTACCATTTGCGATTGGCCGGCACGACGTACCAGGGGGCATGTTTGCTGTTGCACCGCGCCATCGCCACTTCGTACGCCCGCTGGTAATCGTCCCACGCGCGCCGTTCCTGCAAATCGGCCCGGCTGAACTTCCAGCGTTTCTTCGGGTCGTCCACCCGCGTTTGCAGCCGCCGCTGCTGCTCCTGCTTGCTGATGTGCAGGAAAACCTTCACGATGGCCGTGCCGCCCTTGGCGAGCGTTTGCTCGAACAGGTTGATTCGCTCGTAGCGGCTCTCCCATTCCTTCTTGGGCACGAGGTTGTGCACGCGGACCACCAGCACGTCTTCATAGTGCGAACGGTTGAAGATGCCGATGAAGCCCTTGCGCGGGGCGGCGCGGCTGATGCGCCAGAGGAAATCGTGGGCCAGCTCGTCCACGCCGGGTTGCTTGAACGACGTGACCTGGCAACTCTGCGGGTTGAAGCCCCGCATCACGTGGCGAATCGTGCCGTCCTTGCCGGCGGTATCCATGCCCTGGAGCACCAAAAGCAGCGAACAGCGATTCTCGGCGTAGAGCCGGTAGCCGAGGTCGGCCAGCACCGCAATGTTCTCGGCAAGCTCCGCCTCGGCATGTTTTTTCTTTCGGATGCCGCCCGTATCGTCGGCGTCAACATCGGCCAGTCGAATCTTCTTGCCCGGCAAAACGCTAAGCGGCTGTTTCATGGCCGTGGACCTCCCGAGGGTTGCGACCACTGCAAGACTAGGTCACGGAAAGGGCCGCGGCAAGGGAGCAAAACACGGGGGCGCAGGGCGGTTGGCAACGTGAGATGACAATAGCCAGCGGCTAACTGTACGGCGCTGTAGGGAACGGCCGTTCCGAACCGTCGCGGAGGGCCACGGAACACCACGGAGGGCGTTCCCTGAAACGTATTACCGAGGCCAACGCGCCGCTACACGTTTTCCAGCACGGGCGCCTCGTCGTCAATGTAGGTCAGGGGGACGGCAATCGGCCGATCGACAAAGGCCGACAGCCGGCGGGCCCGCGTCGGATGCTGTAACGTCCGCACCGCCTTGTTCTCGATCTGCCGGACGCGTTCGCGGGTGACGGAAAAGATCTTGCCCACTTCCTCCAAGGTATACGAATAGCCGTCGGCCAACCCGTAACGCAGGCGGAGGATTTCCCGCTCGCGGTAGTCGAGGCTCTCGAGCACGTCGGCCAACCGCGCTTTCAACAGCGACCGGTTCATCTCCAAGAGCGGATCGGCCTCCCGGTGATCCTGGAGGAACTCGCCGAAATAGCTGTCGTCGTGCTCGCCCACGGGCTGGTCGAGCGAAAGGGGTTGGCGGGTCATCCGCAACACGCAGTCGGTCTCGTCGATCGAGAGTCCGGCGGCGGCGGCGGTTTCTTCCAGGGTCGGCTCGCCGCCGTGTTCCTGGAACAGTTGGCGGACGGCGTTGCGGACGCGGCCCATGTTGTCGACCATGTGGATGGGCACGCGAATCGTGCGGCTGTGGTCGGCAATGGCCCGGGTGATGGCCTGGCGAATCCACCACGTGGCGTAGGTGGAGAACTTATAGCCGCGGCTGGACTCGAACTTGTCGACCGCCCGCATCAGCCCGGTGTTTCCCTCCTGAATCAGGTCGAGGAAACTGAGGCCGCGGTTCCGATAGCGTTTGGCGATGGAAACCACCAGCCGCAGGTTGCCCGCCGACAGGTCGCGCTTGGCAGCCTCGTATTGCTTGGCCAAGCCGCTGATCCGCGTTAGCCGGCGGCGGAGGGTGGCGGGGCTCTCTTGCGTCATTCGCATCAACTGGTGAAGTTCCTTGCGCCCCGTGGCCGCACGGGCGAGGTCGTCCTCGTCGCGGCAGGGGGTGGCCAGTTGCTGGCGAATGGCTTCCATTCGCCGGGAAATTTGTTGGAGCTTCTCCAAGACGGGTTGCAACCGCTGGGTACGGAGCCCCAGTTCTTCAACCAGCCGCACCGCCTTCGCGCGCCGATTCAGCAGCCGCCGCCAGGCCAGCCGGCGCTGAGCCGTCGGCTGCCGCCGGTTGACGGCCAGCATGAAATCGCGCCTGTTCTGCAGCATCAGATGGTTGAGCGTCCGCAGGTTCGGCGTGAGCACCTTCAACAATCGTGCTTTCTCGCGAACGTCGACCACCGAAACCTCGATCGTGCGGTCCAATCGCACGCGGTTGCAGCGGATGTCGTCCAGCAGGTGGATGGCCCCCTGCAAAACGTAGTCGCTGGCCACCATGCAGTTGCGAAAGTGGCGGCGGCCACGCTCGATGCGCCGCGCGACGGCCACCTCTTCCTGGCGGTTCAGCAAGGGGATCTCGCCCATTTGCATCAAATACATCCGCACCGGGTCGTCAATGCGGTCGTCGCCGCCGGTGTCGTCGCTGGAGGGATTATCGTCCAGCGCCTCGTCGAGCTCATCGGTGTCGCCCAGTTCCTGGGGAAGGTCGTCGTCTCCAAACGGCGCGCCGGTTGCCTCAGGCTCATCATCGGCCGGCGACTCCGCGAACGATTTCTCGACGGCGGGCGGCCGCGAATTCGAAACGCCAGCGGGATGGCGACGGCGGGGCTGAGACTTGCAACGGACGGGTCGGCGAGAAGGTCGGGTCATGTTTGTCGGCGGCAGAGGGTGCTCATTCGATGGTACGCGAATTCGGACGGGAAGGGAAAAAAGCACATCTGGTGCCAAATAGCCGCGGGGGCACGGCAATCAACCTAAAAGATTGCAGCTCTTGGGCTTGCGACGAATGGCCCCCGTCTCTGTCGAAGTAGGAGCGGGGAGGCGTTTCGTTTCCTCACCACATCGGCCGGCTCGGGTTGCCTTCCCGCAACGCCCGGCAGTTGGACGCAGGAACGCATTCAGGGAGACGCAGAGAATAGGCAGTGGTCCAGCACATATCTCCCCACGGCCTCGATCGAGTGGTTTTCGATGACGAATTGGCGAAGCCCCGCGACGATCCGCGACAATTGCGGCTTGTCTCGTAGTGCTGCCCTGGCCACCTGTTGAATATCCCTGGACTCGATGGAATAGAGAAAACTGTTCCGGCCATGAGCGAAATCGTGAACGATTGCCGGCGTCGGCCGATTGATCAGCGGTATCGATCCGACCAGCATCGATTCGTAGTGGCGAAACCCGTTGTATCCCAGCCCTTGCGGGGAAAGCGTCAACCATGAGCGCGACATGACGGCCAGATACTCGGTGAAAGCCAGCCGCTGCGGGGCGAAGTGAATCGTAAAGCCCTCGTTCTCCAACTGCCGCAAGGCGGCCAGCGAGAATTGCCGCTCCGGCGAGTTCACGTCCCCGGCAAAGAAGACGTCGATATCCTTGTGCTGAGCGACGGGCAACGAGTATTTCTCCGTTGCCAGCCAGTAGGGAAGAAAGCGAAGACGGCAGCCCGGAAACTTGCCGAAACGCACCGTTCGACCGCTGTCCTCGGCCAGCAGGTTCGTCTTGAAACAGTAGCGGGCGCTCTTCACGCATTGCAAATAATCGAGGAGTACCTCATGCGAATCGTAACGGTCCAAGACGATGATCTGCGTGGACCTCCGGGCAAGCGTCCGATTGAAAATGGCTGAAACGGGGGCCAGGCGGGCCAGAGCAGACATCACCGACCGCAGCCAGCGCTTGCGGCACGAGGCATCGTGGCTCCAACGAAAATCCACGGCCGGCAACACGATCAAGTCGTAGCGGCCGCGCAGGATCTTCCCGCCCACGTTGGCCAGGCCGGCAGAAACGGCCGGCGGCGTCATGCCGGGCGTGATGCTCCGGCCCGTGCAAACGTGATCGACGCAGCAATCCGGCAGATCGACGAAAAGGTTGTCCTGGCCGACGATCAAAACCTCCTTCCGATCGCCCCGGCGGGCGGACGGACCGATCGACTTGATGCCAGGATGAATCGTCGCGCGCTGCACGCCCAAACCTCGGCTGATCGACGCCTAACGCCAGTGGAATGTCGATATTCTAGCCCCGCGGGGGGTTGGGTCAAGGCTTGACAGTTTGCGGCCTTCGGATACATTCAGCGTGGGGGGACCGATCGGTGGTCGGAACATGCCCCGCCGAACTCCGTTGGGGATCGAAAGGGAGGACGGCATGATCGGCGTCATTCGCGGTCGCGACATTCTTGCTCATCCCATCGTCACCATCCGCTGCTTCGGATGGCGAACGTTCTTTCAAGCCCTCTTTGCCGGGCAAGGGCGGACCTTTCTCTCTCTGCTGCAGCAGACGAGCCATCCGCAGACGGGCGCGTCGAAGCTGCCGGCGCTGGTCGATCAGTGCGTCGACTTGGAGATGCGGGCCAAGCGGGTATACGCCGCTTTTGCCCGCGCCTTTGCCGCCTGGCCCGCGGTGAGCCAGTTCTTTGACACCCTGGCCCGGCAGGAGCAGAGCCATGCGGAGCTTCTATCGCTCTGCCGCGCCGCCGCCCACGGCGGTGGTTGGATCAGCAACTGTTCTAATCCCTGGGAGGATTACGTTCCCTGCCTCGAACAACACATGGATGAGATCGAGGCCTCGCTTTCCCAGGTCGGCTCGTTGGACGATGCATTCCGGCTGCTGGTCCAGATTGAGTCGGGCGAGATCAATCGCGTGTTCCAAGGTGTGCTGACCTCGTGTAATTCGGATTTTGTGAAGCGAATCGGCGCCTTTCGCAAGGCGGTCAAGCAGCACGTTTCTTACATCGCCAGACGGCTTCCGGAATTGGATGCCCGGCAAATGGCGGCCGCGCGGGAGTTGCGGATGTTGTTCCTGGCCGGGCATTAGGGCACGGCACCGGAAAGGTCTGCCCCACCGGATCACTCTCCGATCGGGAGGCGCGCTCCGCTTGCCCATACCCATACTGAGGTTGCAACGCGCCAAGCGAATCGCCTGTAACGACTGTTCGGGCGGTTGGCCGGCGGCACGACCGTTACCGGCTGTTTTTGCTCAGCGCACTCCGAAAAATCGGCCGATCGGTGCCAATGAGCATGGTCCTCATCGAACGTAGGACCGGCTCTCACGAATCACCGATTTGTTCACGGAAGAACGATGGATCGCATTTTACGGGTTTTGCCGGGCGGGCTAATGGCGATGCTTCTCGTGCTGCCGGTGGCTGCGGCGTCGGCCGGCGAGCCGCTGGCGACCGAGCCGGCCGCTTCGGCGGGGCCGGCGTTGGCCGCCCCCGCGGCCCCCTCCCAACGGCTTCCGCTATCGCCCCCCCCGTCGCTCGTGGAAATGCCGGTCGCGGCTGCGGTGCCGGCCACGGCCGGAATCGCCCCCAGCAACGCTCCGGCGGAAGCCGTCACGGAGAAATCCTCGCCGCTGCCGACCGCCGACGCGACCGAGGAACGTTCCTTGCAGTTGGAGCAGGTCGCCCGGCAGGCCGATCAGCAGACCCGGCACGGTTTTGAGCTGGCGGAGCGGGGGGCCTATTTTGCCGCTCGGGCGGAGTTTCTGGGCGCCCTGCGGTTGCTGGCCGAAGGCCTGGACGCGGAGCGAAGGACCAAGGTCCACAGCCGCGCCTTGGCCGCCGCTCTGATCGCGCTGAAGGAGGCCGAGGATTTCCTGCCCGGCGGGTCGCGGGCAGAGGCCGACGTGGATATGCCGGGCCTCATCGCCGTTCACAGCACGCCGGCACTGAAGAATATCGCGGAACAAGTGAGTCCCCTGGCGGCGCTGCGCTGCTACCACACGTTCGCCCAAGAGCAGTTTGCGGCGGCGGCAGGGCGCGAGGTGGCCGGCTCGATGGCCTTGCGTGCGATGGGCAAGCTGCACTCCGCCTGGTCGCAAAAGAAAGGCACGCCCATCGTTGCACCGGAGTCCAAGGCCGTGGTGTTCTACCAAGCGGCCTTGCTGGTCTATCCCAAGAACTACATGGCCGCCAACGACCTGGGCGTGCTGTTGGCCCAGGGAGGCCACTATGCCGACGCCCGGAAGCTACTCGAATATGGCATCTCGGTGCGGCCGCAAGCGACCGGCTGGCAGAACTTGGCCGTGGTCTATCGGCAATTGGGGCAAGCGACCCTGGCGGCCCAGGCCGCTCAGCAGGCGGCACGGCTCCGCCAAAGCGAGCCCATCGAGCAGCCGGGGTCGTCGGCCTGGGCCAACAACCGGGTGCTGTGGATCGATCCGCAATCGTTTGCCGAGACCTCGGGCAATGCCGCCAACCCCCCCGGCGCCTTCCCGGTGCCGGCCGGTGCGCCGGCCCTGGCAACCGACCCAGGCCGCGCATCGCCGGGCGGACGGCCCGCCACGACTGCGGTTCGACCGGCCCCTGCGGCGGGCGTAGCCGGCGGATTGAGTTCGCCTGATCCGGCCGCGGGTCCGGCGCCCACGCCTGCGGCGGCCCAACGGATGTTGTGGGGATCGCCCGCCTACCAACGATGAACTGCGGACTAGACCGATGAAACTCCAAATCACCTACCTTGGCGTCTCGACGGTGTCACCTGCCACCCAACCACGGTCCCCTGTGCGGCGCTTCGCTTTGCCGGTATTGGGGCTTGCGATTGCGGCGTGCTGGCTGGCGACGTGGAACAGTCAGGGAAGGGTCGCTCCGACGGGTGTGGCCACCACGGCGGGACTTCGCCATGCCGATTCCAGCTCGGCGCGCGTCGCCTCAATGACCTCGACGGAGCGACACGATATCCTCCTGTGCCAGGCGCTGGGCCCGGCCGCGCCGTGCGACATTTGTGCGGTGGACGGTTCCACCTGCAACTGCCGCCGGCGCGGCTGGGAAGCGGCACGGATCATCGCCTGGCAGGCCTATGCCCAGGGCGAATACGTCGGCCACGAGCGGCTGGCCCACGTGCCCGTGTATCGCCTCCGCGTCGACGATCAACTGGACACGGTCTACCGCTTGACACGCGAGGAAACCGCCACGCCCTACAAGTTGAACGTGGGCGACGAGATCCGCGTGGAGTCGTTTACCGATCCCGACCTGAACCGCGAGTTGCTCTTGCAGCCCGACGGCACGATCACCCTGCGGCTGTTGGGCCAGATTCACGCCACGGGCCGCACGGTCACGCAACTGCGCGATGCCCTGGAAGAACAGTACAAGAAATACTACAAGGTCCCGGCCATCACCGTTACCCCGCTCAAGGTCAACACGAAGCTGGAAGACTTGCGGGCGGCCATCGATCGCCGGGCCGGTATCGGCGGCCAGAGCCAGGCCGTCCGCGTCACGCCCGAAGGGACGATCGCCTTGCCGGCCATCGGTTCGATCCAGGCGCAGGGGCTGTCGCTCCCCGAGTTGCAAAAGGAAATCAACGAGTGCTATCAGCAGGTGGTGGAAGGAATCCAGATCATCCCCATCCTGGTGCAACGGGCGCCGCGCTATGTCTACGTGCTGGGCGAAGTGAATAATCCCGGCCGCTTCGAGCTGGTTGCCCCGACCACCGCCTTGCAGGCCATCAGCCTGGCCGGTAGCTGGCGCGTGGGAGCGAACCTGCGGCAAATCGTCGTCTTCCGCCGCGGCGACGATTGGCGGCTGTTGGCCACCATGATCAACCTGGAAGCCGCCCTCTTTGGCCACCAGGCCACGCCGCCGGGCGAAATCTGGATCGACGACTCCGACGTGGTGATCGTGCCGAAGAGCTCGATCCTCGTCGCCGACGATTTCATCAATCTCGTGTTCACCCGCGGCCTTTACGGCGTGTTCCCCATGTACACGACGCTCACCTTCACGAAGCTCAGCACGCTATAAGGGACCGCTCGTAGCGTGCGTGAAACGCACCAAGCTGAAAACCGCCAGCGGCGGCTCAGCGGCCGCGAATGAGGGCCAGCGCTCTCGTGACGGCGGCGCGTACCGACGGGTCCTTGTCGTTGCCGGCCGATTGCAAGGCGGGAACGGCTTCCTTCGCCGCGGGGCCCAAACTGCCCAAGCCCTCGGCTGCGCCCTGCCGCACCAACACCGCGCGATCTTTCAGCCCAGCAATCAACAAAGGAAGCGCTTTTTTGGCCACCTCGGCCGACGTCGGGCTGATATGGGCCAGCGCCCAGGCGCTCACCAGCGCCAGTTGACGGTCGGAGTTGTCGAGCAAACCGAGCAACACCGGCTCGGCTTCGCCGGCAACGGGGCCAATGCTTCCCAAGGCATAGACGATGGCGTGGGCATTGGACGTCTTGTCGTGTGCCAGCGCGGCGGTCAAGGCGGGAACGGCTTCTTTGGCCCCGGGACCGATGTGGGCCAGCGCCAAGGTCGCTTCGTGTGCAACGCGATCGTCCTTGTCGGCGATCAATTTCGCCAGGGCCGGCGTCGCCGGCGCCGCGGCCGGACCGATTTGCCCCAGTACGTAGGCCACCTGACCGCGGAGCTTCTCGTGTTTCAGCGCATCGATCAGCCGGGGTACGGCCGGCGGCCCCAGGGCTGCCAAGGCATCCAGCGCGTGAAGTACCGCTTTCTCATCCGCGTCTTGTAACGCCTTTTCCCACAGCGGCCCCGTGATTTCCGGAGCGGGCGGCAGGGCGGCCAACGCTCGGGCCGCCGCCACGCGCACAAACGGATCCTGATCCTTCAGCCGATCAAGCAACCGCTCCGTAGCTTCGCGCCGCAACGATTTGTCTTCCGGATGCACGCGAGCCAGGGCCCAGAAGCTGGTCGTGCTGAGCATCTTGTCGTCGCTCTTGCTGTTGGCGCGAATGGCGTCTTCGGCCTCCGCAGGGACATGGCCGAGGCGGCCCAAGGCGTAGGTCGCCGCCGCACGGGTAGGTTCGTCGTCGAGGGTCGCCGCGATCGGTCCGGCGGCGGCACTTGCCGCATCGCCCATAGCTGCCAGCGCGAGGATGGCCTCGCGACGGATTTCCGGTCGCGAACTCTTCAGCGCGTCGACGAGCGCCGGGACGGCGTCTTTAGCGGCCGGGCCGATTTCCCGCAAAGCGAGACAGGCCCAGTAGGCCGCCTTTTCATTTTTCAGGGCGGCGATCAGGCCGGGCACGGCCTTGGGGCCGGCCTCGGAAATGGTCTGCAAGACGCGCATCCGCACGCCCGGGTCGGCGTCCTCCAGCAGTTTGACGCAGAGCGGCACCGTCACCTGCGGACCGGGGCGAATCTTCATCACCGCCTTGACCACTTGGCGGCGGACCGTTTCGTCGGGATCCTTGGCCAACTCGACCAGGGCGGCGACGGCCGGTTTCGCCGGGGCGCCGATCTGGCCCAATGCCCGAACGGCATGGGCGCGAACCTGCGCGGAATCGTCCTTCAATCGCTCGGTCAGCGGGGCCACGGCCTCGGCGCTCTTCGCGCCGCGCGCTCCCAACTGATCGATCGCCTGCAGCCGGACCGTTTCGTCGGTGGACGTCAATTGGCCGACCAAGTCCGCCACGGACGTGCCGTCGGCCCGCGCGAAGGAGCCGCACAGCACGAGGCATCCGCATACGGTCGCCGCCCGGACCATCGTTCTCGGATTCATGCTCAAACTCCTATCCATACCCTGGATTGTTTAATCCAATTCGCTTTTCGATGCCGCGTAGGTCACGCTGTTGAGGAAATTTCGCGAGGCCAAGTAATCTGCGGGGGGAATGTCGCGAATCTGCGACTTCAACTCGCTGAACATGGCGTCGACGGTCTGGCGGACCGCCGTCTGATCGGCATAGCTGAGCCCGCCATACTTCGCCCGCGCGGCAAAGAGCTGATCCAGTTGCTCGCGTTGAGAATCAAAGCTCGCTTGCTGCAGGGCGCTGGGCCAGTTGAGGTGGCCGGTGATGGAATCCATTTGTTTTGAGCCGAGCGGCTTCGGCACGCCTTGCTGGGCCATGCGGGCCAGTTCCTCCATGCTGGGCCGGGGCGAGCGTTCGGCCGCCCGTGCCGCCCGATTGGTGGCCCGCATGTCGAAATAGGTGTTCGTCCATTGCTGCCGGTTCTGGATCTCCTGCTTCTGGGCCTGGGTCATGTTGATGGCGGCGGCCGAGGTGGCCAGATTGTAATCACCTTTCGCGCTGATCACGCTCGCCATGCCGTTCAGTGCCGAGCCGGCCGCGGTCGACCCGCCGCCATACCCGCCCCATCCGCCATAGGCATTGACGGTGCTCGGAGCAGGCACGGCAGGCTGGTAGGGCACATTCGTGCCGCCCGCTGGCGACGAGCTGGTCTGCGCGAACGCCAGGACCGGAGAGGCTGCCAACATCACGAGAATCCATGGTCGGTTCATCGGCTTCACTCCTGTCACAACAGGAAACCCGGGGACGATTTCAACGGAAGCAACTGCACCCAAATATACCACAAAAGCGGGTCGGGCGGCTAGTCTGGCGTCCAGAGCTTCCCTCCGCTGGGGCCCGGCTCGACACTATCGGGAGTCCAAAGCTTGCCCGGCTCGGCAGCCGGCTGCTGGGTCGCCGCCATTTCCGCCGGGGACGCCCCCGGACCAACGGCCGGCGTGCCGTCGGGACGGAGCAAGCCGACCTGGATCAGCATCCGCGTCAGGGTCTCGCCCACGCCCGGCTCTTCGAGGTGACGCTCCTGGAGATGCTGGATCAGCCGCATCACCTGCCGGCCGTCGCCGGCGGCGATCTGCAGCGACAACTCCATCAAGTCCCACGTCGCGCTCGACTGCTTTTTGGCTTCGGCGGCTCGCCGTCCTTGTTCGAGGTACTCCAAGGCGCGCGTCAAGTCCTCCTCGTTGCGGACCAGCGCCGCATAGGCGTGAATCCGCTGGTCCGAATTGGCCAGCGAGGGGCGATTGATGATGGCCTCGGCGAACTTCCGCACGGCGGGCCGAATGGCGAAGGCCGAGACGCGGTAATATGCCAAGAGGAGATCTTCGTCGGAGAGCTCCTCCACGCTGAGCCGCTCCAAGCGTACCGTCGGCAGTTCGCCCGGCGCATGTTGCCGCGGATCGATCGGTTCGAGGGTCGGTAAGTCGAGGACGGCGCGCACCTGGTTGAAGTCGATTCGCCCCGGCAAACGCTGCGACCAGAACTCGAGGACCATGATGGCCGCCAGCAGCCGGGTGCGACAGGCGGGGTCGCCGGCGGCCTCCCGCGGCGAGCGGCCGCCGAAGGCGCCGAGCTTCAACTCCGTCCACTGTTCGACGACCGCGCGGCGCTGGTACTCTTCCGAAAGCTGGCCGAGCTGTTGCCGGGAGGCGTCGCGCGGTGGCTGCCAGGCGGCGCGGAGCAGCTTTTGGCTGGCCGACCAATGGCCGACGACCTCTTGTTTGATTTCGGCACTCGGGGCGACGGCATCGCCGGCTATTTCGCGGATCAGCCCGGTCACGGCCGTGATCTCGTCGCCCGCCACGCCTTGCAGTTCCAAACGCGCCTCGCGGTCGGTCTGTCGACCGAACAGCAGAACCTGGCAGAGTAGCCGCGGCGTATTTTCCAGGCTGAGCCCTTCGGCCGATTCGGGCATGGGCCGATCCAGCAGCAGGTAAGCGGCCTTCGGGGGCGGGTTCTCCGCATCGCCAGCTTCGGCCGGATTGAAGGGAATCGGGCGCAGCCGCAGCGCCGAAAGAAACGCCTCTTGCGCGCGCTCGGCGTCGTTGACGGTCCACACCAGCTTGCAGATGTCCAACCGGTCGCCGAGCGGATCGTCGGCGAGAAACATCGCCTCGGCCGCGGCCTCGACGGCGTCTTCCAGACCGTCGGCCGCGGCGGCCCGCAGCACCACGTACTTGCCGAGGGCTTCGATGGCGCCGCTGTTGTCGGCCAGCCAGCCGCGCAGCGTGGCCAGGTTCCGCCAGATGGCCGGCTCGTCGGGCACGTCGGCGGCCAGCGCCGCAAAGCGGTCGGCCGCGGTCTTCCAATTGGCCACGCCCATCGCTTGCTCGGCCTCGTCAAAGCGGGCGGCCCATGCCGCGCCCTCCGGGCAAGGCAGGAGCGGCAAATCGTCGCGGAGCAGCAGGGGAACGTCGGCCGCCTGGCTCAAGGCAGCGAGCAATTGCGGCGGCCGCTCGTCGCGCTCGACCAGTTCGCATTGCAGTTGCAGCAGGGCGCGAGCGGGCACGGGGCTACCTTGGTGGAGCAAAATGCCCGCCGTGATGCCAAGGGCCTCGTACGTTCGGCCCGCCAGACCGCCCTCGGTGGCGCCCAGCGCCCGTTGGATCAGGTCCATGGTGGCGCGGGCATCCTGGTCGGTGCTGCAGATGGCGGATTCGGCCAGGGCAATCTGATTGTTCGGATGCTTGGCCAAGAAGGCAGCGACCGTAGCGTCGGCTTCCTCGTGCCGGTCCATGGCCCGCAACAGCACGCATTTGGTGGCCAGCAAGCAGGGCCGATCGCGGCCGGGCTCCTGTTCCAACAAGTGATCGATATGTTTCAGGCAGGCCAAGAACTGCTCGCCTTCGGCCATGCGATCGATTTTTTGCAGTTCGGGGAGGAACTCGCCGCAGCAGAACTTGATTTTCTTGCCCGTGCCGCCGGGGCAAGGGGAATAGGCGTCGATAGCCATGAGTGTGGAAATGATTAAGGGTAGCGGTTGATGGAAAGAACGAAGAAGGAAGGATGAACACCGGGTATGCATCCTTCATTATTGCCGGCCGCTATTTGCCCGCCAAGTTTCCCTCGCGGAAGGCGGCAGCCATGGCCAGGGGCACCTCGGCCTCGGCCAGGACGACCTGGGCGCGGTTACGGGCCACTTGGGCTTTCATCTCCTGCTCGCGGGCCATGGCCAGCGCCCGCCGCTCTTCGGCCTTCGCCCGGGCGACGCGCGTGTCCGCCTCGGCCTGGTCGGCTTGCAGCCGGGCGCCGATGTTCTGGCCCACGTCGATGTCGGCAATGTCGATGGAAACGATTTCGAAGGCCGTCTGGGCGTCGAGCCCCCGGTTCAGCACGGCCTTGGAAATCCGATCGGGATTCTCCATCACATGCAAATGACTGGTGGACGAGCCGATGGCGGTGATGATTCCTTCGCCCACCCGGGCGATGATCGTTTCTTCGGTGGCCCCCCCGATCAATTGCCCGATGTTGGTGCGCACCGTTACGCGGGCGCGAACCTTCAATTCCACGCCATTCTTGGCGATCGCACTGAGGGTGGTGCGGCTCGATCGTTTGGGATCGGGGCAATCGATCACCTTGGGATAGACGCTGGTTTGCACGGCGTCGAGCACGTCGCGGCCCGCCAGGTCGATGGCCGCGGCACGGTCGAAGTCCAGGTCGATGTCGGCCCGATGTGCGGCGATGATGGCCTTGATCACGTTGGGGACATTGCCGCCGGCGAGATAAAGGGCCTCCAGGCGGCGCGTGCTCACGCCCGTGTCCTTTTCCGCGCCGATGCCCGCTTGCACGGCCATGATCTTGCCCTGCACGATGAGGCGGGCGTCGACCCGGCGAAAGCTCATGCCGATCAGGCTCAAGAGGCTGATGTTGGCACTGGACATGTAAGCCCGAAACCAGATGCCGCCATAGTTGAACACAATGGCCGCGGCGATGGCGGCGAAGGCAATCGCCGCCAGGACGCCAATCAACCACGGCAGAGGACCTTGAGCCAACAGGATCGGCATGGCATTGGGCATGGCACCGCTCCGTAACCGAGCGTAAACACTTACCTAGGCAATAGCATACCGGATCGGGCACTCAAGGAAAAGCACCCTGCAACGGCCGGAGACCGCGGTCACCAACGGAAAATGGAAAACGGTGGCGGGCGGGCTTGGCCGGCGTGTTGGACGGCTGCACGACACGGCGGGCAAGCCCGCCCGCTACACATGCCAGTAATCAGCGGGAATCCGCTGCTCAAGCCGCCTTTTCCCACCCTTGGCAGCCGCGGCGGGGCAAATTATAATGGCGACGTTGCCTGTCCATATCCTAATCCCCCATTTTCCCACCAGAATGGAGATGTCGGCCATGAAACGTCGCGAAATGTTGCTCACCACCGGGGCTGCCTTGCTTGGAGCGTCGGCCTTTCCTTTGGGCTGGGTCGCTGCCGCCGAGGAGAAGAAGCAAAAAGTGCTTTATTACACCCGCAGCGCCGGTTTCAAGCATTCGGTGGTAGATCGCCACGGCGAGCAGTACGCCTACTCCGAAAAGCTCCTCATGGAAATCGGTGAGAAGCACAACATCGAGGTCGTTTGCAGCCAAGATCCGGCCGTCTTCGATGGCGATCTGGACCAGTACGATGCCTTTGCTTTCTACACCACCGGCAAGCCCATCTCGGATGAGGCCAAGGCCAAGCTGCTCGACGCCATCAAAGGCGGCAAGGGCTTCGTCGGCTTCCATTCGGCAACCGACACGTTCCATGCCCCGGGCGTCGATCCGTACATCGCCATGATTGGGGCGGAGTTCATCACCCACGCCTCGCAACAGAAGACGATGATGAAGGTCGTCTCGCCCAACTTCCCCGGCGTGGGCGAGTTGGGCGATGGCTTCGCCATGCTGGAGGAATGGTACGCTTTCGCGAAGTTTGCTCCCGACCTGCACGTGATCCTGTTGCAGGAGACGAGCGGCATGCACGACGACCCCTACCAGCGCCCGCCCTATCCGGCCACCTGGGCCCGCATGCACGGCAAGGGGCGCGTTTTCTACACCTCGATGGGGCACCGCGAGGACGTGTGGACCAATGAGAAGTTCCAGCAGGTGGCCCTGGGCGGCTTTTCCTGGGTGCTACACCGTGCGGACGCCGACGTAACGCCCAACATTCGCGAGGTTGCTCCCGGGGCGAACACGCTGCCCAAGCCGAACCAGAAGTAGCGAACCGCCAGGCACGGATCGGAGACCCTGATCATGAAACGCCGCGAGATGTTGTTGGCCACGGGGGCTGCGCTGGTCGGAGCCTCTGCTTTTCCGCTGGGTTGGGCAGCGGCTGCCGAAGGCAAGAAGCAGAAAGTGCTCTATTTCACTCGCAGCGCCGGGTACGAGCATTTTTCCGTCGCCCGCCGAGGAGCGGACTTGGGCCCGTCGGAAAAGACGTTGACGGAGTGGGGAAAGCAAGTCGGCCTGGACGTCGTTTGCAGCAAGGACGGCGCGGTGTTCGACGGCGATCTCGACCAGTACGACGCCTTCATTTTCTACGTCAGCGGCATGTTGACCAAGCCGTCGCAGAGGCCCCAGCCCGGCGAGCCCATGTCGGAGGAAGGGAAAAAGCGATTGTTGGCGGCGGTCCAGGCCGGCAAGGGATTTGTGGGCATCCACGCCGCCACCGACGCCTTCCGCGGGCCGGGCGTCGACCCCTACATCGCCATGATCGGCGGCGAGTTTGTCGTTCACGGCGTGCAACAGAAGGCGCCCATGAAGGTGGTCTCGCCAAACTTTCCCGGCGTGGAAGGCCTGACCCCGGCATTTTCCCTCTTTGAGGAGTGGTACGTGCTGCACAAGTTCGCTTCGGACCTGCACGTAATTCTGGTGCAAGAGACGAAGAAGATGGTAGGCAAGGAGTACCAGCGTCCACCGTTTCCGGCCACGTGGGCCCGGATGCACGGCAAGGGCCGGGTCTTCTACACGTCGATGGGACACGAGCACATCTGGACCACGAAGCCCTTTCGGCAGGTGCTGCTGGGCGGGATCGCCTGGGCGCTCTGCAACGTGGAGGCCGACGTGCCGCCCAACATCGCCGAGGTAACACCCGAAGCGCTGCACGCGAAGAACTGATTGTTGGGGCGGCAGTTGTACTGCCGCCCCCGGAATTGCCGCAAGAACACGGATGGCGGTGCAACTGCCTGCCCAACATGCGGCGTTATGCTGAAGCATAACCTACGGCTGCGGCGCGAACTTGCTGCTGTCGCCGACCTGGATCGTCATTTGCATCGGCTGCCGGTTGCGGAAGATGACCATGGGCACCGCCTTGCTCGGTTCGGTCAAGCTGACTAGGTTGCTCAGATGGTCGGAATCCTCGACGGGCGTGCGGTTGAACTCCAGAATGACGTCGCCCGCTTGCAGCTTGGCGACCGCGGCAGGTGAGCTGGGAATCACGCCGCTAATGTAGGCGCCGATCGGCCGGGGCAGGCCCAACTCGGCGGCCATCGCCGAGCCGAACTCGGTCTTCGCGTTCATGTGGACGCCCAGAAAAGCGCGGGTCACTTTGCCCGTCTCGATCAGTTGCCGCCCCACGATCATGAACATGTTGATGGGGATGGAGAAGCCGACCCCTTCGTTGCCGCCGGAGTTGCTGGCGATGGCCGTATTGATGCCGATGACCTCGCCCCGGAGGTTCACCAGCGGTCCGCCGCTGTTGCCGGGATTGATCGCCGCGTCGGTTTGCAGAAAGTCCTGGAATTCGACGTGATTTTCCTGGTCGGCCTCCGCCAAACGGAGGGACCGGCGGCCCTTCGCGCTGATGATCCCGAAAGTCACCGAATGGCTCAGTCCGAAGGGGCTGCCCACGGCCAGCACGAAATCGCCAATCTCCAGCCGGCTGCTGTCGCCCAGCGAGGCCGCCGCCAGGTCGGGGGCGGAGATCGGTAACACCGCCACGTCCGTCTTTCGATCTTCCAACACTTCGGTGGGGTGAAGGAGGCGGCCATCAGCCAGGTTGATCCGGATGGCCTCTGGCGCGGCGCCGCGAACCACATGCCGGTTCGTCAGCACGTAATAGCGGTGCTTTCGCTCGATGATCACGCCGGAACCGGCTTCCTCGACGTGGCGGTTGCGCATGGAGGACGGATTGGCCTCCGGAGGAATGTCGGCCTCGATGTGGACCACGGCCGGTCCCATCAGCTTAGCCACCAGCTTGACGACGGCCGATTGCGACTCGAGCCCCGCGGCTTGGCGACTCAATTGCCGCTGTAACTCGGCGCGCTCCGCCGGCTGCGAGTCGCCGGGCCGCGCGAACGCCGCGGGCAGCGTCGCGCCCAGGGGCGGCTGGGCGAGAGCGTTCGCCGCCGCCAGACACAAGGCAAGCCAACCGCCGAATGCGAACCAAAGACGGAAGAAAAATGGACAGGAGAAAATGTGAGAAAGGGCTTGTTGCCCCGCCCTCCCTGGCTCCCTGCTCCCTCGACTCGTTAACTTGATCCCTACTTGCATGGCGCTGCGACGGGGTGTAGTGAAATGCATTTCTGCAGTGTAACCGCCCCGCCGCACCAAATCAAGCTACGAGACGTCTAACTCGATGTCGTTGATCGAAAGGTCGGTGTCGCCGCCGGACGAATCGAGCAACCGGCTCCAGTCGACATCCGCGGCCGAGGCCGCCCCTTGACGTTCCGCCTCGCGCTGACAGGTAATGCAGTACGTGGCGTACGGCAAGGCGTTCAAGCGGGCCATCGGGATCGCCGTGCCGCAACCCTCACAGACGCCGAACTGACCGTCGTGCATCCGCTCCAGGGCATACTCGATGCGGGCGAGTTCGCGGCTTTCGACCTCGGCCAACTGCGAGCTGATCTCGTCTTGCACCGAGTCGAGCGCCGCATCGACCATATCGCCGGAGGTCTGCGCGCGGAGTTCTTTCAGCAAACTCAAGTCGCCGGCCAGAGCCTTCCGTAAGGCGTCGCGTCGCTTGACCAGGATCTGGCGCATGTTCAGGATCGCATCTTTGCGGCTCATAGCAATTCTTTCCCTCCACGTCCGATGCGGGCCGTACTGAAGGCCCCCCTTCAGAGTAGCCGCTGTCGAACCTCCCCAGTTGTGAATCAGCAGTTCCGATCCCTGCGCCACGGGTAGCTGCCCGACGTGGGCCGCCACTCGTCAGCAACCAAAATATACTACGCATGCGGACCACAGGCGGGTCCAAAATACGCAGAATACTTCAGAAGCGGTGGCCGGGACACTCTGCCAAGGAAAAAGCCTCCCCCAACCCCATTTTTCATCCCCCGCGACGCCTGACCAACGTCGCTATCGGATAATCGTCAAAACCAGCACAGATATACAGCCGTTTTTCCTCAATCCATGCCGGCCGCCCCCGCCCACCGCCTCCCGCGTTGACCAGCCTTTGGGCGTAAGCTAAATCCAGTAGAGGATTTAGCGATTCACCCCTAGCACCACCGATGACATGGTTGCCACTACGCTTGACGTGGGCCGGCCGTCGATAGACGTTGCCGCCGGCGATTTGGTTCTCCGCATCTGCAATTCTTGCCGCCAGGGGCAAACGGTGCGCCTGAAATCGCCCAAGTGCACGATCGGCTCCGGGCCGCGCTGCACGCTGCGGCTCCGCGCCCGCGGCGTGTGGCCCTTGCACTGCCTGATCCTCCGCGGCCGGGCAACCACGGTCGTCCGACGTTGGGCCGCCGACACCCGGCTCAACGACCAGGCGTTCGCCGATGCCGTGCTTTCTCCCGGCGACCGATTGAGCATCGGTTCTCTAGAACTGGAAGTCGTGTCCCTGGGCACTGCGAGCATCCAGACGACGGCCGACCATCCCGTCGAGTCGGCTCCAGACATTGACTTCCAAGCCACGCTCGAGCGGCAAGCCATCGAACAGGAACAACATCGGCTGGAGGAACTGGCGGCCAAGCTGCAACAAGACGAGGCGTCGCTTGCCGCCGAGGCCGAACACTACTGCGCCCGGCGGCATGACGTCGAAGCCCAGCGACAGGCGATCAACCAAGAGCAACAACAATGGCAGGCCGAGCGAGATCAAGCACAGCGGCAAATGGAAGAGCAGCGCAACGAGATTGCCGCCCGGCTGACAGAGTTCCAGGCCCGGGAAAACGGCTTGGCCGAAGAGCGGCGCCACTGGGAAGCCGAGCGAAACCAGAATACATCCCAACGAACCACCGAGGAACGGCAGTTCAGCGCCCGGCAGGCGGAAGTGGATGCCGTGCGTCAAGGCCTCGAGCAGCAGCAACAGCAGTGGCAGGCCGAGCGAGATGAAGCGCAGCGGCAAATGCAGGAACAGCGCAACGAGCTTGCCGCCCGGCTGGCAGAGTTCCAGGCCCGGGAAAACGGCTTGGCCGAAGAGCGGCGGCAGTGGGAAGCCGAGCGAAACCAGAACACTTCCCAACTAACCGCCGAGGAGCAACAGCTCAGCGCCCGGCAAGCGGAAC
>Ga0181520_10001984_pt1 | contig 39896 bp, 42 predicted proteins | sample PEATcosm2014_Bin_29_FD_132451 | JGI IMG/M metagenome (GOLD analysis project Ga0181520, IMG submission 132451) | Peatland microbial communities from MTU Mesocosm Facility, Houghton, MI, USA - PEATcosm2014_Bin02_30_metaG | ecosystem: Environmental > Terrestrial > Soil > Wetlands > Peat | place... | reverse complement strand
CGCCCGGTCGTCCTCGGTGTCAGCAGTCATCATCATGCGATCGCCGAGCAGATCGCTCATCGCATTCATATTGTGGTGAGGCATATGGCAGTGGAGCATCCACTCACCCGGATTGTTGGCGACGAATTCGATGTCGCGCGCTTGTGCAACGCCCACGAGTACGGTATTCATCGGCCCCCACATTGTTTCGGGCTGTCGCCCAGCTTCCGTGCCCGTTACAACGAAGGTGTGGCCGTGTAGATGGATGGGGTGGTGATCCATGCCGATGTTGACAAATCGAATCCGCACGCGACTACCTAGCCGCACGATCAGTGGAGTTGTCATCGGGCTCACTGCACCGTTAAACGTCAGCCAGTTCCATTCCATGCTGGCGGTGTTCGGTACTGTGTTATTCGGCAGCACGGCCCACTCTTGCAGCACGACTCCAAAATCGTGATCTACCGCAGGAGTGTGCGCTTGCTGGGGATGAAGAATAAACAAACCGACCATTCCCATCATCTGCTGCATGGGCGAATGCGAGTGATAGAAGAAAGTGCCGTTCTGATGAACTGTGAATTCGTATGCGAACCTTGATCCGGGCGCGATGGGTTTCTGGGAAAGGTATGGCATTCCATCCATGGCGTAAGGGATTTCCAGGCCATGCCAATGGATTGCGGTCGATTCCGGCAGATGATTTTCCAGAATAAGGCGGACACGATCGCCCTGGTTCACCTGGATTGTGGGGCCCGGGCATGAGCCGTTAAAGCCCCAGCAATCGATCGTCTTCCAGGGCGCGATTTTTCGCTTCACCGGTTCTGCTGTGAGTTGGAACACCTTGACTCCATTGTCGATTGTGAAAGATAGGGCCTGCAGGTCAGGGCTAATCACGGTCAATGGAGTCGGGTTATTGGCACGATCCGATGCCCGCTTTCGATTCATTCCAAGCACCCGCGAGGCGCCGCCGAGAACCGTCGCTGCAGCCATTGCACTTTGGATAAACGTACGCCGTGAACTCATGGTCCCTCGTGGTGCGTTCTGCGATCGGAGATCGAAGGCTCAACGCAATTTTTTCCCTTATCGGACTGACAAAACCCGGTCACCCCGTTATGTCAGCTCCAGCCGCAACCCGCCGATCAAGGCTGACCGAAGCATGGGAACCCCTTTCTACATGCACAGCACCATTGTCCTTTCTACAAGCCGCGACGTGCCCCTTACAGGAAACCCGTGCCGCCAGGAATGGAGGTCACTCGACTAGAACCTGATCACCGAGCCGCCAAAGAAGATTGAAACGATTCCAAGAAAGGCGGGGGCAACCCTGCTAGACACACGGTCCTTCTCACTTGACGATCTGGTTTTTGCAATTCAGCCCCGTTCGGAAAAAAGGTGCGTTCATTGCAACACTTCGTTTAGTACATTGTGGTCAAACGCAAACCGCACCAGGCTGGAAGTCCCGATGAGCACCGCCGTGCAACGTTGATTTGAAGACATTGCACCTGGAGGAATGAATTCATCCCTCCAGAACGGGAATCAGCCTATCCAGATCGTCCACAGTGGCATCTGGCATGACACCCAGTTCATCTTCAGGAAGACTCCACCGGTTGACCCAGCACGTCCAGAACCCAAAGCTCTTGGCCCCGGCGATATCCCAGAAATTCGACGATACAAACGCAATCGCACTGTCAGGCACGCCCAAATGCTGCGAAACCAACCCGTAGACGCGCGGATTTGACTTATAGATCTTTACTTCGTCGGCGCTGATCACGTCACTAAATATTCCTCTCAGCCCCGCGTGCTTCACTGCGGCAGCGAGCATCTTCGGCGAGCCATTCGACAAGATGGCAAGCTTATATTGCGATAATTTGCTCAATGTCGCCTGCACCTCCGGGAATGTTTCAAGGTGCAGATAAGATTCCATCAACTCTTGGCGCGTCTCGGGAGGGCACTCAAGGCTCAGACTACGGCACGCAAATGTCAGGGCCGATTCCGTCACACTCCAAAAGTCCTCGTACCGCCCAACGAGGCTGCGCAGCCAGGTGTACTCCAGTTGCTTCGTGCGCCATAGCTTGCTCAGCTCAGCGCCCTGGCCGGGGAACTTGCGGTCGCAAAGTGCGATCACCGAATGCACATCGAACAACGTACCGTAAGCGTCGAAAACTAGAGCTTGTGTGCAGAGTTTCACCGTGGCCCGCTCCTCATCGATTCAAACAGATGCGATTGCCAATCGATCAGCGCTGCGAATCAGGTAGCGAGGGCCGACTTCTCAAGAAGGGTCTGCGGCCTCGGGGCTCTCCTCCTCCACAAATAGCCAATTGCATAATCGACAGAGATTTTTCCCGGGCCAAAGGTGAGAATAAGAACGGAGGCAAAGAGGAATGTATACGCGTCGGAGGCATAGAACTTGCCGGGATCCGAGAAGATGGAAAATAACGCCCCGCGGTCGGCTGTGATGTAGGCCACCAGCATATCGATCGTGAGCGGTAGTGCGATGATTCTAGACCCAAGGCCCAGAAACAGTAAGGCTCCGCCCACAAGTTCAAGCGAACTGACGAAGTATGCGTTGAACGCCGGTAGCGGTATCCCCAAACTGGTGAAAAACCCCACGACCTTGGGAATGTGCATTAGCTTGCCGAGTCCAGTCTGAAAGAATTGCCAGCCCAGTAGAGGCGAACAGCAAGGAGCAGCGGGGACTGCAAAGAAGAGAATGCCCGTTCAAAAAGCGAATATGCTCGCGCACCAGCATCGATGGCCTTGTTCATGATTGTCTTCCTGACGCGGAAATAAACCCCTGGTCTGTAGAGTAGGGGGCGCAAAACCAGCCCAGGCTCGACCAGTTCTCGAACCAACCTTGCACTGTAGTGAGCAGCTTATTCTCTTGAATGTCTTGTCCCTCGAAAGCCTGCGTCACTGCGATCGAGAGGCTCTTACCCTCTCGCAGAGCCTTGAGAAACTTGAAAGCTTCAGGCTCGATTCGTTTGAAGTAGATTGAATCGTCGACGCGGTGCACGACCAAGAAAATCGCTTGGGGCTTTTGACGCGCGACTTTGCGCAGGTGGGCTCGCTTTGCGCGCTCCGAAACCGCGTTACTGGCCATCTCGCTGTCAGAGTCATCCTTCCTGATAGCAACCAGCAAATCATCTACTGCGTAATGAAAGCTAAGCAGTTGAAGGTATGGTTGGAGTCTGAAACGCGGATCCGGATCCGAAGCCAGAACATCTCCAGGGACCAAGGCCGGTTCGGCCGCACCGTCGAAAGCTTCGATTTCAGCCCATTCTAAGCGAACCATATCCAGTGCCAAGCCTGCGCGTGGTTGAAGGTGTTCCGGATGGCTTCGTAACCACCACTCCAAGCGAGAGCCCAGGTTTCGAAGAGTAAATGACTCAGAAGGACACTCGATAAGGTAGGCCTTGCACAATGCTTCAAATCGCCGTGGGCCGATGATCGCCCGAAGACCTCGGAAGTCCTCGTCCAAGGAGGCGAGTACGCGAAACCAGTATTGGCGATTGTAGATCTCAAGACGCTCAAATGAGCTCAGGCGATCATTCGGTTTGATGAACTCTGCGGCCACGTCGTGCAGGGACCTGCCGTCACGAGTATGCGGCTGCATCTGCTCGTCGTTAGTGAGGGGTTGCATGACCGCGTCTAGCATGCGGTGTTGGATTTCGAGCAGATTCATGATGTGACCGCCATCTCTGCGACGAACTGATTCGCTTTAAGTGCTTCGTTGTGAACCTCTTCAAAGGAGGGAATTTTGTCGTCCCACTCGAGAAGCGTCGCCGTGCGGCCTGTGCGTTCGATGGCGCGAGAATAGAGATTCCACACCGGATCAATCACCGGATGATCGTGCGTATCCAGAATGTATTTTTCGAACTTCGAGTGTCCTGCGATATGAATCTGCGCCACTCGCTCCGGTGGAACCCCGTTCACGTAATCCAAGGGATTGAAATTGTGGTTTCTCGAAGAGACGTAAATGTTGTTTACATCCAAGAGAATTCCGCAATCGGCCAGTTCTACCACTTCAGTGAGAAACTGCCACTCCGTCATCTCCGACGCATGGAATTCGGCATAACTGCTCACGTTCTCAACTGCGATCGGAATCTCAAGGAAGTCCCGTACTTCGCGAATTTTCTGCGCGGTATGGCGAGCAGCCTCGAACGTGTACGGCATGGGTAACAGGTCATGGCTGTACGTGCCGTCTACACTGCCCCAGCAAAGGTGGTCTGTGAGCCAGGGGGTCTGGGTCCGCTTGACCAGAGTCTTGAGCTTTTTCAGGTGCTCCCGATTCGGCGGTTCTGGGGAACCAAAATACATGGAAACCCCATGCTGTACGACCCGGTAACGATCGAGAATCTGATCGAGGACATGCAGCGGGCGCCCGCCATCAATCATGTAATTCTCTGAGATGATCTCGAACCAACTCACAACCGGTTTCTCAGCGAGAATATGCCGATAGTGAGGCACGCGAAGACCTATCCCAACTCCAAAATCGGTGAATCCGTTGAAAGGATTTGCTGGCATGTCATTTTTCCCAAGAAAAAATAGGGCCGGGACACTCAACCCCGACCCATTGGGGCTGAAGTGCGTTAGTTCTGCTGCGGCTTGGGTTGATCATCCGTTGGTGGTTTCGAACCATCGGTTGCGCAGCCGCCCTTGCCCTTGCAATCGTTCTTGCCAGCATGCTTCTTGTCGCCGCCGCCCTGACCCTTACAGTCGTTCTTCCCCTTACAAGCATGCTTTGGAAGTTTGTCTTTGTCCGTCTTCGCGTCAGTGCCGCCATTATCTTGCATGCTCACGGCCCGGATTCCGGCATTGTCTTGGTTCGTCGTTTGTGCTTTAAGCTTCGCGCTGCTGCCAGTTAACAAGCCGGCAAGCGCCGCCCCAGCCAACATGGCCTTCATGGAAGTACTCATCTTGTTGCTCCTTTTGCGAACTGATTTTGCATCTCGGTACAGCAACACTCGTTCTCAGGAGAAGCCCAAATCCCCTGTTTGGGAGGATTAAAGTAAATTGTCGCAAGTCATCCCCAGGTTGGAGGAAATCTCGCTGTTTTGCTCCCGATCAGCCGAGTATCACTTTCTGGCCATACGATGTGGGATCGGACAAGAAAGTTACAACCGGGAAAAGAATGTGAGCCCGGGGGATTTGACCTTGATTTCGACCTGCACTCTCAACTCGACAGAGCGGCGAAAAAACCTAATCCGGGTCTACATCGGACTTCGGTTGATTGGACGAATTACCCTGAAAAATGACTCCTCTGAAGCATCGCTCGTGACCAGTTTGTGCTGATGTAACTTCTGACGATCTGTGAACATCGAACCGTTGAGTTCCTGGGACACGTTCACGAATGCAATGCTCTGCTGATTTCTCAGGCTGGCAAGAGTCGCGCTGCACGGGCGCCTCCGAATCGTGGAAGAAAGAATGAACGTCCCATGAATGACTTTCACGTGACTGAGAACGCCATGGCGGAAAGTGGGAAAACCACCAACGCCGGAGACATTGATCTCCCGTACGCCCAATCGGCTGACCAACCTGCAACCAGGGTGGATCGTGATGAAGACTCAGGCATTCGGAAGTTCCGTACCGGAGGGGGGCGCTGGAAGACCGGGAATCAACGAACCGTTCTCTATGTAGATGACAACCCAAAGGCCGTAAGAATGCTGAAGTTCGTGATTGAAGGGAGCGGATATAAGGTTGTAGCCGCCCGTGACGCAGGTGAGGCGTTGGAACGGATGCAGCAAAGCGGGTGTGACCTGGTCCTGGTGAACTATCGAATGCTAAAGATGATTGGATCCGACCCGATACTGGCCATTAAGCGCTTCAGTCCTGGTACTCCTATCGTCCTAATTTCTGGTTATGCTCTTCTGCCGCCGCAGGAATTGAGCCAGGTAGACGCTCATGTAGGCAAAGGCGCGACCCTGGACATCTTGCTGGACAAAATACGAGCACTCGTTGTAGCACATGAGTCGAGCCCCGCTCCTGCAAGCGGCTCACTCGAAAAGCGAAATGAGACCAAACTTTCAGCTTAGCGATTAGGCACGACGCTCTGTTGTCCTCCCCGACCGCATGTTACTGCATGTTTTTATAAAACAGAAACCTGGAGTTAGGAATGAGGGGAAGTATAGGCTCGTCTTCGCTGTTAATGATCAGCGCGCTTTCGAAAGTTGCGCTTCTGACCTACGTGCTCGCATTTTCTAGAAGTACCGGCAGCAAACCCACAACGATCATGGCCCCTGGTGGTCGCATCGATGTGTTTGTCTCCGGCGAGGGAGGCGCCGTTACCCAAGAAGACTTGATTGGCTGGGTCAGCGCTGCTTCCAAGTCCGTCTCCACCTATTTTGGTCGCTACCCTGTACCTCACGTGGAGGTACGAATCACTACAACCGAGGGCAGGGGCGTTCGCCATGGCACAACCTTTGGTTCGCCAGCTCGAATCACCATTTCAGTCGGCCGCGACACGACTGTGGCTGATCTCAAGCGGGATTGGACTATGACCCACGAAATGGTCCACTTGGCGTTCCCATCGGTGCCTGAGAGACATCACTGGATTGAGGAAGGAACTGCCACATACGTGGAACCGATAGCTCGAGTACAGGCGGGGATTCTGGCACCTTCGAAGATGTGGAGCGACCTGATCCGCGATCTCCCTCAAGGACTGCCGGGCCGAGGAGATCAAGGGCTCGATCGCACCCACACGTGGGGACGCACCTACTGGGGAGGAGCCCTATTTTGCTTTCTTGCAGACGTGCAGATCCATCAGAAAACTCAGAATCGAAAAGGTTTCGAAAGTGCTTTACGAGGGATTCTCGCTGCCGGCGGTAACATTTCCGAGGACTGGCCACTGGAGCATGCGCTCAGAGCCGGAGACGAAGCTAGTGGAACGCGTGTACTCGAGGACCTCTACAAGGGGATGGCAGACAAACCTGTAACAGTTGATCTGCCAAATCTGTGGAGAGAGTTGGGAATTCAACGATCTCAGGACGGCGGCGTTTCTTTCGTCGATGATGCCCCACTGGCTTCGGTCCGCAAGTCTATTACTGCCGGTCCCGATTCACAGTGAGGTTCCGGTTAGGTGGGTGTTAAGCGGGAGTCTGTTGCGTAGGCTCTTGTCCCCTCAAATGGAATCCGTTATCCCGACTTCTCAATTGTGGAGGCGACACTTATTTATTCGCGGTTCACCGCGGCAAACGCCTTCTGATCCACGGACAGGCTATTGTAGCGAAGGGCGGCGATTAGCGCTGCATACACAGCCGAGTAGAGGAGTTGAACCCCGGCAACATCCCAGTCCTGACGAAGCGCAGTACCGAAGGTCAATGCCAACATTAGAAGGCCACCGGCGACCAGAGCCTCTCGGGTACGAAAGCCAACGATGATGAGAAGGCCGAGCGCCGCTTCTAGCCAAGGCAAAGCATATCCGAATGGCACAACAACGGCCGTCGGAAGGACAGTGTTTTGAAACATTTTGATCAACCCGCTGACGAAATTGCCAATGCCACCCAGCAGACGGCTGGTACCGTGCAGGAAAATGTTGAGTCCGAAGGTAACACGCAGCAATGCGTAGGCAAGCGACGAATCGTCGAGGCGCCGTGGTGTCACAACCATGAGGTTTCAATCTCCAAAGAACACCCTGTTTGTAGAGTGCAAGGTCTAAGTGATTGCTCTTCTTACGCAAGCGTACGCCGATGGCCGTCTGGACAGGCGCGTAAGTAAGAGCCATTCTCGCGAAGTGGGCACTTCGGATAGGTGTCCACTTGCAGCGGTGGGTGTTGAAAAAGTGGCTTCTGATTCGATTGAAACCGCACCGGTGCGCGCGGTCCAGACCGCGCGCGTTGGCGTGTTGTCAAAAAGGTGATCACGTGGCTGTGGGATTCAGAAGTGTGAAGAAGGTTTCAGATCAGCTGCAAACAAGAGAGGATCGACCTGTGTCACTTTCAGGACGCCGCAGCATCTAGTCAACGAGTCCATTGAGCCGCCAAACCAGCATCATTACTGTTGCCGTTGGTTGGGTCCCAGCACCGAGGAGGCGTGGTTCGATAAGACTCATTACTTCGCATTGCGGAAGGAACGTTTCGTGTCACTTCCATCCGGTTCCGGAATCACATCGCCCGTGCCCGTGGACGACACCGAGCAAAACTCAGCGGTCGAGACTCCGATCCTGGCGATCGAGCAAAGACCGACTCAAATTGAGCGTCCCCTGCCACCCAAACGGGGGCCTTTGGCATCTTTGAGGAGTCATTGGCCGGAATATTTGATGGAGGCCGGACTGCTGGCCGCCTTCATGGTTTTAATTTGCATTTTCGGCGCACTTTATGAATTCCCGAATTCCCCCGCGCATCGAGCGATCATGTCTGGTTTCCTGCGGCGCCTTCTAAGGGGAACGTCCATGGGATTAACCGTAATTGCCATCATTTATTCACCTTGGGGCAAGCAGTCGGGGGCACACATTAATCCTTCCGTGACACTCACCTTTTTTCGTCTTGGGAAGATCAGCGGATGGGACGCCGTCTTCTATATAGCTGCGCAGTTCGCGGGTTCGGCGTTGGGGGTGTTCCTCGCAGCGTTTTTCTTAGGACGAGCGCTTGCCGATCCTGCGGTTCGTTACGTTGTAACTGTGCCTGGACCCACAGGACCGTGGGTGGCACTTCTATCCGAGTTCACGATAGCGTTCGGTCTGATGTCACTTATCCTCTACTTTTCCAATCATCACCGTCTCGATCGCTACACTGGCCTCTTTGTCGGTCTTCTGATCGCGATCTACGTTACCGTGGAGGCGCCGTTCTCCGGAATGAGCATGAATCCGGCCAGGACGGTTGGTTCCGCGTTCCCTCCCTTGATCTGGGATGGACTCTGGATTTACCTGACGGCTCCGCCGCTCGGGATGTTGACCGCGGCGGAGTTGTACCTCTGGCGGAGCGGACGGACGGCGGTGAAATGCTGCAAGCTGCACCATAATAATGATAAGCGTTGCATTTTTTGTGGATTGAATGGGGGATTCGCGTCCTGAAGGTAATCGCTGCTGGCGGCGGGAAACTCGCCTAGCATCAGTTCCCATCCGGGAAACGACTTGAGACAAGCGCGGAACGTTTATGACGCAAGAAGAGATTCGGCTGTCGGAATCTGGGACACGCAAGAAGCACTGGAAACGCTGGGGTCCCTACCTAAGCGAGCGTGCTTGGGGCACGGTGCGGGAAGACTACAGCCCATATGGCAGCGCCTGGGAATATCTTCCACACGACCATGCCCGTTCGCGCGCCTACCGCTGGAATGAGGATGGCTTGGCGGGCATCTGCGACCGTCACCAGTTAATGTGCTTTGCATTATCTTTCTGGAACGAACATGATCCCATCCTGAAGGAGCGTCTGTTCGGGCTGACGGGCAATGAGGGGAATCACGGCGAGGACGTCAAGGAATACTACTTCTATCTCGATAGCACACCTACGCACTCCTACATGAAGTATTTGTACAAGTATCCGCATGCCCCGTTTCCGTATTCGCAACTATTGGACGAGAATCGCCACCGCCGTAAGGACCAGCCAGAATTCGAACTGCTCGACACAGGCGTGTTCGACGAAGATCGCTATTTCGACATATTCGTCGAATACGCGAAAGGCGATGTAGAAGACATCTTGATAAAGATCAGTGTTTCTAATCGTGGACCTGAAACCGCGCGTTTGCGCGTGTTGCCAACCATCTGGTTTCGCAACACCTGGGGTGGGGACTCAACTCGACCCGTGATGAACCAGATTGCCGGCGCGATTGAACTAGACCATCCGAGCTTGGGCAAACGCTGGCTCTATTCCGAGGACTCGCCCGAACTGCTATTTACGGAAAATGAAACCAATTTCAAGCGGTTATTCGGAGTGGGAAACCGTTCCAAATGCGTGAAGGACGGCATCAACGACTACATCGTTCACGGCGTCAAAGAAGCCGTCGCTGCCGAATCGAGCGGCACCAAGGCCGCCGCGCATTATCAGCTCGAAATCGGCGTTGGTGAAACGGCGATTGTGCGACTTCGCCTCAGCGACATCGACTTCTCGGGCGTGGCCGAAGCTGCGTTCGAGGGCTTTGATGATCTCTTATCGACCCGAAAGACTGAAGCCGATGCGTTCTACGCTACCGTGATACCTCAAGAACTCTCCTCCGACGCGCAAAATGTCATGCGCCAGGGATTTGCCGGCATGCTGTGGTCCAAACAGTTCTATCACTATGTGATTAAGGATTGGCTCGAAGGCGATCCGGGCAATCCTCCCCCTCCCGCCGAGCGCCTAGGCGGCCGCAACAAAGAATGGTCGCACTTGTACAACGCCGATGTAATTTCGATGCCCGACAAATGGGAGTATCCCTGGTACGCGGCGTGGGACTTGGCGTTCCACTGCGTAGCGTTGGCCCTGGTTGACTCTGATTTCGCGAAGGAACAACTCGTTCTCTTATTGCGCGAATGGTACATGCACCCGAGCGGACAACTGCCTGCGTATGAGTGGGGCTTAGGGGACGTGAATCCTCCGGTTCATGCCTGGGCCGCTTGGCGTGTTTACAAGATCGACAAGAAGCGAACCGGGAAAGGCGATCGCGTGTTCCTGGAGCGCATTTTCCACAAGCTGCTTCTGAATTTCACCTGGTGGGTAAATCGCAAAGATGCGGACGGCATGAATATCTTTCAGGGCGGATTCCTCGGACTTGACAACATCGGCATATTTGACCGCGGCGCACCACTGCCAACCGGCGGTTTTATCGAACAGTCTGATGGTACGAGTTGGATGGCGATGTACACCCTAAACCTCCTCGCCATCGCACTGGAACTGGCTAGCGAAGATCCGGCCTACGAGGATGTCGCAAGTAAGTTCTGGGAGCACTTCATCTACATCGCCAATGCGATGAATCATCGTGGCGATGACGGTGTAGGGCTGTGGGATGAAACGGATGGTTTCTTCTATGACGTGCTGAAGTTCCCGGACGGTAGGAAGTACCCGATGCGCGTTCGCTCCATGGTGGGCCTCATCCCGCTTTTTGCCGTCGAGACGCTGGAACCGGAAATGCTGGACCGGTTACCCGGTTTCAAGCGACGGCTCGAGTGGTTCATTGACAACAGGCCGGACTTGGTGAAAAACCTAGCCTGCATGCGCACTCCCGGAATGAGGGAAAGGCGGTTGCTCTCTACAGTCTCTCCTGAACAGTTGAGGCGGGTGTTGCAAATCATGCTAAACGATCGGGAATTCCTGTGTCCGTACGGGATCCGCTCGATGTCGCAATATCACCGCGATCATCCCTACGTGCTATCAGTGAATGGGATGGAATACCGGGTTGACTATCAACCGGCGGAGTCGACAACTGGCCTATTCGGGGGAAACTCGAACTGGCGCGGACCGATCTGGTTCCCGGTGAACTACCTGCTGATCGAATCGCTGCAAAAGCTCCATCACTACTTCGGCGATGACTTCAAGGTCGAGTTACCGTCAGGTTCGGGCAACATGCTCACGCTCTGGGAAGTGGCTGCGGAATTGTCCCGGCGGCTGACGACAATTTTCTTACGCGACGAACAGGGCCGACGGCCATTGTATGGTGACCTGAAGAACTTTCAAAATGACCCCAACTGGCGCGACCTGCTGCTTTTCTACGAATACTTCAATGGGGACACTGGCGCGGGGCTTGGAGCCAGTCATCAAACAGGTTGGACCGGTCTCGTCACCAAACTGCTGCAGCAGAGCGGCGAGTCTCCCAAACTCACAAGGCGTTCAATGTTGGCTCCCGTTGCGTTCACCAAATAAAGATCGAAAATGCGCGCACGGAAAATAGGGAGAGAAAGTATGATCCGTTTTGGACGAGACGTTTGCGACAATTTAAATGAGGCCTTGCGTCGCGAATGGCTGGAAACGAATGGCTTGGGCGGATTCGCTTCCTCTACCATTATTGGCTTGAATACGCGACGGTACCACGGCTTGCTTGTGGCAGCCACGAAACCTCCGGTCGGCCGCTACCTACTTCTGTCCAAGCTGGAAGAGACTCTTCTGTTCGACGGACGTGCATTCGATCTCTCTACGAATCACTACCCAGGGCTCGTGCATCCCCAGGGGTTTCGCTATCTCAAGGAATTTCGCCTTGATCCCTTCCCTGTATTTACCTATGAGATCGAAGGCATCGAGATCGAGAAGACGGTCTTCATGGTGCACGGCGAGAACTCGACGATCATTCAATATCAACTCGGGAACGTGAGCAGTTCCAAATCCCTCCCCGAAAAGATCGCGCTCGAACTTAGGCCCCTCATCGCCTTTCGCGATTACCACAGTACAACTCACGAGAACACTGCTCTGAATGCCGTGGTTGCGTCTTTGCCTGGAGTGGCGAGTATCACTCCCTATATTGGCCTGCCGTCTCTGCACCTGGCACATAATGCCGGGCAACTTGAAAGCGGCAATGCAAGTTGGTACCGCAATTTCGAATATGAGGCCGAGCGCGCACGAGGACTCGATTTCACAGAAGACCTTTTCAACCCTTGCCTCCTGCGCTTTGATCTGCGTCCCGGAGCAGGTGCGATGATCATCGCTTCGACGCAGCCGCACGATGCCGCAAGTGTGGACGAGTATCGCCGAGCAGAAATCTGCCGTCGAGTTTCAATCGTCAGGCACGCACCGATGAAAGACGCTTTCGTCGAGTCGCTCACTACCGCAGCCGACCAGTTCATCGTCGCGCGAGGCAAGGAGAAGACGGTCATCGCGGGTTATCACTGGTTTACCGATTGGGGCCGAGACACCATGATTGCCCTGCCCGGCCTGGCCCTAACGACGGGCCGTTACGACGTCGCGCGCAGCATTCTGCGCAGCTTTGCCCGCCATGTCGATCGAGGCATGTTGCCAAACCGTTTCCCCGATGCCGACGAAGCACCCGAGTACAACACGGTCGATGCAACGCTGTGGTTCTTCGAGGCCGTTCGCTCCTATCTGGGCTACACCGATGACATGGACTTCGTGGACAACGAGCTTTATGGCGTTTTGACCGAGATCATTTCGTGGCATGTAGGAGGCACGCGCTTCGGAATCAAGGTTGATTCGAACGGACTGCTCAGCTCAGGCGAGCTTGGCGTTCAACTGACGTGGATGGATGCGAAGGTGGGTGATTGGGTCGTTACGCCCCGCCGCGGGAAGCCTGTCGAAATTCAGGCCCTTTGGTACAACGCGCTGTGCGTCATGCAGGATATAGCGCGGCGGCTTGGAGACGAAGTCAGCAATCACCGTTATGGGGCCATGGCGGCTCTAACTAGCGAGACCTTCAATCGACTTTTCTGGAACGAAAAGACTGGGTGTCTCTTCGATGTCGTGAATGGCGGCCCGCCGGACGCCAGCATCCGGCCGAACCAGATCTTCGCCGTGAGTCTTCCTTACACGATGCTCAATCCGACGCACGCGAATCGCGTGTTAGACGTCGTCCAAGAGCATCTGCTCACACCCTTCGGCCTGCGAACCCTCACCCCAAGCGATCCTCAATATCGCGGCCGCTACACGGGGGACCAGGCCAGCCGGGATGGCGCTTATCATCAAGGCACGGTTTGGCCGTGGTTGATGGGTCCATTCCTCACTGCATACATAAAGGTGCATGGTAGAAGTGAGCCGGCGCGGCGACAGGCGGAATCTTGGCTCTCGGCCTTCAAAGATCGGCTGTCAGACTCCGGACTTGGCCAAGTCTCTGAAATCTTCGAAGGCGATGAACCCCATCGTCCGGTCGGCTGCATTGCGCAGGCATGGAGCGTGGCAGAACTACTGCGTGCCACGGTGGAAGATGTTTATGGTGTCCGCCCGGAAGCGCGAAACTCGTCGGTTCTGGAGGCTTTGCCGGTCTGATGGCGTGAAATCCCGGGATGAAGCGGAGACAAATTCGACAAAGGAATGTGGCTTAGGCGATGTGAGATGCATCTCTTCATCCGGGGCTTAGCGAAGGAATGAAAGGATCACAATGTCTAATCCCGTATATGTATCCAAGGTTCAAATTGAACGGCGCTCAGGACCTCTCCGAATAGCGCACCTGCCAGGCGAGTCGCAGCCAGTAGTCTTCAGCGTTCATGGAGCCATTGCCGAGCATTATGGACTGGATCCAGCAAAACTGCGCGAATCGCACGCAGCGACGCTCGATTATGTTGTGGCCGCCCTGGGCGGTTGAATGATCGGAACCTTCGGGGGCGCGCTGGATGCGCGCAAAATAGATGCGAGCAACGGCCGGTTGCGTGCTGAGGTAAGAGGGGAGATCGAAATCGATCAGGGAGTTCTGGTAATTCGCAGAGTTCACGTTCATTACTTCCTTGATGAAACCGAACTCGTCAGAGAGATCGTTGAGCGCGTCCACCGCGTGTACGCGGATAAGTGTCCAGTCTACAAGACGCTGCGACCTGCGTTTGAAATTACGTCGGAATTTGAACTTACAAGGAGCAACGCGACGGAAGGTACTCAATGACTCTTCAGCAAAAGCTGGATGACTTTAAAGCACAGTTCGAATCCGGAGGTCCGCCTCGCAATACTCTCAAGTCCATAATCGAAATCTTTCATCGGGCCACGGAAGAGCTGCGCCAGTCCGGATTGGCCGAACGCGCTTTGAAAACCGGCGATCGGGCGCCGGCATTCACTCTCAACAACCAGGACGGAACCCCGATCTCTTCAGTGGAACTCCTTGCCAAAGGCCCACTGGCAATCACTTTTTTTCGTGGTCACTGGTGACCCTACTGCGTCATGGAGCTGGAGGCTCTACAAGCTGCTTTGCCCGAAATACAGCGCCTGGGAGCCAGCCTAGTGGCAATCTCCCCGCAATTGGAGAGGTTCGGACGCTCGATCCACCGTCGCCTCAATCTGGGCTTCGATGTACTGACGGACCGTGGGTTGCGAGTAGCGAGTCAATTTGGCTTGGTATTCGTACTTCCCGATTACCTCAAGACGGTTTATCTGCAGTTCGGAAACAAGCTGGATGAGTTCCACGGCGAAAACGCCTTCCGCTTGCCCATGCCCGCACGATACGTCGTTGACCAACAGAGCGTGATTCGTACCGCCAATGTGAGCCCGGATTACACCAGACGTCCCGAACCCGGTGAAACCGTCAGCGCGCTGGAGGAACTCACGAAGGCCGGAGGCTGACGCGAGACGGCGAGGCCCGGACTTCGGCTTCGAAAGGTAGGTTGTCCCGTAAGCTAGGGGACAAGCGGCTTCGCGGTCCTAATCATGCTCCAGAGATGAAGCGAACGGCGTGTAACTTTGCTCGCCGAAACACATCTCACGTCATAGTTGTTAATACGTCGAAGCAATTTACGGAGAAGAATAATGGCGCGCATCGCAACAATTGATCCTCAAAGCTCCACGGGTAAAGCGAAGACTTTGCTTGACGCAGTTCAGTCCAAGATGAAAATGGTTCCGAACCTCATGCGCGTACTCGCCAGTTCCCCCGCCGCATTAGAGGGATACCTCAACTTCAACGAGGCGCTGAGCCGCGGCTTGCTTAGCGGCAAACTGCGCGAACTTATTTCTGTCGTAGTGGCTGAGGCAAATGGCTGTGAATATTGCCTCTCTGCCCACACGGCAATTGGGAAAATGGTGGGATGGAAGGAAGAAGACATTCTGGCCGGCAGGAAGTTCAATTCTGGCGATCCGAAGATCGATGCAGCGCTGCGTTTTTCCCGTAATCTCGTGTCGCGCCGCCGGCAGCTTGACCAGGCGGAGATTGAAGCACTGCGAACGGCTGGCTACAGCGACGGCGAAATCGCAGAGATCATCACGAATGTCGGGCTCAACACGTTCACAAACTATTTTAATAATGCCGTTCAAACCGAAATCGACTTCCCAAAGATTGATTTGAAGAAGGCCGCCTAGCGTATACATCGATCAAAGAATCCCTGAAAGCCGAAGCGCTTCGCTTTGCAAGCATCGGCTGAATGAAAAAACTGAGCGCCTGGAGAGAATATGGATAAGTTGGCCATTCTTGTACAACTAGAAGCAAAGCCCGGCAAGGAGCATGAAGTTGAACAGTTCCTAAAGTCGGCACTACCATTGGTTCAAGCTGAAACCGGAACCACAACCTGGTACGCGCTGAAGATGGGTCCATCGAAGTTCGGTATCTTCGACACGTTCGCCGATGAAAAGGGACGCAATGCACACCTTGGTGGCGAAGTCGCGAAAGCCCTCTTCGCAAAGGCCGAGGACCTGTTCGCGAAACCGCCCCTGATCGACCAGCCGGAAATACTGGCTGCAAAAGCGCCGCGAGCCTAGGAGAAAATGATGGGCTCACGTCTAGATGTGAGCCCATCGTTAATTAAGTGCGCACTCTTCGAACCGTTCCTGGCGTGACTCGCGTAAGGAGACGGAACTGTCGTTGCCGCTCATTTTGCCGCTTTTTCCTTCTTCCATTTTAGCGCGCTCGCGCGAACCGGGGCGGAACGAGCCCTTCGCTTTGAGTGGGACTTGTAACTTCTTTTGCACGGCTGAATCTGATCGGCATGGGCAAGAATATGTTTCTGCTAACGCTGGTCTTGGCAGGTACAGTGGCTGCCAGTCAGGCGCATGGTAACTCCAATCACCTGAGCGGGCAGACTTCACCCTACCTGAAGCGGGCAGTTTCCCAGCCCGTGGACTGGTATGCCTGGGGTGCCGGCGCTTTTCAACGGGCAAAACAGCTCAACCGCCCGATTCTATTGGATGTAGGGGCCGTTTGGTGTCCGTGGTGCACCCTCATGGATCGCGAGACGTACACCAACGCCTCGGCCGCCGATTACATCAATCAGCATTTCGTCGCGGTAAAGGTTGACTTCGATTCGGCTCCAGAACTGGTGGCGCAATTACAACGCGCACAGGCTGTGCTAAACCTTCCTGCAGGGTTGCCTCTCACCTCTTTCATCACTCCAGACGGAAAGCTGTACTTTGGCGGGGGATACCTGCCCTCCGAGCGCAGGGGTGACAAACCACCATTCAGAGAAGCAGCGGACGAAGCTCTGACGCGTTATGCCGATCAAGGCAAAATCGAAAAAGAATCATTTCAATTGGAGATTCCGAAGTGACCATAAAAAAGATTGTCCTGCTCCTCGGTGTGTTTCTGCTGGTGGTGCCTGCTGCGTTCTCCATCGACAACCTGAAGCTCAATGAGCACCTCGATTACGGAAGTGACAGCCTCGACGGTCCACTCATTACTGGATCGGACGCTCAATCAGGATTTGTTCCGGGCAAACCAAACTATGTGATCATGTACGGCGAAGGATGCTTTAACTCAAAGAGGCAGGCACGCCGGACGGTTGAACTGTACAACAAGTACCGCTCCCGGGTGCACTTTGTTGTCATCGATCTTGACGTTCAACGCTCGCCTGAACAGCAACAATTGGTCAAGCTGTACTACAAGGGCTACATCCCTCACGTGCTCGTCTTGAATGGACGTGGCGAACCCGTCTACAACCAATCTGGCGAGGTAGATTCGCGAGTGATTGAAGACCTCTTCAACAGGACCGGCAGCCAGTGAGAAGCGAGATTTCCGTGCATTCGAGTGATGGGAGACCGCTCAGGAACGTGCGACTGGAATTTGTTGGCAAACCCGGTTCCACTGTCGGCGGATCTAGCGGATCGGGAAAGCCGTAGGAAGACTTCTGCTTGAAAAAGCGGAGGCGATCGTTATTGTGGGCAAGAACAAAAGCAAACTCTTTGTGTGCCGAAGCGGAATTGGGTTCATTCGGACCAGTGATCACAAACATACGGACGTCGCAGACACAGCACAGTTGGATCTTCTTCTCGCAGAACTCGACAGCAATGTCGCCGCCGTCAATCTGTTGATTAACAGTGCCGGAGTTTTCGTTCCCAAAACCTTTGTTGGAAAATCAATTGCCACAAATCAGGATGCAGAAAGCTCCAGCTGCTAAACTCGCCCTCATTGAGCTTCTGAGTGCCGGCAAGTACCCGTCATCGCTCCGATAGCCGCTTACTCTTTCGCTCCGAACAGCGACGTGCGCACGACTTGTTCTGATTTCGTGTCGAACGTGAACACATCGGGTCGAGCATAATGCCCGGAAGCATCGAAGGTCATGAGCTCCTGGTCAATTTCGTTCAGGTTGAGATCGGCAACGATTAGCTCTTCGCGATCAAATACGGGTTCGACAACATAGTGAGTGTCGGGCCCGATTATCGCGCTGCCTCCACGCTCCAGCCAATCTCCGATTTCACTCTGTGTCTCGCTGGCACTCTTCAACTCCGGCGGGAGATCCCGAGCGGGCATCATCAAGCCAACGGCCAAAACGAAGCAACGCCCTTCAAAGGCATAGTGGCGGCTGCATAATTGATGAAGGTCGTGCGCGGTGGGCCACACTGCGACGTGAATGTGTTCGCCGGAATTGTGCATGGCCATCCGGGCGAGCGGCATCCAGTGCTCCCAGCAGATCAATCCTCCGATGCGGGCGCTTTTCGTCTTCACCGCGCTCAGTCCACGGCCGTCGCCATGACCCCATACCAGGCGTTCCGTATAGGTGGGCACCAGCTTGCGATGATGATTCGCCAACTTTGCCTCGGATGAGATCGTCAGCAAACTGTTGTAGAGTGTTCCATTTCCCGGACCCGCTTCAACCCGCTCGTTTACTCCCATCACGATGTCAATTTTCAGGTCGCCGGCTGCTTCACACAAAGCTGCGATTTCGGGTCCGGGAACAGTTACGCTGTTCTGCCTTAAGCGCGCGAACACCTGCTTGGTGGCCGGATGCTCCCATAACGCAATGTTTGGACATACATCGAGCCACGCGGGATAGCCTGGCAGCCACGTCTCTCCGAATGCTACCAGTTCGGCCCCTCGCTTCTTCGCATCTTGAATGATTTGAATTGCCCGAACCATGCTGGCGGCTTTGTCCAGATAAACTGGAGCGAAGTGCGCAATTGCAACCCTGAAAACTCGTGTCTCGATCCGGTCGCTCTGACTTCCCTCCTTGGCTTTGAGCTTGCGGGGTTTTGTCATCTTTGGATTCTCCAGGAAACTAGAGGCAGCCTTAGCCACTTACGTTTTGTCCCTTAAGACACCACTTCCAAAACTTCAGCCAAGGGCTTCTTTGTAATTCGAGGCACCGCAGCATCGGCGGACGGGTACCCGGCAGGAATCAATAGGTACGGCTTCTCATTCTTGGGTCGGTTCAGAATCTTGCCCAGAAATCCCATGGGGCTGGGCGTGTGAGTTAATGTGGCCAGGCCAGCCATGTGTAAAGCAGTAAGCAGTATGCCCGCTGCAATTCCCACCGACTCCATCACGTAATAATGCTTAGTCTTGATCTCCTGCCCCTCTGCACCTCGACTCAAACCATAATCAAGCCGAAAAATGACAATCAGGTACGGCGCGATCTCGAGAAACGGCTTGTGCCAGTCTGTGCCTAGTGGCTGCAGTGCCTCAAGCCACTCGCGAGGAGCGCGCCGGTGATAAAACTCTTTTTCTTCGGCTTCTGCCGCTTTCCGGATCTGACGCTTCACCTCTGGATTCGAGACTACAACAAATCGCCAAGGCTGCTGATTGGCGCCGGAGGGTGCGGTAGCCGCCGCCTTAATCGCCGTCTCAATTAACTCGAACGGCACGGGCTCGGGGGAGAACGACCGTACGGTGCGCCTGGTGCTCATGGTTTGGAAGAAGCCCGAGGCCTGCCGCAATTGTTCCCCTGCAGCAAGACGCGCAAATCGTAACGGTTCCATTTGGGGAGAGTGAGTCCAATCTTTTTGTGTTCTCATCACGATGAATGCTCTTCGCCGATTTTGACGCGTTGCTCGGAATGAAAAAACGGGTGCGTTCCCAGATGGGCCGCCGAAAGAGCCAACTGGAAATTGACCTGATCGGAGCATCGCCAACATCCAGGAAATGTCTCTCCGCGTAGGGCCAGGACATAGTGGGCTTCACTGTGCCGTCCCGAATGGACGACCTTGTAAACGCCTGAAAACGGCACGCTCCCCCCAGCTTGAAGTATGTTTGCCACCCGCCACTCTGTTGTCTGTCAAAGTGTGCCGGGCACCAGATCAGGTTCAACCCTCGGCGCGCCGCCGGTGGTTCTTACTTATGCTGAATCGGTTCCGGAGAACGCTCCCGATCGAGCGGTATTACTCGCACATCCCAAGAGAGTTCAGATTTCTGGGGTAAATAGCATTTCACGCTGTCGCAGGCCTGATAGAAGAATATACCCCTCAAAGTGACTGCCTTTGGCTGTGCGATAGAGCCGATAAACGCACGGTCGGCCGAAACCACCACGTCCTGTTGAACGCGAAATTTGCCTTCATATACCGACACCGACTCATTGATTACCGGAAGAAACAGCACTCTTGGATCGGGGTAGCGGGGCGGCAGCAACTTGAAATCTGGCGAGGCCTCCATTGTTAGTTGGATCGGCTTGTAGCCATGAACTCCAGGAGCGTAAACGTGGGTTCCTGGAGGGAGGGAGATTTCGGCCGCTACGGTGAAACGGCTGCCAGGACCTACGATGTCGTCGGATTGCAAGAGCGCGAGTTTGATATTAGGTGCCGCCACCTCACGACCGTTGCCTTCTACCAGGTCAGGAAACAATTTGAGGAGCAGGCTGGTTCCGGTTTCGCGGTCGGTGTACGCCGCCTCGAAGAACTTCTCCTTGATAATCCCATTTGGCGTTACGTAAAAGTATCCTGGGTATGCCATATTTTTGGTAAATCCGGGCGCGTTTGCGTTCAAGACCCCATAACGCCGAATGATCTCGGACTTCGGATCTGCGATTAACGAATACCCAATGCTGTGCCGTTGAGTAAAATCTTCCAAGATCGCCTCCGAGTCGTAGCTGAGTGCCGCCAGCCCGAGGCCCTGCCGCTGGAACTTTTCTCGTGCATTCTGCAACTGGACCAGTTGCTGCTTGCAGAAGGGTCACCAATCCGCCGAGCGAAAGAAAACCAGCACCAGACCGTTGCGCCCCATTAGAGACGAAATGGTTTGCTGTTTGCCAAACTGATCTCGCGCCTGAAATGTCGGAGCGGACTTGCCCACCGCAACGCCCGGCATGTCCTGAGCTGTAGCACTGAATCCGATTCCAAGAGAGATGATGACGCCTACCAGGAGTAATCGCATAGTCCCCAAGACTGTCTCGATTCCGTTCGCCGCTAGAGAAGAACTGCGAATCCACGCGGCGCATTTAAGTCTGGTAGATGCAAAGCGCCATCAAAAGTTACGAGTCAATCTTTTGATCGGTACAGCCTGACACTGGGTCGCCCATGATTTCATCGGACCAACGCGCCAAAGGCCAGCAGACTCATCGTTCAGAATTGCAGAAAGTCCGAAGTGTTCATCTATCACGAGTTGAGTTGTAAAGCTTTACTCCAGCCGTTGAACAATCGGACAATTGATGGAGAATTCAGAGGTTGTGAATGGAGGTCCGGCTGGACGGCCTGTAAACAGGCCATCGAGCACGAAGGTGAGAACGGTGCAGTTGTCCGCGAAAACTGCTCGCGATTGCTTATCGGTCCCGAGATCGGTGCGGTTTCTACCCAAGTAGGACAGGCAAGAGTACTCCCAGGACCAGAGCGAAAAACCACAACGCTGGCGCCGGCGTCCCTACCGGACGGATCCGGCGCAGTTCTCGGGCCGCAAATTTCGGATCGAGGACAAGCCAGCGGGTGTATCGGCGCTCCAGCAAAAGAAAGGTCAAGGCAGTCACAGCGCCATAAATCAAGTGGCCCACGAGGGACGGTAAAAGCGCCGAAGCTGCATCGGTGCTCCAGTCGCAGACACCGGTAAGCATAAGAGGCAAAAAGGTCATGGGTCCGAGATACCACCAGATCAGACCAAACAGCCAGCCCCACCCCAAGCCCAGACCGAGACTCGAAGCCTCATTTCGAAAGAGCAGTCCATAACTCATGCCGATCAAGGCGCTGATGAACAGATGGATCAACAGACCCCCAAAAAGGGAAAAGCCGCTGCCTAGTCCTGCAATTTTCGGCAGTATCCCGGTCGCAAGCATCACCGGACTCGAGATCAAACCACCGACGAGGCCAGCCAGAGCTCCCCAGCCGACCGAATGCAGGATATGAATGCCGGGTCCTTCGGCTTCCCGATTAAGCGGATCGCTCTGAATGAACAGCCGAACCCACACGCGGTCCAAGGTGGCGTAGGCGACGCCGAGGATCAACCCATAGAGGATATGCCCAACGAGCGAACCGAAGAGTTCACTGCCGTGTTCCGCCGACCAGTCGAGCGGTACTCTGGCGGCAATGGGTAGAAGAGTTAGCGGCCCGAGAAACCAACAGAAGATCCCGTAGCCGAGCCCCCAACCCATCGAAGAGCCGTACCCGCGGATGTCACGCTGGAAGAGCATCCCGAAGGTAGCGCCGATGAATAGCGCGACGACGAACTGCAGGGTTATATTCTCGGTACGGGAGTGAAGTTCCCCGACCCCGGCAAGCAGCGGGAAGAAATCGCCCTCGGACATCCAGCGACCGAAAATCAAGCCCCCAAAGGTGCCAGCAAGCCCACCGGCAACGATGGCGCGACCCATACGGAACGATGTCTGCCCGGCTCTTGAGCGAAGTCCGCCCCGAATGCCCAGGCCAACGCCCACGGGCATCCCCAGGCAGAGCAAATAGGCTACAAGCTCCGGAAACTGCGCTCGGGCATCGCTCAACATGCCCATGGAACGCTCGTTTCCCTTCAACATAGGCAAAATCCCGGCAGGGATCAGCATCCACAGAAGCAGCGCGGAGGCCACACCCCAGATCAATCCAGCACCGGCGCTGGTTGCGCGCTTGGCGAAGAACAGCCCAAAAGCGAGCCCAAAAAGACCGCCAAGCAACACGCCATGCGTAAGCGGGGTTGTCAGGATTGCGCTCCGCAGAGCTCCGCCCGCCGCACCCACTCCCAGTCCTATCAGAGTCTCAATCCAAACCTGGCCGGCAACCCCGCCCCCGCTTGTGACTTCCGCTCGAATCGAAGACTCTAAGGTTGCCATGATTAAGATCTCCTACCGGAGGACGTCTATCGCAGATCAATGGTCTGGACAATATCTCGGGGAAAGAAAAGCTCCGCGGTCCAATCCATCAGCACACGAATTTTTCGCTCGATACCCGGAAGTTTCGATAAGTAGATGCCGCGCCACATAAGCCAGGCGAGCAACCCTGAAAAACGCAGGGATTTGGTGCGGACAAAAGGAATGGTCAACTCGGCACATGCCGTCTGGTGGCCGACAACGCACAGCGCTCCCAGAGAATTGAAGTGGAAAGTCCGGGGTTGGCGCCCTTCCAATTGGGCGTGGATATTCTTAGCCAACACTTCCGCCTGGCGAATTGCAAATTGGGCCGTCGGTGGGCACATTTTACCGGTCTTCCCGTTGCTTGCCGATGCACAGTCGCCGAGCGCCCAGAGACCTTTGTGATTCTTCACGGCAAGTGTGTCATCCACGATGATGGCGCCGCGTTTGTCTGTGTCCACGGGTAATAACTTCAGCAACGGATTCGGCGTCGTGCCGGCGGTCCATACGAGAGTCATTGCGCGAATCTCGCTGTCGCTAAGAATGACCACGCCAAGTTGTGCATCTGTGAGACGAGTATCCAAGCGAAAGCGGACGCCGCGGGCTTCCATCTTTTGCTGAGCATACCGGGCCAGGGATTCGCTCAACTCTGGCAGGATACGGTCGCCCGCATGCACCAGCACGATGCTCAGCTCCTCGGAATGCAGGTTCGGATAATCGGCAAGAATGCCGTGGGCGAAGTCATTGAGGGCCCCTGCGAGTTCTACGCCGGCGAAACCTCCTCCCGCGATTACAAACGTGAGAAGCTCCTGGCGATGTGAGGGATCCGACTCGCGGTCGGCCAGTTCGAACATTTCAATTACATGGTTGCGAATGCGGATGGCGTCAAGCAACGTCTTGAAGCCGAAGGCGAACCTCTGAACGTTCGCCATTCCAAAGTAATTTGAAATCGAGCCGAGTGCCAGGACCAGATGGTCGAACTGGATTTCCCGTGGCGGATCTGTGCCGTGATCAGTGCGCAGAATCACCCGGCGCTGCTCGATGTCAATCGCCGCGGCGGATCCGCGAATGAATTCCGTCCGATGCAGGCTGCTTCGCAATGGTGCGCTTATATGGCTGGGTTCGAGGCTGCTCCCCGCCACTTCCGCGAGCATCGGAGTAAAAAGAAGAGCGTTTGTGTCGCTCACCAGGGTGATGAAGACGGAGCGGTCCGCACGGAGTCGTTCTTCCAAACACTCCGCCGTCCGCATGCCGCCGAAACCCCCGCCCAGAATCACGATCCGTTTTGTTACAGGCGGCACCTGCAACCGGGATTCGGGCTCCGGGCCGAGCACATGCTCTGCGATATCACTGAAGCCTTGGGTGATGAGGCCGAGCGAGGCGCTGTACAGCACCCACCCAACCAGGGCTGGAAAGTGTGCTCGCATCTGCTCTGCACTCCACTGCGGCATCTGCCCGGAAACCAATGGGAACGCGATCACGCTAATCAAGCCCCACAGTGGCACACCCAGTGCACCCGCAGCCATTAGGTTGTCCACATAGGCGCCGCGGGTAGGACGCGAAATGGCGGCATAGGCTGCACCCACGCCGATGCCCAAGATAACGCTCCACCGAGGATGGCCGAGGGTGGCCACTAGTGGCACGCTAGCCACAGCTCCAGCCAGCATTCCCAGAAAGCTTCGCCGGATAAACTGGTTCATTCGTCTTTCGTGACAAAGTGCTGGCTGGGATCGCCAATAGGGTGGCGGCCATGATCCACGGCAGAAACGCAGCATGGATCGACTAGGGTGAAACTCACGATCGCGTTAGTCAACATGATTTCAACGATTCTCCACCTGAGTTCAGTAACACAGTCAAACGAGGCTTGAAACTTGAGAGCAACGAGACGTGCATGTGATGGCTTTTTGAAAGAAAAAGTTACAGCGCATGTGGCTGCTCTCTGACCGCTTATCGCTGTGTCACCGGGCAAAAGGTCATTGGATCGGCATGGCTGCGTCCGGCATCATGGGGGCTACGTCCACGTTGTCAATGTAGAGATTGATCTTCCATTCTCCGCTGGAGCTTTTCTGCCAAGTCTCGAAATATCTCTTTCGGGTGGTCGTCGACTCGCCACCTTCCCTCGGAGTCAAAGTGAGGCTATGCCAGCCGTAATCAAAAGCCGCATTAGCAAATACACGAATAGCGATGATGGTGACGATAAGAGTGGCTTGATGCTGCTCAAAAAGGTTCGTCATGCGCATTCGAAATACAGACTTCGCATCGGCGCCAAAGAAGCTTGGTTTTCCGAAACTCATGTCTGTAAACTCGTCCGCGAACGCCGTCAACAGGAGATCGACGTCCCCCGCGTTGTAGGCCTCCCTAAGCCTCGCCTTAGCGACATTTATCTCGTAGACGTCGTTCATAGGGTTACCAATCTTCCCCCTTCACAACCGGCCGTCTTTCGACAGTTTGCGCTCAAGTTTCTGATATAAACGATCGCTAAACCCTGCAGGCAACACAAACGCCTTGGCGTCGCCAACCAACTGCACTACATTACGAGTCCCATCCAGTACTGCCGTACAATGTTTGCAGCCTTTGAAATGTTCCCGCATCCTGGCGCGTAATTGCGGAGTGATCTCGCCGTCCAAGTAGTTTGAAACTTCTCGCCAGACTTCTTCGCAACTGATTTCTATCACCATGGTCTCACCTGTTTGTATTCCCTCCGGCCGGCGCTCCAACTCCCATCCATACCTGGTGCAAGGGCGTCGCGCATCTGAAGGCGGGCACGCAGGAGGCGTGTTTTCACCGCGCTTTTTCCGATGCCGAGCCGCGTGGCGGTTTCTTCTATTGTGAAGTGTTGCACATCTCTCAGCACCAACACCTCCCTGTGCTTGGGCGTCAGGGAGGCTAGTGCCCAGGTTAGCGCTTGCCGCAGCTCTTTTGTTTGCAATGCCTCAGAGGGTATCTCGCGCCAGTCGGCGAAGTCTCGTGGAACATAATTCCCTTTGTCATCCTTGCGCCCGTCGTCCAATGAATCATGCAGTTTATGGCGGCGTTCCTTTCTCAACTTCATGAGGGCTTCGTTAGTAGCGATACGCACCAACCAGGTGCTAAATTTCGAGTCACCACGAAACTTGGCAAGATTGGTAAATGCCTTGAGAATGGCATCCTGGGCCGCCTCCTCTGCATCGGCCTCATTCTTCAGAATGGCTTGAGTAGCCATGAATACTGCATGTTCGCAAGGACGCACGAGTTCGCGAAAGGCTTCGTGCTGGCCCCTGAGCACGCGCTCGATCAGTTCCGATTCGAGTGGGTCAACCTGAGATTTGGTGAAAGCCAATATTTCTCCACCGGCTCGAAGACTGGGCGCGAGAAGGGCTGTTCGCCTGAGAGCGACAGACATCATCTCGCTGCCTCTTGCTGCCTCAACCGTCCCGAAACTCTGCAGACATGCTCCGCAGCCCATGTGCGTGGGATGCTATTTGGCCTTAAAAGTGACATATTCTCCCGTAGCTTAAGGATTAACGATCGATTAGTTGAGATTCGATGTCATGCCGTCCGCAGTGCGTAGTAACCCACGAGACTCTGGTCATCGGAAGTTGGATAGTCCTCGCTGAAAGCCTCTAGCGCCGAGAGCAAAACTTGACCGACCGTGTTAGTGAATTGACAGTTTGCACGGGCAAATTCCTGCCAAACGCATTAATCCTTCATACCCGAGTTCCTCGCCAGCTTCGTTTGTCGACTCACCGACTCCCTCGGTATGGAGGATCAAGAGATCCCATGTCTGAGGGGCACCGCTTTCGGCACGTACTGGGTGCCGGGGATCAGCCCAAGCGGGATGCCTTCCACAGTCGCCTGTCGGCAGGGCGTTTTTTGATCTAGCCAATCCTAACCCGTAGGATTCCGCAGACCAGCAAAAGTTACGGGTCTAGAAAAGGTAAGGGTCTAGAAGTGAGACGCTGCACAACTCGCCCTCGGCCTGAAGTGGGCAGGATCCGTTTGCCACTTTTCTTGGAATCTCGAATCACACTGTCACCGGGGCGTTGTAAGTATCAGAACCACACCCCTTGCACCAATGTGTGGGATAATTTCGTGTGGCTGCCCTAACTGAAACCAAGACTCAAAGAGCATGAGCTTCCCAAGAACACCGGCGACCAGGTCCAGTTCGCCGCGACAGAACCCTGAACTCCCAGCTGCTGCGTCCAACGATGAGCAAGAACCTCTTCATGCAGCGCAGTTGGAGCTTCAGCGCGCAAAGACCGAACTGGACCGGATGGCGGCGGAACAGCAACTTGCTTCAGAGTCCTTACGCGCCAGTGAGGAGTTTAGGAGTCGGCTGATCACTGGTAGCCGGGACTGCATCAAGGTCCTCGATCTCGAAGGCCGAATACTCTTTATGAACAAGGCGGGCATGCAGGCGCTAGAAATCTGCGATGCGGACTTGTCTCCGGACAGTTCCTGGATTGATTTCTGGGAAGGGGATGACAGAGAAGCGGCAAGAGCCGCTGTAAAGGAAGCGGTAGCTGGGGGAACGGGACACTGTGCCGGCTATTTCGCGACCCGAATAACCGGCCAGCCGCGATGGTGGGACGTTGTGGTCAGTCCCATTCTTGATGCGGATGGAAGACCAGAGCGCCTCCTCGCGCTCTCGCGAGACATTACCGAGCACAAGAAAAATGAAAGTGATCTGCGTCAGGCGATCCAGTTCAATCAGGAAATCATGGATGGCGCCGCGGAAGGCATTATCGTCTACGACCCAGAGTTGCGTTATCAATTGTGGAATCCGTTTATGGAGCGCCTCACGGGTAGGCGCGCAGAGGAAGTCTTGGGTAAGGTTGCCACCGACGTTTTCCCTCGCCTTATTCCTAGCGGCATTGAAGCGGCTTTGAAACGAGCGTTGCAGGGAGAAGTCGTTCAAGTTCCTGATGCTCTGATTCCAAAGCATTCGGCGGAAGGCCAAGATGTTTGGGAATCTTGTACCTTTGCTCCCCACCGTGACGCACAAGACCGCATTGTCGGGATCATTGGTCTGGTGCGCAATGTCACCGAGCGCCACAGCGCCGAAGAGACTTTCAGATCGATTGTGGTGGGCACCGCGGCAGCAACTGGAGTTGATTTCTTCGCGTCGCTGGTGCGCCACATGGCAGCGGCATTTCGCTTTCGTTATGCCTTTATTGCATCGTGCGACGACCAAAAGCGCGCAAAGACGCTTGCCTTCTGGGATGCCGATCAGTTGGGGAAGAACTTTGAGTTTGATATCGCGGACACGCCCTGCATGAACGTTCTGCAAGGAGAAGTGTGTCAGTACGAGAAAGGAGTCCAGGTTCTGTTTCCTCTGGCTAAAGCTTTGGAGAGCTGGAACGCCGAGAGCTACCTCGGAGTGCCGATGCTAGATGCAATGGGAAGTGTGATAGGGCACATCGCCGCTCTTGATGATAAGCCGATGAAACGCGATCCCCGCGGCATCGACGTGCTCAAGATTTTTGCGGCGAGGGCTGCGGCTGAACTGAAGCGGCAGCGTGCGGAAGCGCAGCTGCAGGCTGCGCTGGTGCAGGTGAAAGAATTGCAGCATAAGCTCGAAGCGGAAAATGTCTATCTCCAAGAAGAAATCAGCAAAGAGCACAATTTTGAAGAGGTCGTGGGGAACAGTCGAGCCCTTATTAAAGTGCTGCAACAGGTTGAGACTGTTGCCCCCACTGACTCGACGGTTCTTATATTAGGCGAGACCGGTTGTGGCAAGGAGTTGTTTGCCCGCGCCATACACAGCCACAGCAAGCGCAAGGGACGCCCGCTCGTGAAACTGAATTGCGGAGCCATCCCCACCGGCCTTGTCGAGAGTGAACTATTTGGACACATGAAGGGCGCCTTCACCGGTGCCTTGGAACGCCGGATGGGTAGATTCGAGCTCGCGGATCGAGGGACTCTGTTCTTGGACGAGGTCAGCGAGTTGCCCCTTGATACGCAGGTCAAGCTGTTACGAGTCCTACAAGAGCATGAGTTCGAGCCGCTGGGAAGCAGCCGAACCCTCTTGGTAGACGTCAGGATCATTGCGGCGAGCAACCGCGACTTGGAGAAGGCCGTCCAGGAAGGACGGTTCCGTGCCGACCTATACTATCGTCTCAATGTTCTTCCCGTGTCGGTCCCACCTTTGCGACAACGCCGTTCCGACATTCCTCTCTTGACCAGCTTTTTTGTCGAACGGTTCGCCAGGCAACTAGGCAAGCAGGGCATTGCCATTGCACAGGAGACTATCGACGTGCTGACGCAGTACGATTGGCCGGGTAACGTTCGCGAGCTGCAGAACGTTATCGAACGTGCGGTTGTGCTGTCACAAGGACCCATTCTGCGTCTGGGCCGCGACCTCTTGCCTTTTGCCAACGAGGATCCAGAAGCCGCAAATGAAGTTGGGGATGGAACTTCTTCTCATAAGCCAAAGTCAGAGGGAGATCTGAATGCCTCGTTCTCATTGCAACAGGTGGAAAAGCGGCATATCCTTGAAGTGCTAGCAAGAACAGAAGGGGTGATCGAAGGCTCTCGCGGAGCTGCCAAGCTTCTAGGCCTGCACCCCAATACTCTCCGCAGCCGGATGAAGCGGCTTGGTATCGGGCGTTCTTTGTCACGGCGCCCCCACGAAATATCGCAGCCACGAACCGCCAACTAGCCGCTCCCACGAGGGTTCGTGGATTCTCCGAGCGCTAGCTCAAGCTTGTCTCTCTCCAATCCTTGCCTAATCAATCACATAGCCTTTTCTTCTTGCGCTGTTGCCTGTGGCGTCTCGCTTGCCCTACCAAAGGAGTCCTCGGAGGAAATATCCCCAGTGCTCAGAATTTCGGTCACCAGCGACTCAGACGTCTCGATCCAATTCCAATTGGAAGGTAAGCTCATCGGCCCCTGGGTAGAAGAACTGCGGCAATTGAGCAATACCGCTCTCTTAAGGAACAAGACTATAACTCTGGACCTCAAAAAGCTTTGGTTTACCGACCTGGAGGGGGCCGGTCTGCTACGCGACCTCTACCAGAGAAAAGTCTTCCAAATCAACTGCTCTCAATTCATCGGCCAACAATTGCTCGCCGTTCTTCAGCCAACAATTGAAGCAGAGGCACCAGCAATGACCAAAACCTCCGAGAAAGCTCTGCCGCTCGAGAATCAAACCTGGTCCCGGAACGCTCGTGGAGCCAACATTACTAAAACGAATTCCGCGGAATCATTCCTGATCCATCGCGTGATAAACGGAGAGATCGAGTGCTTCTACGAACTTGTGCGACCTTACGAACGCGCCATATTTCTCGCTGCCTTGTCGCTGGTCAGGAACGAGGCCGACGCCGAAGATATCGTTCAGGAGGCAGTCCTCAAGGCATTTAAGGGGCTTCGCAGTTTTCGACAGGAAGCGAAGTTCAGCACATGGTTGATCCAGATCACTCTCAACGAAGCGAAGATGAGGTTGCGAAAGGATCGCCGCCATCTTTATGAATCGTTGGACGATGGCCAGCGTTCCGAGGATGGCGACTATGTTCCGAAAGACCTCGCCGACTGGCGAGAAATACCATCAGAAGCGTTAGAACAGAAAGAGCTTCGCGAGGCACTTATTAAAGCTCTGAATTCACTCCCTGAAAAATATCGTACCGTGTTCGTATTGCGGGACGTGCAGAAACTCAGTATCGCCGAAACAGTACAGGCGCTCGGCATTAGCGAAGCCAGTGTGAAGACGAGGCTCTCCCGCGCCCGCCTGAAGATGAGGGATGCATTGGCGCCTTCTTTAGGTGTCTTTCGGCCTAATTCTTAATTCGGAGCAGATCCAGCCAAGTTTCGGAGCGATCGATTGAAAACAATCGAGGAGATGAATCAAACAAACACCACCTTGATCAATTCGAGTGGCGCGCGAAAGAGGCGCGATTTTGATCCGAGGGTCTTCCTTGCGACGATCGGGGAAGGGCGGAGACTTTTGACCTTCCGAGCGGGCAAGCGCATCTTCACCCAAGGCGATCCAAGTGACGCGGTATTTTATTTAAAGAACGGTAAGGTCAAGCTCACGGTCGTGTCGAACAATGGAAAGGAAGCAACCATCGGTATTTTGGATCAAGGCAACTTCTTCGGCGAGGGTAGCCTCGCCGGCCAGCCTTTGCGCATGGGTTTTGCCAGTGCCTTTTCGGATTCGACGGTTCTGCGAATTGAGAAGAAAACCATGATGCAGGTACTGCACCGTGAACGAGGGCTCTCCGAAATGTTCGTAACTCATTTATTGGCGCGGAACATTCGCTACGAAGCGGATCTAATCGATCAGCTCTTTAACTCCAGTGAAAAACGATTGGCCCGGGTTTTGCTGCTGCTGGCTAATTTCGGCAAAGAAGGTCAAAAGCAAAAAGTGATTCCAAGAATCAGCCAAGAGACGCTGGCCGAGATGGTAGGCGCGAGCCGTTCACGAGTGAACGAGTTCCTGAACAAGTTTAGACGCCTGGGCTTTATTAAATACAACGGCGAACTCGAAGTCCACAGTTCGCTACTCAATGTTGTGTTGCACGATTGATGGGATTTAACGGTTGCCGTTTGCCACACAAACTATTCCGTGAATGCAGCGCATGCCGATTGCTCGTCAGCGTGAAGATCTGTATATTTCGTCATGCCGACCATGGTAAAAACCTTCGTAAAATGATCGGATAGACCGAAAGTTTGAACCGACCGCCCGGTGTTGCGTGCCTGCATCAGCACCTGAATGATCAGCGCGATCCCACTCGAATTAATGTACTCCACCTTCGAGAGATCCAACAGGATACGCTTCACCTCGGGTGGCAGACCCTGATAGGTGCCAAGCACTGTCTCTTTCGACGTGCTGGTAATATCTCCTGAAAAGCGCAAAACCGTTATGGGTTTTCCGGAAGGTCCTGCTGTCTCGCTCACTCTGACGCTGGTTGTCCTATTCTGCATTTACTCCCCCTCCGGCTTCTTCAAATGGATCACCAAGCGCGCGCAACTGCCAGTCGGCTGAGAGTTGATCCACTCCACTTCATCCATCAACGCTTGGATCAGAAACTTTCCCATGCCGCGAGGGTTCTCCTCACCACCCATCTTTGAATCAATGTCCGGGGAGGAAGTCTTCGCACCTAGACCGCTCCCCTGATCGCAGACCCTGATTTCAAGCGACGTCGCAGTCATCGAAAGGATTATTCCCACTTTCAGAGACTCATCCATCCGGTTACCGTGCTCTATCGAGTTAATGCAGGCTTCCGCGACAGCGGTCTTCAGATCCTCAATTCGGTCCTCTGAGAATCCCATTAGCTTAGCTACGCTCGCTGCCGTGCTCATAGCCACCTTTTCGTGACCGAGTTTCGACGGCAGGCTCAACACGAAAACCTCGAGCACGTCCTTGTCCATATGTTCGTCTCATCCATTCCGCAGAAGCACCAGCGCAGTCATATCGTCTCTCTGCTCGGGCTCTGTCGTGAATGCTGCAAGTGTAGTCCAGATGTGGTCGAGTGCGGCCTCTGCGTCCAACGGGCCAGCACGAAATGTATCGATCAAGCGGTCTAAACCAAACTCCTCGTCACCCCTGAACACCTCCGTCAGCCCGTCTGTGTAGGCAAGCAGCCGGGCCCCCCTTTCTAGTTCATATTTTTCGCTCGCATACTGAGCCGAAGGCTGCACACCGATTGGAGCCCCGCTGGCTCCTAGCAATGCCGGACCGTGCGCCGGTGTAGTCCATAACATGGCTGGATTGTGACCAGCATTCACAACTTCCAGTGAGTTGGCTTCTGGGTCCAGACGAAAAAGTACCGCCGTCACATACCGGCTTCGTGCTTCCGGTCCTTCCGCATAAGACAACGCATTCAACTGCTGGGCGACTTCGACGAGCGGTAGTCCTGCCATAATCATTGCGCGAAAGGCCGCCCGGAATGAACTCGCTATCATCGCGGACGTCAGCCCTTTACCAGCCACATCGGCCACAATCATAATCTGCTCACCTGACGGAGCCCGAAACGAATCGAGATAATCTCCACCGACCTCGTAGGATGAAATCGAACGGATCGCAGTCTTATAGCCGGCTACTGCATGCACCGACGACGGCAGCAGACTGCGTTGAATGGCTCTTGCACTGGCCAAGTCCTGCTCAACCCGTTGCAAATGTATGATCCGCTCGTGATTTCGAGCATTCTCAATGGCAATTGCGATTTGCAGAGTGAGCTGCTCAAGGAAATCTGCCTCTTCAAGCGTCAGTGGCATACCTTCGCGCGGGATTACGACCAACTCCGTCAACAGCTCGCCGGCTTTGTCCCGAAGTGCAAAACGAAAACTTCCGCCGCCCAGTTCGGGCCCGTTCGGATTCAGGAGACTATGCGGCGGAATACGGCCTTCAGAAAACGGAAAGGAGGTGAAATATGCGCCCTCCATCTCCAGTTCAAGCACTACGGTCTCCAGAGCAACACGCAACACCTCGTCGAGTTGTATGGTGGCGTGGATGCGCCGGCTCACTTCGAGAAGTGCTTGCAGGCGTGCGACTTTCTGTTGAAGATCAAGCGTCTCGTTAACATCCATGACTTTCACCGCAAATCGATAGAGAAAATCCGTGCTGCTGCATGGTAGCGGACGATCCTGCGAGACTGCCCCCAATGCCGACTTTCTAAATCAAAGTTGGCAGCGGTTGTAATTCCACGCTTAGCACGGTAATGTCGTCTTCCTGCCCGAAGCGTTGCGCCGCCATAGCAATCAAGTCGGCAGGTTCGATGCTGATGGCGCCAAAGCGCTTGAAACCATAGAGTTCGCCGGACTTGCTGCGCGCTTCGACGACACCGTCGGAGAGGAATACTACGCGATCACCGGGCCTGAGACTAAAGTCAACCTGGTCGTAGGTGGTGTCGGGTGCTATACCCAAGGGTAATCCACCCGGGGTCTCCAGTTCGCGTCCATGGCAGTACGGGGAAAGATGGCCCGCATTCGCGATCCGCAAATGACCGTCCGGCCCCATCAAGGCGCAGCAACAGGTCGCAAACGAGCCACCAGTGTGCCCAGAGAGCGAAGTGTTCAAGTCGCTAAGGATGCCGCTAGGCTCGCGCGTGATCTCAACGATCTTCTGCAGCAGCCCGACTATGAGGCTTACGAGCATAGCGGCCTTGACGCCCTTGCCGCTGACGTCACCGATGACGACAAGAAGAGATTCATCGGCGCCCGGGAACAGCCGGAAGAAATCGCCGCCAACTTCCTGTGCCGGTATGTAGACAGCCTCAATTGCGAAGCCAGGTGTCGAACCGATTTGTTGGGGCAGCATCACCTCTTGCATGTTGCGGGCGGCCTCCAACTCCGCTTGAGCCCGCTCCTGCTCACGGCTGGTTTTGTGGAAGCGATGCAAGAGCACAGCGGCGATGCTCAGAACGAACAGCAGGCCATCAATTTGGCCAATATTGATGGGAATTGGGCCTAATTGGAAAGTAGGAACGAAATCCGCGTCGGTGTCCCGTAGCCTGAGTTCATAAAGCAGCCACGCCAGACTATTCAAGATTCCGTTCAGATTAACGAGAAGGAGAGGAATAACAAGGAATCCGGCTTCTTTAAGTCCGCGAATATACCGCCAAAACAGGAGAACAGGAATTACAAGGGCATAAGGTAGCCCCCAGAGCAACACAGTCACGTCAGAGGCACTCAGACTGATTAAACCGGCGAAATACGCCGCAACCACCAGCGGGAGCCCCAACAGCGATAGCTGATAGGTGCGTAACCAGAGTGGAATAGACTGACGTAGAAATGCAAAAACGAACTGTAGCAGCAATACTTCACTAATAGCCATCAAGCCAACGTCGAGATACTTTATGGCTTGAATCGAGATGGGGGATATCGACTGGAAATCGTTGACGAAGATCCAACCGGTTATCGAGGCGAAGTAGGCCGTTATCCAGAGGTACTCGCTCTGCTTACGCTGAGTTCGATAGAGAAGGAGCAAGCCGGCTGCCAGCAGAATCGATAGGAACCCTACGCTAAAATCCGGCAACCACTCATAGCGCCTTTGGCTTTGCCAGGAACGGTATTCGTCTTTGACGGCACGCGTAGTGCCCAGCACCAAGCCGCGCTCCCCAACAATTCCGCCCCAGATATAACGCGACTCCCATCGCCACCAACACAGGAAGCGGATAGCAATGGTGATGTCGCCGCTGGCAGCCGAAGGAGGAATTTCGAAAACGCGGACCAAAGCTCCATCCACTCTCTCGTCAGGCGGTAACCGGCCGAAACGTCCAACTAACTGGCCATTGACGTAAACTTCGTATGGAAAGGCCGAATAGCCGAACAAGAAACTCAAGGGAGCATGCTGAAGCGGTAATCTCACATGCAGGCGGTACCAGAAGAAGTCGCGAGGCCGGCTTACTCCTTGGTCTTGCCACGACTGTTGCGTGGAAATGATGCGCCAATGTGAGTCATCGAAATCCGGGCGGGACCACCGGGAGTCGTCGCCTGGTTGAAAGGCCCAATCGCCCGAGAGGTTGATTGAGTCTCCCAGATCTGCGGCATCCACATAGGCTCTCGGATGCACGCCACTGGCGACTTGCCCCTGGCTTGCCAACGATACCAGCAACATCAGCGCCGTCGAAGCGAAAAGCCGCGAACCTACTCGCATATTGATCTGGAAGCGGAACCATCCACCTAGGCTGGATGTTCAGGAATTTCCTTTTCTCGCTCAGACGTTAGAGTCGAGGGTGCGAAATAAGTTACACGATGAAGGGCCCCGACACTCTCATCGATCGAGATGGCCGATCGCTCCGCATGTAACTTCCTACGACCTGCGAACATCGAATCGCTGATTTGTAAACAATGACGTCGCCTGTAGGCATTTCGTCTTGCGCTACAAACCAAATGTGAGAGGGGAAGAACGGAACATGAAAGCGAAGAACTTGGCTGCGGATCCCGGTAAGGAATCAACAAGCGAGTCGAATTCGGACGTGCAGGGAAAGCAGGTTACAAGAACTCCAACCGCCGAGGAGATTCAGTTACGAGCATACGAGATGTATGTCGAGCGGGGTGGAAGTCATGGACTTGACACGGACGATTGGCTGCAGGCGGAGCGAGAGTTGTCGGCTCGCAACACCTAAGAGAAAAGCTAAAGCAGCCGAACACGCGAGTTCAGCGAAGAAGGGATCATCCCAAAAGCACCACGCGCAACATTTCTCACAGTCCTCTGTTCGCGTGTTCCTTTTGTAACAGACAGGGATAACGCACTCGCGGAAAATGCCTGCCGGGTGCCAGGCATGAGTCTATTGAAATCCAAGTTCTTTGATAGCGCTGCCGCAGAAGACACGAAACCGTTCTGGCAGTTGATCCATCAATGCGAACGGATGGTCTACCGCGTTGCGCTCCGTATCGTGCGCAATGAGGCGGACGCCGAAGAAGTAGTACAGGAAGCAATGCTCAAGGCGTGCTGCAGTTTTTCCGGTTTTCGGCGGGAGTGCAAGTTCAGCACTTGGCTGGTCCATATCGTTATCAACGAAGCGAGGTTGAAGTTGCGTAACAATCGCCGCCATATTCGCACGTCGTTGGAGGAAGGATGGCGCATAGACGATGGAGATCACCTCCTAGCGCAGTTTCCCGATCGGAGAGAAATGCCCTTGGAAGCCCTTGAGAGAAAAGAACTCCGCGACACGCTCGCCAAAGCGGTGATCTCTTTGCCACGGAAGTATCGCTCGGTACTTGTCTTACGTGACGTAGAACAATACACAATCAAAGAGACGGCAGATGCGCTCGGGGTTTCTCATTCTTGCGTGAAGATACGGTTGCTGCGTGCACGAATTCGAATGCGCAGTATGTTGCCTCCCGAGTTCGGCGTGGTCTTGAGTCGTCCAGCTTTGTGAGATCAACGCCGTTGATGTGATCCACCGTCTTTCGAATTTGTTTACTCAACTGTTTCATGAGAATCGCTATCGCCTACCAGGAAAGAAACGAGGTTCTATTATGAGTTTGACAATCAATGTTCGTGAAGCCACAAATGCAACGATCTTGCAGCTAGCGGGCCGCTTAACCTTAGGGGCTTCCGGACCATCCCTTCGAGACACCGTCCGCGGACTGCTCGAAAGCCTGCGTAAGAATATCGTTCTCGACCTTAGCGGAGTAACGTACTTCGACAGCTTTGGTCTCGGCCAGCTGATTGCGAGCAACGTCGAAGCCACTTCTCAGGGCGGTGCGATCAAGTTATTGAACTTGAACAAACAAACACAGGATCTGATGTTGCTTACGAAACTCTACACTGTGTTTGCGATTTATACGGATGAATCGACGGCGCTCATGAGCTTCAACGTCGTCGCACCAGCTCACAGTTAGGTTTCGAATCGAACGGTATTCGCAATCTATGACAGGCGATGAATAGAACAGACGAGAATTCTTGGCCGGCAACGCGATTGCTCGCTGCGTGTTCGGACGAAAGGAAAAGATTCGGAGATCCCCGCCAATTTAGCGCACGGCTGAGCGCTGCGGATTCGTGATGGCTGTTAATCACAAGAGCATAAGCGGCCCAGCTGAAAGCGCAAAGAAAGGCCCGGAAGAGTGGAAGGGGTTTTGCAACAATGCGCACACTTCACCTAAAGTTTTGGGTCGTCACTCGAGAGAGCGCAGACCGCGCTCCGGAAGCTGAACCCGGGGGGACTTGCCGGGATGAGGCTTCATAATGACAGCCAATCATCTTCGGCGTTGAGCTCCCGCGCGCTGAAAGCTCTTGAGTACTGCCTCGGCGGGCGAGAGAATCGGAATCACTTTCGAATTCCCATAGAGCATTCGAATGGAGAAGGCGCCATCGATGACGCTAAGTATCGCCGCGGCCGCCGCCCTTTTGTCGATCGCGAAGGGCTTTAGCAGATCGATTAGATAGTCAAGAATCTTGTTTTGGTGTTCGATCGCCAGGCGATGGTACGGGTGGGCAGTATCCGGGTATTCGGATGCGATACGAAGGAACGGGCAGCCGATTATTTCGGGCCAGTTCGCCATTTGTTCGAATTTGGTCAGAGCCTCACGCAGATCTTTTGGGGGAGTGGGATGAGAGAGATAGTCCCAAAGAGCTCGATCGCGGTTTTCAAGGTACGCGAGCACGAGGGCATCCTTGCTTTCAAAATGCCGATAAAACGTCGCCTTTGCGACTTCGGCGAGGGACATGATCTTCTCGGTGCCGGTCGCGCGGACCCCCTCTGCGTAGAAGAGGCGGTCGGCAACCTTCAGTATTCTTGTGCGCGGATCGGTCTTCTGGCTCGCTTTCACAAGTTCAATTTTGACAGAGATAGAGATGTCTGCGTAGACTTAAATGGACGAGACAGACATGTCTGTCTCGTAATCAGTTGCATGAAAAGGTCCAAATGGCTAAGTTCGCGTTACTTGTTGAGTTGAAGGCTAAACCAGGAAAGGAATCGGAAATCGAGGCGTTTCTAAAGAAGGAGGCCGCGCTGGCAAGTGGAGAGCCTGGAACGGTGTCGTGGTGCGCGGCGAAAGACGAAGGTGAGCCTGGAGTATATGTAATCTTCGACACCTTTAATGATGAAGCTGGCCGCGACGCCCATATGAAAGGCGAGGCTGCAAAGGAGCTTGCGGCGAATGCGGAGAAGCTATTTTCCGTGGCTCCTAAGGTTCATCGGGTTCAGGTGGTCGCCGAGAAGTAAGGCCTTGGGGCTGCGCTTCGTTGTGAGACAAATGCCATTGGATCGCGAATCTCGATAGGCTCTTGCCTTCAGCGGTGGTCTCGGACGAGCGCTGCCCAAGTTCTTTGAGGAACACCATTGACAGAGAAGATCCACGACGTCCCAGTGATGGTCTTGCTGCTGGGTAATCGGACGATGCTTGCGCAGACCAATAAGCGCGTCGCGCGCCAACACAAAGGCGCAAGGGAGATTGTTTATGCAACTCGAACGAACGCTTGCCGAACTACGGGACAAGTTCGCAAAGATTATTCCGGACAGCGCTAGCGCCGTTATGGAAGGTCATATCAAATCCCTCCGCAAAAACGGAGCGGTTGACCATATCCTCAAGCCTGGCGCGAAAGCGCCGGCATTCACGCTGAAGAACCAGCACGGCGAGGACATATCGGCTGTTGACTTGATCAAGCACGGTCCGCTTGTCGTAAGCTTCACGCGCGGTAGCTGGTGCCCATTCTGCTCGGCGGAGGTACGCGCTCTTAACGAAGTGTATGACCAGTTTCGGCAGGCTGGCATAGAGCTCCTCGTGCTTTCTCCGCAAAGCCCTGACAGAACTCGAAAGCAGGCGACGGCCGAGAAGCTGAAATTCAATTTGCTCGTGGACAAGGATAACGAGATCGCCAAGGCCTTTGGGTTGGTCTACACATTCCCTGAGGATCTGAAGAACGTGTACCGGAACGTATTCAAGTTGGACATTCAGGCCATAAATGAGGCGAGTGGCTGGCAACTCCCGATCCCTGCCCGTTTCGTCATCGACGGCAGCGGTGTTATTCGCGATGTGAAGGCGGACCCGGATTATCGTTATCGTCCTGAGCCTTCGGAAGTGTTCGACATCGCAAAGAAAATCATTACAGAACAAACAGACATGTCTGTCCGTTAATCAGCTTCATGAAAGGGAGCCGGATAATGATCAAACTTTGCGGTTCGCGCGGAAATGACTTCGCGCGTGGGGTCGACGATGAATAACGTCACTATTTTCTGGTTGCAGCTTCTGACGAGTGTTTTCGTCTTCGGCATCATCGTGGCGTGGTACGCCTGGCCGTACCTAACCAAACTTACTCGTGATTCTGCTCTTATTCCGCTGCTCTGGGTGCATGTGCCCCGCTATGTGGGAATGATTTTGTTGGTCACGGGTATGGTCGATCCGAAACTGCCCAGAGAAGTCCTTTCCGGTGGTGCTTACGGTGATCTGTTGGAAGCGGCGCTGGCCCTCGCTTCCATCTATGCTCTGCGGAGCAATTGGCGTATTGCCGTTCCTCTCGTGTGGGTGGCCAACACGTGGGGATTCTTGGACGCGCTAAACGTATTACGCACCGTCTTGCGGGTGAATTTGCCGAGCTTCAACCTAGGTACCACTT
>Ga0181520_10001983_pt1 | contig 39898 bp, 37 predicted proteins | sample PEATcosm2014_Bin_29_FD_132451 | JGI IMG/M metagenome (GOLD analysis project Ga0181520, IMG submission 132451) | Peatland microbial communities from MTU Mesocosm Facility, Houghton, MI, USA - PEATcosm2014_Bin02_30_metaG | ecosystem: Environmental > Terrestrial > Soil > Wetlands > Peat | place... | reverse complement strand
CGGCCTCACCGGCCTCGGCTCAGAGCTGTCAGGCGCCCGGGAGTTGTCAAATCTGGTGCGGTAATATCTGCCTTGATGGCTTGGTCTGCCAACAAGAGCCGGGTTATTCGGTACTGTGCGGCGGTGGAATTCCGTATTGCCCGTCCTCGCCGATCGTGATTGACGCCAAGAACCAAGGGTTTCACCTGACCAGCATGCAAAATGGGGTCAAGTTCACGTTCGGCTCGAATCTTCTGCAGACGAGCTGGACCGACCCGGACTATTCTAATGCCTGGTTGGCTCTGGACCGCAACGGTAACGGCACGATCGATGATGCCGGCGAGTTGTTCGGCGGCCTGACGCCCCAGCCCCCGAGCCTGAACCCAAACGGCTATAAGGCGCTAGCAGTGTTCGACGAGCCACGAAACGGCGGCAATGGAAATGGCAAAATCGATCCCGGCGACGCGATCTGGCCCTCCCTGCGGCTCTGGATCGATCGCAACCACAACGGAATCAGCGAGCCGAACGAGCTGATCCCGCTCTCCGAGGCCGGCGTCTTTGCGATCAGCCTGAATTACACCCTGAGCGAAAAGACCGACCAGTTCGGTAACGAGTTCCGCTACGTGGCTAATATCCAAGACCAATACGGCCACCAGGACCCGCTGTGCTACGACGTGCTTCTGATGACTGCGGTGCCGGGCTTAACGACTGCGAGCGGGACGGACAGTGAAACTGCGAAGGCCAAGGATGCCGGCACAGCTCAGCGCTAAGGCATTCTTGCTGCTGATGCCTTGCCTGATGGCGGCCGGCGTGGACGCCTGCCGCGAGGTGAGCCCCGGCGAAGGTGAGCGGCTGGCACATTACGTGGCGCAGAAGTATCATGTGCCGGCGCACGCCGCGCTTCGCCTGGAGAGCAAGGAGCAGGTGGGCGGGACATGCTACCGGAAGCTCGTGTTCCAAGGCGATGGCGCTCTGGGCCCGTACGAGGTCGCCTTTTACGCATCTCCGGACCTACGATTCCTTAGTAGCGACATGCTCGATTCGACGGTTGACCCTGAGCGCGAAGAACGCGTCGAGGCGGAGAAACGGATGAGCCAGCTTTTGGACGGGGAATACGCCGCGCTCGGGCCTGCCACGGCGCCGGTGACCGTAGTCGTCTTTTCCGATTTCCAGTGCCCTTATTGCAAGAAGCTGAGCGCGCTCCTGACGGCCGAACCGCTGGTGACTTCCGGTAGCAAGGTTCGGCTGGTGTTCCGCCACATGCCGATGCAGGGTCACGAGTGGGCACCAAAGGCGGCGGAAGCGGCGGCGTGCGCGCAGCTTCAAAATGGCGAAGCATTCTGGCGGCTTCATGATTCTCTGTTCGAGAACCAGGACCAGATCACGGCGGGCAACATCGCTCAAAAGGTAGATGATCTGGCCTCGCAAGTCGGAGGGTTGAACATTCGGGACTTCAGGGACTGTCTGCGCCGCCAGACCTCCCTCGGCATGGTCCTCCGCGACCGGCAGCTCGGAACGATTCTCGGGGTGAAGGGCACGCCGACCATGTTCATCAACGGCGAACCGCATCCCGGACTGCCTGACGCCGCCGAGTTGCACCGGCGGTTGGAGGATGCGGCGGGCCAGACGGCCCGCGCGCGTGGTGGAGAAGTGAGAAACCCATGAGGCACACCTTGCCCTTCACATCTGGCGGCTCGGATGCCCCGAGGGGCGCAAGTTTCTTGAGAGGAGCTATTCCATGATGTTCGCAAAACAGATAACAGCTAAAACGCCACTCTGTCTTCTCGGCGCGGCCGCACTCCTCGTGATCGGCGGTGCTACTTCGATGGCGCAAACACTCGCACCGGCACAGGTGCTGCGGGTCAAACAAGTGTACAAGCCTGAGACTGCCGACAGCCCGCTTTGGACAGTCGAAGTCGAAAACACGTCGCAGAACGTGATCACCGCTTACGGTGTGTCGATGGTCTGTCACTATCCCGACGGAACGACGAAGGAATCAGGAGTAAGAACCTTCGACCTGGGCCCCCTGCTTGCCGGGCGAGCTGGCATTATGGCACAGATTGAGTATCTTCGTTCCGCGAGGCCAGAGGCGGTCTCTGCCGTCAACCCCGGCGAAGATCCGTCTTTCGGCCCAGGAGCAACTAGACGCGATACATTCTCCCCCCCGACGACCGTCGGCGGGATTGTCCCTGATTCTGTCATCGCCGCTCCCGCTGCGTTCATTTTCGACGATGGCACATACGCCGGAAACCCGGATGACCTCGCCTTTATTTTTTCTGAAAGGCGCGACGAACTGACGAAGCGCACACTTTTGATCGACGATCTACGCCTGATCGAGGCCAGCGCCGACCGAGCCGGCAAGCTTGAGGAGCGGCTGAATGTTCTCGCGACGACCCTCCCGAGTTCACTTCCCGCGATGAAGCCCATGTCGCGCCAAACTCAAATTCTACTCGACAATCCCGAGAATCGCCGGACTTGGCAGCGACAGCAGTTGTTGGTGCTGAAGAGGCTGGTCGGGTCGGCGGACAGCTCCGCATTGAAGCCGGTCATCCTTCACTACGAGGCGGAGGCGGCGGTTTACGCCCGCCTCTCGAAATACGCCGGGCAATAGGTCCCGAGGAGGAGATATAAGACGATGACATATCGATATAAGGTTATCGCTCTGCTGGCGTCAGGCGGCGTTATTACCCTGTTCCTGCCGCCTGCCTGTTCGCAGACGGTGCCTGCGATCAATGCGAGCTATACCATGACACAAAACCAGTACTGCTCTTCGGACAGTGCCTGGGGGTTGTCCATTAGCTATACCGGTAACTACTCGGCGACATGCTACTAGGCGTCGTGTCCGGCCCAAACCTGGGGTGCGTCGCCACCGACGCTGTCGCAGCCATCGACTGGAATCTGCAACTTCGTGCCTCCGGCCCTGGTCGCCGCCCTTGCGGGCAAATACTTTGCCAGCATGGCTGCGGTTGCCCAGTACATGAGCTGGCCGAACTACGGCCCCCCGACCTATTCGATTACGTACGGCATGAACGGTACCAATAACACGAATTGGGCGAGAGCCCAGGATCAAACCTTTGTCGCAAACAATGCGATTTCAGTCGGCATCACTATTTACATCGCATCTGTCAGCTTTGTACTTCCAATAGGTCAACCTGGCGTGATCACGCCCGACGGCTATATGTCCTGCGCTGGCAGCTAGGCGGAGCGCCCGGGAGCGGGGCGCGCCCGTCACGTGTTATCTCGGCCGCGCGAGACGTTACCGCTCGAGCGGGGTCACCGGATCGAGCAGCATCCAGAACAGGATGCCGGTCAGATACACGCCGGCCGAAACATAGAACGTCAGATTCCAGTTGCTGTGCGTCCAGCGCAATAGGTAGCCAATGACGACGGGCGCCACGAAACCGGCGAAGTTGCCCCACATGTTCATGGCGCCGGACAGCGTGCCGGCGAACTTGCCCCCCACATCCATCGCCGCGCCCCACGCGCCGGGCATTACCAGATCGTTGCAGAAACTCGCCATCGCGATGGCCAGCATAGCCGGCAGCGCCGCGGTGCGGGTGGTCGAGAACACCAGGAACGAAGCGGCGCCAGCGAAGCCGAGGCTCGCCATAATGCGTCGGGTCCACGTCACGCCGATATTGCGGCGGCGAAGCCAGCCTCCCGCCGCCACCGACGCCAGATTGCCGAATCCACCGAAGAACAGCGGCAGGATGCCCAGCCACGCCGTGGCAGAGATCTGCACATGGCGGGCTTCACGCAGGTATGTGGGCAGCCACGTGATGTAGAAATACCAGCCGTAGGAAAGCGCGAAATATTGCCAGCAGAGCATCCATACCTGGCGCGAACGCACCAGCTTGGCCCAGGGAACGTCGCCGTGGCCGGTGGCCATGGTGGCGCTTTGGCTCAGCAGGCGGCGTTCCGCGTCGTTCAAACGCGGGTTGTCGCGCGGATCGTTGCGGTACCAGCGGTAGAACAAGACAGCCCAGAGAACGCCAACCAGGCCGAACAGCGCGAAGGCGTTGCGCCATCCCACGAAACCCATCACCAGCGCCACCAGCGGCGGCGTGAAAGCGCCGCCCCAGCGCGCGCTCAGCCACATGATTCCTTGTGCGCGCACTTTTTCGCGGGCGGGCAGCCATGTGGTAAAGGCCTTCGTCAGGTTGGGAAAGCAGCCCGCCTCGCCAGCGCCGAAGAGGAACTGTGTGGTGGTGATGGAGGCCAGGTTCCACGCCCGTCCGGTGGCCGCGGTGAAGAACGACCACCACAGCACGATGCGCAGCAGCACGCTGCGCGGCCCCAACCGGTCGCCGAGATACCCACCCGGCATTTCGAACAGGGCGTACGCCAGCCCGAAGGCGCCGAAGGCCCAGCCCATTTGAGATTGGGAAAGACCCAGATCGCGGCGGATGAACAGCGCCGCATAAGAAATGGAGACGCGATCGATATAGGTGATGATCGCCAGCGTGACCGCGAAAACGATCACCCAATAGCGAACCCGCGTGGGTCGCTCGGTGGTAACGACGCCGGCGGGGCTCATTCGCGCGGCCGCGGCCGGAGGGCGAAGTGGTACACCAGCGCGCCCACACCCACGGTGGCAAACGCGGTGAGCGAGGCGACGGTCGCTTCCTTAATGCCGAAAATCACCATGGCGGCGCCTACCAGAATATACGAAACCGGCAGCAGCGGGTACGCGAAGTCGATCGCCCGCAGCCGCTGCCAGCCCGGACGCCGCCGCCGGAAGACCATCAGCGCCGCAACCGAAAGCACGGTGAAAATGGTGAGGCTCATGCCAATGTAGGTGAGCAGATCGCGAAACGAAGTCAGCGTCATCAGCATGGCGCACAGGCCCTGGCTGAGAATAGCGAACACCGGGGTGTGATACCGGGGGTGCACTTTGCCGGCCGCGGGAAAAAAGGCGCGGTTTTTGGCCATGGCGTAATAGACGCGCGGCCCTATGGTCAGCTCGGCGTTCACGGTGGCGACGATGGAGAGCGCCATCAGCGCGGAAAAGAGGCCCGCGATGCCCGGCCCGAACAGGTTCGAGGCCGCCAGCGCGCCCACCTTGATGACGCCTTTCATCTGCTCGAGCGGCGTGGAATAAATGTAGACCACATTCAGCCCGAGGTACAGAACGGCTACCAGGGCAGTGCCCACTGCCAGCGCCGCCGGCAGCGTGCGCTCCGGCCGGTGCACTTCTTCAGCCACGTAAGTCGCCGCATTCCAGCCGCTGTATCCGAACATCACCCAGAGCAGGCTGATGGCGAACTGCGCCGGCAGCGAAGCGGTGGACGTGCGCACGGCGGGCTGCGAAAAGTGGCTCCAGCTCCCCGTTCCCAGCGTCAGTCCCAGCACCACGAAGGCGGCCAGCACGCAGAGGTTGGTGGTGGTGAGCGAATTCTGCACCTTGGCGGCGAGCCCCACGCCCAGGCAATTGAGAATGGTGAGAAGGGCGATCAGGCCGCACGCAACAGCTTTGGCCGGTCCGAGGTGCAGCGAAAACATTCCCGATCCGAGCACGATCGGCGTGTGGGCTTGCGCAATCGCCGGGAAAAAGTGGCTGAGATACTCTGTGAACGCCAGCGCCGTCACCGCGATCGGCGCCGAAAAGCCGGCGAAGAAGGAAACCCAACCGGTCATGAATCCCCATTCCGGGCCAAACGCGTGGGTCAGGTAAACGTACTCACCGCCGGAACTGGGGAAGTTGACGCCCAACTCCGAGTAGCTGAGCGCGCCGGCGAAGGCGAAGAAAGCTCCGGCCGTCCAGCAGGCGATGATCAGCGCGGCGCTGCCCAGGTCGCCCGCCATAAAACCGGTGGTGGCGAAGATGCCCGTGCCCACCATGTTGGAGATTACCAGCGCGGTGGCGCTGAAGAAGCCGAGTTGACGAAGCAATCCCGGTCTCGAAATCTGCGATTGTGTCTGGGGCATGCGCAGCCTAAGGTTATTGTAGATGAGTCGCGAGCGAGACCGACGGCCATTGGGTGCGGGATGATCGCGATCCGGCGCGGGAAGAAAAGCCGAGATGACTCTCGGCTCTTGCAGCCTGACAGGCCGCGCCACGAGCTATCGGCGCGCGTAGAAACTGGCCGTGAGATCGTAAATGGAACGCTCCGGCTTTTCGGCCCGCAGATGTTTCAGGATGCCCTCTTTGTCGGCTTCACTGCGTTCCTGCCCCAACTTGAATTTGCCTTCCAGTAATTCGATTTCCAGCTCGAAGCCGAGAATGCCTCCGATGAGGCCGGATGTGTAGCTTTGCGGAAGCTTGGCGAGATCATAGGGTGAATTCGGTTCCTCGAACTTGCGGATGAGCCTGGTGAGCAAATCGTGCATGGCGTCTTCGCCGGTCACGGGCCTGAGCTTTCCGGTCGCATGGACGGAAGCGAAGTTCCACGTCGGGACAACTTCCGCCTTCGAGTACCAGGTTGGCGAGATGTAGGAGTGAGGCCCGTGGAAAACGATCACCGCTCTCCGCCCCGCCAGAATGGGCTCGGTCTGCGGGTTTTGGCGGGAGATGTGACCGTAGATTGCGCCGTTCTTGCCAGTGCTGCGATCCAGCACAACCGGGATGTGCGTGATGCGAAGGGAAGGCTCGGAGGTGACGAGATCAACGAAGGAAAACTCGTCCATGAAATCGTGCAACAGCTTGCTGTCTTCGACGAGCTGCGGCTTGGGAATATAAAGCGATTCTGAACTGGGAGAATTCATTTGCGCGTCCAGGTCGAAACCAGCGGCGACCATCCCTGCTAGCATACTGCGTCTTTTCATGCGATCGCTCCCCTCTCAAGCTATAGTAGAGGTCCTGGCGCTCGCGTGTCATCCATCCCGCGCCATAATCAACCTATGCTGGTGCTTGCCTCACAGTCGCCGCGCCGCAGTGAAATCCTGCGCCAGGCCGGCATCCCGTTCACGGTGCGGCCGGTCGAAGTGGATGAGACGCCGCTATCTGTCGAGAGCCCGCGCGTCTATGTCGAGCGGCTGGCGCTGGCCAAGGCTCTGGCGGCGCCGGCGGCGCCGGACGAAACGGTGTTGGCCGCCGACACGACCGTGACCATCGACGGCGTCCTGCTCGGCAAACCCGCTGACGCAGCCGACGCCCGCCGCATGCTGGCGCAGCTTTCCGCCAGGCGGCACGACGTGCTCACTGGCATCTGTCTGCGCAAAGGCGATTCGGTGATTTGCGATTGCGCTACTACCGCCGTGTGGTTTCAGGCGCTGAGCGGCGAAGAAATCGACGAGTACGTGGGCAGCGGTGAACCCGAGGGCAAAGCGGGCGCGTATGCCATCCAGGGGCTGGCCTCGAAGTTTGTCGAGCGAATCGAAGGCTGCTATTTCAATGTAATGGGCCTGCCGGTGGCCCTGGTCTATCGCCATCTGGCGCGGTTGGCCTGAGGCGGCACGAGACACTGGGTGGTGGATGAAACCTGTTGGCTCTAAGCGCTCTCAGGCGCCAGCGCCGAGGCGGGTTCGAGCCAGCGGCGGCGGCCGGCGTGGGCGAGGGCGAATAGGATCACAAAACCGGCCATCAGGCCCAGGCTGGCGCCGAGGCCGATCCATTCTGGGCGGAAAGAATGCAATCGCAGGGTGATCGCGACGTTGAGCAGCAGGGGGACGATGGCGGCGAGCACCGGCGGCCAGGGGCGATCCAGGGCAAACAGCGAGCGGGCGCTCACCTCCATCAGGCTCCAGCCCACCATGCTGGGGCCCATGCCGAGAAACACGGCCGCCACCAGCGCGGTGGATTCGGCGGTGAAACTGCCGCGCTGGAAGAGGATTCCGATGACGGGGCGGCGAAACAGAATGGCGAAGCCGCAACCGGCCACCGCGGCCAAGGCAGTAAGGGCCACCGTCCGATCGATTAGCCGGAACGCGTCGCGCATGCGCGCCAGGCTGCGCAGGCGGCTGATTTCCGGCAGCAGCGAATTGGAAATGGGACTCACCAGCAGCGCCAGCGGCACGCCCACGCCGCGCATGCAGTAGTCCAGCGCGGCGGCCATCCCAGGACCGACATGAGTGGCATAAGCGCGGGTGAAGACAATATTCAGACCCAGGGCTGCTGCGTAGACGACGAAGAAGGCCGGCTTGGCCGCAATCTCGCGCCAGGAGACCGCGCAGGGTTCCGCGGCGGTGTGTGCGAGTTCGCGCCGGACGGCGAACCTCACGATAGCCAGTTGCGCGAAAGCGCCGGTGGTGTAGCCGATGGCAAAGGCATGCACGCCCAAGGCTCGCCACAGCGCCAGCGCGACCGCGATGGTGAACACGTTGAGCACCGCCTGATAGAAAGCCATGGGGGCGAAGCGCCGGCCGGTGTAGAGGAACGCGCAATACACGGCGGCGGCGCCGGCGGAGAAGGTGGAGAGCGCGAAGATGCGCAGGTTGGCGGTGGCGGCGGCGAAATAGACCGGATCGAGGCCGGGCGCGAGAAGGCGCGTCAGCCATGGCGCTCCCACGATTACGACCGTCGAAATGGCGGCGAAGATCCAGGCGAAGACGCGCAGCAGACGCCGGAAAAGGGCGACGCGCGCGTTCCCGCCGGCCGCGGTCAGCATGGGAACAAAGGCGAACACGATGCTGTTGATGACGACGGAATTCAGGGTATCGATGGGGCCCATGGCGACCGCCAGCGAATCGGCGCGGCTATGCGTGCCGAGCAGGTACGCCGTCAGCGCCACGCGCAGGAAGCCCAGCAGATTGCCGGTGATCAACCCGGCCACAATTACCAATCCGCCGCGCACGAGCGGGCTTCCCACCGCGCGGTTCAGAACGCGCTCGGCGGTCAACGCCGGGGTTGGTTCGATCGAGCTCAGTTGAAAAACACCTCACGCGCGAGCCGAAGGGCTCGGTTGGCGGGCGAAAGCGTCTGCCCCACGCACCCGCAAATCCTTCGACCGCAAAGTGGGACAGACACTTTCGCCTGTCAACCCGCCGGTCTGCCCAATCGAACGGGGACGGTCAGGCCGGGGCCGCGAACGCGTTCCGCGCCGCCTGCAGCGCCGATGCGTAATCCGGATGGTCGGCGACCTCCTTTACATATTCCGCGTGGCACACCCGGTTGTTCCGGTCGATCACGAAAATAGCGCGGCTTTCGATACGCAGTTCCTTGATCAGCGTACCGTAGTTGGTGCCGAAGGAGGCGTCCTTGTGATCGGAGAGCATCTTCACATTGTCCACCGCGAAGGCGCCGCACCAACGCTTCTGCGCAAAGGGCAGATCCATGCTGACGGCGAGAATATCGATGCCAGGCAGGGAGACTGCCGCCTCATTGAACCGCTTGGTCTGCGCGTCGCAAACCGGCGTATCGAGCGAAGGCACTACGCTGACGATGCGCACGTGGCCCGCGGTATCGGCCAGCGTCACCGGCTTCAGGCTGCTATCGACCACGCTGAAATCCGGAGCGGCATCGCCGGGTTTGAGCTCCGGCCCGATCAGAGTCAGAGGGTTGCCTCGCATGGTTGTAGCTCCCGGTCTTTCCATAGTTCCTCCCCGTAGATTCTAGCGATTGAGTTTTTATTGTAGCAATTCGGCCAATTGGGCAGCCTCGGTGACGGGCAATTGGCAGGTGTAATGGCGGCAAACATAGGCGCTAGGGCGGCCACCGACAGGTTGCATGCCTTCGATGGCGGGGATTCCGGCTGCCAGGGCGCGGCGGGTTTCGTCGGTATCCACCAGCAGCACGATGCGGTTGGCCACGAAACGGGCATGAAAGGCGCGCAGCAGAACGCGCGTGCCGGCGACGTCGCGCGTGCCGGCGATGACGATCTGGCGCGGCTCGGCCAGGAAAAACTCGCAGGCCGTGAGCATCGCCGGCAGGGCCATCGGGACGCGGGCCAGGCGTGGGGCGAAAGCGGCCAACGCGCGCCCGGCGGAGGCGCGAAAGTCGGCGCGGCCGGTGATCTGGGCGAGCCGCAGCAGGTTGAGAATCGCGATCGAATTGCCGCTGGGTTCGGCGCCGTCGTAGTCTTCCTTGAGGCGCAGTACGAGGTTCGAATCGTCGGCCGGAGTGTGGAAGAAACCGCCGCCGGCCGGGTCTTCGAACAGCGCGCTTTGTTTTTCGGCCAGGCGCACCGCCCATTCCAGGTCGCGGCGGTCGAACTGAGCCTCGTACAGATCGAGCAGCGCCTGCGTGAACATGGCGTAGTCTTCGAGAAAGCCGGGAATGGCGGCTTCGCCTTGGCGATAGCGGCGCAGCAACTGGCCGGTTTCCGGGTTAAGGAGCCGGCTGAGCGTGAAATCCGCGGCGCAGCGGGCGGCGGCGGCGTAGAGCGGCTCTTCGAGCACGGCGCCTCCCAGGGCGAGAGCGGAAATCATTAAGCCGTTCCAGGCCGTGAGAATCTTGTCGTCGAGGTGTGGACGCACGCGGCCGGAGCGGAGCTTGAGCAGCGCCGCTTCCGCCTCCTTCAACGCGGCGCGGACCTCCTCCACCGGACGGCCAAACTGCTCGGCGGTTTCCTCCACGCTGGCAGCCTGGCAGAGGATGTTGCGGCCGGCGAATTCGGCGTGCGGGTCGCTCACCACGTTGCCCCCTTCGGCCACGCCATAGCGGTAAGCGAACCATTCTGCCGCCGGCGCAGGCACCGCCTGGCGGATCTCCTCGGCGGACCAGATGTAGAAGGCGCCTTCCCCTTTGACGGCGGGCTCTTCGGGACGAATGACGCTGTCGGCATCCTCCGCGGAGTAAAAACCGCCCTCGGGCGCGGTCATATCGCGCAGCACGTAATCGAAAATGCGGCGCGCGATTTGGGCGAAGACCTGTTCGCCGGTAATCTGGAAAGCTTCGAGGTACGTAGTCGCGAGCTGCGCCTGGTCGTAAAGCATCTTCTCGAAGTGGGGCGCGAACCAGCGCTCGTCCACCGAATAGCGGTGGAACCCGCCGCCGAGTTGATCGTCGATGCCGCCTTCGGCCATCGTGCGCAGGGTGTGGAGGGTCATCTCGAGCGCCTCACGGTTGCCGGTGCGGGCGTGAAAGCGCAGCAGAAACTCGAAGACCGCGGGCCGCGGAAACTTGGGCGCCTGGCCGAATCCGCCCATTTCGGCATCGTACGTGCGTCGAAAGATGGAGAAGCCGCTTTCGAGCATGGCGTAATCGATGGCCGGGCGGCTGCCGGCAGGTGCTCCGTCGAAGGCAGACTGCTTTTCGAGTTGCGCCAGCGCCTCACGCGCCGATTCGGCGACGCGGCCGCGGTCGCTGCGCCAGGCCTGCGCGATCTGGGTAAGGACACTCGAGAAGCCGGCGCGACCCCAACGGTCTTCCGGCGGAAAGTAGGTGCCGCCGAAGAAGGGCTGCAGCTCGGGCGTCAGCCAGACCGACATGGGCCAGCCTCCGCCGCCGGTGGCAGCCTGCACAAAAGACATGTAGATGCGGTCGACATCGGGGCGCTCCTCGCGATCCACTTTGATCGACACGAAATCGCGATTGAGCTGGGCGGCAACGAGCGGGTTCTCGAATGATTCCCGCTCCATCACGTGGCACCAGTGACAGGTGGAATAGCCGATCGAAAGAAAGATGGGCTTATCCTCGGCGCGTGCCTTGGCGAACGCCTCCGCTCCCCAGGCGTACCAATCCACCGGGTTGTGCGCATGCTGCAAAAGGTACGGACTTTTTTCCAGGGCCAGACGGTTGGAGTGCATGGAAGTGCCTTTAGCGTAAGGAGGAAGGATAAGGGGTGTCAAGTGCAACCCGTGGGATTGGCTTATGCGAGCGACGGGGCGTGAATCCGAAAGCGCGGGAGCGGTGTCTAACCGTATATGCGGTATTGGGGCTACCTGTGCGCGAAGGTGGTCGTAGCGGCTGCGGCTCTCTACGGGCTGCTGATGGGGATCTCCAGACTTTTCCCCGATCCGTACCCGAACGAGCCGCTGCGAAACGGCGATCTGAAGCTGCTGTGCATCGTGGTTTTGATGATCTGGTTTCTGCTGGCGGCGGGGACCTCGTATCTGATTGTCTGGGATCAACGGCGCCGCTGCCGCACCTGCCTTCGCCGCCTGCGCATGCCGGTCGCGACCGGCTCTTGGGGATCCATGCTGCAACTCGGGCGGCCGCGCATCAAATACATCTGTGCCTATGGGCACGGCACGCTGAGGGAAGAAGAGCTGCAGATTTCCGGCCTGGCCAACCCGGAGTGGACCGCTCACTCGGACGACTATTTGCAAGAGCTGAGCGCTTCGAGCGAGCGATCCGGTAAGAAGTAACCGGCCCGGGGCCGCCGGGCCGGGCATAGCCGGCCCTACAGGCAGATCTAGCTGCGTCAAAACCCACACGCTCCGTCCGCAGACGCGTCGCGAAGCTATTGAAAAGGCTGGACAGCGCTGTGAAATCGGCGGATGGAAGGCGGCGTGCTCGAATGGAGTGGGAAGCGGCAGTGTCGCAATTTCGGGAGTTTCCGCAGCTTCATGAGACAATTGAGAAAAGTGCCCAAAAATGAAATGAAAGTCCGTATCCCGCGGGCGGCGGGAGTGGCGCGGCTTTTCCTCAGCCCGGTGGGTCGCTGGATAGTGATCGGGGCGTGCGTGGCCTTCATTCTGTCGCTGGGCGTTTTCATTCACTTCTATGCCACCTATGCGCAGTTGATGGACGAAAAGCTGCGGCTGGGGCCATTCGCCAACACGGCCAAGATCTTCGCCGCGCCGCAATCGGTGGCGGTGGGGGACGCGCTGACGCCGGAGGATATCGCGGCGGACCTGCGGCGCAGCGGCTACGGCGAATCGCGTTCCAACCCGGATGGCTACTATCAGCTTCATCCGAACGCGATCGAAGTTTTCCCCGGGCCGGATTCCTATTTCGACCAGGAAGCGGGGCTAATCAAGTTCTCCGGGGGCCGGATTGCCTCGATCATTTCGCTGCAAGACAACACGGCTCGCAACGAATACCAACTGGAGCCGCAACTCATTACCACGCTGTCCGGCCCCAACCGCGAGAAACGGCGCATGGTGAAATTCGCCGACATCCCCAGGGTGCTGGTGGATGCGGTGACTTCGGCCGAGGACAAGCACTTCTTTCAGCACTCGGGTTTTGACCCTTCGCGCATCATCAAAGCCGCGTATGTGGATCTGAAGCAGGGGAGGAAGGAGCAGGGTGCGTCCACGCTCAGCCAGCAGTTGGCGCGCATGCTGTGGCTCGACCAGGACAAGCGCTGGAAGCGCAAGCTGGCCGAGATGATGATCACGCTGGAGCTGGAGCAGCGGTTGAGCAAGGAGCAGATCTTCGAAGACTACGCCAACGATATCTACCTAGGATCGCGCGGCTCGTTCCGCATCCACGGGTTCGGCGAGGCGTCCGAGGCGTTTCTCGGTAAAGACCTAAGCCAGATCACGTTGCCGGAGGCCGCGGAACTGGCCGGCATGATTCAGAACCCGGCGCATTACGATCCGTATCGGCACCCGGACCGGGTGAAGGAACGTCGCAACGTGGTGTTGGGCATGATGCGCCAGAACGGCTACGTCAGCGATCAGGATTACGCGCTGGCGGTGGATGCGCCGGTGGTCGCCCCCAAGGGAGCGGCGCAGTCGCAGGAGGCGCCGTATTTCGTCGACATGGTGAACGACACCGTGCAGGCCAAATTCCTGGATGCCGATTTTCAGAACAACGCCTTCCGCCTGTACACAACGCTCGACATGCGGCTGCAGAAGGAAGCGGCGGAGGCCATCCGGCTGGGAATGCAGGGCGTCGACGATCAGATCAAGCGGCAGCGGCGTTTCCGGGGCCAGACGCCACCGGAGCCGCAGGTGGCGCTGGTGGCTCTGGATCCGCACACGGGCGAAGTGAAGGCGCTGGCCGGGGGGCGGAACTATGGCATCAGCCAGTTGAATCACGTGCTCGCCAAGCGGCAGCCGGGCTCGATCTTCAAGCCGTTTGTGTACGCCGCGGCGATGGATACGGCGGTGGAAGGCGGCCAGCGCGTGATCACGCCGAGCACGATGGTGGACGACGAACCGACTACCTTCTGGTTCGACGGCAAGCCTTACGAGCCGTCCAATTTCGGGCACGAGTTTCATGGCCATGTGACGCTGCGCGAGGCGCTGGCGCATTCGCTCAACGTGGCGACGGTGAAGGTGGCCGAGATGGTGGGGTTCGACGCGGTGGTGGAGATGGCCAACCGCGCGGGAATGAACTATCGCATCCATCCGACGCCGGCGGTGGCCCTGGGCGCGTATGAGATCACGCCGCTCGAAGCCGCCGGCGCCTATACCATGTTCGCCAACCAGGGCGTCTGGGTGAAGCCGAGCTTTCTCAACATGGTGCGTTCGGACAAAGGCCAGGTGCTCTATAAGAACGTGATCGAACAAAAGGCGGTGCTCGATCCGCGCGTCGCCTACATGATGACCAACCTGCTCGAGGAGGTTCTGCGCAGCGGGACGGGGGCGGGCGTGCGAAGCCGCTTTACGGCGCCGGCGGCGGGCAAGACCGGGACCTCGCGCGACGGTTGGTTCGCTGGCTACACCTCCGAGCTGCTGTGCGTGGTGTGGGTCGGGTTCGACGACAATCGTGATCTGGATCTGGAAGGCGCAAAATCGGCGGCGCCGATCTGGGCGGAATTCATGAAGCGGGCGCTCGATTACCGCGAGTATCGCGATGCCAAACCGTTCAGCGCGCCGGCGGGAGTGGTGAGCGTGGAAATCGACCCGCAATCGGGGATGCCCGCCACGCCCGCCTGCCCAAAGACACAGACCGAGGTGTACATTGCCGGCACGGAGCCGGTGGGCACTTGCCCGCTGCACGGCGGCCGCACGGGCGTCACCAACGTGGCCGGCTGGGACACCGGCGGCGGCAATCAGGCGGCTTCCGCGGATAGCCCGGCCGGAGGCGGCGCGAAAATGGCGCCGGCTGCGGTGGCGCGCCGGGTGGCGCGGCAGACTGCGGCTGAGGCGGCGCAGCTACCTCCGCCCGCTCCGCCCAAAGCCCCGGACACGCGCAAGCCCGAGGAAAAAAAGAGCATCTTGCGCCGGCTGCTGGGTGTGTTCAAATAGGGCAAGGGGGTCTCGTATGCCGACCTGGTCCGCGAGCCTGCTCTTGGCAGCCGCCTTAAGTTCCCTATCGACGCAGTCGATGCCGGAAACACCCAAGCCGGCGACCCAGCCGCAAGCGCCGGCGCTTTCCCCCGAAACCCGTGGCGATATTTTCATGGCCGAGAAGAAATTCCGCGAGGCTATCGAATCCTATCAGGAAGGCCCGGCGCAGAATGCGGTGGTGCAAAACAAGCTCGGTATCGCCTACCAGCAGACGCTGCAGCTCGACAACGCACGCAAATCATACGAGCGCGCCATCAAGCTGAAGCCGGATTACATGGAAGCATTGAATAATCTCGGCACCATTTACTACGCCAGGAAGAACTATCGCCGCGCCATCAACTGGTACAACCGCGCGCTAAAGACCGCGCCCGGCGAGGTCCGGTCCGCTACGGTCTATGAGAACCTGGGCCGGGCATGGTTCAACCGCAAGGACTACGCGCGGGCGAGCGAGTGCATGCAGACCGCCCTGCGGCTGGATCCGGAAGTGTTCGAGCAGCATGGCAACGTCGGGCAGATTCTGGAAGAGACCAGCATCGAGGAGCGCGCCAAGTATCATTTCTACCAGGCCAAGGTGTACGCGAAAGCGGGGCGCAACGATCTGGCGCTGCAATACCTTCGCAAGGCGCTCGAAGAGGGATTCAAGGACAAGAAGAATCTGGAGGAGGAACCGGATTTCGCCGCCTTGAAGGACCTGCCGGAGTTCAAGGACTTGATGGCGCGGGTGCCGCGTGTCCTTTAGGACCTGTCAGGAAGTGACCAGGCCAATCGCCGGTAACCGCTCCGTTGGAAAACTTGAAAAAACTGAGCTGACGGGCGGGTTGACAGACGAAAGCGTCTATCCCACTTTGGCGTCGAGGGATATGCGGGCGGGTGGGACAGGCGCTTTCGCCTGCCATCTGGTGGCTCCGCTCACTTTCCGGCTTGTGCTGGCGGCGGTTTTGCTCGCCCAGGTTTCCTGCAAGAGCCATCCCGCCTCGCCGACACTCCAGCGGTTGGCGGTGCTGCGGTTTGAGAATCTGAGCTCCAGCCCCGACGCCGACTGGCTGGGCCGCGCGCTCCAGGAGATCCTGGACGTTGAACTGGTCGGGGCGCCGGAGCTATACGCGATTCCCAGCTCGCAATTGCTGGCGATGGACCGCGCGTTGGGGGCGAGACCGGTCGTGGCGCCCGGTATCTCCGCCGGTCAGGCAGCGGCACTGTCCCTCGGCGCCACGCGCATCGGCTATGGCGACTACACCATTCGCAGGGGCCGGTTGGAGGCGCGCCTGAGCCTGGCCGATCCGCGCACCGGCCGGATCGCCGCCGCGATATCCGCCGAAGGCGGTGCCCACGATGTTCTGGCGGTAGGCACCGCGTTGGCGCGGCAGATTTCCTCACACGCCTCCGGCTACGCCACGCGCAGCGAGGTCGCGCTGCGAGCTTACGTCGAGGCGCTGGAAGCCGCCGGCCCGGCCGAAGCGGCATCGCGTGCGGAAGCGGCCCTCGAGGCGGATCCGGGGTTCGGACCCTCCGCGCGCCTGCTGGCGGGGCTCAAGGTCGAACGCGACGACCGCGTCGGCGCGCTGGATTGTCTCAATCGGACGCTGGCTCGCGCGGCGGGGATGCCCGCCAGCGAACGGGCCGGGCTGCGGCTGGACATAGCCACCCTGGGAAACCAGGCGGCCGCGCGGCAGCAGGCATTTGCCGCAGTGGCAGCAGCCGAGCCGGCCAATCCCGAGGCGTGGATGGCGGCCGGCAATTTTGCGTTATCCCGGCGCGATTACGGTGCGGCGCAAACGGCTTTCCGCAAATCGGCGGAGATTGATCCTACCCAAGTGGCGGCCCTCAACCAGGGGGCTTACGCGGCGGCCTTCGGCGGCCATCTGGACGATGCTGTGGCGGCCCTGCGCCGCTACCAGGCGCTGCGGCCCTCCGATCCCAACCCCACCGATTCGTTGGGCGATGTGCAGCTGCTGACGGGCCATCCGCGGGAGGCCGAGGCGTTCTACGTGCAGGCGGCGAAACAAGATCCTCACTTCCAGAATGGCGGCGACTGGCTAAAAGCGACGATGGCGCGCCTGATGACCGGCGACCGGGCGGGCGCGGATGTTTTGTCGGAAAACTACGTCCAGGCTCGCTTTGCAGCGCAGAGTCCGGCGGCGGACCTCTACCGCGCCCAGTGGCGGTTTCTGACTGGCCGGCGCCGGGAGGGATACCGCGATCTGGAAGCGTTGGCGCGCCGCGAAGGAAACGGTCCGGCGCGCGCGCTGGCGGCGGAAGCGCACGCGCAACTGGCGATTTGGAGCCTCTATCTGGGCGATGGCAGCGCGGCGCGGGCGCACGCCCAGGCAGCCTCGGGAACCGGGCAGGCCGCGGCTCTGGCTGCATTCATGCTTCAACCCCCGGCAAGTCCGGCCGAGTGGAGCGCGCGGGCGGAGAAACTGGCGCCGCGTCCCGAACAAACCGGGATGCGGGATTTCGCGCTCGGCCAAGCCCTGCTGCTGGGCAAACAGTTTGATGCGGCCCTGCCTGTGTTGCGGCGCGCCTACGAAAATGCCGCGCCCACCGATCCGGAAGTGCCAGTGCTGCTCGCCTGGGCTTATCTCGAGGCCGGGCAGACCGCCAATGCGGCGCCGCTGCTCGACCGCAATCCGATTCCAGAGCCGACCGGCATCGACGCGTTCGCGGCATGTTGCTTCCCGCGCCTGTTCTTCCTGCGTGGCCAGGCAGCCGAGAAGCAGGGCCGGCCGGACGCCGCCCGGGCGAATTACAAGCTCTTCCTCGATCTTTCCGGCGACGCGCCGTTCCAATGGGGCGAAGAAGAAAGCGCGAAAGCCAAACTGGGGGACAAGTAGCGCGGAAGACAGAAGACAGAAGACAGAGGCAGGTCCGACCGGCAAGCAAGTAGGGGGGCGGCATGTGGACGTCGGAAATCAGAGGCTTTTGGACTCCTGACTCCCGACTTCTGACTCCTGTCTTCCGTCTTCCACCTACACCGATTCCCAGCGGCGGGCGAAGCGGCGGGCGATCACGAAGAGGAGCACGCCGCCGCCGAGCAGCACGCCCACCTGGGGCCATAGATCCGTTACCGGCAGGTCGCGCCAGAAGACCTTGGTGTAACCGTCGATGGCCCAGGCGTTGATCGTCAGCAGGCCCACTTTTTGCATGGTCGCGGTCATGAAATAGCGCGGAAACATGCTGCCGCCAATCGCCGACATGGTGAGGATGAGCAGGGTAGCAATGGCGGCCTGCTGTCCGCGGGTATGAGAAACGCTGGCCAGCAACATGCCGAATGCCGCCACGGTGAACGAGGTAACCACGGTCATCACGAAGAATCCGGGCAAATGCGTAAACAGGTCGAGGTGAAAGACCGCCGCGCCCCACAGAAACATGAGGGTGAGTTGGGCGCAGGCAAGAAGCATGCAGTACGTCAATTTGCCGGCGAGCAGCGTGGTCATGCTGACGCGGGCGCTCAGGATGCGGTCGAGCGCGCCGCTGTCGGCTTCATCCAGCAGGGTGCCTCCGGCCCCGCTGGCGGTGAACATCAGGAACATGACGCCGATGGCCGCCGCGTAAAAAGAGATCATGGGGCTGCGTTTTTTTTCGCCCACCACGTCTCGTATTTCGACCGAAACGAGGCCGCCGAAGCTGTCGCCGCTGGCCGCGGCCGCGCCGCCGGTCTGCGCATCGCGCCGTGCGGCCTGATCGCGGATGAACGCGAGACTCGATTCGACGTTCTTCCGCTGCTGCGGCGTCAGGCCGCCGCTGGCCTGGGCGAAATACCGCATCCCCACATCCGCCATGGAGCCGGACAGAGACGTCATGGCGACCTTTTGCAGCAGGCCGGCGACCATCTGGGCGGCCACCGGGTTGGAGCTGTCGTGAAGAATGCGGATTGGCTTTCGGCTCGTCCCGGGCACGAAGGAAATGGGATTGACGCCGAAGCCCGCTGGAATGATGAGCGCGGCCGGAGCGGTGCCCTTTTTGACCGCCTCTTCCGCGGTGACAGCGGTGTACTCGGGCGGCTGCGGCTCTCCGGTTTTGGATTCGGGGCGCGTGGTGACAACCAGCGCCTGCTCGCGTTCGAGACCGCGGGCCAGGCGCTCGGAAGCCGCACTGCGATCTTCGTCCACCACCAGGACGCTGACGCGCGGCGTGGAATTGCCCGACATAGGGCCGAAAACGATGGCAAAAATGCTGAAGAAGGCGACCGGCAGGACGAAGGAGAGAATCAGGGCTCCGCGATCGCGGCGGAGGCCGCGGAAGCCGTTCCGGACGATTGTGAAGATCATTGGCGGAGGTCCCTTCCGGTGAGTTGCAAGAATACGGATTCGAGATTGGGCCGGCGCAGCACCAGGTCGATGACGTCAAGACCATCGCGGGCGGCCGCGTCGAGCAGCGACGCGACATCCGACGGCCGGTCGACCGGAAAATGCGCGACACCGTCCTGAAGCGTCCCGCCGCGCGCCGCCGCCCATTCCGCGGCGGTGGGGGCGGCGGCGAGACGCATCAGAACATCGCTGCGGGTGCCAAACGACTTCGCCACCAGCTCATCCTTGGATCCTTGGGCGATGATTCGGCCATGATCCACGATGGCGATGCTATCGCACAGGCGCTCGGCCTCTTCCATATAGTGCGTGGTGTAGATCACGGTGGCGCCCGCGGCGCGGAGAGCCTCGACCATCTCGAAAATATGATTGCGCGATTGCGGGTCGACGCCGACGGTCGGCTCGTCGAGCAGCACAATGCGCGGGCGATGGATCAGCCCGGCGGCCATGTTGAGGCGCCGGCGCATGCCGCCCGACAGGGTCTTGACGACGGAATCGGCGCGGTCGGCCAGAGAGGCCCATTCGAGGCACCATTGGATGCCCTCGCGCAGGGCTTTGCCGCGCAGGCCCTGGTAATGGCCGAAGGCGTCCAGATTCTCCCGGCTGGTGAGGAGCGGATACAGCGCCAACTCCTGGGGTACCCAGCCCAGCTCTTTGCGTGCCGCCAGAGAGCTGGCTGGCTGACCGAATATGAGGACGCTGCCGGAATCGGGACGGACGCGGCCGACGATGCTGCGAATGAGCGTGGTCTTGCCAGCGCCGTTGGGGCCGAGCAAACCCAGGCAGGCGCGCTCATGAACTTCGAGCGAAATGCCGGCGACGGCGGTGACTTCATCGAAGCGTTTGACCACGGAATCGATCTGTAACGGGATTGAAATATTGGCCGGCGAGGTTGCGGTCATGTAAGTTCATAGTACGGGAAGGCTGCGGCAAAGTTCCTAGCGTGCGCGCGGCAAAACGCCGCCGTAGTTGCGAAATGGCCAGCTAAAAGCATGCCCCAGCATGCCCCGCCCGGCGGTTGACTGCCCTTTCCGCCGAATGCTACCCTGGGCCTTCAGTAAACGGGCCGACCCCCACACCCCGAGTTCCCATGGATGAAATGCTGAACGAGCTAGGGCAGCTACTGCTGAGGGCTGTGCCTACCTTCCTGATTGTGATTGCGCTCGATTTCTATCTGAAGTACATGTTCTTCAAGCCCCTGGAGAAAGTGCTTCAGCAGCGCTACGATGCGACCGAGGGCGCGCGCAAACTGGCGGCCGAAGCTCTGGAGCGGGCGGCGGCAAAGACCGCGGAGTATGAAGCCGCCTTGCGGGCGGCGCGCTCGGAAGTCTACCAGGCCCAGGAGCAGGCACACCGGCAACTGGCCGAGCATCAGGCCGGCGAGCTTCTGGTGGTCCGGCAGCGCACCGAGCAGTTAGTCCGCGAAGCGCAGCGGCAGCTTGCGCAGGAAGCCGAAGTTCTGAAGCGGGAACTGGCCGCCGGGAGCGACGCGCTGGCCAACCAGATTGCGGATTCCATCCTGCGCGGGAGAGCGGCATGAAGCGCCTGCTGTTGGCGGCCGCCCTGGCCGTTTTCGCCAGTGGCCTGTCCACCGCGGCGCTGGCGGCGGAACCCGAAAAGAAAGAAGCCGCGGCATCCGGCGAAGGCAATCTCAAAATCTGGGAGTGGGCGAACTTCCTGATCCTGGCCGCCGGACTGGGCTACGTGATTCGCAAATACGCGGGTCCCTATTACGCGGCGCGCGCCGCCGGGATCAGCAAGAACCTGCTGGATTCGGACCGTACCGCCAAAGACGCCGAAGCCCGCGCCGCCGAAGTGGACCGCCGGCTGGCCAGCCTGGACGTGGAAATCGCCAGGCTACGCGCCGAATCGCAGAAGGAAGCCGCCGCCGAAGTGGAGCGCTACGCGCAGCAGACCGCCGCGGAAATCGCCAAGATCGGGGCCAACGGCGAACAGGAAATTCGGGTGGCCGAGAAATCCGCGCGCCTCGAATTACGGCGCTATGCCGCGCAACTGGCGGTGGAACTGGCCGAGCAGAAAGTCCGCGCCCGCATGGACGCGGACACCGAAGACCGGCTGGTGGGAGGCTTCGTGCGCGACATCCATCCCCCCGCCGCAACAAGCTGAGAAGCCATGCCTGTTTCCGCCGCAGCCACGCGATATTCGAACGCGCTCGCCGATGTGGTGACCTCGGCCGGCTCCGCGCTCGCGCCGCAGGACGCGCTGGCCGAGCTGCGCTCCTTCGAGAGCGCGCTGGAATCGGCTGAGCTCCGCAACGCTCTCATTACCCCGGCGGTGCCGCCCGCCCGCAAGCGGGCCGTGATCGGCCGCGTGGCGGATATTCTGGGGCTGTCGCGCATCACGCGTAATTTCTTGTTTGTATTGATCGATCATCGCCGCACGCCCGAGTTCAGCGACATGGTCAACGCCTTCGAGCAGATTCTCGATGAGCGGCTGGACTTCGCCCGCGCCCATGTAGCTTCGGCGCGCGAGCTGACCGGGGAGCAGCGCGCAGCGCTCACCGCGGCGCTCGAAAAGGCCAGCGACAAGCGCTTGCGCGCGCAGTTTGCGGTCGATGCTTCGCTGATCGGCGGCGTGGTGGCGCGCATCGGCTCCACGGTGTATGACGGCTCGGTGCGCGGCCAGTTGCAGGTCCTGAAGCGGCGGCTCAGCGCGGAAAGTTCATCGTAACGGAAAAGAATATGGCGCAGATTCGAGCGGACGAGATTACCAGCATTCTCCGCCAGGAGATTGAGCACTACGAGAAGGCGATCGACGTCTCCGAGGTCGGCTCGGTGATCTCGGTGGGCGACGGCATCGCCAGAATTCACGGCCTGGAAAAGGTGATGGCCGGCGAGCTGATCGAGTTCCCTCACGATGTGGCGGGCATCGCGATGAACCTGGAGGAAGACCAGGTGGGCTCGGTGCTGCTGGGCGACTACACGGAGATCAGGGAAGGCGACGAGGTGCGGCGCACGCGCCGCATCATGTCGGTGCCGGTAGGCGATGCACTGATCGGCCGCGTGGTGGACGCGCTTGGCAATCCGATCGATGACAAGGGCCCCATCCTGACCACGCAGTTCAACCCGGTGGAGCGCCTGGCGCCAGGGGTGGTGGCGCGCCAGCCGGTGAAGGAGCCGATGCAGACCGGTCTCAAGGCCATCGACGCCATGATCCCGATCGGCCGCGGGCAGCGCGAGCTGATCATCGGCGACCGGCAGACCGGCAAAACCGCCATCGCGCTCGACACCATCATCAACCAAAAGGGCGGCGACATGATATGCATCTATGTCGCGATCGGCCAGAAGCGCTCGACGGTGGCCCAGGTGGTGAAGACGCTGCAGGATTTCGGCGCCATGGAATACACCATCGTGGTGGCGGCAACCGCCTCGGACCCGGCGCCGATGCAGTACATCGCGCCGTTTTCCGGCTGCGCGATGGGCGAATTCTTCCGCGACAACGCCCGCCACGCGCTGTGCATCTACGACGATCTATCCAAGCACGCCGCCGCCTACCGCGAAATCTCGCTGCTGCTGCGTCGGCCGCCGGGGCGCGAAGCCTATCCGGGCGACGTCTTTTACCTGCACAGCCGGCTGCTGGAGCGCGCCGCCAAGCTGAGCGCCGCGCACGGCGGCGGCTCGCTGACCGCTCTGCCTTTCATTGAAACCCAGGCCGGCGACGTGTCCGCCTACATTCCCACCAACGTGATCTCGATCACCGACGGCCAGATCTTCCTGGAAAGCGACCTGTTCAACTCGAACGTGCGTCCGGCCATCAACGTGGGCATCTCGGTGAGCCGCGTCGGCGGCAACGCGCAGATCAAGGCGATGAAGCAGATCGCCGGCAGCATGCGCCTGGACCTGGCGCAATACCGGGATCTGGCGGCGTTCGCCCAGTTCGGCAGCGATCTGGATAGAGCATCGCTCGCGCAGCTCAACCGCGGCAAGCACCTGGTGGAGATTCTCAAGCAGAACCAATACCAGCCGCTGCCGGTGGAGAAGCAGATCGCCATTATCTTCGCCGGCACGCAGGGCTACCTGGACGATCTCCCGGTGGAGCAGTGCCGCAAGTTCGAAGACGAACTCTACCGCTTCATCGAAAACGCCCACCCTTCGCTGTGGAGCGAGATTCGCACCAAGAAGGCGCTGGACGACGAGTTGCGCGGCAAGCTCAAGGCTGCGGTGGAAGAATTCAAGGCGCGGTTCGTGGCCGATCTGAAAACCGCGGAACCGGCGCATGCCTAGCCTCATCGACATCCGGCGGCGCATCCGCTCGGTCAAGAACACGCAGCAGATCACCAAGGCCATGAAGATGGTCTCGGCGGCCAAGTTGCGCCGGGCGCAGGATCGCGTCATCCGGTCGCGCCCGTATGGCGGCATGCTGCGGAGCGTGCTTGCGAATGTAGCGGCGGCCGCTGCGCTCGACGACCAGGCAGGCGAGAACGAGCTGCTCGCCCGCCGCGAGGAGCACAACGTCCTGCTGCTGGTGATCAGTGCCGACAAAGGTCTCGCCGGCGCTTTCAACACGAACCTCATCAAAGGCGCGGTGCACTTCATCAAGGAGCATCCCCAGGCTTCCGTGAAGCTGGAGCTGATCGGCCGCAAGGGCCGCGATTTCTTCCGCAAGCGCCGCGCCTCAATCACCGGGGATTCGATCGGCCTGGCCAACAAGCCTGCCTACGCGGACACGGCCGCCATCGCGCGCCGGGTCATGGACATGTACCGCCGCGCGGAAATCGACGCGGTTTACATCATCTACAACGAGTTTAAGAGCGTGGCCACGCAGAAGCTGACCGTGTCGCGGGTGCTGCCGGTGGAATTGCCCGCCGGGCCGGGCACGGTGGACTACATTTTCGAGCAGGCGCCCGCCGCGATGCTGGAGGTGCTGCTGCCGCGCTACGTGGAGATGGAATTCTACCGCGCGCTGATCGAGTCATCGGCCGCCGAGCACGCCGCGCGCATGACCGCCATGGAAGCGGCCACTTCGAACGCGGGGGAAATGATCGACAAGTTGACACTGTTCTTGAACCGCGTGCGCCAGGCCAGCATCACCAAGGAAATCATCGAGGTGGTCAGCGGCGCCGCGGCAGCAGGGTAAAAGGAAGCTATGGCAAGCGAAGGAACCATAATCGGAAAAGTCGTGCAGGTGGCCGGGCCGGCCGTGGACTGCGAATTCCCCGAGGGGCAGATCCCTCTCATCTACACCGCGATTCGCATCACCAGCGAGGGATTCGACGCCCCCCAGCCCATCGATATTATCTGCGAGGTGGAGCAGCACATCGGCGAAGGCCGCGTGCGCACGGTGGCGTTGCAGCCCACCGAAGGCCTGGTGCGCGGCATGCAGGCTATCAGCCTGGGCCACCCGGTGGAAGTGCCGGTGGGTCCGGAAACGCTGGGGCGCGTGCTCAACGTGATCGGCCAGCCGGTGGACGAAATGGGCCCGGTGAATGCCAAGACGTTTTTTCCCATCCACCGGCCATCGCCGTCGTTTGAAGACCAGTCGACGCGTCTGGAGATGTTCGAGACCGGCATCAAGGTGATCGACCTGCTCGAGCCCTATCTGCGCGGCGGTAAGATCGGTCTGTTCGGCGGCGCCGGCGTGGGCAAGACCGTCATCATTATGGAGCTGATCAACAACATCGCCCAAAAGCACGGCGGTGTTTCGGTGTTTGCCGGCGTGGGCGAGCGCACGCGCGAAGGCAACGACCTGTGGCTGGAGATGCAGGAATCCGGCGTGATCGATCCCAAGGACTACCGCAAGTCGAAATGCGCCATGATCTACGGCCAGATGACCGAGCCGCCGGGCGCGCGGCTGCGGGTGGGCCTCACCGGGCTGACCGTGGCCGAGTACTTCCGCGATCAGGAAGGGCAGGACGTGCTGCTCTTCATCGACAACATTTTCCGCTTTACGCAGGCGGGCTCGGAAGTTTCGGCGCTGCTCGGCCGCATGCCTTCCGCGGTGGGTTACCAGCCCAACCTGGCCACCGAAATGGGCGAGTTGCAGGAGCGCATCACGTCCACCAAGAAAGGTTCCATCACGTCGGTGCAGGCCATCTACGTGCCCGCCGACGATTACACCGACCCGGCTCCCGCCACGGCTTTCGCGCACCTGGACGCCACCACCAACCTGTCGCGCGACATCGCCGCGCTGGGCATTTATCCGGCGGTGGATCCGCTGGCTTCGACATCGCGCATCCTGGACCCCAACATCATTGGCCCGGATCATTACGCGGTTGCCCAGATGGTGAAGGGCATTTTGCAGCGCTACAAGGACCTGCAGGATATCATCGCCATCCTTGGCATCGACGAGCTTTCCGACGAAGACAAGCTCACCGTCGCTCGCGCCCGCAAGATCCAGCGCTTCCTCTCGCAGCCCTTCCACGTGGCCGAGCAGTTCACCGGCATCAAGGGTAAATACGTGAAACTCGAAGATACGGTGAAAGGTTTCCGAGAAGTCGCCGAGGGCAAGCACGACGATCTGCCCGAGCAGGCGTTCTTCATGCAAGGGTCCATCGAAGAGGTTTTGGCACGCGCCGAAGAGCTGAAGAAGGCCTGAGATGGCGGACAGCATCGAACTCGAAGTGGCCACGCCCGAGCGCGCGATGGTGAGCGAGCAGGTCACCGACGTGCAGGTGCCCGGACAGGACGGTTACCTGGGCATACTGCCGGGGCATGCCCCGCTGCTCAGCCTGCTCGGAGCCGGAGCGCTGAGTTACGCGGCCGGCGGCGCGCGCCATTTTCTGGCCGTGCAAGGCGGCCTGGTGGAAGTTCTTTCCGGCCAGGTGCGGGTGCTGGCCAACCTGGCCGAGCGCGCCGAAGATATCGATGTCGCCAAGGCCCGCACCGATTTGGATGTCGCCCAGAAACAGATGTACGCCGCTACCACCGGCGATGCGTCGACAGCCGCGCTGGAAGCAGTCGCACTGGCGCGAGCGCGGATCGCGGCGGTGGAAGGCAAGTAGCGTTGCGTCGGGAACGAGCATCCGAGAAGGCAGCTTGTCGATCAAACTGAAATCCACAAGCCTTGAGCCTCCGTACGATCTCGCGATAACGAAAGCCGGCGAGCCGGCCCACCTACGCGGCCACCACGATTGTGTAATCGCACTGGCCGGAGGCCACCGGAAACGGGACATCGCCTTCTCGTTCGCGGCGCGCTTCAATGAGTTTCCGAGCTACGTCGCGCGCGATATCGAGGGCTTCCGCAACCGTGCGCCCCTGCGCCACCAGACCAGGCAATTCGTCCGAAGTCGCCAGATAGACGCCGTCCGGTAGCTCTTCAATCTGGATCCGAATCGCGAGTTCCATACCCGAAGCAATTGTACCAATGCTCGTGCCCCTTACGGGTACATCCACGGATACGCTTCCCGCATTTCCTGCGCCTGGGCCCGCGCGGATTCGATCTGAATTAGGGGGCCCTGGCCGATGCCGGGGCAGTAGCGCGCGGTCTTGCGCCACTCGGCGCGGCTTTTCACCAGCTCCGGCCAAAAAGGAAAAATGCGGCACTGGGTCGGCTTGACGGCGTGAATGGAGCATCCGCCCTCGCGCAGGAAATGACACTGCGCCTCGCGCGGAACGCGCAGGCGAAGCTGGCGGCGGGTGCGGTAGCAATAGCGCTTCTCAAATGCCCGCGCGCTCAGGCCCAGGTATTCCGCGATGCGTTCGGCATCGGCTTCGGTCAGATAGACGAAACCGCTCTGCGTGCAGCAGGCGGTGCATCCGGACTGGCACTCAAAACGCAATCCCTCGGCCATGTTTTGATTATGCGGCAGCCGGGCATGTACGGAATCGCCCCAGAAAACGCGTCTTTCCAGCCGGCAAACCTCGCTTGCCCTTTTATGGCCCGCCCTTGTTAGACTGGAGAAGCAGCACCATGCACGAAATCATTTCAAATTCAGGAGGGCGCCCGCATGTGGAATAAGCGCCGGGAGGACGAACCGCCAAAGCCGGCCGTCCCGCCAGCCAGCCACCCACCAAGCCCGGTGGCTACACCCTCGGCTCCCAGTTTTTCAGAATCGAAGAAGGAGGCAGCACCAGTGTCCAGCACGCCTATCGCACGATCCGATGTGGACGCCCGCAGTGGAATGGCCAGTATCGGGAAAGCGGTCAAGATCGTCGGCCAGATCTTCAGCAAGGAAGACCTGTATGTCGATGGAGACTTGGAAGGCACGGTCGAGTTGTTGGAGCACAAGCTTACCGTCGGCCCGAACGGCAACATCCATGCCGGCGTCAAGGCGCGCGAGGTGGTTGCGTTAGGGACCATTCAGGGCAACGTGGAAGCGGCCGACCGGATCGAGATCCGCAAGGACGCGCGTCTGGTGGGCGACATCCGCACGGCGCGCATCTTGATCGAGGACGGCGCGTACTTCAAGGGCAGCATCGATATCATCAAGCCGGAACCTGTCCGGGCTGCCATCAAGCCGCAACCGGCCGCACCGGCGGCCACTCCTCCGGCGCCGGTTGTTGGCGCCGCCGAAGTGAAACGCTGAGGCAAGCCACGTAGCCAATGCCGCTGCCAGGACCACTCAAGAATCTTTTGCGTGGCCAGGGGCGAAGTTCCGCGTCCAGCGGCGGCCCGCCGCCGGGCCACTTTCGCCATGGCGGCCCCGACGAGCCGGAAGTGGTCACCACGCGGCGCAGCCGCGCGCTGGAAGAATTCTTCCTGGATATCCGAGGGCAGTCCGGTCTCACCATTCTCGATTTAGGCGGCGCCTCGCAAGAGAACGTGAACTTCATCACCAGCCTGGGGCACCGGCTCTATTCCGAAAATTTTCTGCAAATTCTCCACGAGACCTTCGGTCCCAACGACACGGTAGATCATTCCAATCCCGGCCGGATCGATTTCTTTTTGCGGCAGGCGCTGGACTATCCGGACGACCATTTCGATGGCGTCCTGCTGTGGGACTCGCTCGAGTACCTGGCGCCGGCACTACTGGAGGCGGTGGTATCGCGGGTGCGCAAGATCGCGCGGCAGAAGAGCCAGATGCTGGCATTCTTCGAGTCGGACGACAAGCTCGAACGGGTTCCCTGCTACACGTTCCGCATCCTCGAGTTGAGTTCGCTGCAATTGACCCAGCGCGGCACGCGCCCGGCGGTGCAGTTGTTCAACAACCGCGGGCTGGAAAAGCTGTTTGCCGATTTCCAATCGGTGAAATTCTTCCTCACGCGGGAGCGGCTGCGCGAAGTGCTGGTGCGGGTCTGAGCGGCATTTCTCCATAGCGCCTGCGAGAAAAAAGCCGAGAGATTCCCGGCTGAGCAGGCACGACAGCCCGAGCCACGGCGTCACCCGCGCAGGGTCACGATCAGGGCGTCGAGCGCGATCGATTTCTGAATGTTGCGCCGCAACAGGCGCACGATTTCATCCACCTGCGCCACCGCGCGGCGAATCCAGGCGAACTCCACTTTGTCCGCCAGCCCTTCCAGCTCGCGGCGGATATCCTGGTTGCGGATTTCCCCCCCGCCCTCGCGCAGGATCAGCAGATCGCGCAGCAGGCCGTAGAGCGCGTCCAGGTGCAGCTCCAGCTTCTCGCTTTTGCTGCGCGCGATTGATTCGGAAACCGGCAGCCAGGAACTGTACGGCGCCGCGCCGGCGGCCACTTTTGCCAGCACCAGCATGGCCGCGCGCCGCTTGTTGTAAGCGTCGAGATCGATCGAGACGGCCACGCCCGGACTGCCCGCCGCCAACGCCACGCGTCGCTCCGGCCGGTCCAGGCCGCGCGCGCGGACGAATTGCTCCATCTCCGCGCGAGCCAGCGGCGTAAACTGGAACGGCACCGCGCGCGAGCGGATTGTGGGCAGCAGGTCGTAGGCGTTTTCCGCAGTCATGATGAGGATCAGGTGCGGCGGTGGCTCCTCGAGCGTCTTCAGCAGCGAGTTGGCGGCCTGGTCGTTGGCGCGATCCACGTGGTCGATCAGGAAAATGCGCCGCGCGCCCTGGTGCGGCAGGAACGGCGCGCGCTCCTTCAGCTCCCGCGCCTGCTGGATGGTGATCTGCCGCAGCGGCCCGTCCGGAGGGAAGGTCACGAAATCGGGGTGGCTCGAAAACAGCAACGGATCTTCGTTGCGCTTGTCGGCCGTCCACTTCTCGCGAGCCATCACCGCTTCGCGATTGGCTTCCAGGCTCAAATCGTCCTGTTCGATCGCCGCCGGCCGCGGCAGCAGGCGCGCACCCAGCCGGCGAGCAAGCGTGGCTTTGCCCACGCCTTCCGGCCCGGCGAACAGCAGCGTTTGCGCCAGCCGGTCCTGCGCCACCATCTGCTCCAAGGCCTGCGTCACCTGCGGGTTGCCCCAGAAGTTGTCAAACATACTGGCTCACCAGCCGCCAGATCTCGGCTTCGATATCATCCATCCCGGCGCGGCCGTTGATCAGCTTCACCCGTTCCGGCTCGCGCGCGGCGAGCTCGTGGTAAGCGCGGTAGACTTCGCGGTGGAACTCGAGCGACTGCTCGTCCATACGTGTCTCGCAGCTCGTTTCGGCCTGGTTGCGCGTGTGCGCCCGCGCCAGGCTGGTCTCCGCGTCGATATCCACTAGCAGCGTGAGATGCGGCTTGAGGCCGCGGCAGGCAATGCGGTCGAGCGCCATGACGTTCTCCGCGCCCAGCCCGCGCCCGTAACCCTGGTAGACCAGCGACGAATCCGTGAAGCGGTCGGCCAGCACCACTTCGCCGCGCTCAAGCGCAGGCAGAATCCACTCATCCACGTTCTGCGCGCGCGAAGCGAAGTACAGCAGCAACTCGGCGGTGGGACACAATTCCTGGTTGGCGCCATCGAGCAGTATGCGTCGGATCTTGGCGCCGATCGGCGTGCCGCCGGGTTCGGCCGTCTCGAGCACCGTGCGCCCCATTGCCCGCAGCCGCGCGGCCAGCCGCCGCATCTGCGTGGTTTTTCCCGAGCCGTCCATGCCCTCGAAGGTGATGAACAACCCGCTAGCCGGCATTCCGCACCTGTGGCGCACGCACTCGTGCGTGCCGCGTCGGCACTCCTGTCGACGCCCGGCGGTCTGAAGAGAAGACGCGTCGAGAAGAGTCTCGACGCTCGACGCACGAGTGCGCGCGCCACGTCGGGAGGGTGTGTTCAGGCCTTATTGGCACACTGTTCGGAGTGACGAGAGTCGTGATCAACTTCCACTATCTCACGGGCTCGCAGTTGGCAGGTCGGGGACCTGCCCCACCCAGCCAGCAGCCTTGGTCATTGGGTGGGTGATTTGCCCCACTGCGACAGGCTCAGGCTGTAAGGTGTCGTATTTGTCATCAATCTCCCCCATCCAGGCATGGCCCATCAAGTGCAATGTCGCACTACACTGAAACAGAGGAGCCAATGAATTTCGATCAAACCCCGATGCTGGTGATCTGGGAAGTGACGCAAGCCTGTGACCTGGCGTGCGTCCATTGCCGCGCTTCGGCCCAGTCCGAGCGCGCCGCGAACGAGCTGACCACCGAACAGGGTTACAAGTTGCTCGATGAAATTCGGCGCTTTGGCGAGCCGCTGATGGTCTTCACCGGCGGCGACCCGCTCAAGCGGCCCGACCTGTTCGACCTGGCCCGCTACGCCGTCAAGATCGGCCTGCGCACCAACGTCACCCCTAGCGCAACGCCGCTGCTGACCAACCAGGCCATCGACCAGTTCAAGGAAGCCGGCATCTCGCGCATGGCGATCAGCGTGGACGGTCCCGACGCCCAAACGCACGACGATTTCCGCGGCATCCCCGGTACCTTCGACCGCGCCATGATCGCCCTGCGGCACGCGCGGGACATCGGCCTCGACACGCAGTTCCAGACCACCGTCACCCGCCGCAATATGCACCGGCTTCCGGAAGTGGCGGAGATCGTCAAGGAAGTGCGCTCGAAGATGTGGAGCCTGTTCTTCCTCATCGTCACCGGCCGGGCGCTCGAAAACGACGATCTCGCCGCCGCCGAATACGAAGAGGTCTTCGCCTTCATGTACGAGCTCTCGAAGACCGCATCCTTCGGCATCAAGACCACCGAGGCCATGCACTACCGACGCTACGTGGCGCAGCGCATCAAGGCTGAGCACGGCGCCACCGAAAACGAAAACGCCAAGGGCGTGGCTTTCCGCACGGCAGGCGTGAGCGACGGCAAGGGATTCGTGTTCGTGTCACACACCGGTGAGATTTTCCCCTCCGGCTTTCTGCCGGTGAGCGGCGGCAACGTGCTCCGCGATCCACTGACCGACGTCTACCGCAATGCCGATCTTTTCCGCTCGTTGCGCGATACCTCGCAGCGCGGCGGCAAGTGCGGCGTCTGCGAATATCAGAAGATCTGCGGCGGTTCCCGCTCACGCGCCTACGCCTTAACCGGCGATTACCTGGCCGAAGACCCGCGCTGCACCTACCAGCCGCACCTGGCCGACGCAATAGCGGGGTGAGCGCGGAATCGGCGCCGCGACCGCGTGGCGCGGGCCGTCAGGCCTGAAGAGCCGAGAGTCATCTCGGCTTTTCTTCCCGCCGCGCCTGCGTGATTTTCAACCAAGCGGTCGCTTTGGGACCTCTGCTGCCGGTTACTTACCCTTCCACGCGAGCGGACACGAGGCGACCCTTGACTGACTATAGTGATCGCCTTCCTCGCCCACGCCGCGGGCCGGTTTGACGATAATGATTCCGATGCGAGAGACCGTGCTGCCCCTGCCCCGGACTTTGTTGGTGGCGCTCTCGCTGTGCGCGACCGGTGGCCTTCGCGCACAGGAATTGAAGCCCGCGACAGCGCACGCCTTCGATTGCTACGTGCAATCCGCGGAGGCGCGCCTGAACGCCCGCAAGGCATTTCTGGCGGCGGATTTGGACGCCGCCTTGAACGATCGCCTGGTTCGAGGCCAGCGTGTCGAGACCTTCCCGGCCAACGGAGCCAATCCGCATAAACTCCCCGCGGCCCATCTCTACGACTGGATCGGCAGCGTCTTTATTCCCGGTTGCACGGCAGATCGAACCATCCGCCTGCTTCAGGACTACGACCACCGCGCGCACTACTTCCCCGATATGGTGTCGGAATCCAAGCTGGCTTGCCGGACCGGCGACGGCCATTTTCAGTACTCTATGCAGTTGAAGGAGACGGGGCACATCGAGGTCCGCAGCGACGTGGTATGGGAGCGCGTGGACCAGCATCGCTGGAAGTGCCACTCATACGCCACCAGCCTGCGCGAAATCGGCTCGAACCACGGCTACCTGCTGCGGCTCTACTCCTACTGGCGCGTGGCGGAGGTGGAGAAGGGCATCTACGTGGAGGGCGAATCCATCTCGGTCACCGCCGAATTCAGCGCTATCTCGCGCGCGCTCGGATCGGCGCTGCTGGGCCTCAGTCCGGAGAAGACCTTGCGGCACTCGCTCGCTTCCATACGCGAACGGGTGCTGAACCAGAGCCTGCAGTTCGCCGGCCCGGCCACCGGTTTGCCCGCCTGCGGCGACGCCTTTCGCCCGGCCCGCTGCGAAGCCGGGCAAGGCAATTGAAGGCGGCAGGCGTGCGAGGTGGAGAGACAGGGTTCCCAGTTGCTTGACCGCTCCCTTCGGTCGCGGCTCCATGCGTTCAGAGCCGCGACCGGAGGGAGCGGGGAGAGTGCTATTTTGTGACGGGCCCGAAACCAGAGGCCCCGGCGCTCACTTGCGCGGCTTCTTGGTTTCCTTCGGCCGCTCCAGTATCGACTTCAGGAACGCGACTTCTTCCGGCGAATAGGGAGTGCCGTCCTGGCGGAAGATCTCGTGGAACCAGACGGCGGGCTGGCGGTCGATGTACGGGGTTTTCCAGGAATCCCACGGCAGGTAGGTTTGCGTTTTTCCCGCCACCAGCCCCCAGTTGTAGGCGCCGATGTTGTGCTTCTTGGCGATCGGCAGGATGCTCTGGAAGGTGCTGCCATTGGGCCGCGCCATATACTCGGTGCACAGGATAGGACGGTGCAGCGCTTCCAGCCATACCACGCGCTTCTCGAATTCCTCGGGCTTCGCGTAGCTGTGGAAGCTGACGATGTCGGAATTGTCGAGCTGGATTTTCTCCATCGGGGTCAGCTTGTCCGGGCTCGACCAGTCGCCGCGCCATACGCCTGTGGTCAGCGGCTGCTGGGGCAGGCCGCCACGCGCGAAGGTGAAAACTTTGGGTAACAGCCCTTCAACCAGCGCGACCTTGTTGGCCGGGTCGGTGGCGCCGTAGCTGCCATCGTTGACATTGTCCGGCTCGTTCCACAAGTCCCAGGCCAGCACTCGCTTATCGTTTCCAAAATCGTTGACGATGGTTTGCACGTAGGACAGCACGTTGTCGTATTCCTTGGGATTCATCAAGGCCTGCGCGCCGGGGCTCTGCACCCAACGGGAATTATGGATGCCCGGCTGCGGCGGCCGTTGCGGGCCGACCTCGGGGAAAGGATCCCAGCACGAGTCGAAGAGCACGAACAGCGTCTTAATGTGGTGCTGGTCCGCGATCTTGAGGTACACGTTGATGCGCCGTTCGAACCCGGCTGGGTCCTTGCGCCAGACCAGGTAGTGCAGAAACACGCGCATGGTGTTCATGCCCAACCCTTCGGCCAGCCCCAGTTCGCGGTCTATGGTGGTGGGGTCGAACGTGTCCGCCTGCCACATTTCGAGTTCGTTGGAGGCGGTGGAGGGAATGAAGTTCGCGCCCACCGGCCAGGCTTCGCGCGCGTACCACTGCTCGGCCTCCGCTTCCGTCCAATGCCGCTGCTGCCGAGTCCGTTGTTGCCCAAAAAGGGACAGCCCGACCAGCAGACACAGTCCGATTCGCCATGGTTTCATGTTGTGCTCGCCTTGATTGTAACGTGCGGGGCCGGCCGTCCGGGGGAAGACAGAAGACAGGAGTCGGGAGTCAGAAGTCGAAGTCGGGAGGAACGGCGCCGCAAGTCGGAATCGTACTTCTAAACTCCTGACTCCTGACTTCTAACTGAGCGATTTCACCAGGCCGTCGATGGCCTGGAGGCTACGCCAGAATTGCGGCAGAAGGTCGAGGCGCAGCGCGTTGGGGCCGTCGGAAAGCGCTCTCTCCGGCGCGTCGTGCACTTCGACGAAAATGCCGCTCACGCCCACCGCGACCGCGGCGCGCGCCAGCGGTTCGATGAACTGCGGCTGCCCGCCGGACACCGCGCCGGCGCCGCCGGGGAGTTGCACACTGTGGGTGGCATCGAACACGACCGGCCACCCCGCATCGCGCATGATCTTGAGGCCCCGCATGTCCACCACCAGGTTGTTGTAGCCGAACGAGGAACCGCGCTCCGTGATGACCACCCGGGAATTGCCGGTGGAAGCCACTTTTTCCGCGGCGCGGTGAATATCGTGCGGCGCCACGAACTGTCCCTTCTTGATGTTGACGATGCGGCCGGTGCGGCCCGCCGCCAGCAGCAGATCGGTTTGCCGGCACAGAAAAGCGGGAATCTGCAAAATATCGGCCACCGCGGCCGCCGGTTCGGCCTGCGCCGGCTCGTGGATATCGGTGAGGATCGAAAAACCCTGCGCATTGAGCCCGGCCAGTATACGCAGGCCTTCGACAAGCCCCGGCCCGCGATAGGCGTTCAGGCTGGTGCGGTTGGCCTTGTCAAACGACGCCTTGAAGACAAAGCCGTCGCCCACGGCGTTACGAATGCCATGGGCCATGCGCTCGACGTGCTCTTCGCTTTCGATCACGCAAGGCCCGGCGATCAACACCAGCGGACGGGGGGCTCCCTGGGCCCGGCCGAACGCGCTGAACTCAAAGGCCATGGGAATACGTCGTCTCGGCCCGATCCCGGCTCTCGGCGCCTTGCCGCTGGTGGTACTCGTAAGCGGCGCCGATGAAGGCCTTGAACAGCGGATGCGGCTCCATCGGCTTGGATTTGAACTCGGGATGGAACTGGCAGCCCAGGTACCACGGGTGATCGGCGATCTCGCAAATCTCGACGTAGGTGTTGTCCGGCGTCTCGCCGGTGATGCGCAGGCCGGCCGCCTTCAGCCGGTCCTCGTACTCGCGGTTGAATTCATAGCGATGGCGGTGGCGTTCCTGAATTTCGCGCGCGCCGTAGGCCCGGTAGGCGAAGCTCGTCTCCGCCAGCTTGCACGGCCAACTTCCCAGCCGCATGGTGCCGCCCAGTTCGTCCACGCCCTTCAGTTCGCGCAGCTTGAAGATCACGCGGTGCGGCGTGCCGGGGTTGAACTCGGTCGAGTTCGCGCCCGCCAGCCCGCACACGTTGCGCGCGTATTCGATCACCATGGTCTGCATGCCCAGGCAGATGCCGAAGTACGGAACCTTGCGTTCGCGCGCGAAGCGAATCGAGTTGATCATGCCCTCGATGCCGCGCTCGCCAAACCCGCCGGGCACCAGGATGCCATCGTAGCCCTCGAGCTGTTTCTCCCAGTCGGCCCCAAGCACGCCTTCGGCTTCGATCCAGTGAATGTTCACTTTCAACTGGTGCGCCAGCCCGCCGTGCAGCAGAGCTTCCTTGAGGCTCTTGTAGGAATCCTCGTATTCCACGTATTTGCCCACCAGGCCGATGGTCACTTCGTCGCGCGGATGCTGCATGCGCTCCACCATGGCGTTCCAGCGGTCCAGGTTGCGCTCGCCGGTATTGAGGTGCAACAGGCGGCAGACGATGTCGTCCACGCCTTCGCCGGCGAACATCAGCGGCACTTCGTAAACGCTCTTGACGTCGCGCGCCGTTACCACGGCTTCCACGTCCACGTCGCAGAACAGCGCGATCTTCTCTTTCATGTCCTGCGAGATGAAGCGCTCCGAGCGGCAGATCAGGATATCGGGCTGGATACCGATGCCGCGCAGTTCCTTAACGCTGTGCTGGGTGGGCTTGGTCTTCAGCTCCTGCGCGGCCGCGATCCAGGGGACCAGCGTGACGTGCACGAACAGGCAGTTGCCGCGGCCCTGTTCGTGGCGCATCTGGCGGATGGCTTCGAGAAACGGCAGCGATTCGATATCGCCCACCGTGCCGCCGATTTCGGCGATCACCACGTCGACGTCCTGCGCTACCCGCTTCAGCCCGGCCTTGATTTCGTTGGTGACGTGCGGGATCACCTGCACGGTCTTGCCCAGATAATCGCCGCGGCGCTCACGGGCGATGATCTGCTCATAGATTCGGCCAGAGGTCAGGTTGTTGCTCTGCGTGAGCTTGGCGTGGGTGAAGCGCTCGTAGTGGCCGAGGTCGAGATCGGTTTCGGCGCCGTCGTCGGTGACAAAAACCTCGCCGTGCTGGAACGGGCTCATGGTGCCCGGATCGACGTTGAGGTACGGATCGAATTTCTGGCAGGTGACCTTCAGCCCGCGGCTTTCCAGCAAACACCCGATGGAAGCCGCGGCAATTCCTTTGCCCAGCGACGAGACCACGCCGCCCGTTACGAATATGTATTTAGCCATATGATTTCACCCCCGGCATCATGGACGCTTCGAAGAGCCGCGAGACCCGTTCCAGGTCCTCGGGCGTATCCACGCCCAGCGACTCATAGTCGGTTTCGATTACGCGCAGCGGAAAACCGTTCTCGAGAGCGCGCAGTTGCTCCAGGCGCTCGGCGCGCTCGAGCGGGCCCACCGGCAGGCGCGAATACCCCAGCAGGAAATCGCGCCGATATACGTAGAGCCCGATATGTTTGAACCAGACGCCGCTCTGTTCCCGCGCGTAGGGGATGGGGCAGCGCGAAAAGTAAATCGCGTCTCCGGCGTGGTTGACGACCACCTTGACCACGTTGGGATCGGCGATCTCGCGCGGGTCTTCGATCTTCTTCTTCAGCGTCGCCATCACCACGTCGCGATCGTGAACCACCGGCAGAATGGCGGCGTCGATGGCGGCGGGATCGATCAGCGGCTCGTCGCCTTGAATGTTGACCACCACGTCAGCCTCTTCGGCCGAGGCGACTTCCGCCACCCGGTCGGTGCCGGAGAGGTGATCGGGGCGAGTCATGCGCACTGGAGCTCCGAAACTCCGGGCCGCTCGGTAAACCCGCTCGTCATCGGTGGCGATGATCGTGCCCGACAGGTAACGCGACTGGCAGGCGCGCTCATAGACGTGCTGCAAAACTGTTTTTGAGGAGAGAAGCGCCAGAACCTTGCCAGGAAAACGTGTAGAGCCAAATCGCGCAGGAATCACGCCCAGAATTTTACGGGGCACACGCGATCATACCATAAAACCCCTGTGATAGACTTGGTGTAGAAATGCTGGCCTGACAGCTATGCTCCTGTCCCGGTGTGAGCTGCCCGTCGTCCTCGCCGCCTTCCTGGGTTTCTCATTTTGGGCGCAAGCTCAGGAACCTGGTGGCTCTCCCGCCACCATCGCGCCAAGGCCCAAGGCGACCGGAAAAGAGCAGGTTCTTCCCAAGGCGAATATCCGCGTGGATTCCACGCTGGTGCTGATCCCGGTTACCGTGACCGATCCCATGAACCGCTTTGTCACCGGCCTGGAAAAAGAGAATTTCAAGGTGTTCGAAGACAAGAAAGAACAGGAAATCAGCCAGTTCTCGAGCGAAGACGCGCCGCTTTCGGCGGGAGTGATCTTCGATTGCAGCGGCAGCATGGGCCACAAGCTGGAAAAATCGCGGCTGGCGGTTTCCGAGTTCTTCAAGACCGCCAACCCCGAGGACGAATTCTTCCTGATCCAGTTCAACGATACGGCCAATCTGGTGCAGCCCTTTACGCAGAATCTGGAGGAAATCCAGAACCGCTTGACGTTCACTTTCTCGCGGGGCCGAACCGCGCTGCTGGATGCCGTCTTTCTCGGTTTGCACACCATGCGGCAGGCGAAGAATCCGCGAAAAGCGCTGCTGATCATCTCCGACGGCGGCGACAACAACAGCCGGTACACGGAAGCAGAAATCAAGAACCTGGTGAAGGAAGCGGACGTCCAAATCTATGCGATTGGAATTTACGAGGAAGGCCCGGCGCGCGCGCGAACCCCGGAGGAGAGCGCCGGACCGGCGCTGCTGGCCACCATCGCCGAACAGACTGGCGGGCGGCAGTATGAAGTGGACAACTTGAACGAACTTCCGGACGTGGCGGCAAAAATCGGCGTGGAATTGCGGAACCAGTATGTGCTGGGGTATAGCCCGCAAAATGTGGATCGCGACGGCAAGTACCGCCATGTGGTAGTGAAGGTGATTCCGCCGCGCGGCTTGCCGCTGCTGCGGCCCTTCTGGAGACTGGGATATTATGCTCCTTCGCAATAGCTGGCGGGCGCCGGCGCTTTTCATCGCGCTGACCGCCTTCGGCCAGGAGAAACCCGCGGTTCCGCCCGCCGCGGAGGACGCGGGTGTGGTTTTCCGTGCCGACACGCGTCTGGTGGTGTGCCATACGACGGTGGTGGATAAGAACGGCCACCTGGTCACGGACCTGCCCGAATCGGCTTTTTCGATTGCCGAAAACGACGCGGTGCAAGTTATCAAGGCGTTCAAACGGGAGGACGTGCCGGTTTCGCTGGGGCTGATCATCGACAACAGCGGCAGCATGCGCGAGAAGCGCGCCAAGGTGGCGGCGGCGGCGCTGGGCCTGGTCAAGGCTTCCAATAAGGACGACGAGGTCTTCGTCGTCAATTTCAACGACGACGCTTACCTCGATCTGCCCCACGGCAAGGACTTCACCAACGACATCACCGAAATGGAAGAGGCGCTTTCGCACCTCGATGCGCGTGGGGGCACCGCCATGCGAGACGCCATTCGCATGTCCATCGACCACGTCAAGCAGAAGGGCCACCGCGACAAAAAGGTGCTGGTGGTGGTGACCGACGGCAACGACAATTCAAGCGTCATCAGCCTGGAGAACCTGGTGAAAGCTTCGCAGCAGAGCGAAGTGCTGATTTACGCGGTGGGCCTGTTGAGCGAGGAAGATCGCCGCGAAGCCGTGCGCGCCAAGCGGGCCCTGGAGGAACTGGCAACGGCGACCGGCGGCGAAACATTCTTCCCCAAGGATTTGAGCGAAGTCGACCGCATTGCGGCGGACGTAGCCCGCGATATCCGCAGCCAGTACACCATCGAGTACTCGCCGAGCAACACCGCCATGGATGGCTCCTACCGCCGGATCCGGGTCGCCGTGAATGCGCCGGGGCACCTGTCGGTGCGGACGCGCAGCGGTTATTACGCCACTCCCGACCAGGGGTCGCCGCTGCCCAAAGGCGCTAACGCCCTGAAATCGAAATAGTGCTCGTTCTTCTTTGGCGCATGACGCGCGGCGACCGCCTGCGCCCGTGGCGCAGCCCATACCCGCGCTGGCGTACCGAGTCGACGCACGCACTCTCCAGGCGGACTGTCAAGACGACCTTCGTCGCTCTATACTGTTAGTCTGCCCCGAATCGAAAGCATTCTCATCCGCTTTTGCGGGCCAACGGCCCATGAGGGCAGGCGACAGAAAGCGATTCTGTCCTACCTCCTTCACCGTCCCGCAGGCCGGAATTCGAGCGTGCTGGCGGCGTCGATTCTGCGGAACTGCATGGGGAAGCTGCGGCCGGCGTAATAGTCGTCCCACTGGTCGCGGTAATGGCTGGACAGCGCCTGGCCGGATTGGCCGATGGTGACGTTGAGCAGCGAGCGGTCCCAATCCGCCAGATCGGCGTCCATCCGCATGGAGGGCGCCAGGCGGGCGGTGACCTGCTTCACGCTGACCGGTGAGCCGCTCATGGGCACGGGTCCAATGTCGAAAT
>Ga0181520_10001981_pt1 | contig 39942 bp, 58 predicted proteins | sample PEATcosm2014_Bin_29_FD_132451 | JGI IMG/M metagenome (GOLD analysis project Ga0181520, IMG submission 132451) | Peatland microbial communities from MTU Mesocosm Facility, Houghton, MI, USA - PEATcosm2014_Bin02_30_metaG | ecosystem: Environmental > Terrestrial > Soil > Wetlands > Peat | place... | reverse complement strand
TACTTCGATAGATTGTTGCTGGCTCTCGCGAGACCATACTTCATCTACGATTTGTTCGCGCAAAAACGGCAGATCCCTCTTAATTCGGGCGACCAGATGGTATTCCGAAGATATGGAACGCTTAGTGCAGCGACAGTTCCACTCACCGATGGGCAAACGCCTCCAGGCGATCAACTGTCGGTTACCGACTTTAAAGCACAGATCCAATGGTATGGATCGTTTTGCACCATTAAAAACCGTTGTGGTGCAGTAAATAAATTTTCTCTAATTGACTTGGATCTCCTCGCCGCTTAAGCGGACGGACAACAAGGCGGAATGATTATAATCGGAATTTATATTCAACCGTGACAGACTAAGTGAGAAAACACCGAAAGGTGATGCGATAGTCGGGCCCTATGAGAAATCATGGGAGAGGGGAATAACAAGACCCTCCGCCACTGCGACGTGGTCATAAAAGTAACAGACCTTTTTCGAACGGATCAGGTACAATATGTCGTGCAGGATCGAGTTTTAAACGAAGCAACGAAAGTTCTTTCGCTCCAACTCGGCTTGACCTTGGATACGCTTATCCGCGATATGATGGTGTCGACGGCCAGCACCATTGCGTGTTCGCATGGACTAAACGGCCAATCGCCGACTGAGATTACAGACGCAGATATCCAAACTGCGATTGTTGCTTTGAGACAGGGCAATGCGCGATTGATGACGAATCCTCTCCCTGGCGAGAATAAATTCGGCACAAGTCCCGTACGTAGCTCCTACTGGGGCTTCATGTCGGTTGACATGCAGTCTGATTTGGAAGCAGTTTCCAGCTTTATCCAAGCTGCTAACTATCCAAACCCAATGAATGCTCTGGAAGCAGAGTGGGGCGCAACACGTAACGTTCGCTGGCTGTTGAACACCAACGGTTACAGCAACGGCGCGTCGCCTAACGTCTATAGCTCTTTTGTCCTTGGACAAGAAGCATACGGCGTTGTTCGTCTTGGAGCCAAAGAGGCTGAATTTATCGTGAAACCTCTCGGGGCTTCCGGTACTGCCGACCCATTGAATCAGCGCGGAACGGTTGGGTATAAATATCCATTCGCTACTCGTATCCTCAATGACAACTGGATTACCAGAATGACTTCAACATTGGCTTCGGCATAAGGAGACACTATGGCAGTTATCAGAAAAGGCACCTTCTCCGTTGCAGATGGAGGCGTTGCCCAAAACTTAGTCCTGGGATTTATCCCTAGCTATTTTAAAATGACCAACTACACTCAGACTTACAACTCGGGCGGAAGCTATCCAGCTGAACCTCAAGTTTTGATGTCCGAGTGGTACAACGATCTCGCTAACGGTTCGGCTTATAACTGGACATCTGGCGCAGACGGTGTAATGAGCTTTGGTCTCATTGTTTCGAACGGATTCACTCCTTACGCAACTCCTGATGCTTCTTTGTTCCCTTCGTCTAATTTGGCGATCACGGGGATCTCTAAAGCAGCACAGGCTGTGATCACGGCGGCTAACAGCTTTACTTCTAACGACTACGGAGTCACCACTGTGACCTTCAGCAACGTCGTAGGTATGACTCAGATCAACACTCTACGGGGCGTTGTTCAGAGCGCGACTAGCGGAAGTTTCGTAGTCAACATTAACACAACTGGGTTCTCCAGCTATGTTAGTGGTGGTATCGCCAACATTATCACTGGTATTCCAGCGCTGCAAGGGGGACAATTGTCTTCTGGAAATGCGCCTGGATTCCCACCTGCTCAGACGAACACTTCGCAAATTTTGAACGCTCCTATTTATAACGCAGGAACGATCGGATTGACGATGGGCACTTCTTTGATGGTGAACACAAGTGATTTGTGGGAATATGTTGCTTACCTGGATGCGGATTTTACTAGCGCATAAGGCTTTCGTTGCAGGGGCAGAACGAGATCTGCCTCTAGTTGAATTAGATTCGACCAGGGCTGTCTTTTTTGACAGCCTTGTATCTTTAGTGTAAACTTTTATTTAGAGACAAAAGGTAAACTGTGGGCAATCCTCCATCTGTCACGTATCCATCTCCTAACGAATGGCTCCAGACGGTTTATCCCATTACAGGCATCACGAATGCCTCACAGGCTACGATCACGTGTCCAACCTATTCATTTACCGTAAAGGACCAATACGTGACCCAGGTTACAGTCAAACAGGTGCAAGGTATGTTACCTATCAACGGCGTCACTTGCCTCATTGTAGACGTTTTAAATAGCACTCAGTTCGTTGTAGATGTGAACTCCACGCAATTCCCAGCATATAGAGGCGGCGGAGTGATCTGCATCGATACAGGCCAGCCGGTCACGCAGACTCAAGGCCAGCAAACTTTTAACACCCCATTCCAGAACATTTTATAGGACAATAACATGGCAAGACCACGCAAGATGCAAAGACTTAATGATGCGAAATCAGAAGTGATTGCTGAAAACTTACTTAAAGAAAACCCAGAGGGGCTTCCTCCAATCCAGGCTTATGATCCAGAAAAGATTGTGATCGCAAAGTCCATCCCAAAAATGAAGAAATTTGTGTTTTTGAATAACAGAGATCCGGGCGTCGCCCTTTGTTTTCACTACGCAAGTGCAACACATCCATTGAAGAATTACACGCTATATCACGGGCTAGAACACGAGCTTCCAGAAGAAGTGATTGATCACCTTGAGTCTTGCAATGAGCCTCAATACTCGTATCGAAAAGGCGTTGACGGCCATCCCGAGTCCTTCATTGAATCTCGCCGCTACATATTCCAGTGCAGATCGGCACCACGGAGAGCGGCATAATGAGCATATCCACTTCGGGTTGGACCCTTTCTAACATAAATGTGAAGTTTAGAAACATCACGGGGACCCCGAGCACGGATCAGGCATCCGATGCGACTGTAAATGCGTACATAAACAACTACTACATTTACAAGATGCCAAATGAGTTGAAGGTGCAGATTCAGAACAACTATCTGACCTTTAAAACGACTCCTGGGATCAACGTTTATTCGTTCCCGGGAGCGTATTTAACCGATTCACCAGGAGCATACGCAGATGGATTTCCGCTCATTTTTTACGAAGACCCTGACATTTTTTTGCAGGATTGGCCACAACAGTATAATGTTGATGTTGTTGCTGCCGGTACTGGGTCTCAGTTCACTTTCACGGGGAATACTCAAGGCTTTCCGATCATACCAGGAAGCTATTTTATCACCGACAGCGTGCAAGTCTTACAAGATAACGGACAGGGAATTTTAGAGCCCGTTGCTCCTACAACCGGTTACGGCACAATCAACTATCTGACGGGAGCCTTTTCAGCCACATTCGGAGTTGCACCTAACTCTGCCTTAACGGTTTACGATAAATATATTGCGTACCAAGGCAACCGACCACAGGGCGTGTTGTTCTTCCAAAACGAATTCCAGTTTATGCCAGTGCCGGATCAAGTCTATCAGATCCAAATGCAAGGATTTGTTCTTCCTTTGGGATTGGATACTCCAACTAGCACGCCTACCCAAATGGAATGGGGTCCTCTCATTGCGTATGGAGCGGCGCTGGATTGGTTTGCCGACATTGGCGACACAGACAACTACGACAGATATTACGCGGTCTTCAAGCGCGAGGAGAATGTTGCGCTTAGCCGAACGATTCAACAATACACACCACTTCAAGGCGTACCGAGGTTCTAATGAGCAGCTACAATCCAAATATACCGCAGCCAAACAACGTCTTGTCTATCAGTCAATCCCAACTTTTAGCAAACTTTGGTCAGCTCAACACGCAGTTCTCAGTAGACCACTCTCCTTTTTGGACTGGGAGCGCCAATGGCACTGGGCATCACAAGCAAGTCACTTTCGATCAGGCAGCATCGGTTCCTTCCCCAAGTGGAACTCAATCAGTCATCTATCCTACAGTTCCTGCTGGTTATAGTACCCAAGAAGTGATGTTTGCAAATGCGACTGAATCTGTACAAATGACGGATTCTACGCTTAACGCATCGAGTGGAGAAGGATTCATTCCCGGAGGATTGCAAGTGAGATGCGGATCTGGAAATTCAAATGGTTCGGGAATAACGAATAATTTTTCTACTGCATTTCCTAACGCGTGTATCTCAGTTACAGCGACGGGACGAAATACTCCTCTCACCGGAAATATTCTTAAAATCATGGGATTTACCACTACAGGCGTGACTGTTAAATCCCCTGAGGGCGAAGCGATTTATTATATAGCTATAGGGTATTAATGGCAGGCTACCAACCCTTCCTTATTTCTGAATTCAAGACAGGGTTGTACAATTATTTGCAGCCCTGGATCAGGCCGCAAGATGCGTTCGAGCCACTTGTGAATGCTTATGTTTACAGAGGTGTGCTCCAAAAGCGAAATGGGTCCACAGTATTTGGCAATCAACTAGCAGATACAAATCCGGTAATGGGCATCATGCAGTACCAGAATGAGTCATCTGGTGGAATTCAGTTGATTGTAGCGACTACCACAAATGCTTATGTCTATACTCCCGGTAGCACTACCGACACGGGAACATTCAGTCTGTTAACCAACATTGGCGGATCTAATTCTATATTCTGGGAAAACGCTGTAACGGGAGCCACCAGCGCTTTACCTGCTGTTGGAACAATCTCAACTTTTTGGCAGAACTTGGTTCCTTCTTCCGTAACAATCACGGCCTATAATAACGGAACGGTGGCAAGCCCGACTATTCCACCGAGTGTTGTAGGAGTCGTGAGCGATGACGGATCTGGAGGATTTTCGGGTGGATCTGGGATTTTTTCCGGTGGAAGCGGGACGATTGACTATGTGAGTGGAGCTGTGTCATTTACGGTCACAATAGGTTCGTCTTATAATTTGACGCTGAGCATACAGGCGCAAACTACAGGCGCCTATTTCTCTGGAAACATTTCGAACTTCTTTAACTGGACCAACTGGCAACCCACTTCTTCAATCACTGCACTTGCCGCCAGCAATCTTTACATGACCAATAACAACGACCCAGTCACCATTTTCGATGGCACCAACTTATCGCGCCCTATATTCTACATTGATTCGACATATGATTCCTACATTGAAACCGCTCTTGACGTGAAGACCTATAACAATAGGCTTTTGTTAATTAGACCTACAATATTTGGAGAATCCAATGCGGCGAATCAAGATATCTATTTTAGTGCATCGTTCAATCCATTTAATTTCATTGGTGACGTGGCTGGTAACGGGGGAGCCGTGTCTGCAGCTACTGGAGACCAGCTTATCTCCGCGGATTTCCTACGAGACAACTTGATAGTGTCGTTTACCAATTCTACGTGGACGTTCCAAAACAGCGGAATCAGCGCCAATCCTTTCATTTTCCGTCGCATTAACTCAACAAAGAGCATAAAGTGTCCTTATGCCTCGGTGTCATACGATGAGCGCGTGACTAATCTTGGATCTACCGGTTTTCTCGGATGTGATGGCGTGAATGTGCAGCGCTTCGACATTAACATTATCGACTACTACGAAACCCAAATATCGCAGCAGTATTTCTCCCAAGATTACGGGATTCGCTATGACAATCTGAACCAGACTTGGATGTTCTATCCGAGCGTTGCATGCAAAAATCTCCCTGTTGCGGGTGTTGCTCCAGGATCGGATGAGACTTTAGTGTACAACTTTTTGGAGAATACCTGGGCGACTTACGAAAATTCTTTCCCCATGACCTGTATGGGTTTCTTCAATGCAACTTCGGGTATCACCTGGGCAGATCTGGATGTTGCTGGGGTGGACATTTGGGAAAACATGGACCAGACTTGGAATTCCTATGGGACTCAGACGACTTCCCCAATTTTGCTGGGCGGTGACACCAATGGCAACGTGTACCACTTAGACAACCCTATGGCTGTGCGTGATGGGGAATCCACAGTTGCCGACTCAGGTGTTTCCTTCCCAGTGACTATCACCACAACGCGTTGGAATCCCTTCATGCAGCTAGGGCAGAAGACACAGTTTGGATACATAGATATATATTACAGTGTCTCTTCTGTTAATCCAGCAACGCCGATTCAATTAACGCTCGATTTCTATGTGTCGAATAGCGATGAAAGCGCGGCTACACGTACATTGACACTGGATGGACCAGCAAATGCAGAATTCGCGTGGAAGCGTGTCTACTGCAATCTGATAGGTGAATTCATCCAGATGACCATTGATCCGTCTGAGGACGCTGCCTTCAAGATTCTGGGATTCGTGCTGTGGGCTCGTCCAGCCGGCAGGTTGACGCCATGAGTCTAAATCTGAATGATCCAATATACCAGGGCATCCTTCCGACATCGACCATTGTTCCTCAACAAGACGAACTTTTTATTCCTTATTTCACACGCACTTACGAGGCTATTGCTCAGGCAGTAAATGCCAAAGACAATTCCTACTTTACGATAGCTATCACTTCCGCTGCGACGAACATCCCAAATCTAGCAAACTTCGGAGCGTTTATCGTATGTGTGTCCGGAACAAACAATACATTGCCTTGCCTAACGGCGGCACTTTCAAAGGCTTCAGCAACAAGTGCTGGTGTGATAAATGTACTGGGTTCACAAAATGGATCGACGGGAGTATGGAGCGGGATTACGCTGACAATAACGAGCACAGCGACCAACTTTCAGATAGCGCACTCAGCAAGCGGAAAAAGCGGAAACTTCAACATCCGAATAATCGGTACGCAATAGGTACAATTAATGGAAACCAAAGCGACTTTTTCAATAGATGAGCTAGAATTTGTTCGGCTCAAAATCCCACATTTAATTCCTCAGGAGCTGATAGAGGCGGTGAAAGGACGAACGTTCTCTGCCGATCAGTTCTTGGCTTATCAGAGCGAGCAAATAGAAAATCCGTACAACTTCCTCTACGTCCTCATAGACCCAGAAAAGAAGATTCAAGGCTATCTATGGGCTGAACTAAATGCTCTAGATCAGACGCTGTTTGTGAACACGTTCTCAATCGCTAAAGACTACTGGGGAAAGGGCGAAGGCATTAAGAAAGCGATCGGGTTTCTCGCTACGCTGCAAGAAAAGACGGGCGCGCCGCGCGTGTTGTGGTGCAGTACAAATGAGCGATTTTTTATTAAGCATGGATTTAAGAGATCTAAAATAACGCTGTTAGAATATAATCCAAATTAAAGTTCCAAGGTGAATCATGGGTCAAAGCAAGGGCGGCGGCTACACGCAAAAGCAAACACTTCTGCCTGAACAGATGCAGTCACTTCTTTCGCAACTTACCTCTGGACAGGCCAACACTCAGGCAGCCGCAGCGGGTTTTAAGGATCTTCTCCCCGGGGGAACAGCTGGTAGCTCGATCACAAATCAGGCGCAGAACAACTTCCGTCAACAGACCGTTCCGAACATTCTGCAGGCATTTGGGCAAGGCTCTAAAGGGGGCACAGGGCTCAACCAGGCGCTTGCTTCCAGCGGAGCGGATCTAAACACCAATCTAGCCTCTATGCTGGCTCAGATGCAGCTAGGTGCTTCCCAAGGGCTCGGCGGACTTGGCCAAGGTCAACAGCAACAAGGGATTCAAACGCCGGGATTCGCATACTTGCAGAAACAGCCTCCTCTTTGGCAGCAATTACTCCAGACGGGCTTAGGGGCAGGACCTGTCGCACAAGGTTGGCTTAGCCGGCCTCAAACCACGAACAATTATAATACTGGCGGTCCAATTGGCTAAAAACACAATGAATCAGCGCCAATTCCGCGGGAAAACGGCTCCAGTGCAGCCGATTGATCCGGACAACAGAGCGCAAAGACAAGAGCCAAATCCTCCTTCCAAGAAGAGAATGGGCATTCAGTACGGGGCTATGTCGGCAGCGCGGCCGGGATTAGTGGGCAAACAAGATTACAAACGCGGGAAAAGAGGTAGCTAATGGTTCAAATTTTGCCTTACGTACAATCGCCTCTTGAACAACTCACTCCTTATATTAATCAAGCGGCTACAGACATAGCGGGAGGATTTAAACAAAGATCTGCAGCTAAACGTTTGGAAGCTTTGATGAATCCTGAGTCAGTACAAGGAGCAAATGATAGTGCGCCTAATAGTTCATCCACTCCACGAACCACTACACCAGCTACACCAAGGCAAGGTTTTAATCCAACCGCAGTAGCAGAAATTTCCAATCTTGCTAATCAAGTTTATGGCAAAGCGGGCGCGGATGCAATTGTAACAAAAATTCTTCAAGATCAAAAATTAGCGGATAAAGAAGCTTTAGATATAAGAAAAGAAGAGAGAAGTTCTGAAAGAGAGTTTGAAAAAACAGAATTAAGCCCTTTCTTTGAGAATATTGCAAATAACAGAAAAATTCTCCCTTCTGCCATGCAATCCAACGAACAAATCATTGACGCGATTATTAATGGGAATGTAGGACCTGGATCACTGCCACATATAGGAGCTATTGCCCGAGATTTAGGAGTCCCAGATTCGATTACTAAGGCTCTAGAAAGCACAGACTCCAAAGAATTCAATAGTGGCGTGAAGCAACTAATGGGACGAACAATTAAGGATACATTCCGCGGCACAACTAGTGCTAGAGAGATCCAAATTGCCGAATCTGTGCAGGCTGAAATTGGAGTAAGACCAGAAGCCAACCTAGCTGCTGCGTGGGCGGTTCAGTCGGATCTAATGATTAAGCAAGAAGAACTGCGCTTATACGACCAGTTACTTGAACAAGGCGTGCCTAGATCGAAGATCCCATCTGTGGTCAATAAACAAATATCTCCATTCATAAAGCAAGTAAAAGACGAATATTTTCAGGCTATCGACGAACTTAGAGAAAAGAAATAATGGCCACCGAAAATAGATTTTTAAGACAACTAGATTCTTCTGAAAACAGCAATGAGTCTGCGACTGAATCTGCTCCTGTAAATAGATTCTTGGGTCAACTACATGGTAGGGAAATTCCAAAAACAGAAGGAATTGGAAAGTCTGTAGCCAGAACAGCTCTTCAGCTTCCTTTAGGCGCAGCAAAACGATTCACTTGGCCTTTGGATCTTTTGAACCTATTTGCGCAAGGAGAAGCTTATTCTACTTTAGATGAATTTGATGATGCACGAATTGCCGAATTGAAAGAAAAATTTCCAACTGCACCTTGGGAGAATTTTAAAGGATTTGATCGAGAAAAGTTGTTAGAGGCGATTGATGCTTCTTTGTCTATTGTTCCTACCCAATCTAATATAGAAAGATCTATTGAACAGAAGACAGGCATCCCTCTTGAACCTAAAACAGGAACTCAGAAAGCGCTCCGTTTGGGTACTACTGCCGCCTCTTTTCGACCTGGAGGGGTAGCCCCCAAAGTTACTGCGGGCGTGACGGCTCCAGTGGTTTCTAAAACATTAGAAGCCGCAGGAGTGCCAGAGGGAATATCTGAATTTATTGGTCTTGGAGCTTCTGCAGGAGTGCCTTCTCCTTCTTTCTCAAAAATTGCTAAACCTTCTGGCCTTACCACGCGCCGCTTTGAAAAATTAGAGACACCCACAAAAGTTTCTCCTGCTCGTCATGAAAAAATTACTGAGTCAATAGAACAAGATTTCAGAAAAATTGGTGACCAACTGCTTAGCAAAAATAAGACTTACTCAGCCATAAAGGAAGATCCTCTTTTCAAGGAAAAGGTTAGCGGGCTTTTTGATGAGGTTGATAAGTTGGCAGAAAATGTGGAAGGCACTATTTCTCCGGGTGATCTTCGAGATACACTTCGTGAAAAAGCAGCAGAAAGGTCAGGGAAGGGAATCTCCCCCAATGAATATGAAAGAGCCTATAGAAAAGAAATAAAGCGTCTTACAAAAGAAATTCCGTACAATCCAATTCAGCCTAAAAACGGAGTGGATCAATTTAGAAAAAACAACAAATCTCTTGGTGAATATTTTGAACCAGGAAAGTCTTCGGCTCATAATAGAGCAAAACGTGACGCTCTTTTGGACTATAACAGGGCTATCGCAGATTCATTTGAACAAAATTATCCGGGAAGTGAATTTGAAAAACTTTTTCGATTTACCAATAAAAGATGGCAAGAGATTAGCGATGTAGAATCAGCTACCGAATTTATTGATGGTGTTTTCGATGGTAAAATAAATTATGGAAAAGCGAAACAATTGTTCAATCGAGATAAAGAACATGTTAGCCGACCTTTTCAGAGATTATTGGGAGATGAAGGATTTAAAGAATTTAAGTCTTTAACAGAAGATCTGTTATCTAGCGAAAAAGCCTATTCTATGCTGAAAAAAGCCGGGGCGGAAGGAAACAAAGATCTTCTTGCATTGGGATTGGAATATGTCATTCATCCAAAGATTGCTGCTACTCATGTTGCTGGTAAATTGGCAAAAAGACTTTATCAATCAGCCTTGGATAAACCTCAGATTGCGGTAGAATGGAAAAGCGCGTTAGATGCATTGAAAAAAGGCGATTTTGCGCAAGCTGAAAAGAGATTTCGGGATCTCGATAAAATTGCAAAAGAGACCAAAGATTAATCAATCTTTGAAATAATCCAAGCTATAATTGCTGCTAATATCCAGTTCATATTCCCTCTTTTGTTGATGCCAATTCCTTTGGCATTACGTCTTTCATTATTAATACAGTTTTAATCACAACTATCTCTTTCTCAATATCAGAGAATTGACTGTCGATATCCGAGAACTTCCCGTTCATCCACACCATCGACCCAACAATGGCCGAAATAACTGCCACCGTATCTACATGTTTCTTAAACCAGTCCATTTTTTTCTCCTTTTCCCAGATATTATACAGGATCTTCATATTTTGCTGTAGTCATAAAGATACTTTCATTCTAAAATAAAGTTTACACTCATCGGATAGGAGATACCCCCATGACCATACTTCCCCAAGGCACGCCATATTACGGCGGAGGCCAAGTTCCAGCCCCAGCTAACGTTATTACCGTGGTAGGCGCTCCAAGCGTCCATGCGGTAGAGAACAGCCTTGGGACACTGGCAGTTGACTACACAAACTCAAATGCCTATATCCTCGTGGCTAAAGCAAACAACACGGCTACGTGGTATCTGGTCGGGGGCGCGTCCGCTTCCTTCACGGGTCTTGCAGCAAGCTCTGGATCTGCAGCTCCTTCTGGCGGCTCCATCACGCTGGCTGGAACGTCTAACGAAATCACTACCATTGGATCAGGTCACACGATCACGTTCTCGCTTCCTTCTTCTGTGATTGCTCCTGGATCTCTGGCCTCCACGACCTCGATGACCGTCGGTAACCACCTGATTGTCACCACGGGCGGCGTCACTGTCACAGCGGGCAACATTGCCACAAGCGCTGGCTCGATCACTTCCGCTACAACCTTGACTGCAACTTCAGGCGCCATCACGGCCACAAACGGCAATCTAGTGCTAGGACACGCCGGGAACAAACTTTCGATTGCGACAGGATCTAATGCCTCCATCGGGACGGCAACTTTAGCCTCTGGAGTATTCGAGGTAGCCACCACAGCGGTTGACTCAAGCTCGCTGATCTTTGTTTCGTACAACGTCTGCGCTTCGGCCAATGCTTGCGCTCTGGAAGCTTCCTACACGAGCTCGGGCCACTTCACGATCACTTCACAAGACTTGACTGACTCTACCAGCACTGTGAACTGGCTCATTATTAACTAAGGATAACTGATGTCAACACCAGTCTATAACCAAGCTCCTACAGTCCAGAATCGCCCCTACGGCCGCTTAGATGCCCAGGGGCGCGTGATTCCGAGCTCCTTTAATAACATGGCCTACCAAGCGGATCTGAATGATACTTCGTACCCCGTGTACATCGGATACGCGAGACCAGGCGCCTCAACATCTGATCCGGTGTGGCAGATCCAGAAGCTCACATATACCAGCGACGTAGTAACAGCGATCACATGGCCCCAGGATGTGCATGGATCGGCTAATAATGATTACCAGTTCATTTGGGGAAATCGCACGTCCTACACCTATTCCTAAGGAGAAAGAATGAGCGGTTTAATGCCTTTCGGTCCTCTCGCATATGAGGGGACAATAGCCACTCCTTACATCGCTCGAACCACCGATCCGACAACAACTAATTATACATTCAACGTTCCAACAATCTGGATCAACACATCCACTGGGGTGGCCTTCATTTTGCTTGGGAAGCCCTTAAATGTGGCCAATTGGCAGCCATTTTCTAGCAGCAGTGGAGAGATATTCTTCCTACAAGGAAATACAGGCGGTTCAGTCGGTCCTAATGGATCAGGAGTTATTCAAGTAGTTGGAGACGGCACCACAATAGACATTGCGGGAGATCCTTCCACACATACCCTAACTGCTTCTTACATTGGAAGTATGACTGGAATTACTTGGAATTCGGTGACGAGCGCATCCCCGTCCAATCCGATCCCGATCGCTGCTTCAAATGGCTACATCTGTGGTGGTTCTTCTCTTGTTACTTTCACTCTTCCATCTAGCCCGTCACTTGGGGATGAATTTGTGATTGTGTCCAACACAGCGCAGTTTGAAATTTTTGAGAATGGCTCACAAATTATTAAAGTCGGTACTCAGAGTTCAACTGCAGGAAGCGGAAACGCTCAATCACAAGCTCTGGGAACATTCATCGAATTTCTCTACGTGGGAAGCAACGTATTTCTTGCTAGCGCTCCACAAGGATCAATAACACTCAACTAGGTATATATATGGCAACAATTTGGGCAAACGCAGTCAACGCCACTCAGGCGGGGGTGCAAACTATTAACGGAGGAGTATGGACCGGTTCTGTACTGACACAATACGGGGTTTTGGTCGGCGGTGCTTCTTCTGCTATTAGTTCCGTTGGGCCAGGAACGCAATATCAAATTTTGCAATCGGGCGGAGGGAGTGCGAATCCGGCTTATAGCACGGCGACTTACCCTGCCACGACCACCGCAAACGACATTCTGTATTCTAGCTCTAGCAACGTTGTAGGGCAGATTTCTTCATCAGCGAACGGAGTGCTCATTTCCTCTAACTCCAGCGTCCCTTCTTGGCTGGCAAACTCTGGAACGGCCAATTACATCCTTACTGCAAATACTGGGGCACCTCCTTCTTGGCAATCTGTAACGGCTTCAGGAGCAGTTGTTATAATTGACGGAGATAGCGGATCAGCGACACCAAATTCTTCTGGTATAGTAAAGATCAGTGGGGGAACCACAGGATTAACTACCAGCGGATCTTTAGCTATTCTTGATATAACAGGGACATTGAATCTGTCTCACGGCGGAACAAATGCGACACTCTCTGCTTCAAATGGCGGTATCTTTTATAGCACAGCAACCGGTGGTGCAATTCTTTCGGGAACAGCAACGGCTAGTCAGATTCTAATGTCAGGAGCTAGCAGCGCACCTTCCTGGTCTTCTTCGACTTATCCATCATTTCTTTCAGCCAATTCTCTTTTAATTGCTGCATCGACAAGCGCAATTGTTGGACTCAGCACAGCAAACGACGGAGTGCTGATAACAAACAATTCGGGCGATGTGTCTTGGCTCGCTAACTCAGGGACAGCGGGTTATGTCCTTACTGCAAATAGTGGCGCGCCTCCTTCCTGGCAAGCAACTTCAGGTGGAATATCTGCATTGAATTGGGCGATTAACTCGACAGCCTCTGTTGCATTATCTGCAGGCGTAGGCGTACTTGCAACATACGCAGGGGCAATTGCTGTGTCTCTTCCCACTTCTTCTGCAGGCGTTGGAACGGCATTAGGTATTACCGTCGTAAATGCGTCTGGAGTGGCCACAATCACAATGGGAACAGGACAGAGCATTCAAATCGGTTCTCAGACTTATTCCACTTCCGTAGCTTCACAAGCTCAAGGTGACACTTTAGTTTTAATTAACACTGTGGCAGCATCGGGATCGGCGGGTGCCTGGGTCGCAATTTCCGTGTTAGGGAACTGGATAGGTTCGTAGACGACAATTTGACATTGATTAAGAAGGGATAATATGACTAAGTTTGCAAATTCAGTTAACGCACATACCCAGGGAACTCAATATATAAGTTCCTCTGGGATTTGGAGTGGAGTTGATGGCGGAGCAAGCGGTCAAGTCTTAACGAGCAACGGGACGGGAGTTGCCCCTTCTTTTCAGGCTACATCGAGTGGGTCAGTCACGATTCAAGTAGATGCCAGTGGATCTGTATCGGGATCAACACTGCAACTCTATGCAACATCAGGTGATGGAGGAGCAAATTCCGGGGCGACAATGGCTTTTGTCGCCGCTTCAGGAACAGAGATTGATCTGTCAACTACAGATGCTAATGGAAACATTGCGATAGGCAACAACGCTTTCTATGACAATGGAACGGCAGATGCCACTTATTGCACTGTAGTGGGACAATCAGCGGCCTACTATGGCAACACCTGGAGTTTTACATGCGCGTACGGATTCCAGGCGGGTGTATGTTCGGGAACTTCTGGGACAAATACCATCGCAAATTCCTCTTTTTTCGGAGCGGATTGTGGCTCAGGGGCCATTGCGTCTACGACCGATGATTCTTTCTACGGTTACAAAATAGGGCCAAATTATGTAGGCGGAAGTGGGCTAAATACCATTGTAGGCTCTCAAAGTATCGGATCTCTTCTCAGCGGAACTAACAACATATCAATCGGATATATGTCGGGATCTGCCTGGAATGGATCGGAATCGGGCAATATTAACCTTGGGTCGAATGGCGTTTCGGGCGACACAAACATCACTAGAATCGGATTTTTGAACGGTTCTCATTCGCAACTTGGCTTCTATGCGGACGGGATTAACACGGCAAATTCATCCGGATTTACCAGCCCTCTTCCTGTTTATGTCGATAGTTCAACTGGTCAATTGGGATATGGTGCAGTCAACAGCACGTACAATGCTGCGTCGATCATCGTTTCGCCAACTTCCGGACAAGGGAATTATACAACCATCGGCGCGGCTTTGGCAGCGGCATCGTCTGGTCAGGATATCTTAATTAAAGCAGGAACCTATACTGAGAATCCGACCCTTGTTGCGGGAGTGAATCTAGTTGCTTTTGATGCCAATGCGCTTACTCCGGAAGTGACGATCAATGGAGTATGTACTTTTACGGGAGCTGGAACGGTATCTATCTCCGGGATTCGCCTTGAGACCAATTCGGGATATGCTCTTGCGGTTACCGGGAGCGCAGCTTCGATTGTAAATCTAGAAAACTGCTACATCAACGCTTCGAATCACACAGGGATTGATTTTACATCGAGCAGTTCTAGCGCACAGGTAAATCTGATAAAATGCCAAGGCAATCTGGGAACGACCGGAATCGGACTATTTACTCATAGCAGTTCCGGCTCATTGAATATTTCTTACAGCAATTTCACAAATTCAGGGTCATCTACTACAGCTAATACGGCCGCAACGGGCCCGCTGAATATAAACTATTCCACTATTAGCAATCCGATCACCACTTCTAGCGGTTGCACTTGTGTTCTTCAATATTCTCAATTTTTTGGTGGCAGCGCGACCACTTTAACATTCGGAAGTATAGAAGTTGCAAGAGTATTGGATTGCTATGTGCAAAGCTCTTCTAGCGCAGTTTCGATCAGCTCAAGTTGCGCAGCTCAATTAATAGGGGGCTCTTATAGCTCAGGATCAATCCATTCGATCACCGGATCGGGGACTCTCTACTATAATAACCTGACATTCTCAGGTTCTTTTTCCGGCATTAACACAACTACAGTCACTAATCTAGCATCCGGAGAGCCGATTTCATCTGCGAACGGGGGAACCGGAGAAGAGAACCCGGTAGGGCTAACGATTAGTTTATATTCGGGAGCGCAGGGGTTTGTCGGTACGTCAGACAGTTCCGGAAATCAAACGTGGCAGGCTCCGACCATCACTGCTTCGACCACCACGGTGACGACCACTCCCTATAATGTGCTTTCAACAGATCAATTCCTGGAAGTCAACACTTCTTCCTCAGCTATCACGATTGACTTAAACACGGGGCCGGTGAACTCAACGATCTATATCTGCGATTACACGGGGAATGCGGCAACAAACAACATCACGCTGAATGGCGGAGCAACCAACATCAATGGTTCAGCTACGTATGTCATATCCGACAACTACGGATGCGTCTGCTTACTGTACGACGGGACTGAATTTGTCATTTATTCTCAGTACAATTCCGCTTCGGGGGGAAGTTCCGTTTCCCTGACAGGAGATACGGGAGGAGCGCTAACGGGTTCTTCGTTCACTATCTATACCAACACAGCAGCCAATAATTGCGGATCTTCAGTTTCTATATCTGGAAGCGGAACTACTTTGACACTAAATGTCACAGATGCACAGGGCAACACAATTATAGGAAACGGCGGAGGAAATTCAACCATTTCGGGATACAATAATGTTAGTTTAGGTGGATTTACAGGGAATGCCAATCTTTACCATCTGACATCTGGTAATGGTAACATCGTGGTAGCAGATGGTAGCGGATTGGAACAACTCACAACGGGTTCTTATAATATAGTACTTGGAGCAGGAGGTGTTGGTTCCGTCTACACAAGTAACGAATCTTCTAATATTTTGATCGGAACGGATGTATATGGAACTGTTGGTGAATCCAATATTCTTAGGATCGGCAGCGCAACGGGAACTTCTGCGGGCAATTTAAACGCTGCGTACATTCAAGGGATATATAATAACGACTCCTCCGGTTTTACAAGCCCTTTACCCGTATACATTGACTCAACAACAGGTCAATTAGGGTATGGATCATCTGCGAGTTCCATTTCTTTGACGGGAGACTCCGGCGGGACGCTTACAGGGTCTTCATTTACGATTAGCGGCGGAAGCACAGGATTAACTACGAGTGGTTCCGGCACTACTTTAGATTTGACGGGCACTTTGGATGTTGGAAATGGGGGCACAGGAACCGCTACCATGACAACAGCATATGCGCCCGTTTGTGCCGGGACAACGGCCACAGGCGCTTTGCAAGTTGCTTCGACAGGATTGTCAACAAGTGGCTATGTGCTGACTTCAAACGGATCATCAAACTTACCTTCTTTCCAAGCGATCCCAAGCACTTTTGCATCTATCAACGTCCAAACTTTTGCATCTTCAGGCACGTATACTCCGACTTCCGGCATGATCTACTGCATCGTTGAATGCGTGGGAGCGGGCGGTGGTGGTGGTGGAGTTCATCTTTTTTGGGCAGCAGGCGGAGGAGGAGGAGGTTCATATGTACGCGGATTTTATACGGCATCCTCAATTGGATCGTCTCAAACTGTCACAATTGGCGCTGTAGGTTCTGCTGGATCAACTTCTGGAGGGGACGGCGGTACCGGAGGAAGTACGTTATTTGGATCTTTGATAACGGCTGTGGGCGGTTCAGGAGGAGGAGGGGCCAATGCTTCTACTATGACCAATATTGGTGGTGCTGGGGGAACTGGAAGTTCCGGAGGGAGTTTTCAAACATCAGGAACTCCAGGAGGATATTCGGTAACCTCAGCAACAGGATCAACAGCTACTTCAGGATCTGGAGGGAGTTCATTTTTTGGCGGCGGAGCAATTAACGTTTTCCAAACAATTTCTGGAGGAACAGCAGGGAATAATGGTACATCATACGGTGGGGGCGGATCAGGTGCAGCTAATGTAGCATCTTTATCACTCGTCGGCGGAACAGGCGCTAAAGGATTTATCGTAGTCACGGAGTTCATCTCATGAGATATATAGTTATCGACTCAACAAACATGATCATTAATGCCGCCGATTGGGATGGCATTGCCCCCTGGCCATTGCCCAGTGGTTGCCAAGCTATTTTAGACGATCCCGCTACGCAAGAAGCCGGGAATATATACGTTGCACCCCAAGGAGATTAACCATGAAATACTTAATTCCACTTTTATTTCTAGCTAGTTGTGTTCACGACCAGCCATCTAACGCAATTGAAGAACTTAGCGAACAAGTTATAAAAAAACACGAAGGTGTTGACATTCGCATCATGCCAGTAGATCCTGAAAAACAAAAGTGAGTCTATATGCAAGTTGTTTCGACACGGTATGTTAAGTCCTTCAAACAAACAAACCGGTGGAAGCAATCAGCCTGTCGATTCGGACTCACGCCGCATTTATGCTCTCACTGCAAACACGCGTATCAAGTGAACCCTCCAAAAGTTATATTCCGGGACGTCGTCGAATGCTCTTATTGCGGTAAAATCTCCATAATGGACGAAGGCGTCCTCAAACTTTACATTCCAAAAAAGGTTCCCCATGAAGTACCTATTGCTTCTGTTCAACAAATTGTGGCCTGAAGTCGAGCAAGAGTTGGCCGACCTTCCAAAGCAAGCGTCCGCTCTTTCCCGGCACCAACTTTGGCTCGTAATTGCCATTCTTGGTGGAGCTGTGGGCTGGTTGGCTTGGCACGCTCTGTTCTCTTAGGATGCCCTTTATTTGCCCTACAATTGATTTTCTTTTCCAAACCTGTCTACAGTCCTTTTCCTAAATATAATGCATCCTGGGGCATTTAAAGCCCATTCCTGGTCAATCTAAGGAACTCTCAGATCTGGATATCCAAACATGTCAATCACGGTGTTCTCTTTGGCAAAGAGCCTGGAGTGAATGCGTTCTCCGAGTATTTGCTTGATCTGCGCCTCATTGTAGTTTGTCGAGATCACGGTCGGTAATCCGCTTTCGTACCGGGAGAAGATAAATTCCGTCAAAATGTCTTTTTGAAACTCTGTGTCTCTTGTGCTGCCCATGTCGTCTAACAAAAAAAAGTAGTGATCCGTGATGTATTTCAGCTGAACTCTCCAGTCCCACTCTTGGGCAAATCCCGCTTTTACGCGCTCTAAGAGAGCCCCTTCCCGCATGAAGTAAATGTCGTCGGTTTTGTCGACCATCCAGTCGATCACGGCTGAGCAAAGGTAAGTCTTGCCGCATCCAACTCTTCCCATCAAGACTAAGAAGTGCTTTTTTCCCTTCAACCAGTCACTCATTTTTTTAACATCTGAAATATCTGCTCGGATGTTGCTAATTTTAACGCCGGCGTACCGGGTTCCGCACATTGAAGCTTGAAGCTGGTAGGCTTTTTTGTCTCTTTCAATTGTTTTGTCCATGATTTTTCTCCTTTTTTCTGGTCTTTTAGAATCCATGATTCGATTACAGCTGAGTGGCTTTTGTACCTTTTGAACTTTGCGGGGTCTATCTTAGCATACAGCTCCAGTTGCTGTACAGTGTCGGCCACTAGGGGAGCGGAATACTTCTCCACCAAGGCGTCGTGTTCCTTTTGAGGCATTTTCACTTCTCCTTCAGAAAAAAAAGAAATATTTTGATCAAGGGGAAGGGGGTCAGGGGGGGCACCCCCCTCTTTCTTTTCTATATTTTCTTTATATTCTTCTATATGTTCTTCTTCACTTTCTATAAGGGCCATGGGAGGCGCCACCGAAGGGGCCACCTGCGTCACCTCGGAAGGGCCATGGGTTGCCCTTCGTAAACATTTTTTGAATTCTGCGTGTACGGTGATAATCCTATATTTCCTGAAAGGATTAGAAGTGCAGCTGTGGATTTCCCTGGATATCCAACCAGAATCTTCCAATTTCTTTAGCCAACGTTTGATCGTTCTTTCAGGACACTTCATCCGATCCGCTAAGTGTTTGTCCCCTGGAAAGCACTTCCCCTCGTGGTCGGCGTATCCAGATAACAGGGCATACAAAAGTTTTTCTGAAGGTTCTAAAACATCGCTATCCATGATGGCAGCGGGGATGACGTAGTACAGGCCGGAACGATTTTGAGGTGCATTTTGCGATGACATTTTGGACTCCTAAGTTGCGAAGTCCTCGGCTAACCAATCTTTCCCTTGCGATTTTTCTTGGGAGAAATTACTCTCTTGAGCTAAGATACTAGACGTTTTGTGATGTCCAGTACCTCGGTTGGTCAGAACCGAGAACACCTAAGAGAGCCCCTGAAAGGCTCTCTTTTTTTTGTCCCAAGATTACCCCAAAGTTTTTTTGATTCCCAGCAAAACTTCGCTTGAACACAAAATCCGACGCGCATATATTTGTCCGCGTTCATGGAGGGAACTTATAGAAAAAAAGGATTAGTGGTCGTAAAAAAAAGCCCTAGTTTCAGCTAGGGCCAAGCAAGACATACACTAATGGTTGGTGGCTGGTTCGGGATTAGCTCCGAGCCAGTTTTTGAAGGCTTCCTTCACGCTTGGGTAAACATGCGTCTGGGTGCACACCTTCACTGTTTCTTCCGGGCTCATGCCCTTCATGGCTCCGCGCATCACGATCCACTCTTGAAGCCGATCAACGGAAAGCCCGTCGTCTTTTAGCAATTGTCGCAGGAACGAGAAATCAAAAGACTCAGAAGCCCCTTTATTTGGCTTAGGAGAGGCTTTCTTCACTTCAGGCTGTGGTTGGGCAGGTGCCTCATACTTTGAGTCCTGGTCGTGGTCTGGATCGTCTCCAGTCTCTAGCATAAAGGCTTTGAGCATTGCGTATTTAAAAGCATAGCTGATCCCTTTTCCCGGGCCTTTGTCCGACGTGTCGATACCGTATCCCCAAGACTCAATGCGCACAAAATCCACTGGATTGTCCACATTAACCAACTCAACTTCAAGACAAATAGCCGTGCGGTTGCCATCTTGGGTCAATGACTTCACGCTTGGGATCGCCGTGATGCCGTGTTTCACTAGGTAAGGGTGCAACATGCCGGTCACTTGGTCATGCGACACGTAGCGATACTGCTTGTTCACTTCTTTGTCGCCCTTTTGAATGTAATCGAATTCCGCCATCACGGCCAGGATTCGTTGATGAATGTTTTTTGTTGCTTCGCTCATTTTGTCCTCAGTTGAGTCACTTTTTCTTCATAAATTTCAATGCCTGGAATGTCCGATATCCCTAATTTTATGTCCAATTCGACCGCCGAATCGTCAATTTTCAGGTACTTGGCTGGCACTTTTGCCGCGTCAATGACCCGAAACTTCTTTAAAATCCGGGTAAAAGCCATTGCGCCACTTCCGCTGTTGCTCTTTTCCAGTTCTGGCACATAAGGCGTATGCTCCAAGTCCAATAAGTGAGCTGCAACTTCAGCCGCAGCAAGTTGCTCTTGCCTTTGAGCTTCTAAAAAATCTTGGTATTGGGCCGTTTTGGCTTTTGTGGTCTCTATAATGCTTTTGAGCAGGCTGGTCAAGGATTTGGCCGATTCATTTCGTTCGTTGATTCGCGATTGATCTGGCTCGTTGGCATCTTTGCGCGCTCCGTCGATTTGCTTTTCCCAAGACTTTGCTTGCGCGTAAGTTTGGGTCACAATGTTGAAGTCTTGTTCTGTCTTCATCTCCAATCGTAGCAATTCGCTCACTATCTGCTTCAGCTTCTCTTTCAAGGTAAAGACAATCGTCGTCCCTTGTTTGACTTCTATAATCTTCCCGGACATATTCCCTCCTCTCGGGTTCTCCGTAGACCGAGCACTCATAGTTGTGCAATGCGCGGTCAATTTCTTCATCGGTTGGTTCATAATTGTAGTAAGGCCTCATTCTAATGAGTCCAATAACTTTTCTGTGTTTTTCAAAGATTCAAGCATTTTACGTTCCATCGCCAATTCAAATTCCAATTTAGCGATCCTAAAATCTTTGTCAAGGCTTTCGCCCTGTAGCTTAAAAATAATGTTGATGTAATTTTTGAATTCTTCTACATTGAAGTTGTTCAGCATAATTTTTTCCTCCTCCATTGTTTGGTTAACCCCAGTTCCCTAGAGCTGGGGTTTTTTTGTCTTTACCACTTCGTCCAGTAATCTTGGATTGCTTGCATACAGCGGTTCAGCACATTCACGTCTAGCTTGTATTCAAAAACTTTCGGCAGCGCTCCCTCTTTATCGAGCTTCAAAAACAGCATTCTCTTTGCGGGATTTTTCCCATTTGTGGTAAGCAAGTAGTGATAGAGGTGTGCTTGCAAAATCCACGTGGGGGACTCTTGAACGCTGGTTTTAAAATCGACCAAGACAGCTGGTTCTTCGGGTTGCAGCTGGATCAATGCATCAATACAGCCTGTAATCATTTTCTGGTCACAGTAATACCGCACTTCACTTTCGATAAAGACCGGATTGACAGCATTCCGCCATTGATAGAAGCTTTGTACGTATCCGAGTTCCTTTCCCGATGCAACGGGCAGCAAGCCTTCGATCTCCTCATTAATCAGCTTATGGACGAGCGTGCCGAGGGATGCTTTCTTGCTCAAGACTTCCTGGGAGATTCCCGCGAAATTGACGAATGGCTTCAGGATGTCGCTGACCCGAGCGTATAACTTGCCTTCATGTTCCAACATTTTCGATAGTCCTTGCTTGTAAAATAGCCATTCTACTACAATCGCAGATTAAATGTAAACTGCAAACGAGAAAAAAATGGACTTAAAAGAATACCTTAACAGCAAAAACATACACCCGACAGATTTTGCTCGCAGCATCCACATAGGTGTTTCGACAATCTATCACTGGATGGCCAAAACCCGGTTCCCAATGCAATTAACGGCCGAAGCGGTCGAACGCGCCACTAACGGAGAAGTGACAGTTAAAGAACTGAGGGGGGGAGAAGATGCCCGAGAAAGAAGAACAATTTGACTTCACTTCCCTAGCGGAAGCCTCTTGCTATATGTCGTCGAAAGGGAAGGAAGTGGGAAGACAGGCGGTATATAAAGCGATCCGATTTGGCGAGCTGAAAGCCAAGAAAATTGTTGTGTGTGGACAAACACAATGGGGCATCAAAAAAGAAGACCTAGATTCTTACTTAGCGAGCAGAAATAAACAAACGAAAAGAAAAGCCAATGGGAAAAAAATCTTCGATGGTCAATCTACTTATCTCTCTGTCAATGATTCCGTCCGACTTTATTCCTCACTCATCGGATGGGATGTTCCTCCCCATCATTTATATTACTTGCTTCATGTGGGGTTTTTACCTGGGAAGAAAAAGGGTGGGATGTGGGTTGTAGAGAAAAAAGAAATAGAAAATTTGGCATATAAACACATAAATGTAAAAATCGAACTTGCATAAATAAGCACTTAATTTGTATGTCTAAAAAAAAGACTACAGGTTGTGCATGTTCTTGTTTACCGTTGAAGGGGAACCCGTTCCCCAGAAACACACTCAATTCGTCCGCCGTACTGGCGCGTGTTACAACCCGTCTAAGAAAGACGCCGAGCGCATCCAATGGCAAATCCGACCCTACGCTCCCACCGAACTGCTTGCTTGTGCAATAGAGTTGCACTTGACCTTCTACATGCCTATCCCCAAGGCAGCTTCGGGTATAAAGAGGAGACAAATGCTCAATGGCGTCATCCTTCCAAAAACTCGACCCGATGTCGATAACTTAGCTTACTTAGTCACAAACGCGCTCAAAGGGGTAGTTTACATTGACGATTCCTACATTACGGACATCCACATGTCCAAGCGTTACAGTGACCATCCTCGCACAGTCATAAAAGTCATTCCTATTGACGAATTACAGCAAGTTGGTGGGTCTTAATGCGCATTATATTCGACGAGCTTGACGGTGAATTATTTTTTGAAATAGTGTTGACTCAGGCCGATGTCGATTACTTTGAGCGCCATGCTGGGGTTCATTCCGACTTTGCATGGAACGTCAACGGAATCAAGCTGTTAAATGTGTTTGTTAGAGCAGAAAGGAATTACGAATGCCTCTCATCAAAGGAAAAGCAGCAAGTAGTAGGAAAGGATTTTCTGAAAATATCAAAAGAGAAGTCGCCATCGCTTATAGCGAAGCGCGTCATGGGAAAAAAGATTCTAAAAAAGGAAAGAAGTAATGGCAAAAGCAAAGAAAAAAGACATTGAAGGTAGCGCGCCCATTAAAGTGAAATGGAGCTTTGTTTATCCCGACAACCACATCGCCATTGAGATTTTGCGCCAAGAAGAAGACGACCGCATAGTAGAAGGGATTAAGTGGGGTATGTCGGAACTCCTTTACGTACCAGGCGAAGGAAAGGACATCTACATTAATCTCACTCAACTGCGCTTTGTTCTTCGTGAAGACTTAGAGAAGGTCGCGGCACTTCCACCTCAGGAAGTTAAATCGGAAGTGGTACAACAAGGGAGCAACTAATGTCTTACGAACCAAAATCTTATTCACAAAAGCCGTTTCCTCCTCTTGAAGAGACAGCGCATTGGATCAAGTACAATCTGAAAAATCTTGTCGAAGAGATCAAAGGGTTGCGCCATGAACTAGTGAGCGCAAGGATATCTTCGATGCCTCCTAAGCCTTCTTCTGTTCGATTAGAGACGCGGAAAGAAGACGAAATCCCGTTTTGAACATAGTCCCCCCCAATTACGGGGGGATCTTTCTATAAATCTAAATCCATATCCGTGATTGGGCTTCTATTGCGGTAATTGAAGATGTCTTTGAACATCAACATGTACTCACTCACACGCCCGCTAGGTCGCATTACATCAATTCTGTAAGGCAATCTGTGCATGAATGTGTCGAAGTCAATCGCTTTTATGTTGAAAAAGTTTATAAAGGCGTTGCATATTGTCGGGCTACTTAAATATTCCCTTTTTCCTACCGTCTTTTCTTGCATGTATTTCACGAAAATGCGGAAATTCTTCAGTGTCTCAAGCCGTTCGGCAGCGTCAAGTGCATCTGGAAATTCGAAAAGCCCGGCTCTAAATTGGCTTCTGAATTCGTTATTTTTGTTTTTTGAGAATAAGGCAAAAGCAACCGACAGACTTATATTCTGCTTGCTCAACAAATTCTTGAGCTGAATATAGTTCTCATTTCCTTGCTCTACATAAAAGTTAAGAAAATCCGCCGTTCCCCACTTCTGCTTGTAGGCATTCATCTTTTGAATGTATTCCGCCGTGGCATTTGCATCTATTCTGTAATGGACGGGGATTCCTAAGCGTTTGCAAGCCTCTAGTCGGTGTTGGCCGTCAAGCACCCGCATTTCTGCATCTACTAGGATCGGATCAAGATGAAGCAGGTTTAATTGTTGAATAGACTTCATAATGTCAATCACGTTCTTTTCTATTAAAGGACGGTTGGCCCGGTGTTTCTTGAAAATTGCATAATCACTTGTTGTTTGCATTTTTTTGATCCTTCAAATGTTTTAAAATAAATTCTATGTGTTGTTCTAAATAACTGACTCGCTCTTTCAAAGACACTTCTTCGTCTTTTATAAGAAAGAATTTGTTTCTACTGGGCGTTCGGAACATTCTACCCATTTTTTTTCTTACAGATTGAAGCCCCCTACCCATAAGAAAGGCAATTTCGTGTGCATTCTTATTTTCTTGTAAATAATTTTTTAAAACTTGTTCCTCTTCTTCAGTCCATTTCACGATTTTTGTCACATTAATGAGATTGCTCATCTTCACTTCTCCCGTTGGTTAGTTTTTTCAAAGCTTCTAAGATAAACTTAATTTGATCTTCAAGAACGTTCATCCGCGAGTTAAGGGTTTTTTTCACTTTAGGAGAGAAATTGCCGTTTATGTACAGTTTCTTATAGTGCTCCTTTAGCTTCGTGGATCTTGCCGTTTTCGCAGCGTTATAACGCAATTGAGACTTTTTGGCGGTATATCCAGCTTTACCCCCATTTTTGTTTATCTCATTTTTTATGGACGGTATTGTCCGGCTCAAAAGCACTGAAATTTCTTTGCAAGAAGCCCCTTCTTTAAGAAGCTTCTCAATGCGCTCTCTTTCCTCAATTTTGAAATGAGTTATTGTCATAACTCTTCTTCGTTGAAGCAAGTTTCATACATTTGATTAAACAAAAGTTCTATTTTTTTCAACAAAGCAACGCCCGCATATTCGTCTAGCTGATCTCCATCTAGATAATCGCAATCTGTTTCTGATTTTAATATTTGGTAATCACTGTCACCAATGTTGCAGTTGTACAAACATTCGTGTTCCATCAGTTCTTTAACTTTTTCAATTCCGTTAAAGTGTTCTTCTTTCAAATAAATAGTTATCATTTCTTCCTCTCTTCTTTGTTTGAGCAGGTCAAGCCTACCCGAACGGCTCATTTATTTACAACGGTTTTTCTAGTGTCGTGTACAGCTTGCTTCACATTCGAGATGCTGTCGTTCCTCGGTGTATTCCGCTCAACGAATCCACAAAAATCCATTGTTGGCAACATTCGCATTCTTTATACTTTATCACTGCAAATGAGAAGAGCTCTTCGTCTATGAATTTCTGTAGATATTCGGCATTGGCTTCTTCATCTCCGAAATCAAACGAACTTTTTATATCTTCTAAACTAGAGTCGTCTTCATGTATGACGTACTTGTACTTTTCAATAAACTTTTCCATTATGCGTGCTCCTTTTTGGTTTTTGTCTTTTGTTACCCAACATTCTACCACAGAGACTTCAAATAAGTCAACACATAGAAATCCCCTTTCTGTTATTTGTTGAGTTTCAGCCCCTTAACCCCGATTTAAAGGAGACATTCACCTTGAGCAAGACAGACGACAAGCCAAAAAGGCGGGGACGCCCCACAAGATTAGAAGCAAAACACAAAGCCCACGCGTTGCGATGCAGAGGAAACAACTACGCCGTAGGAGCAAAGTCAGGTCGCCCAAAGAAATGGACTCGGGAACGCATAAACGCTCTGATCCCAGATCTGGAAGCTTGGATGCAACTCCCAACCAGCCTTTATTTGAAAGAGTTTCTTTGCAATTTCGGCATATTAGCCACCGAAGCCGAAATATTCTGTGCAAGATCCAAGGAATTCAAAACAGCGTGGAATTTAGCCCGCCAGTGGCAAGAAACAAAGTTCGTCACCCAGGCAACACACAGGAAAATCAGCGAGAATATGTCTAAGTTTGTGCTTCAAAATGTCCACGGCTGGCGCAATCAGCCGGAGCAACAGGACGCAACCGGCGCGCTTTACCTCATGCTCGAGCGCATCGCTAACGCCGACAAGGGCCTCACAATCGACGTGCCCCCCCAGATTCGAGACGCTTCTGAGCCGGAAAGCACGTAGCAAACAAGCCTTCAACAAGCCTTGAGGGGTATTTATTGCCTCCTTAAGTGCTTGTTTATCAGCGTGTTATGGATCTTTATACAATATTAATATAAGTCTTTATAATAAAATCTATACACGAGGAGCGAAGCGACGAGTCTTCCTTAGCCCCGCAGTGAGCGAGAGCTCGCAGCGAACGAGGACTGACGACGAATCCAACAAAACGCGAGAGCGCTTTTGGCGAGAGGAGGAACCATACATCGCCTCAGAAGAGAACACCGCCCAGACACATCACAATGGGGGAAAGGTGTTCGGGGACCTATGTCCAAATGCAATCCCGAAAGAACTGAGAGCTAGACACTTAAGACTCAACCCCGGCACTGGGTAGGGGGGTGCTTCGCTGGTAGAGAACAGGTACTTTGGAGAGATGGATTCTCCTAACCCCACATTTATTTTTCCCAAAATTTCAGGTTTTTTCTTCTCCCCTACCCTTATGTTAAGATTTGGTTAAGGGTCTGATCTTTAATTTTAACCAGTCGGAAAAGTCATATACACCTTTGATGTAGGATTCTTCCATCTCTGCATATCTGCAAAAAGGAAGCGGATCCCACTCGTCAATGTATTGGTCAGCTAATTTTGTTAGACAAACCTCTTCGGATTTTTTCTTCTCCCCACATCCGTAATATGCCGGATCTTTTCTCTTTCTAATAACCCGATAGCTTCCGTTAACTGAACTATATCCCTACAGATTAATATACTCTCGTCAATGACATCTTTTTCTGACATGTCGAAAAGCCTTGGTTCGTCTATAACGTCATCGAGCAACAATAGAATTTTTCTTGGGTAATTATTTTTCAAGCTCGATCTTATTAAGTGCATTTTTGCTTCTTCAAAACTTTCTCCCATCTTTCTTATTTTAATGGGGATAAGTCCGCTAGAAGTCTTAACAAAACCATCGATACCTTTATTCCTCTGAACTATTACAGCTCCAATTTCTCTTAATATATTAGAAGTTTCTTTATCCTGGTTCTTATACGAATCTAATCCATTTTTCAGAAGAGCAGATTCAGTTTTTACTGGATTTGCTATCCGTTGGTTTGCAAGTTCAACAGCATCATTTTGTTGATCAATTCCGATATAGCTACGATTAAGAAGCTTAGAAGCTACAAGAGTAGTTCCGCTTCCACAAAACGGATCAAGTACCGTATCCCCCTCATTTGTGACTAATAAAATAATTCTCTCTAATAAATGAATCGGCTTTTGAGTAGGATAACCGACTCTTTCAGTAGCCTTTGGATTAAGATAAGGAATTTGCCAAACATCTGAAAGAGGGACACCTTTTTTATCTTTGACTAGAACGTTATTTCCATTTTCATCCGTCTTATAAGCTGCCTTTCCTCGTTCATCGCGAACCCTTTCTTGAAGAATTTGGTCAATATTTGTTGTGGGAGAATAATCATCATACATCTGATTGAACTTGAAGTTATTAGTTTTGCTATAGAAAAAAATAACTTGGTGAGTATTTAATAAACCTTTTTTTGCATTTGACCAACGACGATAAGACCAGATAATTTCGCTTTGAAAATTTTCTGCTCCAAAAACCTCATCCAACACTAAGCGTAAATGATGAGATGCTGATCGATCGCAATGAAGAAAAATACTACCTGTATCACGTAACGCTTGTCTGCATTTTTTAATGCGCAGTTTGATATATTCTCTATATTCAGTAATGTTATTCCAGCTATCAACAAAGGAATATTCTTTTAATCCATCACGAGTAACGAGTCGTTGCTCTCTCTGAGTAAAAAATGGAGGATCAAGATAGACCAAATCAACAGTATTCAGCTCTAATTTATCCAAGACAGTGAGACAATCTCCAAGAAGAATTTGATTCATTTCGATGGGTCCTCCATCGCCGAAACTTTCAATAAGTGCGCTCATTTGCCACTCGTGCGTAGATAAAAGTGAAAGAGCGACACCACTGCCCCTATGATGAGGCAACCGCATAAGGTCTTCCAGAGACCATCTACAGACAATGCCCATAAGGCGCTCAGTGCTGCGGATATAAGACACAGGATGATTCTTGTTTTGTCCATGTTCGCCTTGGTTGGGTCTAGTTTACTACAGCCGTGTCTTTCGAGCAAGAGGTGCTTGCTCAAATAAAATCTATAATATAAGGTTTGTTTTAGCTGGAGGATGGGAGTGAAGGATTGGCGAAAGAAGGTGAGGAAGGTTGACCAGTTTGAGTTGGTGAACGTGAGGAAGTGTCTGTGGGCCTTGGTGGATTGCATCGAGGAATGCGTGGATAAGAAGGGCCAGAAGGCGGTGGCGGCTCGGTTCGCTGCGTTGACGGGGTCGCCTAAGAGGGTGAAGAAGCAGACTGCTTATGCCGAGTGTGAGCATGCCTGGGAAGAGGAAGAGATTCGAGGATCGGGAGAGTCTTTTTTCTTCTGCACAAAATGTAATGAAAAATTGGTGATGTAGTGAACGAAATATTGAGTTGGATTATAGAGTGGGTGTTGATTTTCTTCTTTTGGCTTGTGCTGTTTCCTCTAATGGTCGGCAGTTGCGCCATGAGCCTGTTCTGTATTTTGTCGGGTTTGATGGAAGTTGCTAGCTGGGTGTTGTAAATGTCTAAGGCTGAGCAAGATAAAATGGCGTTGCTGGAGAAGAATCTGTCTTCTCAGCGGTGGCGGCTAAACAATCTCTATCAGATCATTGATAAGCAGGGAGTGCCGAGGACGTTTAAGTTCAACTGGGCTCAAGAGCAGCTTTATTCGACAATGTGGTACTCGAACATAATCCTCAAGGCGCGCCAGCTGGGCATCAGCACTTTCGTGTGCATGTTGTTCCTCGATACGTGCCTTTTTAAGCCGAATATAGCAGCTGGGATTATTGCCCATACGCGAGAGGACGCTGAGTTGATGTTCAAACGTATCAAGTTCGCATATGACAAGTTGCCCGAAGCTCTTAAAATGTTGCGGACGGCCACTGTCGATTCCGCTCGGGAGCTCGTGTTCAGCAACCACTCCTCCGTGCGGGTCGGCACCAGCATGAGGGGAACTACGCTCCAGTACTTGCATGTCTCCGAGTTCGGAAAGATCTGTGCGCACTGGCCTGAGAAGAGTCGCGAAATTGTGACTGGATCCTTGAATACACTGGGAGCGAAGCAATATGTGTTCATCGAGTCTACTGCCGAGGGGAAAGAAGGCCACTTCTATGACCTTTGCAAGCAGGCCGAAGCGATGAAGGAATCCGCGAAGGCTTTGACTTCTCTAGACTACAAGTTTCATTTTTATTCCTGGTATGATTGTCCGGACTACATTCTAGACGAACGCATCGTTATTCCCAAAGAGATTCAGGACTACTTCAAGACGCTAGAAGAGAAGGGCATCAAACTTTCTTCTGGACAAAAGAGCTGGTATTATAAGAAATTATTGACCCAGAAGGACGACATGAAGCGGGAGTACCCATCTACCCCCGATGAGTCGTTCGAATCAGCTATAGACGGGAGTTACTATGCCAAATGGATTAGAGAAGCTCGCTTTGAAGGCCGCTTCGGAAATATTCCTTGGGAACGAGGATCGCTTGTTTCAGTCGCATTTGACATCGGATACGGAGACGCCACGGCGCTTGTGTTCTTCCAGATTATCGGGCAAGAAGTGCATATTATCGACTACTATGAAAATTCGGGAGAGGCTTTCGCTTTCTATGCTTCCATCATTAAGTCCAAACCCTACTTGTATGACAAATTTTACGGCCCCCATGATATTGAATCTCACGCATTTTCAGTGGGGCTCTCAACAAAAGAAGTCGCCTCCCGGCTTGGCATTCCTCTTATCACACTACCGACTCTTAGAACTAAACTGGAAGACGGTATCGAGTGTGTCCGAAGTGTCTTCCCGCGCGTTTGGATTGATGAGGAGCGGTGTTCGCGGCTGATTAAGTGCTTGGAGAACTACCGAAAAGAGTTTGACGTAAATTATCAAATCTTTAAAAATAAGCCCATTCACGACCAATACAGCCACGGCGCGGACGCTTTTCGCTACACCTGTATGGCCATTCAGACGCATGTGGACGGACAAAAGAGTGATATTACAGATGCTGAGGCAGAGCGGTTATACAATAAACATCATCCCTTATTTGAATAGGAGTGAATTGTGCTGACGCCTGAAGCTTATAAGGCTCTTGACGACTTTATGATGGCTTTTTTGGCCGTTTACAAGCGCGACAGCTACGAAGGCAAGGTCATCCTAGCATCGATATTCACGTCTTCATTTGCCATAATGGAGGCCGCAGACCGGGTTAGTGTGCTGCAGGCGATAAAAATGGTGGCGGACGACGTGAGATTTGAGAAATTTGAGGATGCGGTTGATTTTGTGTCGTTTTTGCAAGAAAAAAATGATGAAAGAAAAATTCAATACGGAGATTTCCTTGATTAGTGCAGTTGGAAACCGAGTTTTAGTGAAATTGGTGGAATTCGAGAAGAAAAAAGGCCTCCTGATTGTTCCGGACGAGAAGAAAGAGTACCAGATCGGCCAAGTGCTGTCTTACGGAGCGGACACTTGTGAAAATGGCGGAGAAATTTCGATCGGAGGCTACGTGTTTACGCGCAAGTATGCGGGATTGTTGGTGGAATACGCGGGACAAGAGCTTGTGTCTCTGGACTTTAGCGAGATCCTGGCTTTCTCTATGGATTTAGGAAATGAAGCGCCTTAGCTCAGTGGTTAGAGCAGCAGTCTCATAACCTGTGTTGCCCCGGTTCAAATCCGGGAGGCGCTATAGCAACTTATGGAAATTTAGGGTATAAGTAGAGATAAGCGAAACAGGAGTCCCAAATGCCAGGAGTAAATCCGCCAAATCCACCCAGTCAAATCACTTCCGCTGGAGGCAACGGTTCGCCGTTTGCTGGTCTCGGGATGGTGGCTGTGCAGGATCCGCCTAGAGCACGTCAATTCCCTTGGCCTTTGCCTTATAGCGCAGAGCAAGGAGCGGTTGGAGGCGCAGGTGGAGTAGGAGCAGTTGCGGTGTCACTGCCCCCTTATTATGGCCCATACAATCAATACTGGCCTTACTTCGCTCCAAAATTAAACGGACTTCCTAACCCAGTGGTGAAAGCATGACTGTCCAAGTGCAAATCCCTCCTAGCCCTGTTCCGCGCTCTCCAATGAGTCCGATCAGCCAGACGCCGTCAACTACCGGCCCTTCGCCTAGAATCCCCGTGCCGCCTGGCACAACACCTCCAGGAGGCAGCAATTGATCATTGACTGCGTATCGGATCTTCATGGGATTTATCCGCTACTTGAGGGCGGAGATCTGTTAATTCTCGCTGGGGATTACACGAGATCAGACAGGACATTTGAATGGGAAATGTTTTTTCAGTGGTTAGACAGCCAGAAATACAAAAAAAAGGTGTTTATCGCTGGGAATCACGATAATTTGCTGCATTCGTGCTGTTGTTCTTACGAGGCTCCTGATGGCACATATCTGTGCGACTGCGGAACGGAGTTTGAAGGCCTGAAGATCTGGGGGTCGCCTTGGACTACCGCTTTTGAGGGCATGAACCCGTGCTGTAAGGCGTTTACTGTCCAGAATGACGCACAATTGTCGGAGAAGTGGAGCTTGATCCCAGATGACACGGACATATTGATCACCCACAGCCCCGCCTATGGCATGATGGATCTGTGCGTAAACGGAGACAAAATGGATTGTGTCGGATCGAAATCTCTTTTAAAATGGCAGGCGGATCACTATAATACTCTGAAATTGCACGTTTTTGGGCACGTCCACGAAGGATATGGAGTATGGGATCAAAGAAAAATTCAGAAGGAAACCAATGGGAAGCCAGGGCCTATATACGTGAACGCGGCGCACTTAGACCGGTATTACCGCCCAAGGAACAAGCCCATAAGGATCGTCCTCTAACTGAAGTCGAAATCTACGAGCAAGAAGTGGCCAAAGCGGTCCAAGAAATCGTCGATGCCGTTCATAAGTGGTTCAAATACGATGAAAAATTATAAGAAAATCCTCTTCCTATTCCTCCTTTCTGGATGCCAAGTGGTTGAGCACCCAGAAGATGCTGTATTTAAGGTGGTTTGGGGAGAAAAATATTCCGTAAGTTGTGCTGAAAAAACAAAAATGGAGAGATCATGCTTAAATATTTATTCGCAATCGCGTTCGCAATGTGTGGATACTGCGCCGATGTCAAACCCGAATCCAAGTGGGTGGAACACCAGTACGTCCGAGTAGGGACGGGTGTCTTCGCAAAGAAACACATGCAACACATGTCATGTGCACAATTGGGACTCGGATCGAGATTTGCCCGAGGCGAACACGCATTCGACATTTCTACAGACATCCTTATTCACCCGAACTACCAGGCCATGTCCGGAGCTGTGGCTTATCACTATGCACCGACGGTTCTACAGGGCGTTTATTTCGGTCCTGGCGTGAAATTCGGCAACTTCATGAGACACGAGCCAGGTTGGGTCTTTACTCAGCGGATTATCCAGGTTCCGGGAATTATTGGGTTTTCTTCCGTTAATGACAAAGGAAGACTCTCATTCATCGAAGCACAAATGGGCGTGGACAAGTTCCTGACTGTATCTAGTGGATTTGGCTTTTAGATGAAGATTGCATTAACGGCTCTGTTTATAGTCGTATCTGTAATTGTGATGGCGGTTCAATATGAGCAGGAACCGCCTAAACCAAAGCCGACGGCTGAGCAGATCATGGTAAGAAAATTTCTGAATGGAGATTACGTATGAAAAAGATTGTAGTGTTAATGCAAGGTTGGGTTGTTGTGGGCCAAATCGAACAAGATGGCGATTGGTATTTGCTGATAAACGGATGCGTTGTTCGCAGGTGGGGAACTACCAAGGGGCTAGGCGAACTTGCTGCGAATGGGCCACTCCCTGACACTAAATTGGAGCCAATGGGTCTGACAAAATTTCACAAAGATAAGGTGATTTTTATGACTAATTGTTCTGAGGGAAAATGGAAGTAATCGAAATTGAAGGTATTCTCGGCACCGGCTACGGCGACGGCGACGGCACCGGCGACGGCGACGGCGACGGCACCGGCGACGGCTATGGCGCCGGCTACGGCTACGTCTACGGCTACGTCTACGGCTATGGCACCGGCGACGGCACCGGCACCGGCAACGGCTATGGCACCGGCGACGGCGACGGCTATGGCGACGGCTTTTGTAGAACTTTCGGAAATGATTAAATGGACACGCGCAAACTCCGTCCTTCAGGGCGGGGTTAGCGTGCTTCTTTTTTTTTAAATCATACACATGCTAACATATTTCTATGTCGATGCGCGAGGATATCGCGATTTCGTAAAGCAAGTTCCCACGGGCGATACTCACGACATGAGTGCCTGGCGAAAGGTCTGGACAATGTCCACACGGGTCGAAAGTACCTACCGAAGCGATTTTGCAAAACTTGCAAGACGCCGTAGGAATCCCCTTCCTAAAGGAAGGGGAGGATGTCAATAAATGGATGTCAAATGAAACTATATAGCTTTTTACACTACTGCGCTCTAGGCATGTTCCTATGCGGCGCAACAATTGCTTTTTGCCATGTTTTGGATTTAGAACCAGAGAACTTGGCGGCGGAATATCTGCTCGAAAAACAGATTCACGAAGCTAATCCTCGGTTCCACTGCGAAATGGACGAGTACATGAGCTTTGGCGAATGGCTGGGTAAACACGACCGACCAACGAATTGGAGTTGGGATGACTTCAAGGGCGAATACGACCCTTCTTATGACATCTGGGGTGAGCCGAATCGGGATCACGAGGATCACCGAGAGTGAATTAATGGGGATTAGCTCAGTGGTAGAAGCGCCATTCTGTTAAAGTGGAAGTCGTACGTTCGATCCGTACATCCCCAGATTTTTACATTCTATCCCTACCTCTTCATTTTTATAATGCCACTGGTTACAATTAAGATTTTGTAAACCAGAGGTGCTGGATGGTCCCTGTTGTCCCTACCGTGAAAGTGAACGCTGATCACTCTTGTAATTGGCGGTGTTGCTGCTGTTTATGTCCAAAATCAGATCTGGATAAGGTTCCCGCGCGCAGAGAAACTTCTGGTTCCGATACAATTACAGTTGAAAAAACAAAGATCACCATGCATCATCACTTACACAAAGAAGTTGAGAGGCAATAGCATGAATGGTGAGATGATTTCCGATTATCAACCTACGATGTGTGAAATTGTGACACGGTGTATCCCGTTCAGCGATGACGAGACATTCAAGAGACGTTACTTTGAGGTTAACGGAGAAGTGATTTTTCAAGTTCAATGTGAGGATGGCTGGTTTGTGGTTTATCAGCTTCCAAGCGCCTATTGGCAAGGTGGGTGCCCATGAGACAGAGGGTGGAAGATCTTGGACGCATCCTAGAGAGAATAAACGTGCTTTTGGGGCATTCTGTTTTCGACATCATGGATACAATACGTACTAAAGATTACGCCGATAGCATGATGGAAAAACCAGATGGGCAGAAGTGGGAAGCGTTTAATTCGGTTGCTTATGGACTGAAAAGCTTGGAAGAAAGCCTGGTCGAAATCTACGAGATTGCGTCGGGGCAAGACATGCTCAATAGAGACGAAGATAAATAACGTTCCCCACCACTGCAGTGGGGACACGAGAGTCTTGTGATTCCATAGTAGTAAAAGGAGCATTAATTTAAAAGTGCTGTAAACTTTCATTTAGATTTCATACAATGGGGTTAAATGTCACAGGATGACTAATGTCCAGCCCCATGTCCGACTACTCCAAGTCCGCAGATTCTAAAGATTTTTTGAACGAATATAAGAAAAAAGTTGCTTCTGACACTCGATTAGAGTTCCATCAAGATGTAATTCAGGACTTCAATGAATGCTACCAGCGCGCCTATCAGTTGTGGAATACCTACTATGCCGAAGCGTATAAGGATCTTTCATACTATCTTGGTAATCAATGGAGTTTGGAAGAACTCTCCTACCTCAATAACCAAAGACGCTCCTCCTTCACATACAATAAGATCCGACGACTCATTAATTTGGTACAGGGATATCAGCGCAAGAACCGACTATCCACAATTATCAGCCCTATTGAAGATTCATCTGAGCTTACGGCCGAGATTATGTCAGATGCCGTCCAATATGTCATGCAATATGCCGATGGCTACGAGGTCATCAGTGAGGCATTTAAAGGTGCTCTCACTACTGGGATGTCTTTTGTTTCGCCGTGGCTCGATTACCGATCTGATCCAGTGTCAGGAGATATCCGACTGCACCACGATTGCTGGAACGCGGTTATCATGGACCCATTCCTCACTAAGAAAGACCTATCTGATTGCTCGTTCATTGCTCGGCGAAAGTATTTATCGAGAACTGAGGTCACAAGTCTTATCCCTGAAAAGCAAGATGTGATCGACCGATTGCCTTGGGGAAGTAGAGACGATAAATTTACTTACATGCCCTATGCTAGACAATGGGGGATGCAGAAGCTTTTGAATTATAACGAATACTGGCGCACGAAATGGGAAACTAAAAACGTATTAGTTGACATGGAGACCGGTGAGATGAAGAAGTGGGATGGCGACAAAAAGCGTCTCTTCCTATTCCAGAAGATGTTCCCTAACATCCAAGTGATCAAGAAACCAGTTCGCTCCGTTGAACTCGGAATTATAGTTGAAGGAGAATTATTATATTATGGAACTGATCCGGGAGGTCTTAATGATTATCCTTTTGTTCCTTTCTTTTGTACTTTTGAGCCTTCTTACGATCTATATACTTGGAAGATTCAATCTTTAGTTAGGATAGTTAGAGATCCGCAGACAGAGATAAATAAACGTAGATCGAAAATGGTTGATATATTAGATAATCAACTCAATTCAGGCTTCATTGCAAAGACAAACTCAGTTAGCAATCCTTCCTCTTTGTATAAAACGGGTCAAGGTCAGGTAATCTGGCTGAAACCAGAAGCTCAAATGACGGACATTCAGCGCCTACAGGCAGCCGATATTCCAGCCTCGATGTTCCAACTCGAAGGAGAATTCGAGAAAGACATGATGGAGATCGCGGGAGTGAACCAAGAGCTGTTTGGCATGACCGATAATGACAAAGTGGAGACGGCTGGGACTCTGGCTAAAATGCGTCAGGATGCGGGCTTAGTCAATCTACAGGACATATTCGATGGGTTGAGAGAATCCCAACGCCTATTGGGCAAGAAAGTCCTGGCGTTGGTACAAGAGAACTATACTCCAGAGAAGATCCGCTTAATCACGAAGAAAGAGCCGACGCCCGAGTTCTATTCCAAAGCCTTTGGTCGTTATGACGTATCGGTTGAGGAAGGCATCTTGACTGATACCCAGAAACAGAATCAGTTTGTGCAGTTAATGGGGCTTAAATCCATTGGCGTGACGATCCCCGATTCCCTGATCATTAAGAATTCCAATCTGCACGGCAAGAAAGAGCTCGAACAGTTATTGGCGGCTCAAGCGGAACAAGCGCAGCAACAGCAACAGCAAGCAATGCAACTCCAGATGCAGAACCAAGCGACGGTCACAAACGCGGTCGAGGCGAAAGCGGATTCTGATCGCGCGCTGGCGGCGGAACGGCTCAACAAAGTGGGCTTGGATGCAGCGCTGAGCGCCGAGCGGATGACTCGAGCCGAAGAAGAACGCACTGCGGGAGCCCTTAATCTGATCAAGGCCATTAAGGAATTAGAGTCCATTGATATTGAGAATCTTAGAAGCAAACTTGCTTTTATCAAAGAATTGGAAGGGAAAGAAACTGGAGCTACGCCAACTGCTAAGCCTTCCGAAGCTTAAATAAACTTGTAAATTTTTACGCATGCTGTAAACTTTTATTTAGAATTGTTAACAGAAACAAAGGCTTTTATGAGCAAAGACAACGATTACCGCCATCCCGTTCCTCAAGATTCTTACTCGCGCGAATTGGACTCCCGGGTGCAAGCAGAAGAACGGCCTTATGGCTATTCCGCAGAACCTCCTTCGGCTGATTCAGGCGATTACAATACCAGAGCCAAAGAAACGCGAAACCAGCATCAACCGAGGAAAAATGGCTAAAGAAAAATGGATTCAAGGGGCGATTAAGCATAAAGGCGCGCTCCATAAAGAGTTGGGTGTGAAAGAAGGGGAGAAAATCCCGGAGGCCAAGATTAAAAAGGCTGAGCACTCAAAGAACCCGGCACTTCGCAAACGCGCTGTGTTGGCAGAAACCCTAAAGAAAATGCACAAGGGCAAGTAAATGAAAAAAGGTAGCTACGAGCACGAAATGGATCGTCCAAGCGTCCCAAAACACGGGCATCAAATGTCCGGCATGGGCGTAGACGACATGAAGAAAGAGGCGATGGACATTGCCTACGGACAGGCTGGGGAGAAAGGATGCAAATCCGATTCTAAAAAAATCTCCGGTCAAATGAAGCACTACGACTGGGAATCACCCTCGGAGTATTAAATGACACAAGAGATGGGAGAAAGCCGGGAAGCTTGGGGACGCGACGTCTGGGCGAAAGCCGAAGAGTTCGCAAATGGCCTCAAAAGCGATAGGGAGCCCTTTTATGTGGTCTTCGCTGCAAAGCAAGACAAAGCAAATCCAGGTGCATTTAGACAATCGTTCCGCTTCTATCGACAGAAACCACCAAAGATCATCGGTCTGCTGGTGTGGTATGTCGACCATGCGAACGGCAAGTTTGATTTTGTACCAGAATTATCCATCCCTCCTGATGTACCGCTCGACGAATCACTTCTCTCACAAGAGCGCAGTGATCAGTCCGTTCGGATCATGGAGGTCGGGCAAAGCATGGGAGTGCTTCTGTCCTAAGATTAGATCACGCAGGGAATGCAATGACAATCGACATTAAGAATTACGCGGGCGAAATAGAGACTCCAGCCGCCGTGGAGCCACAACCAATTAACTCTTACGCGAGAAATGAGTACGAATATCCTGTGCTTCCTCCTGAGGCAATCGCAGCGAATGAGGCTGTTGCTGCACAAACAGCGCCAGAACCAGTCGCGGCTCCAGTGCAACAGGAAGATGCGCAGGCTCTAAATTTCAGGGCTCTATCCGAAAGCGTTGAGCGGCTAAAAGCAGAAAGGGAACTAGAAAAGCGGGAGCATCAGCTCCAACTTGACATGCTTCGAGTTAATCAGATGCAGCGTCAACCTGAGGCCCAACCTAAGAAGATGTTTGAAGGCATGGAGGATAACGATATCCCGAATGTTGGAGAGCTTCGAAAGGCTTGGAACGAAAGGGAGAGCGCTTACAACGAGAAGATCGAGGAATTGCAGGTCGCTAACAAGTATCCCGACTATGCGGAAGTATTAGCAAAACACGGAAAACAACTAGCAGAAACAGATCCAGCTTTTATTCAAGGTCTTAGAGGCGCGGAGAACAAGGCTCTCTTTGCATATCAGTACACGAAAATGTACGCGGAAAGAAACGCCCAAGCTCAGCGAATCCAGGAATTAGAGGCGCAACTGAAAGCACCAGCACCACAACCTCAAAAGAGCAACGATGCTCAAAGAATAGTCGCCAATGCACGCAAGCCAGGAACTCTGGCTCAAGCGGGCGGCCAAAGCGCTTTAAGTCAAGCGGACTACTTCGAGACGATGAGTGATGCCGATTTCATGAAGTTCGCCTCGAAACATTTAGAAGCGATCTAATAACAGAGAAACAAAATGGCAATTACAGGTTTAACACAACTGCCGCCAGAAGTGAGAACATACTTCGATAGATTGTTGCTGGCTCTCGCGAGACCATACTTCATCTACGATTTGTTCGCGCAAAAACGGCAGATCCCTTTAAATTCGGGCGACCAGATGGTATTCCGAAGATATGGTACTCTTACAGCTGCGTCGGTCCCCCTCACCGATGGGCAAACGCCTCCAGGCGATCAACTGTCGGTTACCGACTTTAAAGCGCAGGTCCAATGGTATGGATCGTTTTGCACCATTAAAAACCGTTGTGGTGCAGTAAATAAATT
>Ga0181520_10001980_pt1 | contig 39952 bp, 36 predicted proteins | sample PEATcosm2014_Bin_29_FD_132451 | JGI IMG/M metagenome (GOLD analysis project Ga0181520, IMG submission 132451) | Peatland microbial communities from MTU Mesocosm Facility, Houghton, MI, USA - PEATcosm2014_Bin02_30_metaG | ecosystem: Environmental > Terrestrial > Soil > Wetlands > Peat | place... | reverse complement strand
CGCGAAGTCACGTATCGCACCAGCGAAACCGCAATGACAATCAAGGCGATCAGTACGAGCGAACCAGCCCACGCCAGCCGGTGCCACTCGTCATACGGCGAGAGCGCATAGACGTAAATCTGCAGCGGCAGCGCGGAGATCGGCTGGTCCAGGTTGGTGCTCCAGAACTGATTGCCGAAAGCCGTAAAGAGCAGGGGCGCGGTTTCGCCAGCGACGCGCGCAAACGCCAGCATACAGCCGGTAATCACGCCCGGCATGGCCGTCTTCAGCGTGATGGACAGCATCGCCCGCCAGGTCGGCACTCCGAGACCCAGCGCCGCCTCGCGGATCGAGTGCGGCACCATGAGGAGCATTTCTTCGGTGGTACGCGCCACGGTTGGCACCATCATGATGCCCAGCGCCACGCCGCCCGCGAACGCGGAGAAGCCCTTCATAGGCGCGACGATCAGCGCGTACACCGCGATGCCCATGACGATCGACGGCACCCCGTTCAGCACATCCGCTGTAAACCGGACCACCGTCGACAGCTTGCTGCCGCGACCGTATTCGGCCAGGTAGATGCCCGCCGCTATCCCAACCGGAATCCCGAGCAGGCTGGCCAGGCCCAGCAGCACTCCTGAGCCCAGGATCGAGTTCGCCATGCCGCCGCCAGACTCGCCGACCGGCGCGGGAATCTTCGTAAAGAAATTCAGATCCAGCGAGTGGGCCCCCTGGTACACAAGATCGATAAAAATGGCCACCAGCGGTGCGACCACCAGAATCGTCGCCAGCACCGCGAGCGCCGATGCAAGGTGGTTCGTGAACCACCGCCAGTGCCGATTCAACGCGGTCGATCTCCGTTGGGCCATGGTTAAGTAACCCTTGCCGGGGCGCCGCGCGTCACCGCCCAGACCAGCAACCGCGCAAGCATATTCACTACAATCGTGACCAGAAACAGCGCCAGGCCAATCTCAATCAGGGCGCTGCGATAGGTGTCGTCGGACGCTTCGGCGAATTCGTTGGCGATGACGCTTGCCATGGTGGCGGCCGGGGCCAGCAGCGACTTTGAAATCGTCGGGCTGCTCCCGATCACCATGGCCACCGCCATGGTCTCGCCCAGGGCGCGGCCCAGTCCCAGAATGATCGACCCCACGATGCCGATGCGCGCGTTGCGCAGCACGCCCATCCGGATCATCTCCCAGCGCGTGGCTCCCAGCGCCAGCACCGCTTCGCGCTGTGCGTGGGGAACCGCCGTCATCACTTCGCGGGTCAGCGACGAGATGATGGGGAGGATCATGATGGCCAGAATGACGCCGGCCGCGAACATTCCGATTCCGAAATCCGGAGCGACAAAGAGACCCGTCCAGCCCAGCGTCTTGATCAGCACGGGATTCACGTAGGAACGCAGCAGCGGCACCAGCACGAAGATCGCCCACAATCCGTAGACCACGCTGGGAATCGCCGCCAGCAGTTCGGTCAGAAACGACAGGATTCCGCGCAGCGCCTTCGGGCACATTTCCGTGAGGAAAACCGCAACCCCGACTGCCAGCGGCACCGCAATCACCAGAGCCACCAGAGACGAGACCACCGTGCCGTAGACGAACGGCAGCGCGCCGAAGTCTCCGCTCACCGGATCCCACGCGCTGCCAAAGAAGAATTTGATCCCAAATTTGGTTAGGGTGAGTTTTGAGCTCGACACCAGCTCGGTGGCAATCAGGGCCACGATGCCGAAGATGCTCAGCGCGCACAGCACCATCAACCAGCGGAAGGTCGAGTCCGCGATCGCCGAGCTTCCCCGGCTCTGCAGAAAGGTTCTGATCTGAGAGGCCGGCACCGGCACAGCGACCGGCGCGAGCCCACCGACAGGTTCGGCGGCAGCCCTGGGCGCGCGGGGTTCCTGGATCCGTAATGTCACGACGTGTTAACCCTAACCGGCGATTTTGAATGCCACGTTAATCTCCATGAAAAACAAGGAAATAAACTGCCCGCGCCGGCTGGCGCTGTGCCGATTCGAGACGATGCTTTCGATACGATAGAAAGGGCGCATCTACCGACGCGCCCCTTAACCGGTTGCCCCTGATCTGTCGCCCGCTAGGGGAGGCTCGACACCGTCGTTTTCACCTTCGCGGCGACCGACGCGGGCAGAGGAGCGTAGTCCAGCGCCGAAACTTCCCCCTCGCCGTGGTCCAGCATCCAGGTCAGAAAGTCCTTGATCACCTTCCCCTTGTTCGCATCCGTTGGATGGGTCGGAATGAGCAGGTAGGTGAAGCTCGAGATCGGATAGGAGTCTTTGCCGGGAGCGTTGGTGATCGATACCCGGTAGTCCGCCGGCATGGACTTCATGGAGCCAGCCGCATCCGTCACACCCTCGATTGTCGCCTTTACCCAGTTCCCCGACGCGTTGCGCAGGTAGCCGTACGCAATCTTGTTTTGCAGCGCGAAGATGAGCTCGACGTATCCGATCGCGCCGGGCATCTGCCGCACCAGGCCGGCCACGCCTTCGTTGCCTTTGCCGCCGATTCCCTTCGGCCACGACACGGCCGAGTTCGCGCCCACGCTGCTCTTCCATTCCGGGCTCACCTTCGACAGATAGTCGGTGAAAATGAAGGTCGTTCCGCTGCCGTCGGAACGATGGACAACAAAAATGTCCTGGTTCGGCAGCTTCACGCCAGGATTATCCTTGGCGATGCGGGGATCGCTCCAGTTGCCGATCTTGCCCAGATAAATGTCCGCCAGCACGTCCGGCGAGAATTTCAGCTCCGTCGACACGCCGGGAATATTGTACACGGGAACCACCGCCCCGAGCACAGTCGGGATATGGATCAGCTTGGTTTTCGACTGCGACAGCATTGCATCGGTCATCGGCATATCGCTGGCGCCGAAGTCGACCGTTCCCTCGGTCACCTGGCGGATGCCTCCGCCGGACCCGATCGACTGGTAATTAATCTGCACGCCCGGGTGCTGCTGGCTATACTCGGAGAACCACTTCGAATAGATCGGATATGGAAACGTCGCGCCCGCGGCGTTCAGCTTTTGTGCCCCGGCGGAAGCGGCCGCGCATACCATCAGCGCAGTCGCAAGAATCATGCTTTTCTTCACGGATTGCCCCCTCAGAACCTGCATCGATTCTTCGTCTCGATTGTTAACGTCCGTTTACACGAGCGTGAAAAGCGGGATAATGCCTGCACTTACCGAGTTGGCTCGGCAAGACTGGCGGGAACGGGGTCCAGTGCGCTTATCGCTCTCCCGCCGCGCCTGTCGATCAGGGAGCTTTGCTCGGTTTCCTGTTGCATCTCGTCGACCGGCGTCAGCCAGCCGAGAACGCCGCCATGCTTCGCGAGTCTAACCAAGCTTGAAGCTGACCGCTGCCAGCTTCAGGCTTCCCGCCCCAGCCAAGTTAGTTCGCTGGCAACACGAGATACTGCTCCAGTTTTCCGTCCGGCATGGTGTAGGTCGTGATCGTCAGCGGCTTGCCGCCATTCGGAAACTCCACTCGAAACACCCGAAACGTCATTCCGCCGCGCAGCTCGTCCGCAATCTGCCGCACACTCGCGGGCTCGCCCAGGGGCGCGAGGCTTGACTGGAAATCTCCCAGCGCCTGCTCGCTGAAATAGGCGTTACACCACGGAGTAAACAGGCTGCGATCGATCTTCCCCCGCTGAAAATTTTCGAATAGCGCCTCCGCCTGCTTTTCGGCCTCGTTCGGTTCCAGGGACGCGCCGGCGAGCAGCAGCGGCGCCAGGCCGCGCGCGATCGCGCCGGCTGCGCGCGCCGCGTCCTGATTCGTCAGCACCGCGATCGCCAGCTTTTCCTTCGGGAAGACGAAGTTGTCCGCCGTAAATCCCATCACCTCGCCCGAATGTTCCAGGTAAGTGTGGCCACTCAGATTCCCCACTGCCATCCCGAGCGCGTAATGTGGATCGCTCCCGTCCTTCAGCTTCACTGAGGTTTCCAGCTCGTCGTACGAGTTCGGTTGCAGCAGCGACCGGTCGATCACGCTGATATCCCACTGGGCCAGGTCGTACGCCGGCATCGCCAGTTCGCCCGCCGCAAACATCCATCCGGCACCCTCCTTCGGTGAAGGCCGCAGCGGCCCCAACGCGTAGCGGCTGTAGCCTTGCGCGTCCGTATCGCCCAGCTTCTTCAGATCGGAGTTCCACACCTCCTTCATTCCCAGCGGATGAAAAATGTTTTCCTCCAGGAACTGCATCAGCGGCTGGCCGCTGACCATCTCCACAATCCGCCCTGCGATGACAAAGTTCGTGTTCGAGTACTGCCACTTCGTCCCTGGATCGAAGTCGAGCGCCTTCTTCGCCCAGGTATCCAGGATGTGCTGGGTGGTCGTCGCCTCGAGCATAGGCGGCATCAGGTAGTCTTCCGGCCAGTAATCCTGATAGCCCGACGTGTGCGACAGCAGCATCCGTATCGTGACTTCTTTGGCTCGGGTCAGATCCGGCAGGTACCTGGCCACGGGGTCGTCGAGCGACAGCTTCCCCTGCTGTTCCAACAGCAAGACTGCGGCCGCCGTGAACTGCTTTGAGATGGACCCAATCGAGTACCGCATGCGAGGCGCCGCGGCCTCGGCCCCTATCGAATCCGTTGCGATCCGCGCTTTCCCATACGCTTTCGTGTATGCGATCTCTCCATCCCGCACAATGGCCAGGGATGCGCTGGGCACACCGGTCTGCTCGAGCGCGTGCTCCGCCACCTGATCCGCCTTCTGCGCCAGGTCCGCCGGCAGCTTGTCGACCTCGAGCTGCGCGCCCGCAACCGCGCTGGCCGCAATAAGCCACAGTGAAAGGAACAAATTCCGAACCATGGTCCCAATCCCTCCTAAAAAACCACTCAAGCTTAGCACCGGTCCTCGCTGCCAGTGGCCCCGGACCGGTTGTGCCCTCCGGCGCTGGAGTGACAATTGGGAGAAGACTCCCCTGCCTCAGCGATGCTATTCTGATTGTCCTGGAGCGCTCCCCATGCGCCTGCGCCGTCTCCCACAAACGGCCGCTTTGAGCCTTCTGTTCGGCCCCCCGCTTCTTTTGTGTCAATCGTCGGCGCCGCCGGCGACCCAGGTGGCCGCCGCCGCGCGGAATGCGGCTGCGGAGAGCACGCTGCCAGCGATTCCGGCCGCGACACCCACAGCCAGGCCCGCCGCCAAAGATCCCTCCGCCCCCTCGCGGGTCCTCTTCTTCTACACTGCGCCGCGCAGCACCGTGGAGATGGAAGTCCACACCGTTCCGCCCACCGACGAAGCCCGCCTCGACCACCTTCGCGAGGCCTTCCACTGGGCCAACTGCGGCGGCGAGCAGATGCAGGAGCAGGCGGTGACCGACAAGCACGGCGACCGCGGCACCAACCTCATCTGCACGTGGCCCGGAGAGCGGCCAGGCGAGCCGGGCAGCAGCGGCGCCAACAATGGCACCATCGTCATCGCCGCCCACTACGAGCGCGGCGGCCAGGGTGAAGGCGCGCTCGCCGACTGGAGCGGTGCGGCACTGCTGCCGTTCCTGTACCAGTCCATTCAGGGTCAGGCTCGGGAAAACACGTTCGTCTTCATCGAATCGTGGAAGAACGAGGGGGTGCAGACGTGGCTGAAATCACTTTCGCGGGAACAGCGCAAGCGCATCCTGGCCATGATCGATCTGGACGCCCTGGGCCTCGGTATCACCCGCTACTTCACTACCTTCAGCTTCATGGAAACCACTCCGCCGGCGGCGCTCCATCTGCAGCTCGAGCTGCTGTGGGCCGCCATTGACGACGGCCTGACCAAGCCGCCTGAGCAGACCAGTCCGCACCACTGGCTCTCCGTCGACGGCACCAACCCCTTCCGCGCGATCATGATCCCGACGATCGTCATTCACTCCGTTCCGCCGGAATCCGCCCACATCCCAGGGTCGGCGGCCGACACCGCCGCCGCCGTCGACGGCAATGCCTATTTCCAGACCTACCATCTGATCTGCACCTATTTGGCGTCGCTCGACCGCATGGCGAAGAGGCTTGACCGCGCCAACGACCCGTTCTGGAGGGCCATCCCCGGCAAGGACGCACAGCCCGACGACGAGAGCCCGCGCATCACCTTCCGCCGCATGGGCGGCGTGATGACCCACTGAACCGAGCCTGTAGCCTGAAACGCCCGTTCCTAATCCCTAAGCTCTGACCTCTGACTCTCTAGTACTCTGTTTCCCATGACAACACGGCGCGATTTCCTCTCGATCGGAGCGCTCACCACCGCCGGCCTCACCCTCCCCGATCTGTTCGCCCAGACCGCCGACTCGGTCAAACAACTCCAGCCTCCCGCCAAGCCGGTTATTGTCACGCGCGTCACCGGCGACAACGCCATTCAGGAGGCGTATCAGATGCTGCTCGACGGCGCGGACACACTCGACGCCGTCCACCACGTCTGCCTCGGGCGCGAGAACGATCCGAAGGATCACTCCGTCGGGCTCGGCGGTTTGCCGAATGAGGAAGGCGTCGTCGAACTGGATTCCTGCTGCATGCACGGGCCCTCGCGCTCCGCCGGTTCGGTGGGCGGCGTGCGCGACATCAAGAATGTTTGCCTCGTCGCGCGCAAAGTGTACGAGCACACCGGCCACGTGATGCTCGTCGCCGAAGGCGCGCAGCGCTTCGCCGCCGACCTCGGCTTCCCCAAAGAGAACCTCCTCACCGAGGACGCGCGCCGCATCTGGATGCTGTGGAAAGAAAACAATTCCCAGCAGGACTGGTGGGGGCCGTCGATGACCCAGCCTGGGTGGAAAGATCCGTACGCCGACAAGCCGGCCCCGAAGCCGACCATGGATCTGCACGGGCTCTCGTCCCTGCGTGATAACCTGCGCGACGATTCATCTCCCATTTCGCAGCCCCAGGGACACGGGGTACTCGGAGTGCGGGGTGGTTCAGTTCCACGGCATCCGACACCGGAATGGGCGGAGACGATTCGCGTTCGCACGCAGCGTCTCGTCAACATGGCGGCCGATCTTGGGATCGCGCCCGAAGATCGGCTCTTCGCCGCCGAGCAGGTTCTGTGGCCGACCACCGGCACGATTCACGTTTCGGTGCTCAACCCGAAGGGCGAAATCTCGGGCGCGACGACAACTTCGGGGCTGGCGTGGAAGCTGCCGGGGCGGCTCGGCGACTCACCGATTCTGGGCGCGGGCAGCTACACCGATCAGGACGTCGGCTCGGCCGGCGCTACAGGTTCCGGCGAAGAAAACATCAAGGTTGCCGGCGCCCACGCTATTGTCGAGCTGATGCGCCAGGGCCGCACGCCGCAGGAAGCGGGCATCGAAACGCTGCGCAGGATCGTGCGCAATTACAACGGCGACATGACGAAGGTCCGCCTGCTCGACATGGAGTACTACATCGTGCGCAAAGACGGCACGTATGCGGGCTGCTCGCTTTGGAGCACCAGTCCGACGGGCAAGCCGCGCGTCTTCGCCGTGCACGATGGCAATGGCTATCGCGTGGAAAAATGCGCGACGCTGCTGGACGGCGGATCGCTGGAGTGGCCTCCGTTCTAGCTGAGAGCCGGGAGCCAGGTGGGGCAATGATCTGGATCGAACCTGGTTGCGGTGAATCCATAGCTCGGATGGCACGTGCTGGAGGAGATTATGGCTCGGAACACGACAACCGTTTTCGACGATTCGGTCGCGCTGCTCACCCGCACGCCGGCGTCGCTGGACGCGCTGCTGCGCGGCTTGCCCGATGAGTGGACGCTGCGCAACGAAGGCACCGGCAGCTGGACGGCGCGCGACGTGGTGGCACACCTCGGGGATCTGGAGCGCACGGACTGGATGCCGCGCGTTCGCCGTCTGCTTCGTTTCGGTGAGACGCGGCCCTTCGACCCGGTCGATCGCCAGGCGTTCAAACGCAAGGCTAAGGGCAAGTCGCTGGCGCGGCTGCTGGGTGAATTTGCGCGGCTGCGGGAGAAGAATCTCGAGGAACTGCGGCAGCTTGAGCTCACACGCGCCGATTTGCGGCAGCGCGGGTGTCATCCCGCGCTGGGCATCGTCACACTGTCAGAGCTGCTCGCTGCCTGGGCCGCGCACGACCTCACGCATCTGCACCAGATCGCGCGACTCCTGGCGTACCAGGTTCGCGGGAGGGTTGGGCCGTGGGACAAGTTCCTCGGCGTGATGCACTGCACCGGTCACAGCGCTTCAGCGTGAGGTTCGCGCCGAGGTCGATCCATCCCCGCGCCCTTATTCCCAGCTCGAATCATCCCAGCCGGGATCGCGGAAACGTCGCACCAAAATGCGCAGGGCAAAGACGACAATCATTCCCGCAGCTATTTTCCAGATCATTGTTTTGTACTCAGGTCAAATGCAATGAAATTGCGAGCAAACTACCAATACGCTTGAGCGTAGCCGCAAGCGCTTCGATCACCAATCGCCGGAACGTGGGGTTACGGTTTCCAACCGTACTAACCGATTAGTAACCATCCCCGGGGGCGAGCGGGCAGAAACAGGCTCACGACGCAGAGCGAAGCACGCTTGTGAAATATCTTTAGCGGCTGGACCTCTCAGCCGCTAAAGGGCCGCGCGCCGCGACCTTGACGGCCTCCGCCACGCGCTCCACTTCTGCTGGCTCTAGATAAGGATGCATGGGCAGACTCAGCACCCGCTCCGCCGCCCGCTCCGCTACGGGAAAACTCCCGCGCGCCCAACCCATTGCGCGCGCCAGGCTCGCATACACGGGCTGGCAATGCAGCGGCACAGGGTAATGCACCGCAGTCGGAATACCCGCGTCGCGCAGGGCTGACTCTACAGCCTCGCGATCCTCCACCTCAATCGTGTACTGCGCCCACGCGGAGGTCCGCTCCGGCAGCACAAGCGGCGTCCGCATCGCATTCTGTAACAGTGCCGTGTACCGATCCGCAATCTCGGCCCGCGCCGTCAGTTCCTCATCGAAAACTTCGAGCTTCGCCAGCAGCACGGCGGCCTGCAGCGTGTCGAGGCGCCCGTTGATTCCAATCCGCGCGTGACGATAGCGGCCTTCCTGGCCGTGATTCCGCAGCTCCAGCATCGCGCGGGCGAGCGCATCGTCGTTGGTGAAGCACGCTCCGCCGTCGCCATAACATCCCAGCGGCTTCGACGGAAAAAAGCTGGTGCACCCAATCGTGCTCAGGTTCCCGGAATGCGCCCCACGATACAGCGCGCCGAAACTCTGCGCCGCGTCTTCGATCACCGGGAGCCCATGCCGTGCCGCGATTGCATTGATCGCGTCCATTTCGGCCGGTTGCCCGTACAAACTCACCGGCAGAATCGCCTTCGTCCGCGGCGTGATCGCGGCTTCGATTTTTTCTGGATCGAGGTTGTAGGCGATGGGCTCGATGTCGACGAACAGCGGCCGCGCGCCGGTGAGCGTGATCATCTCCCCGGTTGCAAAAAAGGTGAACGGCGTCGTGATCACTTCGTCGGGGCAGCCAGCATCGCCGGGCCCAATGCCGAGCGCCATCAGAGCCAGCAGCAGCGCATCGGTTCCGCTGGCGCAGCTGATGCAGTGGCGCGCCCCGACCCGAGCGGCGAGCCGCTCCTCGAGCTCCGTAACCTCCGGCCCCAAAATAAATCGCTGATGATCCAGAACCTTCCGAATGCGCGCATCCACGCGCGCCCCGATGTGCCGGTACTGCGCCTTCAGGTCGACAAATTCCATCGCTGCTTATTGTCTCGCTGCCGGGGACGCTGGCGCTTCACCGGGCATCAGGCGCTCGATCTGCTGCTGCGCCGCGTTCCGAAACTCCAGCGGCCTCGCAATCTTGTGAAAGCCCTCCGAAGTCCCGCCTGTCCCGATCATGGTGATCGATCCGTAGCCAAGCACGCGCCCCATCCCCGGCTCGGTCACCTCGATGGTCTCCACTTTGTTCAGCAGCATCTCGATGGTGCGCCGGCTCGCGAGCCCGGTCTTCACCACCACGCGCCGCGTCGTCACCGCCATCTCGGTCGCGTTGCGCCGGATGCTCCCGGCCAGCAGAACGATGAGCCCGCAAACCAGCAGTGCCGCGCCGCCAAACCCGGCTACGTGCCGGCTGGTGGCCTCCATTTGCGCGTGGGCGTAGGCATACCACAGCACATAGCCGCCCATCACCCACAGCACCACGGCGCCAAAAATATGCCCCAGCATCACGATCCAGTGCAGCCGCGTGGTATACACCACTTTTTCTCCGGGAACCAGCGTCTTGCTGATGTAGTTCATGTGTCTCCTCGCCCCAATGACCGCGTCCGATACGGGAACCGCGCCCTTCAGGACGCTCCGACGCGGCCTTCGTCGTCCCCAGGCAGTGTCCCACATTTGTGCGCGCCCGACTATCATTTCTGCGAACACCGACCCCGTGCGCCGCTTTTGCTGGAACGCTATCCGCTATCCGCTATCCGCTGACATCCGTCCAACCCCTGGGCCTTGCCCCGATAATAGAGATCGATGCGCATCACCCTTCTTGCTTTCGGCATTCTTCGCGATCATCTCGCTTCCGCCACGGGCCCCCTCGAGATCCCGGCCGGATCCACGGTGCGCGATCTGCTCCAGCGCTGCCGCACGCTGGCGCCCACCAGCACGGCACCCTGGTCCTCCATCGCGGTCGCCGTCAATCAGGAATACGTGCCTGCCACGCATCGACTCGCCGAGGGCGATGAGGTCGCGCTGCTGCCGCCGGTCAGCGGCGGGACGGCGAAAAAATCTGCGCCCTCAAATCCCAAGGCCACGGCGGGCATTCCCGTCATTACTGTTCGGCGTAAGCGCGTTCGCCTCACCGAAGATCCCATCGACCCCGCGGCCATCGCCGCCTCTCTGAAGCGCGGTGAAGACGGAGCGTGCGTCCTCTTTGACGGCATCGTCCGCAACAACTCGCGTGGACGGCGCACCCTCTACCTGTTTTATGAGGCCTATCCCGACATGGCGTACGCGCAGATGGAACGCCTCGCCGCCCAGGCGCTCGCCGACTTTCCGATCCGCGACCTGGCCATCGTGCATCGGCTCGGCCGGTTTGAGATCGGCGAGACCTCCGTCGTTATCGCCGTCGCCTCCGCACACCGCGCCGCCGCGTTTGACGCGTGCCGGTTTCTCATCGACACGCTCAAGAAAACCGTGCCCATCTGGAAGAAGGAGTTCTTTGAAGACGGGGCTGTCTGGGTTCAGGGCGACCCCTTCCCGACTGAGCTCAAGGCTGACGGTTCAAAGTCACCATCCGTCAGGCGCACAGCAAAGTCCACAAAGAAGAGTTCCGCTCCGACCGCAAAGGAGAGCAAACCTCGCAGGCGGGAGCGTCCCCGTTGAAACTTTCTCTGCACCAATTCGCGAATTCCGCCGCGCTTTTTGCGCTGGTGCTGGCGACGCTCCCCGCCGTTCCCCAGGAAAGTTCCCAGCCGCAAACCACCTTCCATGTCAAGGTTCACCTGGTCAACGTCTTCGTCAACGTCACCGACGCCAATGGCGCTCCCATCGGCGGCCTGAAGCAGGACGACTTTGCGCTCACCGAAGACGGGGTCCCGCAGAAAATTTCCTACTTCGAGCGCGAGACCAACATGCCTCTCTCCCTGGTGCTCGCCATCGACACCAGCGGGTCGGTGCGCAAGGACACCGACATCGAGCTGCGCGCCGCCCATGATTTCATGCGCGCCCTCCTTCGCCCGACCGACGGCCTCGACCTCCTCGACTTCAACTCCAGCGCGCGCGAAGTGGTTCCCTTCACAGCGGACATCCGCCGCCTCGACCAGGGCCTCAACAATCTCGACTACGGGCCGGCTACAGCCCTCTACGACACCATTTACCTCGGCTCGCAGATGCTCGGCCAGCGCCACGGACGCAAGGCGCTGATCCTGATCTCCGACGGCGGCAATACCGTTAAGGGCGTCGACTTCCAGCAGGCCCTCGATCAGGCGATCCGCGGCGAGGTCATGGTCTATTCGCTCATCGACATTCCCATCCCCTCCGACGCGGGCCGCGACACCGGCGGGGAACACGCACTGATCACGCTTTCCCAGGAGACGGGCGGTAAATACTTCTATGCCGAATATGGCGACGTCGGCGCCGCCTTCCGCAAGATCTCCGAGGATCTCCGCACGCAATACCTGATCGGCTACTATCCGGTGCAGCGGCGCACGGACACGGACTTCCGCCGCATCCAGGTGTCGCTGAAAGCTCGCCCTTCGTACACGCTTCGTTATCGCCCCGGCTATTACGCCCAGGCCTCGACGCCGCTGGACCAATAAGGAGAAAAAGCGGGAAAAAACGAGGGAGAAACCAGGAAAAAGCAGCCGAAAAACCCTCTGCCAACTGTTCTCTCAGCGCGCGCCGAGCCAAACGTACCCGCCCGTTGTTATCATCTAAAAGCCATTTCCCAGATGCTTTCCGACTCTGAAATTCGTCAACGTCTCGTCCCCACCATCGATCCCGAACCGGATCAGATTCCCCGCCGCCCCGCAACCGGCCTTATCGCCGTGCTGGTTGTTCTCGTACTTTGCGTCTTCGGCGGCAGCGTCACACTCTTCATGCACTACTACCGGGCCGCGCCCCATCAGCCCGACCCGCCCTCGGGCCATGTGTACCGCTTCACCGATACGCGCCACACCGTTTACCTCACCAAACACCAGCGCACGCTCGCCTGGGGCGCCATCGCCGTTCCCGTCGCGAGCGCGATCTCCGTGGCCGCCTTCTCCCTCTACCGCCGCAAGCCCGTTCCCATCGAGCCCTTCTGAGTGCCAGCGCGGAGACCCGCGACCGGCTACCGCGTCACAATCACTTCGTACAAATTGTCCTTCGCCAGAAAGAATTTGCTTCCTGACCATCCGGTGAAGATTTTCTCGATCTGACGATTCGTGTGCACGCGGAGCACCTGAAAGGGCTCAGACTCCTGCATCTCGATCTCAGAGGTCGGCGTGAGGTGATAGCGGCAGTACGAGGTGAACGGGCCGGTCGGCTTGGAGTGGAAGATGGCCAGCACCTTTCCGTCGCGCAGGGTGGCATCCTTCAGCCGCGTCACCAGCGCCTCGATCAGTCCCTGCGGGATGTAATCCAGCGTCGCCCACAGCAGCACGACATCGAACTGCCGCCCGTGAAAATCGAGGTTTTGCTCGAAGAACCCATCCACGTCGAAGCGCTCCGGTTCGCCCTCCTCCAGCGGCGGGAGCCTCCATTCCGGGCGCAACGACTCGGCCACCACATCGGCCATGTAGACGCTGTGCCCCATTTCCGTGAGGAAATTAATGTTCTGGGGCGACGTCGGCCCAATGTCGAGCACGCGCAGCCCATTCTCCGCCCGCAAATGCTTCAGCAGAGCCTCCCATCCGCTGGAGTGCCGTGGAATCCTCGGCCCCGTCAGCAGCGTCGGCCGGCCCCGCCCCTCATCTTCCTTCTTCCTGCCGAAAAGATTGACCATCCGCGAGCCCTTCATCCTCGTTCCTGGATTGTAAAGGCTCAGCATGCCGATCGCTGCACGCTGCACCAACCGATGTCTCCCGCGACTGTTTTCTTGCTCCAAGGCACCGAAGCGCGGCGCGAGCAGGTCGCTATCCACCAGGCATCTGGACCTGGCCCCCGCCGCGGCTCTAATATGTTTCCCGAATCTATTCGCCGTCGTCATCGGAGTGTCACGAAAAATGAAACGCTGTTCCGCGCTGCTTCCCATCCTGCTTCTTATCCTCGCCGCCGTACCTGCCTCCGCCGCTAAAACTAAGGACAAGCCGGATCACGACTCCTTCACCTTCAACGGCCAGAAGCGCGACTACAGCTATCAAATCCCCTCTGCTGCTGATGCCAACAAGCCCCTCCCGGCTGTCGTTCTTCTCCATGACCAGGGCGACTGGGCCTCCAGCGTGATAGGCGCCTGGAAGGGCTTCGCCTCCCAGCAGGGCTTCATCATTATCGCCCCCGAGTCCCTGCACAACACCATGTGGGATTCCCAGGTCGACGGCCCCCCCTATCTCCACGCCGTCGTCGACGAAGTCGCCAAAAAGCATCCCATCGACCGCACGCGCGTCTACCTCTTTGGCGTGCTCGGCGGAGGCGTATACGCCACCGCCCTCGGCATCTACGATTCGAATTTCTGGGCCGCCACCGCGGTGCATGCCGCCATCCTCGACCCCACCAACTACTCTCTCTTTGCCCACGCACCGCGCAAAGAGCCGTTTGAGGACTGGGTCGGCGATCATGACGCCGATCACGACCTGCGCATGCTGTCCAACGAGCACGACGCCTTCGTCAAGGCGGGATTCCCCTTCGAGCTCAAGATCATTCCCAACTCCTCCGGCACCTACGGTAACGTTGTCGACGAGGTGAACGAAGGCTCCTGGAAGTTTTTCTCGAAGTACCACCTCGACGCCGCGCCGCAATAAGGCTGCGAGGATTCTTCCGAGATCGAAGACTAACCGCCGACCGCTGCCTTGAAGTGCACGCGGTATTCGGTCACGATGCGCTGCATGGCTCCGCCCAGGCCGGCGAGCGGATCGGCCCCGGCGCGCAGCTTCGACTCAGCCGCCACCGCCCGACGCACATCCGTCCCCGTCGTCAGGTAGAACGTGACGTCTCCCAGCGACGGCAGCGGCGTCGACTCGGTCGGCACAAAGTGGAAGCGGAGTCCCGTGGCCAGAGATACGGCGTGCAAGGCTGCTTCCCGGATCGCGGGGACCTTTTCGCTCCCGCCGATGAACCCGCCTCCGCTGCTCAGATACACGCTGGCTGCTCCATCGGCTGCGGCCACCACTGTCACGGTTCCCTTGTCCACGTGCCAGTCCATGAGCACCACGTGGACGCCATCGCGCGTCACTTGCGGCAACTGCAGCTCCAGCGCATGGCGGCGCATCTGCGAGTAGATCGCAGGATCGGCCTTTCGCGCGCGTGTGCCTCCCGAAGCTCCTGCTCCGGGCACACGCGGCCTTGCTGGACTATTGCTGCCCATACCTCAGCACTCTACACCTCCGCACTCTCGGAACGTGATAGCCAACGCGGCGCCCGGCGGCACGTTAGACATCAGTGAACAGTGATGCCGGATTGTCTTTCGACAAACGGGCGATGACACGTCGGTCATTGCGGGGGCGTGACCGCAGTGGGGGATCGAGACCGCGAATCTGGTGAGATAACCTGGCCCGAAAGTTTGGATTGACACCTGGGGCCTGGGCACAGAGAATGGCGTCAATTGACGGGCTGCCAGGATTCGGAGAGTTTGCATCGTACCGGATCGAGGCGACCGTAGGACGCCGCCTGTGATGCCCGGACGAGAGTCGAGCACGAGCAAGGCCGCCGCAGAAAAAGCGGCGGATGCGGGCGGAGGGAGGAGCGCGCTCGGCGCTTTTTTCCTGGCCGTGGGGCGCGGAGAGATTTCCCAAAAATCTGAGTCTAAGGAGACAGGATTTTCCTGTTGAGGGCGGAGCTTTCGCTTCGCTCGCAGTGAGAGGAGGACCGCCAAAGCCAGGACACGATATGGGCCGCAACGGATTCGGCGAGTTCCCGGAGCCGGATCGAGTCAGCACACAGCACACGAACACGACCCACAGGCATGACCCAGAAACCAGGAGGTTATATGCAGGAAGATCTTCAGATGCTGGACGAGTGGATACCGGAACAGATGGAACCAGGAACGCTCTTTGTGCTGGAGAATGCGGCGCCGATGGGCGACGCGCGCAATCCTTTTGTGGCGGTGCTGGCGTGCCCGAAATGCGGGGTGCTGGGGCTGATCACGCGGGCGCAGTTTGTGGGGTTGGAGTCGATGATCTGCGGCGGCGATGCGTGCTCGGCGGAATATTATTTGCGGGAAGATGAGATTGAGTATCGAAAGCCGCACTGAGAGACAGGGAATAGGGAACAGGGAGTAGTGAAAGGCGTGCCGTTCGCGGCACGCTTTTCTATTTGTGGTCGCCAATCTACTTGCGTCTCTCGGTGGGGACGATGACGGGGCGGCGGAGGGGGACCATGGCAGCGCCGGGCTCGGGGGCGTGCTGCATGCGGGTTAGCATCTCGGTGCGGACGTAGCGGACGAAGTCCTGCATCTGCTGGTTCATGGATTCCATGCGCTCGCGCATCTGCAGGATGATGGCGATGCCGGCGATGTTGACGCCGAGGTCGCGGGCAAGGTTGAGGATGAACTCGAGGCGCTCGAGGTCTTCGTCGGTGTAGAGGCGGGTGTTGCCTTCCGTGCGCGAGGGTTTGAGGAGGCCCTCGCGCTCGTAGAGGCGGAGGGTTTGGGGATGGATCTCATACATCTCGGCGACGGCCGAGATCATGTAGGCGCCTTTGGATTTGCGTTTGGTGGGCATCTCCGACTCACATTATGCACTGCGGGGGGCGCGGGGGATATGGGAATCACGCTTGAAGCGGGAAGAAGCGCGGAGTGGTTTCTTCGGTGACGTGTTGGCCGAGGGTGATGCGGCGCGGGATGACGTTGTGGAACTGGCCTCCGTAGATTTTGTAGGGGACGGTGATCTGGAGGGCGTGGCCGGTTGCCTGCTCGATGGTGAGGATGATGGCGTCGGTGAAGTTTTCGGCGGAGGGTGTGGCGAGGGTGACGTTGGCGATGAGGGCGACGGCCTGGAGATTACCGCGGCGGATGCTGTCGGCAACGTGCTCGGTGAGGAGTTTCCAGAGGCGTTCGGTGTCGCGCGGGAGGCGCGGGATGTCCAGGGTCTCGCGCGCGATCTGGCCTTCGCGGTCCATGGAAAATGCGAAGGGAGCGAGCTCGCCGTAGCGGCGGAGGATGAGGCGCGCGTAGGTCATCGACGCGTTGAGGAGCTGGGTGGCGCGGCGCTGGTCGGGGGTCTGCTCGGCGACGGGGAAGGGATCGTGGCTGCGGAAGAGGCTCATCGGGCTGGCCTGTCGATGCGGTAGATGCAGTGGTCGTAGCCGCGCCAGAAGATCGTGTGGGAGAGGGTGAGGCCGTTTTTCTCCGCCACGCGGCGGCTGGGAAGATTCTCGGGACGGATCATGGATATTACGTGCGAAACTTCATGATCGCAGGGGAAGGTGTTGAAGGCATAGTCGCGGACGGCGCGGGCAGCTTCGGTGGCGTAGCCCTGGCGTTGGTGATGGCGATGGACGTGGTAGCCGATTTCGAACTGGCGGAGGCCTTCGACGTCCTGCCAGACGAGTCCGCAGTCGCCGATGAGCTGGCCGTTTTCTTTTAGGGTGATGCCGAGGAGGCCGGCCCCGGTGGGGTAGCGCGCGATCTGGCGAGCGATCCAGTCTTCAACTTCGGCCGGGGAGAAGGGCTGGGGGTAGAAGCGCATGGTTTGTTCGTCGCCGAGGACGGCGTGGAGGCCGGGAGCGTCTTCGAGGGTCATTTCGCGCAGGATGAGGCGCGGTGTCGCGAGGAGTACTCGGCTATTTGTAACCGACACGGCGACTAAACCTTGGCCCAGATGGATTCGCGCGGGTCTTCGGGGTTGAGTTTGGCGAATTCTTTGAGGATTTCGCGGGAGCGCTCGTCGCGAACCTGGGGAACTGCAACCTCCACGGTTACAATTTCGTCGCCGCGGGCGCCTTCTTTGGTTGCGGAGGGGACGCCGCGTTCCCTCATGCGGAGTTTTTGGCCGCTTTGCGTGCCAGGTGGGATGCGGAGCTGGGCGCGTCCGTCGATGGTGGGGACGTCGATGCGGGAGCCGAGCGCGGCTTCCGAAACGGTGACGGGCAGGGTGAGGTGGATGTCGTCGCCGGTGCGCATGAAAACCGGGTGCGTGCCGGCGCGAATGATGAGGTAAAGGTCGCCGGGCGCGCCGCCGTGCAGGCCGGCGTTGCCTTTGCCGGCGAGGCGGATGCGCTGGCCGTCGCGGGTGCCGGGCTTGATGCGGAACTCGAGCGGCTCGGTGCGGTAGAGGACGCCTTCGCCGTGGCAGGTGGGGCAGGGGTTCTGGACTTTGCCGGTGCCGCCGCAGCGCGGGCACTGGATGTTGAACTTCATGCGCCCGCCCATCTGCGTCACCTGGCCGGTGCCGTGGCATTCGGGGCAGGTTTGCGTGCCGCCCGTGGTGCCGCGGCCGTGGCAGGTGACGCAGACTTCCTGGCGCTGGATTTCGAGGCGCGCGACGCCGCCACGGATGGCGGTCCAGAAATCGACGTTGACCTGGTATTCGAGGTCGGTGCCGGGCTGGGGGCCTTCGGGGTGTGCACCGCGGTCGCGGGAAAACATGCCGGAGAAGATGTCGCGGAAGTTGCCCCAGCCCTGCTGGCCTCCACTGGCAGCGCCGGGAGCTTCTTCGGAGAAGTCGAAGCCGCCGAAGTCAAAGGGGACGCCTTCCTGTTGCTGGCCGCCGGTTCCGCGTGAGGAGCCGGGCCCGTAGCCGCCGCGCGCCGCAGCCTCGGCCGTCGCCGGATCGATCTGATCGGAGTAGAAGCCGAACTGGTCGTAGATTTTGCGCTTCTTCTCGTCGGAGAGGATGTCGTTGGCTTCGGAGATTTCCTTGAACTTTTCTTCGGACTTTTTGTCGTTGGGGTTGACGTCGGGATGGTACTTGCGCGCGAGCTTGCGGAAGGCTTTGCGGATGTCCTCGGAGGTGGCGGTTTTCTTGATGCCGAGGGTCGCGTAATAGTCTTTGTGCTGGGTGGGTGGCATTGGTTCCAGATCCTTATGCGGTTGCCTTTTGCCGCATTGCGCGAGAGCCGCGATCACGTGCAGCAGGCTTGACTTCGGCGCGAATCCGCGGGAGCAGTTCCTTCGTTGCGATGCCCACCTCCCAGGTCTTCTGCATGTTGATCCAGAAGTCGGTGGAGGTGCCAAAATACTGCCCGAGGCGCATAGCGGTCTCGACGGTGATGCCTCGGCGTTCGCGGACGATTTCGGAGATGCGCGTGACAGGAACGCGGAGGGCAAGAGCGAGGGCGTTGGCAGAGAGGCCCATCGGCTTCATGAAGTCCTCGCGGAGAAACTCTCCGGGATGAATCGGAATGCTGCGTTCGCCGGGCTTAACAGGGATGGCCATCGTCGTTCCTCTAGTGATAATCCGCAATCTCAATGTCCACAGCATATTTGTCTTCCCAGCGGAAGCAGATTCGATACTGGTCGTTAATGCGGATACTGTATTGACCTTCGCGATCTCCGCGCAGTTTCTCGAGGCGATTACCGCGCGGGGAGTTGAGATCGTCGACCCGAATTGCGAAGCTGAGAAGTTGCAGTTTTCGAAGCGCCGCGCGGGCGATGTTGCCAAACCTTCTGCTTCGTCCCGTAAGCCAGAGCTGTCGCGTATCTTCATCCGCAAAAGACCGGATCACGCCTTTAGCGTAGCACGTTTAACGCATGACGTTAAACTCGAGCTGAGTGTCAGTTCCACACCATCATCGCGTCGACGGGTTCGATGCGCCAGAAGATGTCGGGTTCCATGCGCTGCATTTGGGCGACAAAGTCGCTGGCCTGTTGTTCAGTGTTGAACACGACCTGGTTCGTGATTTGTCCCGCGCGGAGCTGTTCACATTTCCAAAGTGTGTTCGTCATGGGGAGGATTCCTTTCAACTACTGACTCCTTATGATTTGGGGCGTTCCCTCGGAACGCCCCGGTTATTTATCGGCATGTACGGGGCAGGATTTGAGTCCTGCCCTGGAATAAAAGTCGATCGGTTCTCAAGGGCTAAAGCCCTGTTCCTTTTGACCCAGGATCGGCACGACTCAAGTCGTGCCCTTCACGGGTCTTCCGTTGCCTTAAGACCTCATTCTCGCCGTTATTTCTTGTCTTCGACGTCTACATATTCGGCGTCGATGACTCCTTCATCCTTCTTTTCGTCGGTCGTGCCGGTTGACGCGGCAGCTCCGTCGGTGGGCGGAACGCCGTTGCCGGCCGCGCCTGCTGTGCTCGCTCCAGCCTTGTACATAGCCTCGGCCAATTTGTGCGAGGCGGCGGTTAGTTTTTCGCGCGCCGCGTTCATCTCAGCGGGGCTGGGCTGGCCTTCGAGGACTTTCTTCGCGTCGGCCAAAGCCGTTTCGACGTCGGCCTTCTCAGAGCCGGAGACCTTGTCGCCGTTCTCCTTGAGCATCTTCTCGATGTTGTAGACCAGGCCGTCGAGCTGGTTGCGTGATTCGATCTCTTCGCGCTTCTGCTTGTCCTCGGCGGAGTGCGCCTCGGCCTCCTTCGCCATGCGATCGACTTCTTCCTTGCTGAGACCCGAAGACGACGTGATGGTGATCTTCTGGTCTTTGCCGGTCGCGTTGTCTTTCGCATTCACGTTGAGGATGCCGTTGGCATCGATGTCGAAGGTAACCTCGATCTGCGGGATGCCGCGGGGCGCGGGCGGAATGCCACCGAGCTTGAACTTGCCCAACGTGCGGTTCTGCGCGGCCATGGGACGCTCGCCCTGGAGCACGTGGACTTCGACTTCGGTCTGACTGTCGGCCGCGGTCGAGAAGGTCTCCGTCTTCTTGGTCGGGATCGTCGTATTGCGCGGGATCATCGGCGTCGCGACTCCGCCCAGGGTTTCGATGGAGAGAGTCAGTGGCGTGACGTCGAGCAGCAGCAGATCCTTCACTTCCCCGGCGAGGACTCCGGCCTGGACCGCGGCGCCGATGGCAACGACTTCGTCAGGGTTGACACCCTTGTGGCCTTCTTTGCCGAAGAGTTCCTTGACGAGGGCCTGGATGCGCGGCATGCGGGTCTGGCCGCCGACGAGGACGACTTCGTCGATTTTGCTTGCGTCGATGCCCGCGTCGGCCATGGCCTTCTTCGAAGGCTCGATGGAGCGCTGGATGATGTCCTCGACGAGCTGCTCGAGTTTGGCGCGGGTAAGCTTTTTGACGAGGTGCTTGGGGCCGCTCGCGTCCGCAGTGATGAAGGGCAGGTTGATCTCGGTCTCAAGCGCGGTCGAGAGCTCGATTTTGGCGCGCTCGGCGGCGTCGCGGAGGCGCTGGAGGGCCATCTCGTTGCCGCGTGCGCGCAGATCGAGGCCTTCCTCCTTCTTGAACTCATCGATGAGCCAGTCGACGATGCGCTGGTCGATGTTGTCGCCGCCAAGGTGCGTGTCGCCGTTGGTGGACTTGACTTCGATGACGCCTTCGCCGACTTCGAGGATGGAGATGTCGAAGGTGCCGCCGCCAAAGTCGTAAACGGCGATGGTCTCGTCCTTCTTTTTGTCGAGGCCATAGGCCAGCGCGGCCGCGGTGGGCTCATTGACGATGCGCTTGACGTCGAGACCGGCGATTTTGCCGGCGTCTTTGGTGGCCTGGCGCTGCGCGTCGTTGAAGTAGGCGGGGACGGTGATGACCGCTTCAGTCACCGTGGAGCCGAGGTGGTCTTCGGCGGCCTTCTTCAGCTTTTGCAGGATGAGCGCGGAGATTTCGGGCGGGGTGTAGAGCTTGCCCTGCGCCTCGATGGCAACGTGGTCGCCCTGCTGGACGACTTTGTAGGGAACCATCTTCATTTCGTCGCTGACTTCGTTGAAGCGGCGGCCCATGAAGCGCTTGATGGAGTAAATGGTGTTGGCGGGGTTGGTGATGGCCTGGCGCTTGGCGACCTGGCCGACGAGACGCTCGCCGGATTTGGTGAAGGCGACAACGGAGGGAGTTGTGCGTCCACCCTCCTCGTTGGCGATCACTTTGGGCTCACCGCCCTCCATAACGGCGACGACGGAATTGGTCGTGCCGAGATCGATACCGATAATCTTTGCCATTGTGGTGGTGCTCCTGAGAAGTGCCTGGGGTCCATGGCTAGGATGGCACTTGAGTGAGTTATTGTCAATCTATCTGATGCGCTTGGGGTAGGGCGGGATGCAGAAATGGGAAGTGATTGTGACAGAAGAGTTTAGAGCTTGGAGTTTAGAGTTTAGGGGCCAAGGTCGGGACTGAGGGAGCGCAGGAAAAGGCTTGCACGCTTTAGGTTTGTTCGGCCGCTTCGTCGAACGATTCCCCTGGCACGGGGCCTTCCACTTCGCGGGGTTTAGGTTTGGCGCGTCGCTGGGAGGGTCCTTCGCCGCGTTCCGCTCGGGACGACAGTTCTCTTGGTTGTCACGGGCGAAAGGGGTTGGGTTCGACTCTGAATAGGGTCCTCAAGCATCAAAAAGGCGAACCGGGTTACTCTTCCCCAGTAGCTTCGACGCGCACGGGCCCGGTTTTGTGATTTCGCAGTTCTGATCTTCGTCGTTTTCACGCACACAGATTTCGACATTGGCAGAGGGGCATGGCGGACGGAAGCGGTCAGCAGGCGCAGAATTTTGGGGTGAATCCGTGGCTGATCGCGATCAGCGTGATGCTGGCAACCTTTATGGAGGTGCTGGACACGGCGATCGCGAGCGTTGCGCTCCCGTATATTGCGGGGTCGCTGTCGGCGTCGAACGATGAAGCCACGTGGGTGCTGACCAGCTATCTGGTTTCGAACGCGGTGATCCTGCCGGCGAGCAACTGGTTCTCGCTGAAGTTTGGGCGGAAACGGTTCCTGATCACGTGCGTGATTATTTTCACGGTTGCTTCGTTTTTCTGCGGGGCGGCGCCGACACTGGCATTTATTTTGATCGCGCGCATAGTTCAGGGCGCGGGCGGGGGCGCGTTGCAGCCGCTGTCGCAATCGATTCTGCTCGAGAGCTTTCCGCCCGAGAAGCGCGGGGCGGCGATGGCGCTGTTCGCGTTCGGGGTAGTAGTGGCTCCGGTGCTGGGGCCGACCCTGGGCGGGTGGCTGACGGACACGTACAGCTGGCGGTACGCGTTCTATATCAATATTCCGGTGGGCGCGCTGGCAGTGTTTATGATCGGCCGGTACGTGAAGGACCCGGAGTACATCACGAAGGGGCACGCGAGCAAGTTCGACGGGCTGGGGTTTGGGCTACTGGCGGTGTGGACGGGGTGTCTGCAGGTGATTCTGGACAAGGGGCAGGAGGACGACTGGTTTGGGGCGGCGTGGATCCGGTGGGCGGCGTTTTTCCTGGTGGTGTCTTTCACGTGGTTTGTGGTCCATTCGTGGCGGAGCAAGACGCCGTTGGTGAACCTGAAGACGCTGAAGGACTGGAATTTTGGGTTGGGGTGCGCGCTGATATTGATGTTCGGGCTGTGTATCTATTCGATGGTGACGGTGCTGCCGCTGTTCTATCAGGAATTGCTGGGGTATACAGCGTTTACGGCGGGGCTGGTGGTGGGGCCGCGCGGGATCGGGTCGATTCTGGGGATGCCCATCATTGGATATCTGGGGAACAAGGTGGACCCCAGGTATCTGCTGACGTTTGGGTTTATCGGGTTCGGGGTGATGAGCCTGGCGCTGGGGAATCTGACTTTGGGGATCAGCCCATGGACGCTGCTGGTGCCGATCGTGTCGACGGGGTTCGCGCTGAGTTTTATCTTTGTGCCGATCACGACCCAGGCGTACAGCACGCTGAGGAACGATCAGATCGGGAACGCGAGCGGGATCTTCAATCTGCTGCGGAACGTGGGTGGGTCAATCGGGATATCGATTGCGCAGACGTTGTTGGTGCGGCGGAGCGCAGTGCATCAGACGCAGATTGGCGGATCGGTGTCGACGACGCAGTATTGGTTTGAGCAGCAACTGAGCGCACTGACGGGATATTTGACGAGGCACACAGCGGCGCCGAACGCGCAACATGCGGCGGAGGGTGTGCTGTATCAACAGGTGGGACAGCAGTCTTTGCTATGGGCATTTGTGGATGTGTTCCGGTGGATGAGCCTGATCTGTTTCGCTTGCGTGATTCTGGTTTGGTTCTTTAAGAAGGCGAAGTCCGGCGCCAAACCCCCGGTTGGCGCGCACTGAGGCAGGTGCGGCGCCGCTTACGGCAACTGACCTGCATGCCTTTCGGCCATCTCCTCAAGGAGCATGAAGCGGCGTTCCTCCTGGTCCCACGCGTCGATGGCTCCGGTGAGGATGTCGTAGTACCAGCCGTGCACCTGGAGCTCATTATGGGCGACGGCTCGGGCTACTTCAGGGTGGGTTTTCAGATTCTCGAGCTGGGCGACGACGTTGGCGCGGATGAGCGCGGTGTGGAGCGTCGGGATGTCCGCGTGGGAGATGCCAGGCGGAAGGTAATTCCAGGCGGGCTCGACGTAGCCGAGCCATTTGGCGGTGAGCGGGAGGCGGGACAGGTCGCGGCGGACGCGGGGGTCGTTAGGGTCGGGCGGAAGGACAGCTTTGATGGCGCCGCAGTCGGAGTGGCCGCAGACGACGATGTGACGGACGTGGAGGACTTCGACGGCGTACTCGATGGTGGCGGAGATGCCGCCGGGCATGGCGCCGTGGGGCGGGACGATGTTGCCAATGACGCGGCTGAGGAACATGTCGCCGGGCTCGGTCTGGAAGATGAGGTCGGGCACGACGCGGGAGTCGGCGCAGGTGACGAACAGAATGTCAGGGTGCTGGCTGTCGGCGAGGAGATGGAAGCGGTCTTTGTGGGCGGGGAAGGCATGGGTGCGGAATTTTCTATAGCCGGCGAGGAGACGCTGCATTTTGTCAGCGTACAGCTTACAGCGGATGGCGGATAGAGAATCGGCATCCTGAAGATCCGCGAAGATTGTCATGGTTACGATTGCGTGGATTTGGCGCGGGCTCCTCGCCAGTAGAGGATGAGTCCGAGTGCGATGGCTGCGACGGTAGTGAGGACGACTTTGAATTCGAACAGGGTTTTGCTCGACGTGTCCCCGGGCGGGATAACGGAGAAGAAGATGGCGATGAGGACGACGAAGAAGCCGAGGGCGCCGCAGATCCAGAGGCCGGGCTGGCCTCCGGGGACGAGGATAGCGTGCGGGTTTGAAGCGCGGTCAGGACGGCGGCCGAGACGAATCACGGCCGCGAACATATAGAGGAACGGGATGAAGTAGAGGATGATGGCCACATCGACGAGGGATTGGTAAGCGCCTCGGGTGGTGTCGTTGATCTGGCTGAGGAGTAGAAAAAGGCCGGAGGCTCCGCCCTGGACGAGGATCGAGACCCACGGAGTGCGCCACCGAGGGTGAATTTTTCCGAAGGCGGCGGGGAGATAGCGGTCGATGCCGACGACGAAGGGGACCCGCGCGATCCCGGCAACGGTAGAGCCGACTCCGCCGGCGTTGCCGACTGTGACGAGGATGGCGGCGAGGACGCCGAGGAATCCGATCTTGAGGGCGGCGGAGCCAATGGCGATGGCGTGGAAGACGCCGCTTTGCGGGTCAAGATCGGCGGCGGGGACGAGGGTGAGGACGGCGAAGGTTCCGGCGATGTAGATGAAGGCGATCAGGGCTCCGGCGGCGAATACAGCACGGGGCAGGGTGCCGCGCGGGTCGCGTACCTCTTCGCTCATGGCGGAGACGAGTTCAAGGCCGGTGAAGGCGAAGGCGATCTGGGACCAGAAATTGACTGTATCCCAGTTGAGGGTGGGCAGCATGTTGCGCGGCGTGAAATGCGTGACGGAGCCGTGCTGCACGACCACGATGGCCGCGACGATGACGAGGATGAGCAGAGGAACATAGGTGCCGACGCCGCCCGCATTCTGCAGCCACTTGCCGATGTTGAGGCCGACGATGTTGAGGCCGACGGCGATGAGCAGGAGCGCAATGGAGACCCAGAGCTGAAAGGCGCGGTCGCCGGCGAGCCCGGAGCCATGGGGGCCGAGGATGTAGGCGGCCATGGAGGCCGAGGCGAGCAGGAGGCCGGGGAAATAGAAGACGGTATAGATCCAGTAGGTCCATCCGGCGATGAAGCCGTGGAAAGGACCGAAGGCTTCTTTGGCCCAGACGTAGAGGCCGCCTTCTTCGGGGAAGCGGGAGGAGAGCTCGTTGATGACGAGGGCGCCGGGGACGAAGAAGAAGATGGCGGCGAGGGCCCAGAGGCTGATCGAAGAAGTGCCGTTGTGGCCGGCGGCGGCGATCCAGCGGGGCCCAAGGACTGTAGCGATGTTGAAGAGGAGGACGTCCCAGAAACCCATGGTTTTGCGAAGCTGAGATTTGGGTGTGGTGGCTGGAGTGGTGCTCATCGGGAACTCCCGATGATAGCGCGTGGGGAGCGTTGAGTGATCTGGAGCCTGGAGCCTGGAGACAGCGTCGTCGCGAGCACGATGCCAGCCTGGCACGCGCAATCAAGCCGCGCGCCAGAATGGGCACCGGGATTTTCGGTTAGCGGTGGTGGCCTCCGCCTCCACCGTGGCTGCTGGAGTGGCCGCCACCGCCGCCGGAGCTGTGGCCGCCGCCACCGAAGCTATGGACGCCGCTGCCGCCACCGAAGCTGGAGTGATTGCTTCCGCCGAAGCTTGATCGGCCTCCGCCGCTGAAGCTGGAGTTGCCGCGGGAGGAGAATCCGCCGCCGCTGAAGGCGTGCGAGGTTGGGGCACGTTCAAATCCCGAGGAGTTGCCAAACGCGCGATAGGTGGGCGTGGGGCGGAATGTCGATTGTGGCTGGCGGAAGGTGGATTGCGGCTGGCGGAAGCTGTTGCCGAAGCTGCCGGGAGCGGAGGGGCGGGCGTAGCTCTGGGCGGGGCTGCGGAAGGATTCAGAGCCGCGGTAGTTCTGGAAACTTTGCGGCGCGCGGGACTGTAAGCCAGAACCGTAGTTCGGTGTCAAGCGGTTGTAGGCTCCGGAATTGCCGTAGCCGGGGCGCGCGTTGAAGGCAGGCATGTGGTTGTAAGCCTGCTGCGGAGCGCGGCCGTAGTTGTTGGAGTAGCCGGGGCGATTGGCGAATCCGCTGCGGGGATCGCTGAAGCCACGGTTTTCTCCGTTGCCGCGGTTCTCGATGCCGCGATTCTGGTCGAAGCTGCGATTGCCGTAGTTGCCGGCGCGGTTGTCGAAGCCGCCGCGTCCGTAACCAGCGCTGCGGGCAGAATCAAAACCGGCGGCTCCGCGATTGAAGCCGCGGTCATAGCCGCGATTCAGGCCGCGGTCGTAAGCGCGGGCGTAGGCGAAGGAGCGGTTCCAGCCGTAGCGCGGGCCTCCGTTGCGCAGGCCCCAGTCGCGCAGGCCCGGGCCGTGGGGAAAGTAGCCGCCGTGATTGAAGAAGAGGCAATTGCCGAGCCAGCTGAGTCCCCAGCCGAAGAAGCCCCAGGGCAGGCCGGTGAAAGCGGTCATGACGAAACCGGGGCCGAAGCGGACCCCGTAATAGCCGAGTCCGCCGAGGAAGGCGAATCCAGGCCAGGGCGCGACGGGCGATCCGTAGACGACCCACGGATCATAAGTGGGGACATAGACGACTTGAGGGTTGGCGGGGGCGATGTCGATGTAGCCCTGGTCGTTCGTGACGGTTTCCTGAGGCGTGTTCTGTAGATTGCCGGCGGCCTGTGCGCGCTGGCGCATGGCCTGGATTGCGTTGAAGACATCCTGCGGCTGGTTGTAATAGGCATTGCCGAGTTCGGTGGTCCAGGAGAGGTTCTGGTCGAGTTCCGAGAGGACCTGGGGGAAGGCGGTGAGGGCTTTGACGCTGGGGTCCCAGGGCTGAGCGTTGGCTCCGGCGGCGATGTCTTGAGGCGAGACGTAGCCCTGGTTCTGGGCCAGGGACTGGCGCCAGTGGTCGGCGGAGGCGATTTGCTCAGGGAAGGTAGAGGCCGCGAGGATCTGGGCGATCAGCGAGTCAGGGTAGAGCGCGATGGGAGCGATCAGCTGGTCGATTTGCTCGGGAGCGAGGGCCGGCTGCGTTTGCTGCGGGGCCGCGTAGGGTTGCTGGGGCGGCTGGTTGTAGGACTGGTCCGGGTAGCCGGGCTGCTGGTTCTGATCCTGAGGGTAGGGCTGCTGGTATTGGGGCGGGGCCTGCTGCTGATATTGGAGCGGGGCCTGATCCTGATACTGTGGCGGCTGCGCGTATTGCGGCGGTTGCGTGGCGTCAGGGGGTGGGGGAGGGTAATCCTGCTGGGGCTGCTGGTCGCTTTGGGGCGGCGGGTAGCTTTGCGGGGCCTGAGCGAAGAGGTCGAGTTGGGCGCTGGGCAAAAGAAGGACGGCGAGGCCGAGGGCGAGGACTCGGCGGCCGAGGCTGGCATAGTTGGGGCTGGAGTGCCGTGAGTTGCGTGGCAAGGAGAGAAACGGCCTGGTGGTCATAGCTTCCTCTTGGCCCCACAGGTACTTGAAATACCTGTGTTTTCTTACGATTGCAGGAGACCGGAACTCCTGTCCGCGGTCACGTTACTCTCCACTCTGACGAGTGGAGGTCTCGTTACCGTCGTGCCACTTGATTCAAACCCAGGATGGGGTGAATGGTTCCGCGGAAAAAGATGGTGGATAGCGGACAGGAGAGAGAGTGCGCGGATGGTTCGAGGCGGACTTAGGCCCGCGGATACCGGACCCGTTGCCAGGCCCAGGCGCTTTCGATGATGGTGTCGAGGGTGGTGTGCTGGGGTTTCCACCCGAGTTCGCGAGTGATCTTTTCGGAACTGGCAATGAGGACGGCGGGATCGCCGGGGCGGCGGGGAACGACCGCGACGGGGATGGGGTGGCCGGTGACATGGCGGGCCGAGTCGATGATCTCGCGAACGGAGAATCCGGTGCCATTGCCGAGGTTGTAGATGAGCTGTTCTCGGGTAGCAAGTGCTTCGAAGACAAGGAGATGGGCCCGGGCCAGGTCCTCGACGTGGATGTAGTCGCGGACGCAGGTGCCGTCCGGGGTGGGGTAGTCGTCGCCATAGATTTTGATTTTGTCGCGGCGGCCGAGGGCGACGTCTAAGACCAATGGAATGAGGTGGGATTCGGGTTCGTGGGCTTCTCCGCGGCCGCCCATGGCGCCAGCGACGTTGAAGTAACGCAGACTGGCGTAACGCAGACCGTGTACTCGGTACATCCAGTTGAGCATTTTTTCCACCAGGAGCTTGGACTCGCCGTAGGGATTGGTGGGGCGGAGGGTGGCGCTTTCGGGGATGGGGGTTACGTCCGGTTCTCCGTAGACGGCAGCTGTGGAAGAAAAGACGAGCCTGTGGACGCCTGTGGAAATCATCGCCTCGAGAAGGGTGAGCGACGAAGCGCTGTTGTTGCGGAAATAAAGCTCGGGTTTTTGCATGCTTTCGCCAGCCTCAATGAGCGCGGCGAAATGCATGACACCGTCAAAGCCCGTGGCCAGTACTTTTTCGAGCGCGGGGCGGTCGGCAAGCTCGCCGTAAACGAAGTCAGCACCAGCGGGAAGCAGCGCGCGCGTGGCATGGCAGAGGTTGTCGTATACCACCACCGCATGGCCCTGTCGTGCCAGTGTTAGAGCCACCATCCCCCCAATGTACCCAGCGCCACCAGTGACCAGAATTCGCAAGATTCTCTTCCTCCAATCCTTTATGCTATTCGAGTCTCTGCTGCGTCTGACTCTTTATAGTCCAACGGGACAAGTCCCACGACAGCGGTAAGCGTCGCTGGTGGCAAATGACTCCCGGATTCATCCGAGGAATTGCTCGACGGCGAACGGTAAGGCTTGCGGATGCACGCTGCAGGAGAGTGGAGAGAGTGAACGCAGAAGGTCGCGCGCGCGTCGTTCACATACTGGCAAGACCCAAAATGGGCACGTTTCTGCCTCGTTCGTGTGACTCTAGATAGTAATCCACAGATGTACTCTCAAGTCACCTCTTGTGCGATCAGAAGTACCTGTAGGAAGATCAAAATGGTAACCCCACTTTGCAGGGCGGGTTTTCTAGGGGAAGAGGGGTCCCCGCCGCTTCGCAGAAAAGATGTTTGGGAATGGGCCACTCGGATTGGTTTCACTGGTCATCAAAGTGCATGACAGAACGGATGCACTGAAGAAGAACACAAAGAGAGTCGCAACTTCTTTTCGCGGGTGATGTTGGAGATACAGGGCAATGGCGACAGATAATTCTTTGAAGCGCGGAACGTTTGGACTGCTCCCCGAGCCTGAGGGCCGGATGGGCTCCTTTGGCATGAGCATGGTCATCAACGTGACCATAGCGGCTTTGATGCTGCTGTTGACGATTGCGCAGGTGCATCAGGTTGCGGAACACCGATACCAGACCACTCAGCTGATCTTTCCGGTGGAGCAGCCGAAGCCGTACACGCCGCCTGTGCCGAAGGTGAGGATTATTCCGCCGCCACCGGTGGTAAAGCTGGATCAGCCGAAGATCGAGATGCCGAAGCCGCTGCCGCCTCCTCCGAAGGTGGCGGAGATCAAACTGCCGACGCCGGTGATGCCGAAGATGGAAGCGGCGCCACCGAAGAGGTTCACGCCACCGCCGCAACCGAAGCTGGGGCTGTTCAAGACGGAGGCGCCTACGCAGGTAGCAAACAATATGGCCGCACCGACGCCGAAGACGGGTGGATTTGGCGATCCGGTGGGGGTGAAGCCGAATCCGAATGCAACGCGGACGGCGACGATAGCCGCAGTGGGCGCATTTAACGCGGCGCCGGGAGTGGGCGCTGTGGGTGCGGGAGCCGCGCGGCAGGGATCGGTGAAGGGTGTGGACTTTGGGTCCGGCGTAGCCAATGGCGTGCCGGGCGGCAAGGATCGCAACGCCACGGTGGCCTCGGCCGGATTCGCCAACGGTGTGCTGGGTGGAACGGGACAGCCGGGAAGCAAGGGCACGGTCGCGAAGGGAAGTTTTGGCGACAATCTGTATGGGCCGAGCTCGGCACCGCCTGCGCGCCAGCAGGCCCCGACGGAAACGCCTATCGTAGTACTGGCGAAGCCTCTTCCGGCGTACACCGCGGAAGCGCGGCAGCTGAAGATCGAAGGCGATGTGACGCTGCAGGTCCGCTTCCTGGCGACGGGACAGGTGGAAGTGCTGCGAGTGATAACAGGACTAGGGCACGGGCTGGACGAGCAGGCGAAGCTGGCGGCGGCGCGGATTCAGTTCAAGCCGGCGACGAAGGACGGGCACGCGGTCGATCAGGTGAGCATCATTCACGTGACCTTCCAGATGGCATAAGGCAGAGGGGCTGCAACGAGGCGCACGATGCAGCGCTTCGCGCAAGCAGGGAAAAATCTTCAGGCACGGAGTCAGGAGTCATATGTATCGCAAGATTTTGATGCTGGGCATGACATTGTTGCTGGGCGTTCCGGCGTCCCAGGCGAAGGAACCTCGTGCGGCGGCGCCAATCCCGCTCACACCGCAGCAGCAGCGGCTGGTGCAGCAGGCGATCGGGCGCGAGAAGGTGATCATCAAGCAGATACAGAAGAGCACCCCGGTCGTGCAGTCGTACATCCAGGATCTGCGTCCGGACGTGAAGCTGTATCAGGTTCCGGTGTCGGACCAGTACATGCTCGGGCGCGTGGATTTCGGCAAAGCGTTTTCGGCCGATGAGTACGCCCAGGTGGACCGGAGCGGGAAAAAGCACGGATGGTTCGCCGGATCGTTTGGCTTTATGGCGGACCTGACGAAGGCCTTTCATCTGGAGAACTCGCCAACGGGCTTCATGGCGATGATGTTCATCGATCCGAATGGGTTCGACCAGCAGCACTATCAGTTCGCGTTTGTGCGGCGCGAATTTTTGGGCACGGTGCGGACGTGGGTGTTCGATGTCCAGCCGAAGGAGAAGGGCTCGGGGCGGTTCTTCGGGCGTATCTGGGTTGAGGACGAAGACGGGAACGTGGTTCGCTTCAACGGGACCTATATCTCTAACCCGAATGACGAAGCGACGCACTACTTCCACTTCGACAGCTGGCGGATGAATGTGCAACCCGGAGTTTGGGCGCCGGCGTCGGTGTACATCGAGGACACGCTGAAGAACCAGGTTGCGCACGCGACCAGCTTCAAGGGACAGACGACGTACTGGGGCTACTCGCTGAAACTGCCGACGAAGGAGTCGGACGCGGAATCGATGGAGATCGAGAACGCGCAGGATCAGAGCGACAACTCGACAGATGTGAGCCCGCTGCAGGCCGAGCGGGAATGGATTTCACAGGCTGAGGAGAATGTTCTGGACCGGCTGACGCAGGCCGGACTGGTGGCGCCGCCCAGCGATTTCGACAAGCAGCTGGAGCAGGTGACGAACAATATCATTATCGGAAATAACCTGCAGCTGCCCAGCGACATTCACTGCCGCGTGATCCTGACCACACCGCTGGAATCGCTGGCGGTGGGCAACACGATCCTGCTGAGCAAGGGCCTGGTGGACGTACTGCCGACGGAGGAGGATCTGGCGGCGGTGATCAGCTTCCAGCTCGCGCACATCGTGACGGGGCACCACATCGACACGCGGTATGCGTTCAACGACCGGCTGCTGTTCCCGGATACGGCGACGTTCAAGCGGATCACGATGAACCACTCGACGCCCGATAACGATGAAGCGGCGAAGAAGGCTGTGGAGCTGTACAACCACTCGATCTATCACGACAAGGCGGCCAGCGTAGGGTTGTTCTTCCAGCAACTGCAGGTGAGGGAGAAGGATCTGCCTTCGCTGTTTGCGCCGCGGCTGGGCGACTCTCTGGTGCGTGCCGACGGGCAGCCGTGGCTGGCCGGGCTGACTCAGGGCGCGCCGAAGCTGGACATGGATAATCTCACGCAGGTTGCGGCTCTGCCGCTGAACAGCCGTCTGAAGATCGATCCGTGGGACGACAAGGTGTTCACGCTGAACGTGAAGCCTGCGCCGCTGCTGAACGCGCGGGACAAGATGCCGCTGGAGCTGACGCCGGTGTACTTCCGGTTGCAGCGTTATTCGGACGCATCGCCTGCAGCGCCGGCGCCGGCGAACGCAACGCCCGCGGCGAGCGCACCCGTGCCTCCGTCAGCGGATGCCGGAACGCAGCAGCCGTCGGCCAGCGCGCAGGCTCAGCCACAGCCACAGAACGTGCCGCAGTAATCGGCTTCGCATCAATCGGGAACCGCCTTGCGGCTGAGAAAAAGAGCCGCGGGGCGCAACACCTGGGGTCAGGAACGGGTTCCAAATAATTACGCTGGATGTCGCAGAGGGCCAGGAAGCTTGAAGTTCGGAGACAGAACGTGGTCAAGAAGATTGCATTCATCGCTCTTTTATTCCTTCCTGCGGCGTTAGTCGCGCAGAACCCGGAGTCCGCCACCGGTGGCGAAGCTTCGATGACGGCGGGAGCGGAGTTTTCGTCGTATAACCCGGACTGGGGATGCGCGAACATCAACCCCTTCGGCTGCCCGGCGCAGCTGTACGGTCCTACGGCGCTCTTCGATGCCGACTGGCACAACCGGTACGGTGTGGAAGGGGAAGCTCGCTATCTGCGTTTCCATGGTCTCGGCGGAGAAGTCGAATCGAATTACCTGGTGGGTCCACGCTACCGGATGTTTCGGGTCAAGCGTTTCGATGGCTGGTTCAAAGTGCTGCTGGGCGGCGGCTGGATCACGACCCCCAATTACCCCGCTGCGGGCAGCCTGAAAGGGAGCTACTTCGTCTATGCTCCGGGCGGAGCCTTCGACTACCGGCTCTCCCGGCATCTCTACGCGCGCGCCGACTATGAGTACCAGATCTGGCCTTCGTTCGCCGGACCACCTGCTTATGATTCGACAACCGGCAAAGTGGTACAGAACAACAGCGGACTGACGCCGAACGGGCTTAGCTTCGGCGTGGCGTATAGATTTCTCGGATACTAGCAGGAAAACGGAGAAAGGCAAACGGGCTGGGCAAATTTGCCCAGCCCGTTCTGCGTCTGGAGACTGCCGTGAATCAGAAGTGGTACGCGATGCCGATGACGGGATCGTAGATGTTGTAGTAGACGTTTGTGTTGAGGTCGTGGCTCGAATAGTTGAAGCTGGGAGTCTTCATGAGGAGGCCGCGATATTCGGCGCGAATATCGAAGCTGGGACTGATCTCGTAAGCAATGCCGGCGCCGTAGAGGCCGCCTATATCGGTAACCCGGCTGAGCCCGAAGGTGTTGGTCTTGGCGTCGTCGATGGGCGAGAACATAAACCCGGCCACGCCCGCTTCGATGAACGGGTTCCAGTTCTTGAAATTGAAGCTGTAAACGTAGGCTCCGGAGAACTCCTGAAAGCGGTCATGAATGTGGTAGGAACCGAACGAGCAGCAGAAGTGCTGGATGTTCTGGTTGTACTGGTAGTTGAGCTCCAGACCGCCGTGGGGTGTGAGCAGATAGCGATAGCTCACGAGGGTCCCCGCGTATCCGACGGTGGCGTGGAGCTGGACAGCGTTTCCTGAAGCAAAGGGCGGAATGATGGCGGTACCGCTGACGCTGACGTCCTGGCGGCTTTCCTGGGCGAAGACGGGAACGGCCAGCAGGGGCAACAAAAACAGGAACAACGATTTCTTCATTCTTCGGTCAACCTCTTTACAACGCCCTTCGGGATTTTCCGGCGTCAGCCGCAGACTGACGCCTCAGAAGCGCGGGCTCCTTGAATTAGCAAACATCGGGGGGATGTCCACCTGGTCATTGTACCTGCCGCGGCGTGTTTCGACAGCTTGCCGCGGGAGTTAATGCTTGGACGAACGAGAAGGACGGATGGAAGGTTGCTCGGTGCGAAATGCGAAGGGATGGCCCTGCGAGGAGGCCAGAGCGCGGACGATAACGAGGAAAGCCAGGCCGGCGTGCGAGAAGGTAGCGCGAGTGCGATGGACAAGCCAGAGGCGTCGGGCGATTTTGAGTTCGGGAACGGCGACTTGGACCAGCTCGCCGCGGGTGATCTCCGGCTGAACGGTCAGACCCGGGACCAGAGCAACGCCGTTGCCGAGAGCGACGAAGCGCTTAATGGCTTCGAGACTGGGAAGTTCGATGGCCATGTTGAGCGGGGTTTGATGGCGCGCGAAGGTCTCAATCACGCGCTGGCGCAAGGGTGAGGCGACGGTGTGGGCGATGAAGTTCTGCGCGCCAAGTTCGCGGATGGAGACCTGCTTCCGCTTAGCGAAGGGGTGTTTGGGATCGACGACGAAGGCGACAGAATCGGTATAAACAGCGATGGCGTGGAGGCGCGGGTCCTCGGGACGGAAGGAGAGAATGCCGAATTCGACGGCGCGATCGAGGAGCTGGTCCGGGATCTGGGATGCAAGCGAGCGCTGGACGGTGACACCGATGTGAGGGTAATCGCGGCCGAAGGCGTCGAGGACCGGGAGGAGCCAGAGGCAGGTGTATTCGTTGGCGGCGAGGCTGAGGCGGCCACGCTCGAGGGATCGCAGTTCTTCGAGGGCGGTGACGGTTTCGCCGCGCAGGCGAAGAAGCCGCTCGGCATAGCCGCGCAGGAGTTTGCCGGAGGCCGTCAGCGTGCCGTCGCGGGAGGAGCGCTCGAAGAGAGGCTCGCCGATTTCGTCTTCGAGTTTGCGAATGGCGTGGCTGATGGCGGGCTGGGTGCGATGCATGCGGACGGCGGCGCGGGAAAAGCCCTTTTCTTCGACGACGGCGAGGAAGGTCTCAAGCTGGTAAAGGTCCATAGAGGCAAGCCGAATCAGGTGCTGGCAGCCAGTATGAATCAAATTTATGTAAATGCAAAGAATTACAAATTTGCTTTATAGGCTTGCGTTTGCCAAACTAATGACGCACGAAGCACGATGGCTGTTGAGGACGTGTGCGATCAAAGGCACACGCAGGTTTGACTCAAGAGAGACATCCGTATGCCTCAGGACCGGGTTTATTTCTTCGATACGACGCTGCGGGATGGCGAGCAGTCGCCGGGCTGCAGCATGACCCACCACGAGAAGCTGGCGCTGGCGCATTCGCTGGCGGATCTGGGCGTGGACATTCTCGAGGCGGGATTCGCGATTGCGTCGGATGGGGATTTCGCGGCGATTTCGGCGATTGCGCAGGAAGTGCGCGGACCGAAAGTAGCGTCGCTGGCGCGGGCTCGGCAGGAAGATATTGAGCGAGCGGCGAAGGCTGTGGAGAAGGCTGCGCGGCCGCGGATTCATGTGTTTCTGGCAAGCTCGGATATTCATCTCGAATACAAATTGAAGATCACGCGAGACGAGGCGCTGGAACAGGCCGCGAAGATGGTGGCCCTCGCGAAGACGTACGCGGATGACGTGGAGTTTTCGCCGGAGGATTCGACCCGGACCGACCCGGAATTTCTTTGCCAGTTTGTGGGCGCGGCGATCAGCGCGGGCGCGACGACGATTAATCTGCCGGACACAGTGGGCTACGCGACGCCGGAAGATTATGCGGGGATGTTCCGGAACATTCTGGAGAAGGTGCCGGGTGCTGACCGCGTGATTTTGTCGACGCATTGCCACGATGATTTGGGCCTGGCGGTGGCGAATACGCTGGCGGCGATTCGCGCGGGGGCGCGGCAGGTGGAGTGCACGATCAATGGGATCGGGGAGCGCGCCGGGAATGCTGCTCTGGAAGAGATTGGCGCTGCGCTGAAGGTGCGGGCCGATGTTTATCCGTATGAATGTGGGCTGAAGCTCGAGAAGCTGTATCCGGTGAGCCAGCAACTGGCGGGGACGATCAGCTTTGGAGCAGCGCCCAACAAGGCTGTCGTAGGGGCGAATGCCTTTGCACATGAGGCGGGTATTCATCAGCACGGTGTGCTCTCGAATCCGCTGACGTACGAGATTATGACGCCGGTGTCGGTGGGCGTGCCGGCAAATCGGATGGTGCTCGGCAAGCATTCGGGGCGGACGGCGCTGCGGTCGCGGCTGCATGAGCTGGGGTACCGCCTGTCGGCGGCGGATCTGGACATCGCGTATCGGGCGTTCACGGAGCTGGCGGATCGCAAAAAGGCGATCTACGACCAGGACCTGATCAATCTGGTGGCGCATCATCAGCGGCACGAGGACTTGATCTCGACAGAGCGGGCCCTTAGCTGAGGTCCGGTCAGCTTAGAACCGGTCAGCTAACGCCGGTTAGCTGAAAGCCGGTTAGCGAGAAACCTTAAGCCACGAACAAGAGATCTGAAGAGAATTCATGTCGAAGAAGCTGAAGATTCTGATTGTGGCCGGCGATGGCATCGGCCCCGAAGTGACGGGCGAAGCGGTGCGCGTGCTGCAGTCCGTGGCGGAGCTGGGCGGGTTCGACTTTCAGTTTCGCGAAAAGCTGATTGGCGGCGTGGCAATCAAGGCGAAAGGGGCGCCGCTGCCGGAGGACACGTTGAAGGCGGCGCTGGACAGCGATGCGGTGCTCCTGGGAGCGGTGGGGAGCAACGAGTTCAACGCGCTGCCACCGAGCGAGCGGCCGGAAGCGGGCTTGCTGAAGATTCGATCGGAGCTGGGTGGGTTTGCGAATCTGCGCCCTTCGTTTGCGTGGCCGGGGTTGACCCAGAATTCGCCGCTTCGGCCGGAGATCGTCGAGGGCGCGGATATTTTGTTTGTGCGCGAGCTGTTGGGCGGGCTTTATTTTGGCGCGCCGCGCGAGTGGAACAAAGCGGTGGGCGCGGCCTGGAACACGATGCGCTACACGCGGGACGAAGTGGTTCGCGTGGCGAAGGTAGCGTTTGCGTTGGCGCAGAAGCGGCGGAAGAAAGTCACATCGGTGGACAAGGCGAATGTGCTGGAAGTTTCTCAGCTGTGGCGCGCGACCGTGACCGAGGTGGCTCAGCAGTATCCCGATGTCGCGCTGGAGCACCAGTACGTTGACGCGATGGCCATGCACATCATGAATCAGCCGCGAAATTACGATGTCGTGCTCACGGAAAATCTGTTCGGCGACATTTTGTCGGACGAGGCTGGTGTGATCACTGGGTCGCTCGGCATGCTGCCCTCGGCCACGATCGGCGGGAAGGTAAATCTGTATGAGCCGGTGCATGGATCGGCTCCCGATATCGCCGGCAAAGGGATTGCGAACCCGCTGGGCGCGATTTTGACGGCGGCGATGCTGCTGCGGTATTCGGCGGGGCTGGAGGAAGAGGCTGCGGCGATCGAGGCGGCGGTAAAGCAGGTGGTTGCCGATGGGGTTCGTACGGCCGATTTGGCGCGAGGCGACAAGAGCGTGAAGGTGTCGTCGACTTCGGAAGTTGGGAGCAAAGTGCGGGATGTGCTGAAATTGCGGCCGGTGAGCGCATAAATTTGCCTGACATGGCGACAAGTTGAACTGGAGTTTTCATGACTGATCTCAAACGAGCGGCGCAAGAGCTGGCCAAGACGCAGGGTAAATCATTTAGAGAAATGATCCATGATTCCGTCGCAGCCGCGGTTCAGGACAAGTTCGCAGATCGCCCTGCTCCGAAGACGCTGTTTGAGAAGGTTTGGGAAACCCACGTTGTGGCGGAGCCGCCAAACGAGCCCGCGCTGATCTATATCGATCTGCATTTGATCCATGAGGTGACTTCACCACAGGCGTTCGAGGGGCTGCGGCTGGCGGGGCGCAAGGTGCGGCGGCCGGATCGTTCGGTGGCGACGGTGGACCACAACGTGCCGACGACTGCGAATCGGCTGGTGATCGAGGATCCAATTGCGGCGAAACAGATTGAGGCGCTGCGCAAGAATTGCGCCGAGTTTGGGATTGAGTTGTACGACGTGCAGTCGCCGCGGCAAGGCATTGTGCACGTGATTGGGCCGGAACTCGGACTGACGAAGCCAGGGATGACGATTGTGTGCGGCGACTCGCACACGTCGACGCATGGAGCGCTCGGCGCGCTGGCGTTTGGCATCGGCACGTCGGAAGTGGAGCACGTGCTGGCGACGCAATGTTTGCCGCAGGGGAAGCCGAAGACGTTTCGGATTTCAATTGAGGGTGAGTTGCCGGAGGGGGTGGGCGCGAAGGACATCGTGCTGGGGATCATTGGGCGGATCGGAACCGACGGCGCGACGGGCTACGTGATCGAATACGCGGGATCGGCCATTCGATCGCTAAGCATGGAAGGCCGGATGACGATCTGCAACATGAGCATCGAGGCCGGCGCGCGGGCGGGCATGATTGCTCCCGACGAGACGACGTTTGCGTGGCTGAAGGGCCGGCCGTTTGCTCCTCAGGGCGCCGCGTGGGACGAGGCGGTTGCGGAATGGCGGAAACTGACGACGGATCCCGGAGCGAAGTTCGATCGTGAGCTAACGATTCCCGCAATTGAACTCGAACCTTATGTAACGTGGGGGACGAATCCCGGGATGGTTGTATCTGTAACAGCCACGGTGCCTGATCCTGCGGCAGAACCGAACGAGGCGAATCGGCGAGCGTTCACTCGGGCTTTGGAGTACATGAATTTGAAGCCCGGAACCCCGATCGAGGAGATTGCGGTGGATCGGGTTTTCATCGGATCGTGCACGAATTCGCGGATTGAAGATTTGCGTGCGGCCGCGAAGGTCGTCGCGGGACACCATGTGCACAGCAATGTGCGTGCGATGGTGGTGCCGGGATCGCAGCTGGTGAAGGCGCAGGCTGAACGCGAGGGGCTGGATCAGGTTTTTCGCGAGGCGGGATTTGAGTGGCGCGAGCCGGGGTGCTCGATGTGTCTGGGGATGAATCCTGACATCCTGCAGCCGGGAGAGCGGTGCGCTTCGACCAGCAATCGGAATTTTGAAGGGCGGCAGGGGCAGGGCGGACGAACACACCTGGTGAGTCCGATGATGGCCGCGGCCGCAGCCGTGATAGGGCACTTCACGGACGTGCGGACGTGGGAATTCCGGACGTCATCCTCAAGCCAGGAGGTGCTGGCGTAATGGAGAAATTCCGGACACTGACGTCGACGGTGATGCCGCTCGATCGGGTGAATGTGGATACCGATCAGATTATTCCGAAGCAGTTCTTGAAGCGGATTGAGCGCACGGGGTACGAGGATTTTCTGTTTTTCGATTGGCGGAAGGATCCGACGTTTGAGTTGAACAATCCGCGGTACAAGGGCGCGAAGATTCTGGTGGCGGCAAAGAATTTTGGATGTGGTTCGTCGCGGGAGCATGCGGCCTGGGCTCTCAGCGATTACGGATTTCGTTGTGTGATTGCGCCATCGTTCGCGGATATTTTCCATTCGAACGCCGGGAAAAACGGCATTTTGCTGGTGACACTCCCCGAGAGCCAAGTGCAGACGCTGCTGGATCATGCAAGTAACCGCGACGGTTACACATTGACGGTGTCGCTGGAAGAAAACACGATCGGCGACGCTGAAGGGTTCAAAACCAACTTCGCGATTGATCCTTTCCGGCGGGACTGTTTGCTGGAGGGGCTGGACGACATTGGGCTGACGCTGCGGCATGCGGATGCTCTGGACAAATTCGAGAAGCGGCACGACGCGGCGTTTTGGGTGAAGCCGCGGGCTGGAGAACAGGCGCAGGTATGAGCGGAAAAGGCACCGGTTCGGGAAAGCTGTATTCGATTGCGCTGACGGAGGGGCCGAGCCGGGCGCCGGCGCGGGCGATGCTGCGCGCGGT
>Ga0181520_10001979_pt1 | contig 39956 bp, 19 predicted proteins | sample PEATcosm2014_Bin_29_FD_132451 | JGI IMG/M metagenome (GOLD analysis project Ga0181520, IMG submission 132451) | Peatland microbial communities from MTU Mesocosm Facility, Houghton, MI, USA - PEATcosm2014_Bin02_30_metaG | ecosystem: Environmental > Terrestrial > Soil > Wetlands > Peat | place... | reverse complement strand
TCAACAGCAAGGCCTTCGAGGTCGTGCCCAACGACACCGCGCCGCGCGTCTACGTTGTGGACCTGAGCGACGTCCCTGGGTGGTCCGGGAATCTGAAGCAACTGCGCTTGGACCTCAGCGACGGCGCCAAGCTCACCGGCACGTGCCGCATTGACTACATCTGGGTCTGCTCGCGGTGACTTCATGTGGGGTTCTGCGCAGCACTGCCGTCCTGCAAACTCCATCCGGGCATGGCCTGGCCTCTCAGGGGTCGGACGGTTGGCGCCATGCGCCGGCGCTCCCGTTGGGTCAGCGAACTCACCTGCGCCGGAAGCACCGGTTGAGAGCCTGATCTGACGGGGCCTGGTGGGGACGCGGGCTCGACCAACGGATGTCACGAGGGTGATCGGCAAGAGGAGGTCGGGTCACAGAACGGATCCGTGTGGCCTCCGAACGCCACCAACGATTCGGGCATTGCGCGGTGCGCAGACCCAGTAGTGACGGATGTTCTCGCCCGGCTGCGCTCCTCTACTGCGCGCTGTGGGCGATGATCGCCTTGAGCAGCGCTTCCCCGATCACCGCCATGCCCTTGTCGCCTGGATGGCCGACGATGACGCCGGTGAAGAACTTCTCCGCGCTGGCGAGGTTTGCCGGGTCGGCGCCGAACGTGCTGATGTCGACGAACACCCGGTGGGACGGGTCCTCGGCGCACACCTGCCGCTTGATGGCATCAATCTCGGGGCGAGGCCCCAGGATCAGACTGGTGACGAAGATGTGCGGGTTACTGCTCGCCTTCAGCCCGGCCATCAGTGTCTGCAGGGCGGCCTTGAAGGGCTCGGGCTTGAAGGTGTCCCCCGGCACATTCTCCCCGAACTGCAGCAGCACGATGTCCGCCTTCTGGTCAATCTGCGGCTGAAGCGCGGCGTTGGTGTAGGTCGCATACTGCCGCTCGATGATGTCGGCGACGTTCAGGATGTTGGCGTTGGAGGTGATGACGGAGCCATCGGCGGCATGTTTCGTCGGGTCCGGGGGGGTCAGCGCCATGTGCCCGCCTGTGCGGGCATCAACACCGGCTGCGACGATGTGGATGTAGTCCTTCTCAGGCACGCTGGCAGCCAGCCCGCAGTTGTTCGGCCAGCCATCCTTCGGCGACGGGGGGATGAGGGTGATGCTGTTACCGAGGACGAGGATGCGATCGGCTTTCATGTGGCCGAGAGTGGCACCGGCATTGCCGGCCTCCTGGGCGCTGCAGCTACATGCCAGCACACAGCCGCAGATCAGCGTGATCGGGATCAGGGGTAGTCCGAGCAAGTTAGCGTAACTCATCTATGGTTCGCACCTCTGTGGTGGGGCGTCTGGGGGCCTGAGCGACAGGGGTGTTTCGTCGGAGGGGGACGGTTGGCCTGCGTGCGGCGCGGAGCGCTGTGGCAGGCGCGTTCGGCTCGTACCGCGACAGCCATCTTCAGCCCCGTCTGCGCCGCTTCGGCTTGCTCGTCTTCGCAGCGGCCTACGGCAGCGCCCCGTCGATGGTCAACTGATGATGACAGCAGGGGACTCCCAGTATCCTGGGTGCAGGTCAGTTCCTCCGACGGCTCCAGTCGTGCGCCAGCCTGGCACGACTGGAGCCGTCTCACGAGGACGGGTCATCTTCTGCAACACCTTCTGGACGCTGGAGCGCTCAAGAACGATCCGGGGTGGCCGCCCATTGGGATCAAGTACAGGCACCGCAGGTGGCTGGCACTTGCTTCAGCGGCGTGCAGGTTGCCGGCCACGCGCTACCTGATAGAAGCCTCGTACCACACCGTCTTGTACTTCGCGCCGATCTCGAAGCTGGCCTTGCCGCCGGCGTCCGCCACCGGCACCTGCTCCCGCCGCTGACCGCGCTCATCCAGTGCCCACACGGACACCCGCGCCGCCCCCACCGGCAGCGTGATCGTCGCCGGAATGGCCTCCACCAGCGTCGGCCCGAGGCCCCAGTCCGGCCCCACCGTCGTCTTCGCCTTATCCTTCCAGCCCATCGAGGTGTTCTCCGCGTATCCTGTCGCGGTCACCAGAATGCGCCCGGGGGTCGTGAAGCCTTCGCTGTCCATCGCCGTCAGCGTGAACGCCGCCCAGTCCTGCAGGTTCTTGCCCGGCGCGATGATCACATCGCCCAGCGTCACCGGCCCGTCCGCCGTTGACCCGATGAATGCTCTCGATCGTGGCGCATTGATTCTTACGGACTCGTGACCCTTCGTCGAATCCCACGTCCACTGCCCGTTTGCGCTCACGATCACCGGCCCTGCGGGCGGCGCGCCGATGGCCGCGGGCTTGCCGTCCAGGCGCATTCCGACCGGCCGCTGCAGCGCCGTGGCGGCGCTTACCCCCAAGTTCCCCGCGTTGAACCAGCTTCCGAAGCGCGCCACCTCGCCCACCGCTTTCTCCGGGGTCGTGGACGCAAAGGCGCCGTCGCCCGGCGAAGCCACATCCCCGCGCAGGAACAGCGCCGCGACCGCCGGCATCGTCGCCATCTGCGTCGGGTGATGCCCGACATCGAAGTAACCGGTGATCCGGTCGGCGGCCCACAGGTTCCGGTCGCCCTCGTACCCGTAGGAGAAGAACCCGTCCCAGTCCTGCAGGCCGGCATAGCCTGCCGCGAGCAGGAACGCTTCGGAGTTGTGCGTGCCGGGCGCGGGATGGTTGTACTCGGTCACGATGAACGGCTTGCCCACTACACGGCTGAGTCCGAGCGCCGGTAACGTGCCCCCGCCCGTGATGCCCGCCATCGGCGTGTTCTTCACGAACCAGTTGTTCGCGTCCCAGGGCTTCCCGGGGAAGCTCGGGTGCTGCCAGTACGCGTGTCCGTCCACCACATCGAGTTGCGCCTGGATCGGCACCGGGCTGAAGCCCGCCGCCGTCCCGACGATCGGGCTCTTCGCGCCCAAGTCCTGCTTGACGAATCTCGCCATCCCGTTCCAGTAGCCCGCTTCCGCCTCGTACAGGAAGCGCATCCAGTCGCCTCTCATCGCCGCGTTGAGGCCGCCGGAATCGGACTTCTTGATGAGGCCCATCGTGCCCAGGCCCTCGCCGGGCTTGAGCTTGAACCCGCCACCGGGTTTCAGCGAGACGCCGGACAGCTCCATTGTCCCGGTCGCCGCGCCGAGGTTGCTAAAGGTGATCCGCCCGTTGTCCTCGGACTCACGCACCGTGATCGGGTAACTGAAGTGCTGCCACTGGTCGGTCAGCGTCACATTGGCATCCCACAGCGTCGCCCACGGGACGTGCGCCTGCTTGGCGTCAAGATTGAAGGTTCGTTTCGGAGTGGCTCGGGCGTCGAACTCCAACGTGTAGACCGCTCCTTGCTGGAACTTCAGCCCCGGCTGGTCGAACACCACGTGCCATCCAACCTCATCCACGGCGGGAATCGTGATCGCCAGCGCCGACTTGCCATTCGGCCCGCCGTTCGTGCTGGCCGCGGTCGCCTGCGCCGTGCCGCTGACTTCCAGCACCCAGCTTTGCGCCCCATTCCCGAAGTCGCCATTGGTCAGCATCTCGGCCCCCAGCGGCTTCTGCACGACGTCCCACGCTTGCTTCAGCGCCTCGTCCGTCGGATATCGCGCCTTGAGCCAGGCGTTCCACTGCCGGTCCAATTCCTCCGCGTAAACCGGCAGCATCCCATCCAGCTTTCCCCAGTCCCACTGGCTGATGAGCCCGTTCTCGTTGTTGATCTCGATGATCGCGACCGCCGGCTCATCCGCATAGCGCGTCTTCGTATAGGGGTTGAAGTGGGTCAGCAGGCTCCGCGCGTAGTCGCGCTGCATCTGCACGAGCGGCGGGTAGAAGAGGTCCAGCCCCTTGCAGTATTCCGGCATCCCTTCCCACCGGGGGAAGCCGGGATACGCATGGCAGCCGGTCAGCCCGAGGTCGGAGTAGATGCCGTTCGCCTTGAGTTGCGCGACGAAGTAGTCGAGCCGCTCGAGCTGCTGAGGGCTGATGGACTTTCCGTCCGGCCCGAAGATGTTCGCGTTGGTCCAATCGGCGTCCATCCCGATGAAGCGAACGCAATTGATGCCGAACTTCGCCATCCGCGCCGCCACCTTGTCGGCGTCGGCGTGCTCTGGGAACGCCGCGCTCGCCGTCATGTTCGTGCCCAGGAACCGCAGGCGCTTATCGCCGGTGTACAGGTGGCCGTCGCGCACCGTGACGAACCCGCGCGCCCCCGCGGGCTTATCGAGCCACGCGCTGGCGTTCGTCACGCTCGGCGGCACGCTCTGCGTCGCGTCATCCCAGGGCAGCACCCAGGGGATCAGGTTGAGCAGATTCGCAGGCGCCGTCGGAACGGTCTCCGGCGCGTTCGGGCCGAGGTCGGCCAACGTCACGTGGGCCACCTCGATCACCCCCGGATCGAAGGCAACCAGGAAGCCGGCCGAGGTGCCCGACGGCGCGAAGTCTTCCCCGCAACGGCCCCGGATCGCGTACTCGGCCCAATCGGGCGAGAGCTTGAGTTGGCGGTTGGCGATCTGCGTGTAGGGAGCGCCGGCGCGCTGCACGAGGGCGGTCACACGGCAGGACTGCGGGCTGCGCAGCCACGCCTTCAGTTCGACCACAGTGCCGCTCCGCAGCGCCGCTGCGACGGGCCGCATCAACAGGATGTCCCACGGGTTCGCGCCGGCCTTCGGCTGGACGGTCAGCCGCAGCGCCTGCGTCACGCCAGCCACATCCGCAGGGACGACCTCAGCCCTGCACGTGTCGCCGCTGCCGACCGACCAGCCTTGGGTCCCCTGGGCGAAGTCCCCGTTTGCGATCAAGCTCGGCCTCTCCTGGGCCTGAACGCCCAGGCTCGCCAGAACCAAGCCCAAGACTAACGCGGTCATGCTGAGACAACGCATATCATTCCTCCGGTGCGGCGCTCTGCGGCGATGGTCTGCCCGTGTGCCAACACGGTTGCCAGGGTTCTGTCGCGGGCGCCTCTTCGTCGCCCCCTCCGCGACCGCAGCGCGGCGGGATTGCATCCCCTCCGGGCAGGTAGTACGTAGCTTAGCAGAGACAATGAATAGCGGCAATGATACCGGCGAGGTAGGCACCCGTACCGACACAGAAGGCGATGCCGGCCCGGCGGGCAGGTCGGGGGTGGCCTTCTCCTGCGCACAGTTGCCATCATCTGCGTCCACAAGCGCCAGCAAGGCGTCGCCGGCGTTGAGCGCCTCGGGTTGCGGCAATCGGCAGTCATGGCACGGCTCGGCGAGGGGCTTAGTTGCCCTGAAGCGGCAGTTCGAGCACGTATCGCCCAACCAAGCCGTAGGGGACGCGTGAACGAGGTCCGGGTGGCTTGCGGCATCCGGAAGGCGAAGGAGATGGTCGAGGACCGCCGTCTCCGCGTCGCGCAGTTGGGTGACCAACTTCCACTCGAGGGGCGCTGCCGCAGAATGTCTCCCCGGCGATCAGACCCATTGCCCCGACGGGTATGCGAGGCATGGACCTCCCAGGAGCAGGGCAAGTCAGACCTGGGGATGGCTGCGGCCCTGGAGATCTCGCGGTCGCAGGCGGGCGTATGCCTACATGAGGCCAGCAAGAAGCTCAGAATCAAGACCGGCTACGGGAAGGCGATGAAGTGCCTGCGAACCGCACAATCAGACTTCGTCAGGTGATGCAATGTGATCCCCTCCCCGAGCGTGGCGAAGCCGCGTTCCTAGGGGTCCAGTCATGCCATGCTGACACGTCGGCTGGAGCCGCTCTTGGGGGGGCAGGTCACATTGATACTCTCCATTCGCGGAAACCGAACCCAGTCTGCGCAAACGAGGCGCTCAGCCATTGCCCCAGTCGGGCACATCTAGGGTCTCGCCATCACGCAGAGCTGACTGGTGGGCTGCGACCCCCATGGCCATGTAGCGGACGGCGTCGTACACCGAGATGGCAGGCCGACGGTTGTGCGCGACCGCGTCAACAAATTCGTGCGCCAGGTAGGCGTGCGAGCCGCCGTGCCCCCCGTAGGCGACGGTCTCACCGTCCGTCTCGCGCCAGGCAGCAGCCACTTCCGGCGGCAGTGGGTCGCGCATCTCCTCGATACTCACCTCGCGTGTCTCCAGCGGCTTGGCGGTCAGCGGCGCGGCGCGGTGGTTGGTCTGCCAGAGGCCATCACGGTAGCTGCCACGGGTTCCCAGCACCCGGAAGGCCTCGGATCCGCTGCGGGCCACTTCGCGGAACTCACAGATGCGCACCGTCGCGCCGTTGGACATCAGGTACAGCGCCGTCTCGTTACTGAAAGCGTTGCCGCTGGCGAAGGGGTCCTGATTCCGGTTGGCGTAGCCATAGCAGGTGGCCTTCAGCGCGTGGGCGTTCATCACCGATACGGGGCCGCTGGTCGAGTGGGTTGGGTAGTGCATCGGGCCACCGCGCACGCCTCGATCCGCGTAGGCTTTGGCCGCCTGAATCCACTCCTGGCCGGCGCGGCTGGCCAGACGCATCCTGGTTACCTCTCGCAGGTTGCACTCGTCATCCACGTCGTGGAAGTACTCGCCCTCGGCATAGACGAAGTCACCGAACGCGCCCTCGGCCGCCATGCGCCGACAGAACATCGTTTCCGGGCGATAGAACGTGGTCTCTCCGAGCATGTAGTGCAGCCCGGTCTGCCGGCAAGTCTCCACCAGCCGATCACACCACTCCAGAATCTCATCGTCGTCCGGTATCGAGATAATCGGCACGGCGCTGTACACATGCTTGCCCGACTCCAGGGCCTGCACGCACTGCGGGGCATGCAGCCACGGCTGGGTGATGATCACCAAAGCATCCAGATCGGCGCGACAGATCTCGTCGAGTGACCCGTAGGCATCCCGCAGGTCGAACTTGTCCCGCCAGGATTCGAGCTGCGCGAACTGCGCGATCCGGTCCGGCTCCCGATCACACAAAGCGACGCGATCCACCAACGGGTGACGCTTGAACAGTTCCGCGAAACCGGAGCCGAAGCTCCCCAGACCCACAAGTCCGATGCTGATTCCCACGATGACTACCTCCCTGGCTGACGGTGACGGAAAACAGGCGGCCAACTAGCTGCGCCTGACGCCCTCCTCTGCCCTACTGCGCGTGGATGCCGTACCGCTCCATGAGGCGCTTCAGATTCTCGCCCAGGATCTTGCGCTTGTCCGCTTCCGAGATGCGCGCATACATGATCTGCCCCATCCCCCAGGCGATCGGCAGGTCCATCAGATCGCTCCCAAACAGGATGCGGTCGGCACCGTACAACTCCACATACGCTTCCGTCTGCCCCCACGCCAGGAACGGGCAGGTGCAGATGTAGAGATTGTCTACTTCCTTGCACACTTCACCGTAAGCGCCGCTCGAGTGCCCCGAGATAAAGAGCGCCTGGGGGTACTTCTGGCATAGGTACCGGATGCGGTCGGCGCTGCCCCACGAGTGGCTGAGGATGAACTGACCGTGCTCGTGGGCGAAGCGACATGGCGCCTCGACCTGTGGATTGTCCGACGACGAACTGCCATAGGAGTCCAGCATCAGCTTGACGCCCTGGAAGCCCATGTCAAAGCCGCGCTGGAGTTCCGCCAGCATCGCCTCCTCGCCAGAGTAGGGGTTTACGAAGGTGAACGCGACGAAGCGCCCCGGGAACTGATCCACCATCGTCTTGACTTCATCGTTGCCGAAGACGGGGTCGCCGACGATCTGCAAGCTGAAGACGCAGTTGGTGTCGAGGCCGAACTTGTCTATCTCTGCGACGAGTTCCTCGGGCGTCAGGTGGATGATGTGATACGGGCTGCTCCAGCCGATGTGACCGTGGCAGTCGTGGAAGCTCTCATCGCGCAAGGACAAGCGCTCCCGCACCGCTTGATGGAGCTTGTCTTCCGGGTCGGGCAGCTTCACATCGTCCGCGAACTTGATGTTGGGGTTCCAGGAGAGCATCTGGCGCACGTTCCCACCGGCGATGAGCGCCAGTTCCTCCTCGGTGATGTCGGAGTAGTTGAGCTGCATCAGGGGCGACCCGGGCGTCCGGGAGGGCATCTGCGAACCCCAGACCATGCGGTCCGCCCCCAGTTCGCGGCAGATGAACTCGATCTTCTTGTCAAGCCAGACAGTGGAGATGTCGAGCTTGAGGTTCGGGCAGGCTGCCATCGCCTCCGCCAGCGGGCGCTGACCGCGGTACAGCCGCTCCTCGGTCAGTACCACGGGGAGGTCCGGGAAGGTCTGGCAGATGCGGACGACATTGCGCCAGTCGCTCTGGTCAATGCCCCCGCCGAAAAGGGCGTTCGGGCACAGGAACAGCGGCACTCGCTGCTCCTCGAGCGCGGCGCACAGATCATCAACCGCGAAGCTATCGAGCGGCAGGTCGAAGTGCTTGTAGAACAGGTACAGCGCAGCCACGCCTTCGTCACGCATCTGGGCCACGAGATCGCGCGGCGCGGGCAACTCACGAGCGTGGGTGAAGGCGCCAGCCCATGCTGGATGCAGGCGCGGATAGTCGCGGACGACGTCGAGAATGCGCTTGTTCCCGGCCTTCGGGTTGGTCGCCATGCTGATCGTGTCTACGACCATCGCTTCATGGATGCCGAAGTGGTCCATCGCCGCGAGCAGCTTCTCCGGTGTGTTCGGCTGACCGGGCGCTGTGTGCAGCCAGTTGCCCAGGTAGCAGGTAGCGTCGAAGTAGGTGATGTCAGGCATGGGTCGAGACCTCCAGATTTGGGTTGGGTGGCGGCTGCCATGAGCCTCAGTACTGCACGAAGAGCACCTTGCCGCACTCTTGCCGGGCCATCAGGTCGTGCCCTGCTGCGCTTCTTCGAGAGGGAAGCGATGGGTGACAACCGTCCTGGGTTCGAGGCCGCGGCGGCACAGTTCCACCATCCCGGCGAATTCGCTCAGGCGGAAGTACCAGGCGCCGTAGACGCTGAGCTCCTTGTGGATGAGGTCGCGGCTGGGGTTGAAGACAGCCTCCTCCTGCTCGCCCACGACACCCACCTTGCCGCCTTTGCGCGCCGCCTCGAACGCGGACGCAACTGCCGCTGGCCTTCCGGTGCACTCTATGCAGGTGTCCGGCCCTGCGCCATCGGTCAGTTCGCGCAGCCTGGCGACGGTGTCTCCCTTGCCGGCATCGACCGTGGCACACGCGCCCAGCTTCTCGGCGAGGTCGCGACGGTACGGGCTCATGTCCACGCCGATGACGCGGGCTCCGAGGAAGCTCCACAGCAGTACCACTCCCAGGCCCACAGGCCCGCAGCCGAACACTGCCACCGTGTCGTGGGCCTGCACGCCGACACGCTGAGTGAGGTGATAGGCCACGCCCATCGCGTCGCCGGCGACCATCACCCCGGTGTCCCAGTCCATGTCGTCGGGGAGCCGGAGGCAGTGGCGGGCTGACACCGCGATGTACTCGGCGTGGGCGTAGCCGCTGGGCAGCATGTTGGGGCAGAAGATCTCGTTGCCCGCCTTGCAGTGGGCGCACGTGCCGCAGCCTACGATCACGTGGGTTCCGACGCGGTCGCCCTGCTCGAACTCGCTGTGGCCGTTAGGGTCTACGACCTCCCCCACAAACTCGTGTCCGGGGTTCCCCTCCCGCCCGTGGGGGCTCCGGAACACTCCCATCTCGCTTCCGCACAGCGCCGAGGCCTTGATGTTGATGACCACCTGATCCGGTGTCGGTTCGGGCTCCGGCGCGTCAATGACCTCGATCCTCGAGTTGCCCACGAACTCCAGCGACTTCATGGCTCGTCTCCTGCAGCCTGCATGATGGACACTGCTGCCCATACTTCGCCATGCGCCGGCCCAGCCCTGCGCGCAGCTTGCCATGCGAGTCTGGCCCGTCAGGCAGGATTGGCGCGCCCCGCCGCGAAGGTACGCCCGTGCGGGAGGGATCAGGTTAGTCTCCAAGGGATGGTCACGGAGAGGACGCAACATGATGAGCAGGCTGGGCGTGCAGTTGCTCGCTTTCGGACAGCGACAGCGCGACGATCTGGCCGGAGTACTGGCGGAGGTCAAGCAGGTGGGCTATGACGGGGCGGAGGTGGGCGGTGACGGGCACGGTCTGCTGGCGGCGGAGGTCCTCACCGCGGCCTTTCGAGACGCTGGCTTGTCGCTCACCGGCGTCCATGTCGGCTACGGTGATTGCGCCAACGCGGCCAGAGTCGCCGAACTCATCGCCTTCCTCAAGCAGGCCGGATCGCGATTCCTGATCTGCTCGGGCGTAGAGGACCTCAGCACGATCTCCGGGTATGAGGCCTCAGCCGACACCTTCAACACGGTCGGACAGATGTGTCTCGACGCCGGGCTGACCTTCTGCTACCACAATCACGCCTGGGAGTTCCAGCCGCTCGAGGGCGGGAAACAAGGCATCTACACGCTCCTTGACCGCACCTGCCCGACGCTCGTGAAGCTGACCATTGACGTCTTCTGGCTGCACATCAGTGGCGTCAACCCGGCCGCGTTCATCGCCCGGTACGCTGACCGCGTGGGTTACTACCACTTCAAAGACGGCGCCAAGACCCCGGACGGGCAGACTTTCATCGAGCTTGGCCAGGGCGACGTTGACCTCGTCGGAGCCAGGGACGAGGCGCTCAAGCACCCGCTGGGCTGGATCGTCTGTGAACAGGACTCCAGCCAGCTCGAGCCAAGAACCTCGATCAAACAGAGCTTCGACTATCTCAAGCAGATCGGGCTGTAGCGCGGCGGGACTGCGCGGGCAACGAGGGGGTCGCGCGGCTCTCTCGGCTCACTCAGGCGCTCCGGGCGGCGAGGAGAGACGCGCGTCATCTGGCAGCCGAAGAACGCGCCGACCTTGACCGCCTCGTCGGACGCCCAGGACGAGTCAGCGACTGATCCCACCAGTGAGAGGAGAGACAGGATGTGTGCTCGGTTCCCTGTGCTTGCTCTGGCCTTCGCAGCGGCTCCTCTCCTCGCGCAGGGCGCGGAGGGGAACGGCGTTACCGCCCCGTCGCCCGCGATGGCGGAGCCGCGGTATCTGCTCTTCTGGCGCGCACCTGGGCAAGTGCCCGACTTGATCAAGACCATCGGTGAGAAAGGCGACGGGCGGACGCGGCTGTTGGGATTCGGCGTGCCGTGTTCCACGTTCGAACAGGAACAGCGGGTTCCGGCGAGTATCCGCAGTGCGTTCGCTGCCGCGCGCACCCACGACGTCGCCGTGATGCTGCACTTTGACTTTCACGTTGCCTGGCAGAATCGGCCCGACTTGTGGAACTGGTTCGACCCGGCCAAGCCTGGCTACAACCCGGCGAATAGGCGCAACGTCGAGTGGTTTGGGTGGGAGGGGCCACCGGCCAAGGCGCGCTACCTGAACTGGGGTGTGCCGCAGCGCATGGCGCCGCCCATGTGCTTCACGAGCGAGGCCGTCCGGGCCGAGTGGACGCGCCTGATCCGTCACGTGATCTGCCCAACGCTCAAGGCGGAACTCGCCACCTTACAGGCTGCCGGTAAGGGGCACCTGTTCGCCGGGATTCTGGTCGGCTCGGAGCCGACCTTTGACAACTATACCCATACGGATCCCGAGACCGCGAAGATGGCCGCCGAAGACGGCTCGCCACTGGGGCAGCTCGGCTATCGGGCGCTGCTGGACCGGGGCTACAGTAGCGAGAATCCGCCCCAGGACGTTCACCAGGCACTGGCCGGCGTTGTCCAGGAGACGGTCGCCTTCTGGTGCCGGCAGTTCACGGAAGAGGGGCTGCCCCCGAGCAAGCTGTATCCGCATGTCCCCGCCGGAGCGCCGATCGAGATGACATGCACGCCGCCCTGGACCGCCGTGAACGATTGGTCGCGGCCCGGCTGGTCTACCTATGCCGTGGGGCCTCTGGAGCAAGGCTTTGGCCCCCTGTATGAAACGCTGACGACGCGTGCCGACCCGGCCTGGGGCGGAGTGGAGGCCAACACAGGCATGCCCGGGTCAGTGGTTGACTGGGAGACCTACCTGGGCTGGCACTACAACCACGGCGCTGTGCTGGTCGCCATCAACACCGGGGCGACGGGCACCGAACTCCCGGACCTGCTCGAGAAGAGCGCCTTCGGGCCGGAAGCCCTGGCCGCCTACCGCAAGTTCCTGCGCGGCGAGAAGCTGGCCGAGCGGCCCATCCCCCCAGACTACCCCATGCTGCGCGTGCGGCAGAAGATGGACGCGCTGCAAGCCGGCTTCCGCGCGTGGCAGGCGGCGGGCCGGGATCCGTCGCCGATCGCTCACTCTGTCGAGGAACGACTCCCGGGGCTCCTTCAAGCCGGCAAGATAGACGAGGCCCTGGCCGTCATGGATGAGGCGCTCCGACGACTGGAAACACCTGGGCGCTGAGCGCGACTGGCACCCGGTCCTTCCGATCCTCTATCCGCGGGAGCGCGCTTCCCGCTAGCCTTGCCGACGGCCATGCAGCGCCCAGTCGCCCGACATTCCCCGGCGTCGCCATCTCCCGAGAGGAACGGTGGTCAGGAAGATGCGAGACAACACCAACACCCCGTTTGCGCGGCCGCTTCACGTCGCTATGCTTATCCTCGCCCTGGCAGGTCTTGCCACCGCGGGATACGGCCAGGCGCAGCCGCCGAACCTGCTGGGCGGCCGCGGCTTCGTCTCCCGCGATGGTGGCGCGCCGGTGGGATGGCGGGTCGAGGGGCCGTGGCAGGTGCAGGCGAGCGGCGCCGACGGCGAAGGCATCATGTTCCTGCCGGGCACGCAGTCCGGCGCCTGGAACAAACTCGTGTGGGCGGGTTACGCGACGATTGAGCGAGGCGAAACAGTCGGCGTTGCCATCGAATACCGCAGTGCGACCGGGAACGTGGACATCGGCCTGGAGCTATGCGACGCCCTCGGCGAGCACGTTGTCTGGGGCGACGTATCACCTGCGGGCGTAGCGCTTCAATGGACCCCTTTGCACCGCCAGTTCATCATTACCGACGACTTGTGGCAACGGGGCGTGCGATCGGTGCGGCCGTACTTCCAGGTGACGACCACGGGGTCGGAGGTGGGCTTCCGCCACCCGGCTCTGACCAGTGATCGCGCGACCGCGCCGCCAACCACAAGCCCGGCGTCCGTCGCCGAAGGGAACGGCGACAATATCGCGCCCAATCCGGACCTCAAGCTTGGGGTCGCTGACAGACCCTCCGGTTACACCAAGTTCGCGGCTGCCCCGGAGCCGGCCGGGGCGGCCAGTTGGGTCCCAGAGAAGCACGCCCTCAAGCTCACGGCGGGAGCGGGCCTCGTAGGCTGGCGGAGTGACGCCATCCCGATCAACCCCGCCGGCGGATACGATTTCACCGCCCACGTCTGGACGGACCGGCTAAACAACGCCTCGTTGCAGGCACAACTCGTCCTTCACGGCGCAACTGCCAAGACCGTCCCGCTGATGCTCTCTACTGACCCCGTGCAGCTCACGACGACCCCTTTCGACCTGCGCCTGCAACTCCTTCCATCCCAAATGCCAGACGGATGCGCCTCGGTGGAGATCCGTTTCGCCGTTCGCAGCCGTGGCGGAGCGACGGGCGACGCCTGGATAGACGCGGTCTCCCTGCGTCCGCTGGCGGCCCGTCTGTGCGCGGGCACTGACAAGCCCGGCAACGTCTTCCACACTGCAGACCCGATGGCGTTCACGGTCGCGGTGGACAACTACCTCAGTCGCCGCGTCGCGGGCGCACTGGGCTGGCGGATTCGCGCCTTCGGGGGCGCAGAGGCGGTGTCAGGACGGGAAGCTATCGGTCTGTCCGAGCGGGGACACGGCGTGATCGTATTGCGCCCGCGCATCTCCGGTCCGGGCTACTACGAGTTGGATCTCACGCTGTCTGAAGGCGCCCGCGCCCTCGCGCACAGCATCGTCTCATTCGCCCTTGTGGCCGCCTTCGACCCCCACTGCTACACCGCCGACTCGCTGTTCGGCTCGCATCCGCACGGAGACCCCCGGGCGATGGCTCTGGCACGCGAAGGCTACGTGAAATGGATGCGCACCAACATTGACTGGGAGTGGGTCGAGCCCGAGCCCGGCAAGTTCCGGTGGGACGACGTGGGCGCGATGCTGAAGCGCTACGAGGACCAGGGGATGCAGCTTCTGGTCACCGTCTCCAACACCCCGCGCTGGGCTTCCTCGTATCAGGAAGGCATGGCGCAGGGCGCTTACTGGGGCACTTACGCCGCCTACCCGCCGAAGGATGTCGCCGACTACGAACGATTCTGCTACGCTTTGGCGCAGCATTACCGCGGCCGACTGCGTTACTTCGAGATCTGGAACGAGCCGAATGGCGACTTCTTCATGGGCACGCACGCCCAGTTCGCCGAGGTGCTCAAAGCCGGCTATCATGGGCTGAAGCGCGGCAACCCCGACTGCGAGGTCATGTTCGACGCGTCTTGGGCCGACGTAGCGTTCTACCGCGACCTGTTCCGCCTCGGGGCCGCCGACGCATGTGACATCCTCGCCGTTCACAACTACCAACTGGGCAGCCCCGGCCCGCCCGAGGACACGCCGTTCTATCAGGGCTATCTCGACCTGCGCAAACTCCTCGCCCTGCAGGGGCAACCCAACAAGCCGCTGTGGGATTCGGAGTTCTGCTGGATGAGCGACAACTTCCCAGGCTCACCGTGGTGGCACGGCGTCGGCGAGGCGAATCAGGCGCGGTGGCTCGTGCGCAGCTACGTCTACGCCCTGGCCGCGGGAGTGAAGCGGCTCTTCTGGTTCCCCTTTTACCCCTACTACGACCCCAGCACTTCCGGGCCGCACGGCGGCTCGCTCATCCGCGCCGACCTGACGCCCAAGCCCGCCTTCGTCTCGTATCGCGTGGCCGCCCAGAACCTCGTCGGCGCCACGTTCTTGCGCTGGCTGGACGTGGGCTCTGACGCCCGCTGCGCCGTCTTCCGCCAGGGCCGGGAGTTCATCGCGGTGCCGTGGTCCGTGCACAGTTTGACACGTGTCAACCTGCGGACCGGGGCCGACGAAGTGCGCGTGTGCAGTCTGATGGGCGGGCAAGACCGCCTCCACACAGCCGGGGATGCCCTGTCCTTCGCGGCTACCGAAGCCCCCGCCTACCTGTACTCATCCGCCGATTGGCGGCCGGCCCCGGACGGGGTGCTGCGCCAACGCGCCGCCGAGGCCGCGAAGTGCACCGTCCTATGTCCCCCGTTGCTGTGCCAGCCTGTGGTGGACGGTGATCCTGACGAATGGTGGAGCCTCGCGCATCCGGTGGGCATCAACACCGAGTTGAGGATCGGCGAGGGCGGACGCATTCTCAACGATCCGCCATTGCACCGCCTGAGTGGCGAGGTGGCCTTCGGCACCGCTGGCGACAAGCTCTACATCGGCGCTCGGATCACCACCGACGCTCGCCCCAAGACGTGCCAACTTGTGGCGCGACTTGGTCCGGCAACGGCCCCTATCGAGCTCCTGTTGGATGCCGGCGCTGACGCGGTACAGGTGCGACATGCCACGTCCGCCGCGTGGCAGACCGTCGCCGGCTCGGACCTGCGAATGTCCCGTGACGAGTCGAACCATCTCACGCTTCTCGAGGCCGCCGTGCCCCTGCAGGGCCTCCCCAAACTCGTACCGGGGGTGACAATGCCGCTCGGCCTCACGCTGAGCGCCACCGACGAGGGCGGCCCGGTCACCACAGGATTCGCGACGGGCCGCCTCGTGACGACATGGCGCGCAGACCCCACGTCGCCGCAAGCCATCTTCTCGAGCGACAGCCGCCTCCCGCACGTGCGCAGCATCACGACCGCCTTACCTCCCGGCGCAGCATACCGCTATGAGATCTGGGGGACGAGCAAGGCCCGCCCCGATGAGGCGCCCGACAGCGGCGACTGGTCACTCCTGACACCAGCGCGGATGGGACAGGGGAGCGTCACTGACCGCGTGACGACCGACGCCCGGCACTTCCAGACGCGCCTGTCCAACCTGCTGTCCAACAGCGGCTTCGAGCAGCCGATCGCAACGCCGACCATGCCGGGACTCGACCAACGCGCGCGGGCATACGGCATCTGGCAGCCCGATCGCCCCTACTGCGTCATAGACCGCACCGTGTCCCACACCGGCGCTTGTTCCGCCCAGATTGCCGCGACCGGGCGCACCGCAAGTGACCCGTGGTCGAACTGGGGCCAGATCATCCCCGTGAAAGCCAGCACGACTTACTCCATCTCGGCCTACGTCAGAGTAGGCGAGCTGTCCCCGGACGCTGTCGTGTCATTGGCGATTCATGGTTACCCGGCAGACAGCCAGGAGCAGCTCAACAACCAGCACGCTCCGGCGCAGCGTGACCTCGCGGGCTGGCAGCGTCTCACGATCACTGTGAAGACAGCGCCGGGGGTCGCGCGCCTGGCGGTGTGGTGTGATGTGAAAGGCAACGGCACGGCCTGGTTCGATGACGTGCAAGTGGTTGAAGGAGATGTTCCGACTGACATCCCCGAGATCATCGAGCAGCGGTTCGCGGGGTAGTTTCGACGCAACGGAGACAAGCTAATGCGGTCCCCCTGACCGATCAGCGCCCCTGCAACCGGCAGTCCGGGCGACCCACCGGTGGAGGTTGACGACGCGGACCGGCGCCGCCGCACTGCCGAAGCAGACGGCGATCAGGAAGACGGCTATCGTGAACGTCCGCATGGATGGGACCTCTTTCGGGGGAGCGGCAAGTCTGGCGCTGGTGTCACCGCGCCGCGCCCCGTCTTGCGTTCCGTCCGTCCGTGCTCTGCCCCGGAGATTCTGAAGGTCAGGCAGTCGTCCCGGAGGAACCAACCCATATCCCCTGCCCACGGCTGCGTCCGAGCAGACACAGAGGAACCACACGCCGAACCTGAAGAGGCCAAGCCATGTCCAGATCAACTGGTGCCGACCGGACGGCAAGCGTGGCGACTCTGACCGGAACCGTGCTCACGCTGACCTTTCTCGCCCTGGTCCTGCCGGGCAGCATGGCCGCCCAGGCGCTCACGCTCTCCGAGGCAGGGCAGGCGCGTGCCGTGCTCGTGTCCGGTGAGGAGCCCAGCCCGGCCGAAAGGACCGCCGCCACCGAGTTGGCCTCGTACCTGAAGAAGATCACCGGGGCGGAGTTCCAGTCCGTGAACGTGGACAAGGCGCAGGGCCAGGCGCGCCTGTTGGTCGGGCCTTCGCGAGAGGCCCGGCGAGTCCTGGGCGACGCCGTAGTGAACGCCCTCGGCCCGGACGAGTTCATCATCCGCACTGACGGCCGTGACCTGCTGCTCGTCGGCGGCCGCCCTCGCGGGACGCTCTACGCGGTGTACTCCTTCCTGGAGGACGACCTCGGCTGCCGCTGGACCACCTGGTATGGCGACGAGAGCATCCCGCACCGGACCACGCTCACCGTCCCCGCGCTCGATCGGCGCGAAGGACCGGCGATGGCGGTCCGCGACATCGTCACTCACACCAACCAGAACTTTGACCGGCAGTTGATGCAGCGCTTCCTGGTCCGCAACCGATGCCAGGGTCCCGACCTGCGCTTCACCGGCGACGTGACCGCCGTGGGCGGTACCTCACACCGGTACGCCTTCCCTCCCAATGGCTGGATCGCGCACACTCTCTTTCAGTGGGTGCCGCCAGAGAAGTACTTCGGGGCGCATCCGTACTGGTACAGCCTCGCGGGCGACAAGCGCGTCTCGACCCGCCAGCTCTGCTTCACCAATCCCGGGCTGCGCGCAGCGCTGACCGAGGCGATCCTCAAGCGCATCGGCGAGGCCGATCCGGGCGGGCAGTACTCCGTCTCGGCGATGGACTGGACCGGGGCCTTCTGCGATTGCCCGAACTGCAAGGCCCTTGTCGAGCGCGAGGGCACACCGGGAGCGCCTCTCTTCGACTACCTGGCCGAGCTAGGCCCGCAGGTTAAGCAGCGCTTCCCGGAGGCTTCAATCAGCACCCTCGCTTACCGCAAGGAGCAGAGCGAGTGTCCGCCGCGGACGATCAAGCTGCCGGACAACGTGATCATCATCTTCGCTCCCATTGACGACAACTTCGCCGCCCCCATCGACCAGCCCAGCAATGCCAGCACTCGGCGCAACCTGGAGAACTGGCGGAGGGCCACCTCACACCTGCGCATCTGGTACTACCCCAACACCTACGGCCCCGCGCTGCCGATGGGCAATCTGCGGAAGCTGGCGCAGGACTTCCGCCTGTTCAAGCGCGTCGGTGTTGAGGGGTGTTTCATCGAACAGGATGCCGACGGCATCTACGATTCGCGCCGCCTGGCGGATCTGCAGACCTGGCTCATCACCAAGCTCATGTGGAATCCTGACCGTGATCTCGACAAGCTGATCGCCGACTACACCGACCGCCACTACAGAGCGGCAGCCCCTCTGATCCGGCAGTACGTCGCCGCCCTGGAGAGTGCGACCGCGGCTCAGCGCACCTCCATGAGCTGGAACGCAAGCGCCGGCCAGCACCATTTCCTCACCCCTGACCTACTCCTGTCCTCGCAGCGTCTCTTGGACGCGGCGGAGCAGGCAGTGGCAACCGATCGGGTCGCATTGCCGCGGGTCCAGCAGGCGCGCATGAGCCTGGACTTGGCCTGCATCCTGAAGTGGAACGAGCTCTCCGCCGCCGGCGCGGTGCCCTTCACCATGCAGCAACTCGCCACCCGTTACCGCAACACTTACGCGGAGGCCGCCAGGGCGCGACTGCTCGAGACGCGACAACCGGCGCTGCTCGCCGCGCTGGCCGATGCGCTCAAGTGGTACGAGCTGATGACGCCCCTCAAGCCCCTCCCGTCGCCGCTGGATGCGGTCCCGGCCGAGCGCGTTCGGCAGTTCACTCCTGAGACCGCGCGCCTGGAGGGCGCCGCCCCGAAGCTGGTCGAGGACCCGCTCGCGGCCGCAGGCATCGCCGCGACGATGGAGCCAAGCCTCGAACAGCCGCCCTACGCCCCAAAGGGCCTCCCCGCCAACGTTCTGAACATGGGCTTCTACGATGCGACCACTGGCCGTCAGCAACAATCCCACGCGGGTAAGGACGCGCCGCTCACACCGGGGGGATACCACCTCTACCCCATCGGCCGCACGGCCCTGAGCGCCAACTGCTTCGTCTGGTTCGATTGGAGCTGGCTCATCCAGATGCCGGATGTCTCAGGGCTATACGATCCGGCGGCCCCGGCCAAACAGTGGGACGTATACGCTTCGCTTCGCTTTGAAGGCCCGGCCTACGACCCCCAGAGCGCCGCCAAGCAGAACCGCTTCTTCGTGGACCGCATCGTGTTCGTGCAAGTGCCGCGCTAGAGGAGACCACCATGCCTGACATCACCCTCGCCAGCAGTGCCATCGCCCGCGTGGAAGCCATCACACCCCACGTCTTCCGCGTCCGCCTGCGCCCCGACGCGGACTTCGCCGAGCCCGGCCTCGTGCGATACGGCATCGTGAAGACCGACTGGCCGGCGGTCCCGGTGACGGTCACGGAGGATGACGCCGCCACGACCTTCGACACCGGGCAAGCCCGCCTGACGCTGTGCCGGGACACGGGCTGCGTCACGCTAAGCGACGCCACCGGGCGCATGCTGGTGGCGCAGCCGGAGCCGCCGGTGTCCGACCCGGCCAGCGGCTTCCGGGCCGGCTTCGCGCTCACCGCCGACGAGCGCCTCTACGGCTTGGGAGACGAGTCGCGCGACCGCCTGAACAAACGGGGCCATGCGACCCCGATGATCGTGCGCAACGTGACGAGCTACGCCCCGATCCCCTTCCTGATGAGCACCGGCGGCTGGGCTGTCTTCCTCAACTCAACCTGGTTCCACCACGTGGACGCCGGGGCCACCCAGCCGGACCGCCTCGTCTTCTCCGCTCGGGAGGGAGAACTGGACTACTACCTGATCGCCGGGGAGACGCTGCCCCTGCTCCTGGATCGCTACACCCAGATCACGGGCCGGCCGGCGCTCCTGCCGCAGTTCGGCTACGGGCTGACCTGGGTCTGCGACGAGCGCGGCGTGCGCGCCCGGGATGTGCTATACGAGGCACACATGTTCCGCCGCGAGGGCATTCCGCTCGACGTTGTCGGCCTCGAGCCCGACTGGATGGAGACCCTCTACGACTTCTCGGTCAACAAGGAGTGGAGTAAGGAACGCTTCCACCAGCCCGTGTGGATGCCCCACGAGAAGCCCGGCGGCTTCACAGCGGCCCTCGGCAACATGGGCTTCAAGCTCAGCCTGTGGCTCTGTTGTGACTACGATGTCACCGAGTACGAGGAGCACTCGCTGCCCTCAGGCGCGGGGGACGCTGACCCCGCCGCAGCATCAGGCCCGACCGGTGAGGATCGCTACGACGAAGACGTCATCAGGGACCCGCACTTCGTCCCCGCCTACCAGGATCGCATCACCAAGCTCGGGGAGCCGTGGTTCGAGCACCTGCGCAAGTTCGTGGACAACGGCGCGACGGCGTTCAAGCTGGATGGCTCCAACCAGATCTGCTTCCACCCCGACCGCAAATGGCGCAGCGGCATGGAGGATGAGGAGGTTCACAACCTCTACCCCGTCCTGCTGGCGAAGCAGATGGCTCAGGGCTTCCAGGAGCACACCGGCCGGCGTGCCATGATCTACACCGCTGGCGGCTACGCGGGGATTCAGCAGTACGCCGCCACCTGGGCGGGCGACACCGGCGGCGACGAGAAGCCCCTCGTCTCGCTGCTCAACCACGGACTTTCGGGGCACTCGAACACCAGTTGCGACATGCAGGTCTGGAACAAGCCGGGCATCCACTTCGGCTTCCTGCAGCCCTGGTCGCAGATCCTGTGCTGGCACCAGTACAACCAGCCGTGGTTTCTGCCGCCGGACATCTACGAGGTGTTCAAGTTCTACGCCCGACTACGCTATCGCCTGCTGCCTTACCTGTATTCCGCGGCCCATGTTGCGCATCGCACCGGCCTGCCCATCATGCGGGCCATGCCACTGGTGGCGCCCGACGACCCCCGCAGTGATGAGTTCCTGCTGCAATACATGCTGGGCGACTGGCTACTGACCTGCGCCTTCACCGACACCATTTGCCTGCCGGCCGGGACCTGGATAGACTACTGGACCGGCGCGGGGTACGAAGGGCCGCTGGAGCTGAAGTACGACCCGCCCGCCGACCGCGGCGGCCCCCTGTTCGTGAAGGCCGGCGCGATCATCCCGACGTGGCCGCAGGTGGACTACGTCGGCCAGCGACCCGTGAAGACAGTCGGGCTCGAGTTGTTTCCCCACGGGCACAGCGAGTTCACGCTGTACGAGGATGACGGGCTCACCGAGGCCTACCGCGACGGGCAGGTGGCAACGACGCACATCGCCTGCGACTGCGCGCCGGACGCGGTGACCGTGACCGTCGGCCCGCGGGTCGGCGCGTATGAGGGGATGCCGGAATCCCGCGTCTGGGAACTCGCGATCCATCTGCGGACGCAGCCGAAGGCGGTCGTCGTCAACAGTGCCCCGCATCAGGACTGGGAGTACATCGAGGGAACTTGCGTCGCGGACCGAGTTCTGCGGCTGACCGTGCCCGAAGACCCGGCGCGGTCGCGGGCGACGGTGGTGCGGTGCTCGCTGAACTGAGGAACGTGGCGACTGGGCCGTCCGCCTGGGAGATCGGCTCCGCCCGGTGGCGAGTAGTTAGCGCAGGCGGTGACGAGCACACAGGGCACTGGCATGATACCAGCGCTTCCTGGCCAACTAACACGGTTGAAGGACAGCGAGCGCAAGCGCATCGCGCAGATGCTGGCGGAGGGAGGTCCCTCCGCCGCGCTCGTCCCGCGATGGCTGCACCCCATCGAAAGGCAGTACCTATGCTCCGCATCGCAGCAGTTATCATCGTATCTGTGCTTGCTGTGCCGTCGGCAAGTCTTGCCCTGGCCGCGGAGGCCCCGCCCGTCTTTTCGCTCGACTTCGACGGCACCATCGTCGCGCATGCCGCCGACGGCTCCGAGATCAGGCCGCTTGAGGCCGACCACGTCGCCTTCGCGCCAGGGCTCACTGGTCAGGCACTGCAGGCGGATGCCGCCCGCCTCGTGTACCCGGCCTCGGTCGTGCCCGGAGAGACCGGCACGCTGGAGATCTGGGCATCCCCGCTGCAGGCCGGCCTGGGGAAGGGCTGGTACTTCCTCTCCGGCGACGCCACCGAGTGGGGGCCGGACGGCGTGCCGCGCCTGTGGATGTACGAGGGCAGCCCGCGCTTCGACATGGACGGTGGCGACCGCCTGATCTCCGCCCCCTTGCCGCGAGGGGTGACATGGGCGGTCGGCAGCTGGCACCAGTTCGTCGGCACCTGGGACCACAGCGGCAAAGTCGAGCTGTACCTCGACGGTCGCCTCCTCGTGCGCAAGTCTGTAGCGCCGTGGCGCGTCCCTACCCGGAAGGGCTTCACGATCGGCTGCGGGCGAACCTTCGGCAGCGAGGGCTCGCTCCCGGCCAACGCCCTGGTTGACCGCGTCCGCATGTACGACCGCGTCCTGCCGGCAGACGACATCCGCGCCCACTTCTTGCAGATGGGCATCCCGCAACTTACCGTTCGGCTGGAGCACTCGCTGTTCACGACGACCCTCTCAGGCATCCCGGTGACAGTCGAGAACGCCGGTGGCGGCGACTGGCGGGGGAACGTCTACTGGTCGTGCGGTACGCGCTCCGGCAACATGCCCGTGGCCGGGCTGAAGCCAGGCCAGAGCGTGCAGGTGGTCGCGCAGTCGCCCGTCGCTGTCGGCGCTACCGGTCAGATCGCCCTCGACTTGCACTGGCAAGAAGGTCTCGGTGGCAAGACGGCCCGCTCGGACGCCTTAGCGGCCTACATCCCCCCGCCGCCGAGCGCCCTGGAGACGAAGGCCCCGCAATGGACGCTGGTGCGAACCGTCAACTGTGCCGACGAGCCCCCCGTGACGGAGGTCGGCAAGTCGGCGGCGGCGGACGGCCCGGCTGGAAGATGCCGCGAAGCGGGCGCTGCGTGCTACGACCGCTTCGCCTATGTCTTCAAGCTGTCGGGCGCGGGACGGCTGCTGCGTCTGACCGTCGAGCACCCGGACGACAAGAAGCGCTGCACGATGATCTCGTATAGCATCCCCAAGTTCCAGTCCTCCGGGATTGCCGGAAGTGAGCAGCAGGTGCTGGGCCACGGGATCCTCAGTGGAGGCATCGTGCCGCTGACGAACGGCATCGTCTCGCGCCAGTTCGTCTTCCCTTGCGCCGCCGACCAGATCGGCATCATCATCGAAACCGGCACGAGCGGGCAGCCGGCCGCGGCCTGCACGCTGCGGCTGGAGGAAGCCGACGCGCGCTACGGCCCCGCCGCGACCGGCCCCGCACTCGGTGCGCGCAATCACCGCTACGCGGGCCTCTACTGGGAGGACCCGGTCATCGCCCAGGACTTCGGCTGGACGGGCACCGACTACACGCAGTGGGATCAGACCCTCAGCCGCGCGATGGACTACCTCACCTGGACCGGCCAGGACCTCCTCGTCTATCCCACGGTGTGGTACTTCGGACCGATCTACCAAAGCCGCGTTGAGCCCGGCACCTGGCCCTCCGGCGGCCGGTATCATCCGGCGGAATACCCCCGCCTCATCGCCCAGCGCTGTTCGCAGCGGGGCATCAAGTTCGTGCCCACGTACACGATCTGGCGGCTGCCGTCGCTCGCCGAGTGGATCCGCAGCCCCGAGGAGGTCATTGCCGGCACGCCCTCGGTGAACACCGTCACCCGTGACGGCAAGGTGCTCACCGAAACGAACTGGGGTTCGCCGCCGCTGCTCAACGCCCAGCACCCGCGCGTCCAGCAGGCCCTCCTCGATCTCATTGATGAACACGTGGCGATGTGCGGGGACCAGCCGAGCTTCGCCGGGGTCGGGTTTGCGCTGTGGCCCAGTTCTCCGATGCAGGCCGGGGCGAAACTCGTCACCAGTTTCGATGACTGGAGCCTCGGCGAATTCGCGCGAAGCACGGGCGCGAAGCTACCTGGTGATCCGAAATCGCCGGAGCGCTTCAAGCGGCGCGCCGATTGGATTCTCGGCGACCCCGCCCGCAAGGCCGCCTGGATCCGCTGGCGTTGCGACTGCATGACTCGCTTCTATGCCGAGGCCGCCCGGCACCTCGCAGCCGCCGGGCCTGAGGCGAAGCTGCGGCTGATGATCCAGGAACCCTACCCTGAGCGCGGCGGCGATCCCGCCCAGGAACTCCGCGAGCAGGGCCTCGACCTGCCGGCCCTCGCGAAGAACCCACAGATTGTGCTCGACCGCTGGCTGAACCAGACCGCCCACCGTTCCTCCGAGAAAGACGGTGACGACCCGGCGAAGATCTACTACGACCAGGCGGAGCTGACGCCGCACTTCCAGAAACCCTTCAGTGGCCTCCCCCGCTCCTCGGCCACGGTGCATCAGCAGTACTTCGAGAGCCATGCCGTCCTCGGCAACCCGAATGCGCCGAAGTTGCACTTCCCGCCACCGTGGGAGATTGAGGCCTATGGCCGCGCGTGCCAGCCCGTCCCCTGGGGCCGGCACTTCCTCCGCCACTGGGCGCGCTCGCTGTTCCTGTTCGACGCGCAGTGGCTTTCGATCGGCGGTTTCTCACTGGGCACCGAGGGGGCTGAGCCCGAGGTCAGCGAGTTCGTGCGGGCGTTCAAGGCGTTGCCTCAGGTGCCCTTCAGCGACGTGGGTTGCACCGGAGCAGTGGTGGTACGCGGCGCCCTCGCCGAAGGCTTCAGGTGGGTATATGCCGTCAACATCACGAACCACGACGCGCCACTCGCACTTCATGTCGCCGGCGGGACACTGCAGGACTGCGCGACGGGTGAAGCGGCGGGGAATGCCGGGCAACTCAACACCTCTCTGCGCCCCTACGACCTGCGCGTCTGGCGCGTGCCCGCATCCGCCGTCGTGACCCTGGCCCAGCCCTCGGCCGAACCGGAGCGCGAGGCCTGGGCGGGCGAGTAGCGGTGGACCGGCGCGGCGACACGGGGCGACCCCAGAGCGCGAGGCCGCCGCGAGGCCAGCGTCGTCTTGCAGGCGGCGAGCGCCCGATCAACTGCCCCAGAAGAGGCATCTCCCGCCTCTCACCCGGCAAGTCACGAGGTCTCTTCGTTGTGAAACAGCAGGTTTGTACGAATTGTACGTTCTATACGAATTGTACAAAACTGCTGTCTTGCAGTCCAAGATATCTTACCACGATACGTCTGCTATCGCCCCCCAGGCAGGTAAAACACCATGAACGAGAACATCTGCAATCTGTGTGGCGACCGGGACCCGCTGCCGGTTCACGAGCGTGGCTGGCGGGTTCTCACTGACCCTCGCCTGAACAAGGGCAGCGCCTTCACAGCCCAGGAGCGCGACGATCTCGGGATTGCGGGCCTCCTGCCGGCACACATCGCCACCCTCGAGGAGCAGATCGCTCGCGTCCACGGGGCCTTCCTGGCGCAGTGTGATCGCCTGAGCCAGTACATCTACCTGCGATCACTGCAGGATCGCAACGAGACGCTGTTCCACGCCGCGTTGCTGGCCCACCTCGAAGACTACATGCCGGTGATTTACACGCCGACGGTGGCTCGGGCGGTCGAGCAGTTCTCGCACATCTTCGGCAGCTCGCGCGGGGTCTACGTTAGCCCCGACAACGTCCACGAGATTGATGCCATCCTCGATAACGCTCCATGTCACGACGTCGCCATCATCGTGGCCACGGACAATGAGGGCATCCTGGGGATCGGGGATCAGGGCGTCGGCGGCATGGGGATCCCCATCGGCAAGCTAGCCTTGTACTCCGCTGCCGGAGGGATCTGTCCGGCACGGACGCTGCCGGTGTGCCTCGACGTCGGCACCGATAACCAGAGCCTGCTTGACGACCCCCTGTACCTGGGCTTCCGCGCGCCGCGACTGGCGGACGACCAGTACTACCCCTTCCTCGACCAGTTCGTCCAGGCGGTCAAGGGCCACTTTCCGCACGCGATACTGCAGTGGGAGGACTTCAGCCGCGACCGGGCCTTCGAGGTGTTGCACCGCTACGCCAGCGAGGCGCCGTCGTTCAACGATGACATCCAGGGCACCGCGGCGATGGTCCATGCGGCGACGCTGGGGGCGCTGAAGCTCACCGGCGGGCGGTATCGCGACCAGGTCTTCGCCGTGCTTGGCGCTGGCGCCGCCGGTGCCGGGATCGCCCAGGCGACGGCTGCTGCGTTGGTGAATGACGGGCTCACGGCAGACGAGGCCCGGGACCGGATCTACGTGCTCGATAGCCGGGGTCTGGTGCTGGAGGACCGGCCCGGACTGGATGAATACAAGCGAAGCCTGGCGCGCGACCCGCGCGACATGGTCGGCTGGGGCCTACAAGGCGACCGGATCTCCCCCTACGATGTCATCGCGAAGGCGAAGCCGACGGTGCTCTACGGCCTGTCCGGCCATCCCGGCACGATTGATGAGCGCATGGTGCGCGCCATGTCCGGCTACTGCGCGCGCCCGATCATCTTCCCCATGTCCAACCCGACGGAGAAGTGCGAAGCCGTCCCCGCGAACTTGTTGCAGTGGAGCGACGGACGAGCGATCATCGCGACTGGCAGCCCGTTCGAGCCGGTGACCCACGGCGGGCGTGTCTTTGGGTTCTCGCAGGCCAACAACGTGGCCGTCTTCCCCGGCGTTGGGCTGGGGGCGCTCTTCTGTCAGGCCGGCGCAGTCACCGCCGAGATGATGTTCGCCGCGGGCGAGGCCCTGCACGCCATGACAGAGACCGCCGACTACGAGGCCGGGCTGGTGCTACCCCCGATTCGCGACCTGCGTGACACAGCCGTACAAGTTGCTGCGGCGGTGGCGGAGATGGCCTGGAAGCAGGGGGTTGCGAGGGCCGGTCGTCCCGATGGCGACCTCCAGCAAGCGTTGCGGCGCACCATGTATGTGCCGAGATACCGGCAGCTTGTGCCAGGCAGGTAGGTGGGTCGCAGGGGTCACCACGGGAGGGCGTCGGCATCCGCCCGGTGAGACCACAACTATCAGCCAAGTCTGGACGAGCTGGGCCTTGACCGGGCAACCCCAAACGAGCGGTACTGGGGGCCGTTGACGGTACGGCCCCGTGAGGGAGCGTGCGTCCGGTACCATCTCTGCTGAGACCGAATTCCGGGCTGGTGGATGCTCTTGGCCATGCCCCGCGAAGGGATAACGATGGACCTGTCCTGCCTGCGCCAACTCGATGACCCCGCCAAGGAACAGCTCTACCGCGAGTTCTGGGCGGGGAGCCGGCCCGGCACGGTTCTCGTCAGTGCCAGCCGGAGAGTCCCGAACCCGCGAACGGTTGCCGGACCCGATGGGGGACGCACCGGCGATCCGTTTGGTGACCACTTGGCGTCTGAGTGTACGCGCTTGCTCGAGCGCGACTGGGCCGCAGACGATGCGGTCGCGAGCCCAATGGTCCCGATCGAGCCAACCGGGACCATCGCCACGGCTTTCGGCGCCACCTATGATCCTGCCTGCGACTGGACGAGCCAGTGCCTCAAGACCCCGGAAGCGATCCGCGACCTTGAGCCGCCGCGTCTGGGCGCCGGCCTGACGGGACGGTACCTGGAGGGCGTGCGGTACCTTGCGGAGGCAATCGGGGACGCTCTACCCGTCTGCTACGCCCAGTGCCTGCAGGGGCCATTCAGCACCTGCTCGATGATCCTCGACGACCAGGTGTTGCTGGAGGCGATGTATACCCATCCGGACGAGATACACTGCCTGCTGGGCATGGTGACGGATTTTATCATCGACTTCGCGCGCGAGGCTCGGCGGCTGCTGCCTCGCCCGGTGCCGACCAGCTTCTCAGACGTGTACCTCCCCGATGGGCAAGGCCTATGCGTATGCGATGATCTGGCGGCGGTGGTCTCACCCTGGCTCTACAGGGATTTCGTACTGCCGCACATGAACCGCATCTCTGACGCTTTCGGCGGCGTGCTCGTGCACGCCTGCGGCAACCCGGCGGCCGTCCTCCCCGTGTGGGCCGACATCCGGGGCTTCCGCGGAATTGACATCGGGTCCACCGAAGCGGACCTGTCGGAGGTCTTCCGCCAGTCGTCAGGTCAGGCAGTGGTCGTCTGCCACGTGGGCCTGAACAGCGCGCCGCATTTCTGTTCGAGGCTGGCGGCGGTGGAAGCGATCCTGCAACATGTGACGCCGGAGAGTTCGGTGCTCATCAACGCCAGCAGCTTCGCCGCGAACCTGACTGCCGTGGCTCCCGACGAATGGGATGTGGAATCCGCACAGATAGTGGAGCGCGTGAGGGCTCACTCGAAGCAGTAAAGTGCGACTATACACCGCCGTCGGCACCTTGCCGTCGGGCGGGACCTCATAGAGGGAACAACCATGCGAGACAGTGACCCCATTCCCAGCGTAACAGGGGACGTCGAGGTCGGCGAGCTGCGCTGGCTCTACCCGCACGAGCATCTGCTTGTCAGTTGGGGCGAGTACCGCGGCGAGACGGTCGCCAGCTACCCGGGCAACACCGAGTACGCCCGCCGCCAGATCACGGCGATGCTGATCGAACTCAAGGCCCTCGGCGTGGATGCCCTCATTGATGCCACGCCGATGGGCATCGGCCGCGACGAGGCGTATGTCCAGTTCGCCCGGGGCGTGTCCGCTGCGACCGGCGTCCGCGTGTTCCTCTCCACCGGGCTCTACGCCACGGCGCACTGGCCGCCCTGGGCACGGGAGTGGTCGGCCGCGCAGATCGGCGACCTCTTCACCCGCGACCTGGAGACCGGCATCGGAGACACCGGGGTGCGCGCCTGTCTGCTCAAGGCGGCCGTCGGTATCGAGATCACCGCGGATGAGGAGAAGGCCCTCACGGCCTGCGCCATCGCCCACGGGCGGACGGGCGCGGCCGTGCAGGTCCACTCCATCGGCTGCCGCCGCGAGATCGTGGACTTGCTCACCGGGCAGGGCGTGGACCCTTCGCGCATCTACATCGCCCATGTGGACATGAACACATCCGCCGAGGAGTTCCTGTGGTTGGCGGAGCGCGGCGTCCGGCTGGTGACCACGAACTGGGACTTCCCGCATCACATGGACCAGGACGAGGCGATGCGCCTGCTGAAGCTCCTCATCGCCGCAGGACACCTGGACAAGATACTGGTGAGCATCGACTTCGGCCTGTCCATCGAGACCCGGTGGTGCGTGGGCTTGTGGACCTGGGACAACCCGGATCGGACCTCGTACGCGTACCTGCACACCGGGGTGCTGCCCAAGCTCCGTGCCGCCGGCCTGACGGAAGCCCACCTCCAGACGATCATGCGCGACAATCCGCTCAAGATGCTGCGGCGGCGGTAGGGGGTGGGGAGTGAGGCGAGGCGACCGTGATAGAGGAGTAGTGCGGACAATCAGCCGCATCGCGAGGAGCCTTCTGGTCACCAAACTCGTCTGCGGCGCGGAAGGATGCTACGCTACTCTCGCCCCGTTCGCGTGGGGCGGCAGATCCAGCCCTCCAGGGTGTAACCACCTCAATCCAGGCGGCACCTGCCCCTGGACTAGATGCAGGCTTTGCGAGCCTCCCCATGGGGGCTCGTTCGGGTGCGCCTGAACGGGAAGGACCTTGGTGCGGCGATGCGGCTCGCCCTGAATCCGAGCGTCTCACCAAGGGTACCTTCCAGTTGCCGCCCCAGACTCCGCTGTACCCTTCCGGCCTACTGGGGCCGGTGCGGGTACTGGCAGAGTGATCACCGGCGCATCTGTCGCCAGGGGACGCGGCGAGCAGCCGCCCAGTTGCCGAAGATGAGCCGGAGGGCGCGAGGGGGATACAGGCTGCCCGACGAACTGGGCCGAGGGCAAAGCCGGGGACGGTCCCAGGTCGGGCGCGACGAGAAGCTATGGCTCGCGCGACAAGGAGACGACATGCCGTATGGCGACAATGACCAAGCTCGAGAGAGTGCTCGCCACCTTCGAACATCGAGACACAGACCGGGTGCCGCTCTATGACCTGATGCTCAACGATGACTGCATCGAGTTCTTCACCGGGGTCTACGCGCCCTACGGGACCGAGGGCGCGAGGCTGCAGGCGCAGGCGGTGGACCGGATGCTCGACATGGCCCGAGGCGTCGGCGCGGCGCCGCGTGAACTGCCGGCCGACTTCTTCACGGACGATCCGCGGCTCAGGTACTACGCGCGGTTCTCATCGCTGAACGAGGGGCACGCGTGGTTCCAGTCCTACGAGGCAGCGGCCGCATGGGTGAATGAGCAGGTCGCGAGCCTCAGCAAATGGCGGCAGTCCACCGACCTTCAGGCTGCCGCGCAACAGACGCGGGAGGAGTTCGAGCGGCTGCGGGGATGGCTGGGCGAGGACCCTGTGGTCTGCTGTCTGCGGCAGAGCGGGGTGGGGCTCGACGACATCCGCCACGCCGTGGGCATCGAGTTCTTCAGCTACCTGTGTGCGGACAATCCGGGGCTGGTATCCGAGTACCTGGAGCTATACACCGAACGGGAGGTCACTGTCATCCATGCCATTGCCGACCGCGAGTTGTCGCCCTGGGCTTTGACCTTCGGCGACATCGCCGCGAAGATGAAGTTGCTCCACTCCCCGGCCTGGCTGCGCCGCGAGTTCTTCCCGCGGCTCAAGCGACTCGATGACGCCTACCATGAGCACGGGATCACCTGTCTGTTCCATTCGGACGGGTATCTCATGGAGATCATCCCCGACCTGATCGAGGCCGGAATCGACGGGCTAAACCCGATCGAGATCGTGGCCGGCATGGACGTGGGGGAGGTGCATCGCCTGTACGGGGACAAGCTGTTCTTGGCCGGCGGGGTTGACATGAGCCAGTTGCTTTCGTATGGCAGTCCAGACCAGGTTCGGGAGGTCTGTCGGCAGACTGTGGCATCGGCTCCGACGGGCTACTTCATCGGCTCGACGACGGAACTGGATAACAGCTCGCGCCTGGAGAACATCCTGGCCATGATGGAAGTCAGTTGGGGACACCGGCCCGCTGGCGCGAAGCCCGACGTCCTCGACCAGATCCGGCGCCGCCGACAGCAATGCGGACTCGAGCAGTAGCTCGGCGGGGAGCCAGAGTACCAGCCGTGTGCGGTGGTACAACGAGACCTCCAACTCCGGCCTCGCTCCCTCCTCGGACAGGAGTCCACGAGGCGGGCGATAGGAATGAGACAGCCGACAATGTGCGCTTCTCCCAAACCAAGCCGGGGGCTCGGACTTGCCCTCACGATGAGCCTGTTGGCCATCACCTGCTGCGCGATCTTCGCTGCCGCCGATTCCGCGCAGCTACTCCAGGAGTGGCCCATCACCGGCAAGAGCCTTCCCGCGGCTGTCTTCTTCTGGCATCGCGACACGCCCGACATTGAGGCCGAAGCGCAAGCCGACCCGGCCGCGGCCTTCCCCGGCGGGCTGGGCGTCTGCAGCGTTCGCGTCACGAGGAATCCTCGCGCCGGCGCGGCAAACATTCAACTCAACCCTCTCGCCCACCAGAGCCTCGGCCGAGGCGGGGTGTATGGCATTTCGCTATGGATCAAGGCTTCACAGCCGGTGACCCTGGAGGCGGCTGCGATCCACGATGACCCGCCCTTCACACCCCTCGGCGCAGGGCCTGCAGCCCGTTTCGAGGCCGGCCCCGACTGGCAGGAGCACCGCCTTACCTTCACTGCGGACAGCGACGTGTCCCCGGACGCGCCCATTCGCGTTCCGTACCTGGGCCTGGGCCTCGTGCCCCCCGGTGCTACGGTGTGGGTGGCCGGGATGACGCTGTCGGAGGTCACTGCCCCACCTCCGCCGCTCCCCCTCGTCATGTCTGACGAACTTCTCCACAACCCGAGCTTCGCGGCAGGCACGGCGGGCTGGTCCCCGCAGACCGCGGAGATCGCCGCTGACGACGGCGCCTGCTTCGTCACCAAACGCACCGCCCGCTGGGGCACACCCATCCAGGACATCCGCGCGGCCCTGACGACGCATGGCTGCGGCTTCTATCAGTTCGATGCGGCTGTTCGGGCGGTGAGGGGCAAAGGCGAGGCGTTCGCCGTCATCCATCTTCGCGACGCCACCGGCGACCACTGGGTGACCTCCGACACGCGCCCCATGCACGACACGGGCTACACACGCCTTAGCGCCCAACGCTTCATCGGCTGGACTGGGCGCCTTGAGGCCGCCGACATCGGCCTGGAGACCGGGGCCGATGACATGCAGGACATCCTCGTCGGCAACCTCTCCCTGCGCGCGCTGACCAACCTGCTGCGCGGCAAGCTCACCGCGTCGTCGGGTGATGCCGCAGGCCACCCCCTTGCTCTCGCTTGCGATGGTGACCTCACCACGACGTGGCAGGCTTCGTCCGCCGACGGCGCCTGGATCGAGGCTGACCTCGACCGCACCATCTCCTTCAACGCCTGCATCCTGGCCGAGAACGGAGCGCACATCCGCTCCTACGCCATCGAGTCGTGGAACCGCGACCGATGGATCACGGCCTTCACCGGCGGCGTCGTGCTCGGCGGTCTCGATCGGCTCCACTTCCCGCCGGTCTCCGGTAGCAAGGTCCGCCTTCGCGTCACTGCGAGCGACGGTCCGCCGGCCATCTCCGAATTCGCCCTGTACACAACGGCGGTGCGGGAGCGGACGGTGCGCCTGCCCGCGCCTCCGGCCGATCCGAGCCGACGCGGCGACCGGACCCTCGTAGGCGCGATCCGCTGGGACGGCTGGTGCGGTGACAAGAGCCGCATTGGTCTGCAACTCGAGCAGGTGATGTCCGCCGAGCGCTACCGCTACCGGCTGCCCTTCTACGCCCGGATCCTGGGGCCGGGACAGGTGCAGACGAGGTGCGTCACGCAGGAAACTATGGACCGCGAGATTGCCTACGCAAAAGCGGCGGGCATTGACTACTGGGCCTTCGACTGGTACCGCCCCGATGACGGCCTCTCGACGGCCCGCTCCCTCTACCTCTCAAGCTCACACCGCAATGACGTCAAATGGTGTCTGATCGCCGGCACTGGAGGGTTCCAAGACGAGGATCGCCACTGGTTGGTCAGGCAGTTCGGGACGCCGAACTACCAGAAGGTTCTGGGCGACCGCCCCCTGTTCTATATCTTCGACGCCAACCGCCGCTGCGGGCCCCTGGTGAAGGCCCTCCGCGAGGAGACGGCCGCCGCTGGCTGTCCCACCCCGTTTGTCGTCCTGATGGGTTGGGGGCCAGAGATCGCTGAGGCCGCCGCCGCCACCGGCGCTGATGCCATCGGCGCGTATGTCAGCCCCATCGGCGATGGCGCCCCCTTCGCCACCGGAATGGCCAATGAGCGCAGCCGTTGGGAAGCACTGCGTCGCACTGGCTGCCAGATCATCCCGACTATCACCACCGGCTGGGACCCACGGCCCTTCGTGGACTGTCCCGTGCCATGGTATCCCGGCGCCACGAACCGCAACTGGGGCGGGCGCGCCACACCCGATCAACTGGCCCAGCAGCTCGCCAGCGGTCTTGGTTTCGTCCGGAGTAATCCGACCGCGACGCTGGCCAACACCGCGCTCATCTACGCCTGGAACGAGAATGCCGAGGGGGGATGGATCATCCCAACGCTGGAGGAGTTGCACGACGGCGGCGTGCCGTTGCGACTCGACGCCTTGCGCACCGTCCTCAGACCGGACGTCCCTCGCGGCTCCGGCTGGCCGACACCGTAACCCATCGCACGCGACAGTGAAGGTGGGAATGCCACCGGCACCTGGTCGCAGCCCAAAGGCAGGACAAATGATGAAGCCAACACTGGCAGTGCTTCTGTTCATGGTATTCGTCTGCGCTGTGATCGTCCCAGCCACAGCAGCCGACGCTCTACGTCCGGTCGGTAATGCGACCACGATCAGCGATGTGAGATCACGCGCCATTCTCATCCCGGAAGCGGCCACCGCTCAGGAGAAGTACAGCGCGACCATGCTGGCGGAGTACCTCGGCAAGGTGTTCGGCGTTCAGTTGCCCGTGGTTCAGGAACCAGCGAGAGCCAAAGGCAGTATCATCAGCGTGGGCAGTACCGTGGCAGCCTCCGCTGCCGGCATCAAGCCCGATCCGCGTGAGCAGGCCTACAAGCTCGCAGTAGCTAAGGGCAACCTATACATCCTGGGAGGAACCCGGGGGCCGATCTACGGGGTCATCGCTCTGCTCGAGGAGGACCTCGGGTGCCGTTGGTACTCGCCGACTGACAAGCCGGTCGTTCCGGTCCTGGCGGGCGACAGATTCACGGTCGTTCCTCGTAGTTATTCACCGCCGTTTGAGGTTCGCGAACTGCTCTACGAGCCCGCCCTCAACAACGACTGGGCCGCCTTCAATCGCTTGCAGCCGGTCTCTTACTTCTACAGGATTCCTCAGGAGAAGGGGGGTGGCCTGGCCAACTACAACTACTTCATCCACACCTATGACCAACTGGTCCCCGCCAAGACATACTTCGCCACTCACCCGGAGTACTTCCCTCTCCGCGACGGGAAGCGCTTTCCCTCCACCCCAAACGACGGTCAGTTGTGCTACACGAGCCCCGGCGTCGTTGATGCCATCGTGACCCAACTGGATGCTGAGATCGCCAAGAACCCCGGCACCAACATCTACAGTGTCTCGGCCAACGATAATGTCTACTCCAACTGCGAATGCCCGTCGTGCCAGAAGATCATCCAGTCCGAGGACGGTCTACCCGGCGCTCAACTCTACCTGGCCAATCAGGTGGCGAACCGGCTCGCGGTCAAGTACCCGCAGATCAAGATAACGACGCTCGCCTATGTCAACAGCGAGGTTCCGACCAAGACGATTCTGCCCGGCCCGAACACCGTCATGTTCTATGCGCCGATACGGTTACGCGGCAATCCAATCAGCATGCTCTTGCCTATCGGCAGCATCAAGGAGATCAATACCGAACTCGCGGGCTGGCACAAGATCGCCTCTCATATCTATCTGTGGGACTATGTGGACCGTGCCGGGCCGACCGCGTTCCCGGATTTCGAGGCTCTCAACCAGGGCTGGCCGTACCTCATACAGAACGGGGTCACGGGAGTGTTCCTTGAGGGGCAACTGCAGGGGCGAACCTCCCTCGCCGAGCTGAAGGTCTGGCTCTACACGAAGAAGATGTGGAACCCGAGCTGGTCGCAGAAGGAGCTGGTCAGGGAGTTCCTCGACGCCTACTACGGCCCCGCTGCAGTGGAAATGACGGAGTACTACAATCTGCAACTCCAACGCTGGGCGAGCTGGTACCGTGACCGCAAACCCGGCGAGCGACTGACGTTCACCGGCGACCAGAAAGAGAAGATGCATGATATCCTCGCCGCCGCGCTGAAGCGGTGCGATGGCAAGCCGGACTACCAGGCCAAGATCGAGCGCGAGCTGCTCTCCTGGACCTGTCTGATGTTGTCTACCTATCCCACCGCAGCCACGGCAACCCGCTATGGGGAATACATCGGACAGGCCTCTGCTTTAGTCACCAAGCTGGGCGTCAAGTACATCGCCGAGGGTGTGACCAGCGATGCCAGCCTGAAGCGCTGGTCAGACCAACTGAGGAAGGTCACCGAGAAACAGGGGCTGCCGTCATACTCGGCTAACTCCATCACTGTGAAAGAGCCGCAGTGTCCGGTTGCGCAGTATCTGCCCGCCGCCGACGCGACGCAGGGCTTCGCGGCCCGCCAGGCCGGAGCAGGCAGCGACTGGGGGGTGCAGTGGCTGTATGACGATTTCATTGACCAGTTGCAGCCAGGCAAGCCATACGTGGTGCGCATACGAGTCAAGCCCGAGTTCAAGACCGTGCCCGGCCGGCCGGGGGTGATGTTCGGGCTCGGGCACTACGGCTTCGGGGTCGGCGGAGGAGCCCTCTACACCGGCAGCTTCGCCGCGAACGACAACGGTCAGTACCGCTGGGTGGACCTGTTCCGGTTGCAGGTGGAGACGCCGGGGCTGACCGGCATGTTCTTCTGCGTGCCAGGTAGCGGGATGACCAAGGAAGACGCTATCTGGTATGACTATCTGGAACTAGTCCCAGAAGACGAGTACAAGGACAAGGCGCTGGCAGCCAAACTGCCCCTGGTCAAGTTGTAGGCAGGTGTCCCGGGGTCCGAGGGCGGGCCGCCCGCTAGTGTGGCAGTAGACAAGCTCGATTCCCCGCAATGTCCAAAGACTTATCTGCGCGGCGGCATTGATCGGACAGGGACTGTATAGACAAAGAAGGGGGCCTGCCGAAGACCCCATTTGGACGACTGTACCCAACGGCGTCGGGGCAAACGCCAATGATCCTGTGGCGGCCGAGCGAAACTGCCACGCCACCGGCGGTGCTCGCCAGGGCGCCTTCCGTGTCGTCCGTCACATCTCCCGCGCCCCCGGCCGTCCCTCGTGCGAGGTGGCCCCAGAGCGCTGGGCGAATAGCCGTCGTGGCGTCAATGCCCACAGGATCGCGCACCCCGGAGGCGCCATGTCCACACTCCCTGCAGACGCTCATGTCTTCGCCCTCGCGGGCCAGGCCAACATCACCCGCGAGCAGCATTTCGGCATCAAGGGCTTCATGCTCACCGCGAGCGTGCCGTGGCGGGATGCCCTGTCGGTGAGAGGCCTGTGGGCTCCGCCATACGCCAGCAGCGACTTCATGCTGGAGGTCCGCCTGCGGGGCGAGTCCGTGCCTTCGAGCGACTATTGGTGGAACGGCAATGAGTGTCGTCGCGAGGGCCGTCTGGGTGAACTGCGGGTCACCAGCGCTTTGGTCATTCCGATGGAGCAGCGCGCCGCCCTGTTGGAGTTCTCCATCTCAAACGACAGCGGCGAGGCGGTGACCATACCCGTCCAGTTCGCGATTCGCGGGGCCTGCGACCAGGTGAGCTTCTGGGAGTTCTCCGGCCCCGGCTGCTCCGAGACCGACACGCCCTGGGCCGAACGCGCCAACGCCTGGGTCAATGAGGGGAATGCGGTCGTCAAGCGCAAGGAGGACCGCGCCGTAGCCGTCGCCACTGATCTCCCGATGTTGCGGTGGGAGACGCTGGCCGGGCACTGGGAGGCCATCGCAGCCCTTCAGCCGGGCGAGACGCGGACCTACCACGTCGCGATGTGCCTCGGTCCGGCGGAGGCGACTGTGCGCGAGGTCCGCGACTTGGTGCGTGCGGGTGAGGCAGCGGTTCACTCGGCCCGTGCGGAGTGGGCCGGGCAGGTTGCCGATCTTTTCACCCGCGTTCCGCGTTTCGAGGCGTCGGACCCGCGCCTCACCGCCTTCTACAACCGATCTCTGGTTGGGCTGCTCCTTAACCAGTGGCGTGTGCCCGACTTCGTTCTCAGCCCCTACTACTCCACCGGCGGCATCAACGGCGGCTGCGTCTGCTGCTATCTGTGGGACTTCGGCGAGCCCTGGAAGATCTTGCCGCTGTACGACCCGGAGGCGCTGAAGGCCCACATCAAGCAGTTCCTGTCCCTCGACATTACCCACCACTTCGCCTGGATCCCGACCACCGGCGAGGCCTTCGGCCCCTGGTACCCCGTGAACCAGGAGAAGATCATCCATCTGATCTATTACTACGTGCTGTTCACGGGCGATACCGGTTTCCTGCAGGAGGAGGTGGCGGGCAAGACCATCATTGACTGGGCGCTGTTCCATGCCACCTACCGCGACAATCAGCAGTTGCCGGTCAGCCTCATTGACTACGGCAAGGGCAACAACCACCTGGAGCTGCGCGGCGCCTTTCGCTACGACCACCACCTGCCCGACCTGAATCTGCGCCGCTGCGCGAACATGACGGCGGCTTACGAGCTGTCCAAACTGGCCGGCTGCCCCGCGGAGGCCTTGCCAGAGCGGGCGGCGGCGCTGGCCGGCATCATCAAGCAGCAGATGTGGGACCCCGAGGCGCGTTGGTTCCACCATCTCGACGAGAACTACAACCCCGGCCTGAACTACAACGTGCAGATGTTCAAGGCCATCGCCGGCCCGGCGCTGGGCGACGAGGAGTTGGACGGGCTCATCAGCCATCTCAACGAGCAGGAGTTCCTCTCCGAGTGGGGGCTGCACAGCATGTCCAAGCTCGACCCGGCGTACGACCAGGTGGACATAGACAATGGCGGCGGGGGCAACTACACCGCCTTCACCCCGCGCATCATCGAACTGCTCTACCGGGCCGGCCGCCCCGCGCCCGCCGAGGACATCCTTCGCCGGATTCTGTGGTGGGGTGAGCGCATGCCCTACTGGGGCGATTCCATCGTCGCCAACCAGATTGACTACCGTCAGGACACGCCGCTGCAGAACACGATCGGCGCGGCCGCCGGGGCCCAGATGGTCATCTTCGGCCTGCTGGGCGTCCACGTCACCCCCGACGGCACAATCACCATCAACCCGCATGCGCCTGGCTTCTCGCCCAGTCTGAAGCTCACGGGCCTGCGCCTGCGGGGCCGCTGTCTGGACATCGCGGTGGAGGGAGGTCAATTCACAGTGACGGCTTAACGGAAATACTGTTCACTTAATTAGTTTGACGTGGATCGAGACCGTCATCCGGCCGGGTTGTCCCTTGCACCGTGCGCGTATCGGGTACTTGCCGACGCTCCTCTTGAGGGCGCGGGGATTGCGCCGGCCCCGGCTGGAGCTACGCGTTGCTGCAGAATCTCTTGGAGCACACGCTCATGCAACTGAACCCTCCGCTCCGGGGGGGACGGCCACGAAGGCCGGCAGCCGGCGGCGTATCACCCGGACGGCGTGAGTGAAGGACAGCTTGTCAGGGTCTTCTTCGGCTTTGAGTGCGGCCTCGTGCATTAGCCCACGGACCGCGAAGTGAGCCATCATCAGGCCCCAGACCTCCTGCTTCACCAGCTCCGGGGTCTTGCTGCGCAGGACGATGTGCGATCCTCGCAGGTGGGTCTTGAGTTCGTCCAAGGCCGTCTCGATCTCCCAACGCTCGTGATACAGGGCTGCCAGTTCCTGGGCGGTCGCTTGCTGGGGCTGCAGGATGGTCGTGACCAAGCGGTAGGTAGGCTCCGCATCGGGTACGCCGACCAGTTCGTACTCGACGACGCGCACGGTCACGGCGTTGGTATTGTGTCTGCGGTCCTTAGCCGACGGGTAGATGGCGCTCAGGTACGAGCCATCGGATAGCCGACGCTCGCACGGCAGAGCCGCATTGGACTTCACCCGCCACAGGAGGTCGCAACCCGTTGCCTGGGCATTGCGCCACAACTCATAGCCGAAGAAGTTTCGGTCCGCCAGGCACAGCATTCCCGCCTGCAGGCGCTTCACGACCTGCGCCGCCAGGGTGACCTCACCCACTCGGAAGGCATCCAGGACGGTTCCGAACAATACATGCGTCCCGCTCTCCACCAGCGAAACCAGTCGCACCAGCGGGTAGGCCGTTTTGCCTCGGCTTTCTCCCGGCCGGCCGAAAGCGGCCTCATTCGCCGGGGTGTCAGCCACCGCCAGCGTCGTGCCGTCCAGGCTCACGAGACGCCACTTGCGGAACCACGCGCCCTTCGTCTTTGGCGCCGCCACCGGCTGGACAACACGGTCATGCAACTGCTTCAGCGGCTCGCTGCCCAGTCGCGTACGCGCTTGAGAGATGCCCGATTTGCCAGTTACCTTCACCTCTACCGCCGGGCTCAGCAGCCACTGGACGCCTTCCAACAGACAGCGCAGCACTTCCTGGTACGACACCTGCATGAACAGCGCCAGCGCGATGACGTAGTACACAACCACATGAGCCGGCAGGTCCCGTTCGCGCTGACTCGCTTTGCCCGTGTCAGCCAGCACCTCGTCTATCACAGCCCGAGGAAAGGCCGAGGCGACGACACCAAGACTGATGTAATCGGTGACCCGCGGGCCGGCGGGCAGTTCCGAAGGCGTACGCGACATACGGGGACTCTCCTCTCCGACATAGTAGGCACCCGAGAGGAGTATACCACAGCTATAGTGTTAAGTGAACAGTATTGCGGCTAGCGACGGTTTCCTCAGACCATGTGGTAGCGCGATTTATCGCGCTAAATGCGGGCCGAACTGCCCTCCGCCCATTGCGCCGTCGGTTGTAAGCAAGCACTCCGTCGAAGTCGAAGCGTTGGCAACTATACGACGTGATCCGCGCGATGAATCGCGCTGCCACATGGTCTGAAGGAAGTGTCGCTAAACACATGCCAACGTCAGTCAGGCAATTGGCGGAACTCCCTTCGGGGCTGACGACAACGGCTCACTATGCAGCGT
>Ga0181520_10001978_pt1 | contig 39962 bp, 27 predicted proteins | sample PEATcosm2014_Bin_29_FD_132451 | JGI IMG/M metagenome (GOLD analysis project Ga0181520, IMG submission 132451) | Peatland microbial communities from MTU Mesocosm Facility, Houghton, MI, USA - PEATcosm2014_Bin02_30_metaG | ecosystem: Environmental > Terrestrial > Soil > Wetlands > Peat | place... | reverse complement strand
TGCTTGCTGTAACGCTCAAATCCGTTCGCCAAGGCCAAGGTCTGCTGTTGCATTCGATCCCCCTGACCGCAATCTATCCACACCTACGCGAACCGACAAGAACTTAATCAGAGTCTCCTTAGAGGAGCCTTCATGAGTGGAAAGACGTGGCTTGTGTTGCTGTTGAGCATGCTAGTGTGCCGCGCGGGTTATGCGGAGCACAGCCCGCTCCTACCGCGACCGCAGCAGGTTCGGTATGGTAATGGCACCATTCCCTTAAGAGCGTTGAGAATCACGGTTTTGTCTCCTCCCGGCACTGAGGACAGCTTCGCTGCAGAGGAGTTGCAGTCGTGGATGCGAGAGCGCACAGGACTAGATGTCCCGATCGGGTCGAATGGCAACAAACAGAACCGGGGTTGGAGATTGTTCTAGACCGTGTTGGCTTACAAGATGAGCCGCTGGCGCAGCCGGGAGAAGCATCGGGGCCAGGGTCCCGGGAGTCTTATGATCTGACGGTGACGGATCGAGGAATCACGATTCATGCCCGATCGTCTGCGGGGATATTTTACGGCGCACAAACCCTGCGGCAGCTCGTTGAAGGCGAAGGTGTTCAGGCCGTGCTTCCGGTAGTAGAGATCCATGATTGGCCGTCGCTGGCATACCGGGGAACGATGGTGGACATCAGCCATGGCTCGTTGCCGACAGAAAATGAAATTGAGCGCCAGATTGACTTCCTTTCGCGGTGGAAGGCGAACCAATACTACGTCTACAACGAAGACAGCATTGAGCTATTGGGTTATCCGCTACTGAATTCGGAGGGACGACTGTCGCAAGAAGAAGTGCGGCGGATCGTCGTTTACGGCCGAGAGAGACATATTGATGTCATTCCGGCTCTTGATTTGTACAGCCGCCAGCACGATCTATTCAGGTTAGAGCAATATTCCGAGATCTCGGATGAGGCACACGGGACTGAGTTTGACCCGCGCAATCCGAAGGCGATGCCTCTGTTGTCGGATTGGGCAAGCCAGTTTGCGGGACTCTTTCCCAGTCCATTTGTCAGCATTGGATTCGATGAGATATTTCAAATCGATTCGGCGACGAGTGAATCACGCATCGCCACTGCCCCGACGGCATTATTTGTGAAGCAACTCACAGCGGTGTCGTCCCTATTCGAGAGACATCAGAAACACGTGATGGCCTATGGCGACATGTTGGTGAAATACCCTGACATCATCTCAAAGCTTCCTTCAGGGATGATTGCTGTCGCCTGGCATTCGACTTCGGAAGATCCAGCGTATAAGCACTGGCTTGCTCCATTAGTCGCCCACAATGTTCCGTACTTAGTGCAACCAGGAGTGAAAAGCTACGATCAGATTGTTCCTGATGATAAGACCGCGTATGAAAACATCGATACGTTCCTGGCTGCGGGACGGCACTCCAGGGCACTCGGCCTGATTAACTCGGTGTGGTCCGACGATGCCCAACTGCTGCTTCGCATGTCGCTGCCAAGCATGGCGTATGGGGCGGCGGCGCCTTGGCAATCCGTCCCCATGGATCGGGCCGATTTCTTCTCCGACTATGCGCGGCAGATGTACCCGGCGGCAATTGCCCCGGATATTGCATCAGCACTTTCTGACATGTCTGTCGCTGAATCGGACATACAGAAAGTGCTCGAATCGGAGTCGATGTTCGGGCTGTGGGAAGATCCGTTTTTCTCGCCCATCTATAAGAATCTAGCAGCCCACTGGGAGGACTTGCACGAGACCCGAATGCATGCGGAACAGACAGAGACTGCACTCATTCATGCCAGGAGTCTGGGCGCAGACCCGCAGGCGGTGAACAGCCTGATGATTGGCAGCGAACTGCTCGATTATGCCGGTGAGAAATTCCAGACGCCGTTAGACCTGGCAGCAATCTGGGAAAAGCTCGGCGGCGCACGACCGGACGCAGAGCGCTGGTGGAATGAATGGGAATCGCAAGTGACTCACTATGATCATTCGGGCGTCACGGACCTGATGGACCGGATCACGGACCTGAAGACGGCGTACCAGGCGGAGTGGCTGCAAGAATACAGGCCATACCGTCTGGAATCGGCTTTGGGGCGATGGGACGCTGAATATCAATACTGGCGAGGAGTGCATGAGAAATTGCGGCACTTCAATACGAGCACTCATGCGGGAGATCGCCTGCCGCCTTTGGATGAAGTGATTGAAAACCCCGTCCTTCCAAGAAACCCTCCAATTAATTAGAAATGGTTCACGTTGAGGAACTGTTTATTTGCGGTTGATTCTCTTGAGATAAACAAGACATTGCAAGGCCCCCTTCGACACATTCGCGGACCTCTTTGCCATCTCCAAAGTTTTATTGATCTCGGAAAGCGTGAGGCTGGACTGTGCATTGGTGAGTGACTCCCCCGTCTTCATGGCGTCGACAAGGGAGGGAGCGCAGTGAGTGGTCGGAAATCTGACGCTCGCTTCCATTAAGTGGGAGGAAGCTAGGATGCATGGCATAGTTGGCAAGCGATCAGCTAGTGCGAATGAGCGGGCCCGACAAAGAAGAACTCGGCGAACGGAGCGAAGATCTTAGTAAATGCAGTAGTACCAAGACGACTTGAATATGGGAGAGCTGCTTTGACGAGGATCAGTTCAGTCCATTGGACACATTAGTAGATGCGAATCACTATCTATTTGACAAGCGAGAAGCAGTGACACTTAATCACACTGAAGAGCAAGAGCGCCACCGATCTTGCATCGTGAATCGCAACAGAATCAGCCACCTGGGCAATGCGGGGGAGTCGATCTGTTACAGCCTGATTCCCTGTTAGTTAACAGTTGCCGAGTGCCTTGTTCAGCAGATAAGGCGTGGCAAGGCGAACGGATCGCGCCGGGAAATTGGCCCGTGCCGCGTGTTCGGGATCCGGCGATGGGTATCGGAGGATGGAAGGAAAATCTTATGAAATTAGTCGCGAAGTCAATCATGGGAACAAAGCTTTGCATTTCTTTCTGTGTAGGTTTGCTTCTGGCATCCGCTCTTGGCTTTCCAGCCTCGGCGCAGTTTACGACGGCGCGACTCAATGGCACAGTTGTCGATGCGTCGGGTTTGGCACTCGTTGGCGTGACCATCCAAGTGGAGCAGATAGGCACGGGGTACTCGCAGTCGGCCACGACGAGCGCATCCGGCGAATATCTGTTCCCAAGCCTGCCGGTGGGAGTTTACCAAGTGACCGCGTCGATGTCCGGCTTTAAATCCTATATCCAGCGAGGGATCGAGTTGGCCGTTGGCCAGGCAGTGACAGTACCGATTCACTTGGAGATGGGTTCGATTGTTCAGAGTGTTACAGTCACCGCCAATGCAACGATGGTGACAACCGATTCAGCGGCACTTGGTCAGGTCATCGACCAGAAACAAGTGGTCGAGTTGCCATTGTCCAGTCGGTACGTACAACAGCTGGTGTTTCTAACGCCCGGCGCGTCAAACGTCACGGCCAACTACTGCGCGGCAAACTGTGAGGGCGGTGTTTTTCCCAGCGAGCAATATGCCAAAGTCAACGGCGCCGGAGCAAATGGTGTCAGCTACCAACTGGACGGTGCGGACTTCAATGACACTTACATCAACACAAATCTGCCCCTTCCGAATCCAGATGCCATTCAAGACTTCAATCTGATGACTGCCAATATGAGCGCCACATATGGTGATGCGATTGGCGGTGTTGTCAACGTCACGTTAAAGTCCGGAAGCGATTCGATCCATGGCGATGCTTTTGAATTTGCCCAGAACTCCGTCTTTAATTCAAAAAACTACTTTGCGACCACTGTGAGCCCGCTGAACCAGAACCAATTTGGGGGAGATATTGGGGGGCCGATTCTAAAGAATAGACTTTTCTATTTTGGGAGCTACCAAGGAACCAGGTACAGCTCAACAAACAATGGGGAAGGCGCTTATGTGCCCAACTCCGACGAGCGCCAAGGAGACTTTTCTGATCTGCTGCCAGCGGCCGGAATCTGTAGCACCTCGCTGGGTACATGCGTTCAACTCGCAGATCCGAATACGGGAGTTCCTTACAACAACAACCAGATTCCAGTCAGCCCGATCGCAACCTACATACTTAACAAGATTCCTCTCCCCAATGCTGCGTCCCTTGGTTTTCCGGCGCCTCCAGGAGAGCCAAACGACGGCCTCTACTTTAACGGCCTGCCCACAATTCAGACGACCAATGAGTATCTGGCGAAGTTGGACTTCAATTTCAGCCAGCATCATCTTAGCGGCCACTATTTCCAACAGAGCTACTCCCAGCCTCTGGTTCTGCCGCCAACCACAAATATCCTTGAAATGAGCGGCAGCAGTGAAACGCTGCTCGACAAGAACGTGAGTGTGGTGGACCTTTATACGATCTCGCCGCACGCGCTGCTTGGAAGCTATTACGGCTTGACGCTCATTGACGGCACGACCTATTCGTCAGCGCCATTCTCCATGGCAGATGCGGGAGTGAAGATCGCCCTTCCGCCGGGCAAGGGCGGTGGAGATGTTCCGTCACTCAATCTTGGAGTGAGCACTTTTGGATTAGGTAGCGGAAACTATGGAGTCTGGAATCGGGGGGATCAGTCCCTACGGGAGATCGCTACTCTCACCAGAGGCAAGCATGTGCTTCAATTCGGCGGAGAGTTTGTTCGCGTAACACAACCAATGGGCAACACGTTTCAGGAGGGCGGCACATTCGAGTTTTACAACGCATTGACAGGCTACGACATGGCGGATTTCGAACTGGGAGCGATGTCCAGCTTCGTTCAGGGCGGTGGGTTGTACCTGGATTTTACCGGCATTAATTGGAGTGCCTTTATACAGGACGATTGGAAGGCAACCTCACGGTTCACGGTGAGCGCGGGCCTGCGATGGGATCCGTTTGTTCCATCTAAAGACAGTTTGGGCAGAGTTGCATGTTTCGAGCCGGGCGCCGCGGAGTCGGTGCGGTATCCCAACGCACCACCGGGATTAATCTATGGGGGTTCCAACCACGACCCTGGATGCCCGGACTCGGGTATCTTCGCCAGTTATAATAATTTCGGCCCGAGGCTCGGGTTTACCTATCAACTGGACGCGAACGCAAAGAATAGCTTGCGCGGCGGCATCGGATATTACTATGAGCCTCCGAATTCTCTCATCTATCAGCAGATAGTCGGCGTTCCGCCATTTGCCCCGGTCATCAATCTCACTGATATAAGCCTTGCCGATCCTTACGGCAGCGCGGGTGTCGCTAGCCCGTTCCCGGCAGAGTTTGGTCCGGTGAATCCGGGTCCATCCGCGGCCTTTCCGGCCGGCGCAATCTCATTCTCGCAGTTACAGGACCCACACCTTCGACTGCCGATGGTCCTGACCTACAACCTTACCTATGAGCACGGCTTTTGGCAGGACTGGCTGCTTCGCGTGGCCTATTTCGGCAACAATGGTCATCGTCTTTACGGCACCGGCGACCAGGAAAGCGGACTCTTACAACTGAATCCCGCCATCTATATTCCCGGGCAGTCGACGGAAGCGAACACCCAGCAACGGCGGGTGTATCCGAACTATGGGTCGATCGCTTCAATCAATTCTGGCGTGAACAGCAATTACAATGCTGCCCAGGTTACGGTCGAGAAGCGTTTCTCAAAGGGATTCTCATTGTTAAGCAACTTTTCATGGTCGAAGGCGCTGGATGATTATGCTCCGCAAGGTTCCCCATACTACACGAATTCCTGTAACTGTGGACGGCACTTCGATTACGGAGCGTCGGCGGATGACCTGAGCAAGGTCTTCAAACTCAACGGGAATTACGAGACTCCACATGTTCACGTACAAAGGTTGACGGACAAGATTGTGAACGGCTGGGAACTCACGGCGATTGCCAGTTGGCAAACGGGAAATCCATTCACCATATTCAGCGGCGTCGATAACTCATTCAGCGCCATCGGATCGGATCGGGCCGACCTGACTATTCCGAACATCGGCAAAGCGGTTCTCGGCCACGTCCCGCATCCGGGTCTTGTCGGGCAATGGTTCGATCCTACCGCATTCACTGCAAACGCAATAGGAACATTCGGCAACAGCGGGAAGAATGCCATGTTCGGTCCAAGGTTTTTCGATACTGACCTTGCCGCAATCAAGAACTTTAAAATCCGCGAGCGGGTTTCTGCTCAGTTTAGGGGTGAGTTCTTCAATGCGTTCAACAATGTCAACTTCGGCTTGCCCGGCAACGTTCAGAACAGTGTTGGATTCGGCCAGATCGGCGGAACGCGGGGATCGGGCGCCTACGGGGGACCGACGTCTTATGGAACTGCTCAACCTAGGACCATGCAGTTCGGACTCAAGGCGTCGTTCTAAACAAGGCTTGCAGAGTGAATTGTGGCTGTGCACAGAAAGATGGGAGCATCAAGGAAATTGACGGATCTGAATTCGTTTCGTAGAGACTTCTTGAAACTGGCGGGAACAGGTGTGGCGGGGGCTGCAGTTGAAGCACTCGCCATTCCCCTGAGTCGCGCACAACATGCTTCCATACCAGAGAAGGCTGTCGACGCGGGATTCAGCGTTAGGGGTTTTGGGGCAAAGGGTGATGGCACAACCCTCGATACATCCGCCATTAACAAGGCCATTGAGGCTGCTAGTAGAAATGGCGGAGGCACTGTTCGGTTTCCACCGGGGGTTTACCTTTCCTACTCGATCCGCCTCAAGAGCAATGTGATTCTATCTCTCGATTCCGGCGCAACGATCCTTGCTGCAAGTGTTCCGGTGGAGGGCAGGTCTACCGGAGCTTACGATGCAGCCGAACCAAATGAACCATGGGATCGCTATCAGGACTACGGGCATAGCCATTGGCATAACAGCCTGATCTGGGGCGAGGGCATCCACAATGTGGGGATTGTGGGGACAGGGTTGATCTGGGGCAAAGGTCTGAGTCGCGGAGCCAGCGAAGTACCGCTGGCCGAGACTCCGGGGATGGGTAACAAGGCCATCGCACTGAAAAACTGCCACAACATCGTTTTGCGCGATATTTCCATATTGGAGGGCGGACATTTCGCCCTCCTGGCAACGGGCGTCGATAACCTGACGATTGATAACCTGCTGATCGATACCAACCGTGATGGCATTGACGTCGATTGCTGCCGCAATGTGCGCATCTCGAATTGCAGCGTGAACTCTCCGTGGGACGACGCGATTTGCCCAAAGAGCTCGTTTGCGCTAGGGTATGCGCGTTCAACGGAGAATGTAACGATCACGAATTGCTATGTTACTGGCGCTTACGAGATGGGCTCCATATTGGACGGGACGTGGAAGCGATGGTCTAAAGACAAGGCGGGACAATCCAAGGTGGTTCCGTACTTCCCGGAGGAATTCAATGGAAGCATCAAGCTGGGAACCGAATCCAACGGTGGCTTCAAAAATATAACCATTTCCAATTGCGTTTTTGACGGAAGCAAAGGGTTTGCACTTGAAAGCTCCGACGGAGCTGTGATTGAAGGCCTTATATTGTCCGGTATTACCATGCGTGACTGCACCAACACACCGTTGTTTCTGCGCCTAGGCAGCAGGATGAGAGGACCGGCCGGCATTCCCGTGGGCAGTCTGCGAGGAGTTACGCTGAGCGATATTGTGAGTTACAACTCAGTGACTCGACTAGGCGGCGGAGGGATTATTGCCGGCATTCCAGGCCACGACATCGAGGATGTGAAGATTCACGATGTGTACCTGGAGCACGGCGGCGGCGGAACAGAGGCGATGGCTGCGCTCAATCCAACAGAGGCAGCGGAAGACAATCCGTATCCAGACCCCGACATGTTCGGCGATATTCCAGCAAGCGGGTTCTTTCTTCGCCACGTGAAGAATATCGAGTTGACGAACGTGGAGATTGCAATGAGGGAAGCGGATGCACGGCCTGTTTTCCGGATGGACCACGTGGACGGCGCCGATCTGTTCCACATAAAGACGCCCAGAGCGCACAAGGCTCCGGTCTTCGCGCTTCGCGATGTGAGAGATTTCCGGGTGGCCGCGTCGCGCGGCGTTGGAGATGAGTACATTGAGAGCGTAGCGCAAAAGGATATTTAAGGCTGGAGAACTGATTCAATTGCCAGCAAAGTCTTTGCGGTCAACCCAGGCCGCCAGCGAGCTATGGAAGAGGAAAAGGAAACCGTATGAGGAAGATGACTTTGCGCGTTTTTTTGGTATGTGCATTATGTGCCATGGTGATTGCAAATCATGATGTCCACGCACAGACAACAATGCTTCCGTCCATCGTTGAAACGCTAGCACACCCCGTGCAGCCTCCGGCGGTGACTCAGTTTCAGCTACAACGTTATCTTATGGACCGTATCCCACCGCTGCCGCGACCCTCGAGTTCCGAAAAGTGGACTGCCGAGGTGAGCCGACTGCGCAAGCACATTCTCGACGATGTTGCGTTTCATGGATGGCCGCGGGAATGGGTGGAATCCGCACCGCACTTCGAGGAGATGGGGGTGATTGAATCCGGTCACGGCTACAGGATTCGCAAGCTTCGTTATGAGATCGTGCCTGGGTTTGTGTCAACGGCGCTGCTATACGAGCCGGAAGGGATTTCCGGACGGGCGCCTGCCGTTCTGAATGTGATCGGGCACGAGCCAGCAGGGATTGCTGTGGAGTATGAGCAGAAGCGGTGCATCAATCTCGCCAAACGCGGCATGGTGGCACTGAATCTGGGCTGGATGGAGTTTGGTGAGCTTTCACAACCGGATAACGCACACGATTACGGTGCTCATCTCGATCTTGTAGGATCGAATGCGCTAGGCCTGTTCTACTTGGCGATGAGACGGGGCTTGGACTATTTGGCCTCCTCGCCGGAAGTGGATCCCGCGCGCATCGGCGTTACGGGGCTTTCTGGGGGTGGTTGGCAGACAGTTCTGCTCGCCGCTCTGGATCCCCGCGTTGCGGTAAGTGTAGAGGTGGCCGGTCTTGGGTCGAGAGAATCGAATCTTACCGCCCCAGGAGACACTTACGAGATAGAAGAGGATGCGCCTGATTTCATGAAAGGATTTGACTTTCCAGAACTGATTGCCATGCATGCACCAAAACCAACTTTGCTGGTGCATAACGGAGTGGATAGTTGCTGCTTCAGGGCGCCGCTGGTCAAACCCTATATTCATGAAAACGTGATACCTTTCTTCGAGATGTATGGGGCTCAAGAGAATTTCGACTGGCACGAAAACATCGATCCCGGGGTGCATAACTATCAGCTCGATAACCGCATTCAGGCATATAGATTCTTCACCGAACATTTTCACTTGCCAGTCGCCAATAACGAGATATTCAGTGATAGTGAGATTCATACGGCCCAGGAACTTGCGGCTGGCATTCCGGCCGACAACGAGACTGTTCTTGGACTGGCTAGGAGCCTGGCGACAAAGATCGTTCGAGAGCCAATTCCAGAAAGTGATGGGGGACGTACGGAGTGGGTACAAACGAAACGGGCAAAGTTGAAATCTGTCGTGCGCTATCAGCCTGTAACGGTAGATCGTGCGCTTAGGATGGCTAACTCCAAGGGGATGGACTTCCGGAGCCTATCCTATCGCTTCGATTTATCGAATGGTTTGAGCGCCACGGGGATCTGGTTTAAGCAGGATTCGTCTCCGGCTAATGAGCCGGTCACAATTGTGCTCAATGACAAGGGTTACCAAGCCGCAGGAGAACAAGTGTTCCAAAGCCTGAGCAGCGGACACGAGGTATTGGCGCTGGATGTTCTGTTCAATGGGGCAACGCGACCTGAAGTGCCTGACTCGAGCGATTGGGAACTGCTGGTGGACAGCAGCGGCGATCGTTCGCTTGGGTTAGAGGCCGCTCAATTGCTCTCCGTAGCGCATTGGCTCCAGGCCGTTGGAAGAGCAAGCGAAGTCAAGGTAGAAACGGATGGAATCCGCAATCAGGTCATTGCGCTGGTTGCAGCCGCACTCGACCCCAAGGCATTTGCCGAGGTGACCGCGCAAAACGGGATGAAGACCTTGGGCTTTCTCTTGGATAAGCCAGTCCCTTTGCGGGTTGCCCCAGAGCTGTTTTGCCTCGATCTCTACAAGGAATTCGATATTGATTCGCTGGGAGCGCTGGCCGCGCCGATGAAGGTTGTTCAAGTAAGTGCTGCTGGAAAGTGAACGACTCCGCCGCTTTGGGCTGCGACCGCACTACAAAGATAGGGCGGGATCACTGTGGACTTCAGCACCTGCATCAGGAAAGCGAAAGGTATTCTCCGTCATGTTCTGTCGTCTAATCAGAATTATGCATGAAGAACATAGAAGCGTGGAGAGCCATAGACAGAATTTTGGAGACGCACCGCTTCTTTCAGGCTTTCTATTTCTCCTGGTGGCATCTTCTGCCATTGGACAGATGACCAGTTTGCCCTCGGTTGAACAGGCGCTGCAAACGAACGTGCAGCCCGCAGAGGTCAGCCAGTATGAAATGAAGCAGTTTGAAATGACCCGCATACCTCCATTGCCGAAAGCTTCAACTGCGAAGGAATGGAGAATGCTGGTTGGAAGCCTGCGCCAGCATATTCTTCATGACATTGCCTATCATGGGTGACCGCGCGAATGGGTTGAATCGCCTCCCCATTTTGAACAAGCTGGAGAAATTGAGACGAGACACGGATATCGCATCCGCAAGCTACGCTATGAAATCGTGCCCGGGTTCCTGTCAACGGCTCTCTTGTATGAGCCTGACAAGATTTCGGGCAAGGTGCCGGCAATTCTGAACGTCCTGGGCCACGAACCAGCCGGAACTGCCGTGGAATATGAGCAAAAACGCTGCATTAATTTCGCAAAGCGCGGGATGATTGCGTTGAACCTCGAGTGGCCCGCATTTGGAGATCTGTCGCAGGAAGGGAATCTCCACGACTACGGTGCGCAGCTGAATCTTGTCGGGTTGAACGTCCTGGGCTTTCATTACCTTGCAATGCGGCGTGGGCTGGACTATCTGGCCTCGTTGCCTGAGGTTGATCCAGCGCGTGTGGGAATGACGGGCCTCTCCGGCGGAGGGTGGCAGACCGTGCTCTTGAGTGCGCTGGACGAGCGCATAGCTGCTTCAGTGGAGGTTGCCGGTATTGGGTCGCGTGAATCCAACCTCACGCGCCCCCATGATCCGGACGAGGTCGAAGAGGGTGCACCAGACCTGATGCGCGGCATGGACTATCCGGAGTTCATTGCAATGCGCGCCCCACGTTCGACTCTTCTCATACACAACGCGGTAGACAGTTGCTGCTTCCGCGCGCCGTTGGTAGAGCCCTATATCTATGAGAATGTGAAGCCGTTCTTCCAACTGTTTGGGCACGCTGATGCTTTGCAATGGCATGAGAATTTTAATCCTGGGACGCACAACTATCAGCTCGACAACCGGGAACAGACCTATCTGTTCTTCAGCCGGGAGTTTGGGTTGCCTATATCTTCATCGGAGATCATCAGCGACGATGAGATCCGGACACCGCGGGAACTCGCCATCGAAGTGCCGGACAATAACCTCACGATACTCTCGCTGGCCAGAAAGATTGCCGAAGGCATTAAACGGGAGCCAATCCCCGAACCAGGGGATATACGCACGAATTGGTCGCAACGGGAGCGGGAGAGGTTGCGAACGCTGGTGCGCTACGACCCGGTATCGACCGTGCAGGCGCTCAGAGTTGCAAATGGTCTGGGACTTGACTTTCATTTTCTCGCCTATCGATTCGGGTTTTCGAACGGCCTGAGCGCTACCGGCATCTTGCTTCAGGAGATTACCGCCCCCGAGAACCAGCCAGCAGTGGTTGTACTCAACGATAAAGGGTATGGATTTGCGGGAGCGGCCGTATCCAACCACGTAGACCGCGGAGAGCAGGTGCTGGCGCTTAATCTACTCTTCGACGGTCCTTCTGCGCCCGGGCCGGAGGATCCAACGGATTGGGCAATGCTGCCGATGCCAGTGGCTCCCGTCCTTTAGGGTTGGAAGTGGCGCAGTTGATCTCGGCAGCCAAATGGTTTCGCTCGACCAGCGGGGTTGCACAGATCAACGTGGAGACAGATGGGTTTCGGAGTCAACTGATTGCGCTCACAGCAGCCGCAATCCAACCGGATTTGTTCTCAGTTGTTGACAGCCGCAATGCGATTCACAGTCTTGCATTCCTCCTGGAAACGCCAGTACCTATTCGGTCGGCGCCGGAGTTGTTTTGTCTCGATCTCTACAAGTATTACGACGTGGATGTGCTTGAGGCCATGGCGTCTCCGGTGAGAATCACACGGTCCCAGGCGTCCAGTGCCTCAGGACCGTGGAAGCTGAAGCAATACCTTCCGTGACGAAGGTGCATAAGAACCCAGTATCGGGAGCGGGCTCTATTTCCGTTTTCAGTAACAAAGTCGCAGCACTGCAAGCTCAGACAGAATCTCCACCCGGGTTCGCTCACCGATGATTGCTCCGTCTTACCCGTATTTTGGTGTATTTAAGCAAAATACTGTGGGGGAAATTGTGGGGAGTGTGGGTAGATTCGTGGAGAGTCTCCAAAGTAAGTGGCGGGAGAGCAGGGTAATCCACAGGTCGCTGGGACCCCTATAAACATTAGAGGAGAGCAAACAAGGGTAAATGGTGGCAAGGCAGGGTACTGAGGCCTGAAGGAACTTCTAAGCCCGGGGGTTCCGGGTTCGATTCCCGGCTCGTCTTGACGTTCTTGTCTAAGATGTGTCCAGGAAATCAAATGGGGTATCTTTGGGGGTATCGCGAATTGAAAGTCTGCGTAAGTCTTTGATTTTATTAGATACACTAAGTGAATACGAATCTGCAACGCCCACCATAAAATCCTTACAATTGAATGAAATGCAGGCCGCGGGATTCTTGTGGAGGATCGTGCCTCGCCAGACCTCAAGAGCGGAACTTGGACTATCCGCCAGAATTGTTGGCGTATTTGATCTTGGATGAAATACGAATTTGATCAAGAACTCCGCGCCGCTATAGGCCGCGCTAATACACGCCATCCGCTGTGCGATGTCGCTGTGTGAGTCCTGAGCATAGCGGAGGTAATATCCCCCGCCCCCACAACTGGTCTCAATCACAGTAGGGTCTTTGTGAGATAGCCATCCTATAGCTAATAAGCTACTTTAGGCATGGGGCCGCACAGCCCCCACCCAAACATCCGCAGCCGCTGCCGCACATGATTAAGCAACCCGGCATGCCGCATCCGGGAACTCCATTGCCATACTGCGACTTGTCATCACCTTTGTCGATGAGTTCAACAGGCACAAGCGCATAGAAGGATATTCCCTGCGCAACTTTCGGACTTGCACGGCGAGACCTAGGATTGGGCTTCTTCGTTGCCATCGTTGTCTCCTTCTTGTTAACACATTGTTTTACGGTAATAGGGACTTAGACTGCGATTTTGCTGAGACGCTCCCTTATGAGGTCGTTGACATAGACCTCAATTGCACCAGATTCCTCAGTACACACTGGCCCCCCTTCCACTCTTGTCTTTCGGCATCCGCCAAAACAAGCAGGCAGCAACATACATTCAGTGCACTTCTTATCCTCAAACGGGTTAGCGGCGTACCAGTCTACATAACGATTGTGTTCCTTCGGCCCGATGGTCCCCATGCCACCTACAACGGAGCCAATTGCTTCAGACGCCCTATAACTATGGCTACATAAATACACATTTCCTTCGGGGTCGACCTGGAAATGATTCAACTTATCCATATCGCAAAACCCATCCTTGAATTGACCGAGCGGATTAATCGTGCGCCAGCCCAAAGTCATCGCGGCTCTGTAAAGCCGCGACAGTCCCTCATATGGTGCAAGACCACGCGCCTTACTGGAGAATTCTTGGTATCTTGACGCTTGGCTTTTAAAGATCCAGCGAAAGTAGACGAGAACCTTGGCTCTCACCTTGGACGGAAAGTCCGCTAACAGTTTCTCAATTCGCGAGTAATTATCGTCGCCGCAATTAATTCGTAAGCTAAGGGTACAGTCGTCAATGTTGTCACAGAAGGAAAGGATGTTTTCGTATATTCGGTCAAAAGTTCCGTTTCCATTCTTCAAATGTCTGAATCTGTCATGTGCTTCTTTGTCTCCGTCCAGCGTAATCTGAATGCTCTTAATTCTAAGGTCGGATAGGCTCTGTTGAAACTTCGAATCAAGAAGAAACCCATTAGTTACCAAGGAAGACTCATAGCTTGCGCCGATCCGGGTGCAAAATGACTGAAAGTGCTCGGTCAAACTTGAAATCCTCTTCTTTTGCATGAGAGGCTCTCCGCCAAACCAAGCCACATGCAGACGTCTCGTATTCGTGAATGTCTTCTCAACCCAGCGAATCAATGCGCCTTGAACATCGTCGTTCATGGCCATCGGTTTCTTGAACTCGAAACAGTATGGACAACAGAAATTGCACTGGAGCGTCGGCAATACGACAAGACTAAGGAAGTCGTTTGCAAAGAGATTACGAAAATACCTGAACCTTATCAGCTTCATCTCATCGACGTTCCTGTCCACGATGAAGCTGGCCTCTTGGAGAGCGTGAAGCGACTCAGGGATGCCTTGTGGGTTTCGGTTCGGTGCGTGTTCGTCTAGTTCCGTTGAGAGCGTTGCTTGAGTGAGAAATTGTTGAACCGCTGGATAGGTGCGATCAGGGACGCGAACAATGCTCCGATAGAGGAAGTTGTAACCATAATAACTGTCCTTATCGTACTTAACGAAGAAGTTATACTTTGATGCTTTGAAGCCTGAAGAGGTAGTTTCCAGCTCCGACACGCTCATACGCTCTCGCACCTTTCCGACGTGAAGATGGAGAAAATCGCCAAGGAAACATCAGTGGCAGTTCGCGACAGCCCGCAGCAGTTCTCCCGTCCCGAAGGCTACTCTGGATTCCCCGTTTGCTAACCTGCAGATCTTCGAACTTCGCACGAGAGGAACTTGGCGGGCTTGATAATTTACCGCCTGCAATGAACTGTCAGTGACTGCGATCACGGAGGAATCTGTTGATTTCGTGCTCTGCGCCTGGTCTGCGCTCCGTTCCCAGATCTCGGCAAATTCAGTGAGACGCAAGGGCGTCGGTGTAAGGACCCCTTGCTCCCGGACAACGAAAATTGATTCCGTTGGGCCAGGTTACGCTTCCCCTCGGTCCGGCACATTCCAGATTCTGGACGTCTTTCAGGCACGTGGGGACTGGCAATTCCCGAGTCTAAATCTGACTAGTAGGACCCTTTGGGGGGAGTCTTCTGGAGGGTTACGTCTATATCTTCTGGATCTAGACAATTGATTATAGGAAACTTGAAACAGAGTTCGAATCCTACAGCGCCCGCCATAAAATCCTTACAATTGAACGGCTTAGAGCATGAGCCAGGGTATCTCCGCCGAGACGCCGCACTGCTTGTCGAAGATAGGTTGGTTGAGCCTCCCTTTATAGCCCTATGCAGCCTGGGTTGACGCAGAGCTTGCCCTTACTCGCCAAGCTTCTTGGCAAGATATTCGGTCACATATTCCCTCACCCCGTCTTCGAGTGAGGTAAACGGCTGAGCATACCCGGCCGCCCGCATCCTCGCCATCCTGGCCAGGGTGGAGTACTGATACTTTCCTCGCAACGACTCCGGCATCTCAATGAACTCAATGACCGGCGGGAGGCCCAGCGCGGAAAAGACGGCAGTTGCCAGGTCCTTCCAGCTTCGCGCCTGTCCTGTTCCGCAATTGAGCAGGCCGCCGGCGGTTCGGTTTTCAAGGAAGAACAGCGTCATCGCCACCGCATCCTTGACGAAAATGAAGTCGCGCAACTGCTCCCCGTCAGCGTATTCCGGCCGATAGGACTTGAACAGCTTGACGACACCTGTCTTCCTGATTTGCTGGTAGGACTTGTGCACCACCGAGCGCATGTCTTCCTTGTGATCTTCATAGGGACCGTAGACATTGAAGTACTTCAGGCCCACGATACGGTCGAACAGCCCATGCCGCTGCGCCCACAGGTCGAACATGTGCTTCGAGTAGCCATACATGTTGAGCGGTTGCAGGCGATCCAAAGTCGCCAGATCGTCGTCATAGCCCTGGCTGCCGTCGCCGTAGGTGGCCGCGCTTGAGGCGTAGATGAACCGGGCCTTGCGCCGCAAGGTCCATTCACAAAGCGTTCGCGTGTAGTGGTAGTTGTTCCGCAACAGGAATCCCGCATCGCGTTCGGTGGTCGCACTGCATGCTCCCAGGTGAATTACACCTTCGATCCCGGGAAGAGTGTCGGCCTGCAAGCGGGCAAGAAAATCCTGCGACTCGAGGATGTCTTCGTAGCGGAGACCGACGAGATTGCGCCATTTCTCGTCGTGACCCAGATTGTCGACCAGCAAGAGGTCATCGCGGCCGCGAAGGTTCAATTCCGCTACCACATTGCGGCCTATGAAACCGGCTGCGCCGGTGACGACGATCATGCTACTCATGGGCATTTCCCCCGTGGCCATAGGTTTTTACGATGCGCTCAATCGTATTTGTCGTAGAGCGCCCTTCAACCAAATCTGCCAGCACCACCCTGCCACCGTGACTCTCCACGATGTCCCTGCCGCTGACATAGTGCGCCCAATCGCTGCCCTTCACCAGGACCTGAGGCAGAATCCTGGCGATGATTTCCTTCGGCTCATCGTCGCCGAACAGAACGACGTAATCAACGGCGCGCAGTGACCCGAGCACAAAGGCGCGATCCTGTTCAGAGTTGATAGGCCTGTCGGGTCCCTTATTCGCTTTGACCGACGCATCTGTATTCAAGCCGACCACCAGCGCATCGCCCTGATTGCGCGCGAAGGTCAGGTAAGTGACGTGGCCCCGGTGAAGAATGTCGAAGCATCCATTTGTAAAAACGAGCGTCTTGCCCTGAGCAACGATCCTGTCGCGCTCAGCACGCATCTCTTCGACAGTGAGGATTTTTGGATTCTCGATCTGCACTTCTATGCACCCCTGATTCACAGCTTTGCAGGCTGCGCTAGGCGAGATTCATCACCCGCAGCAGTGCGGGCAGCTGACTAAAGTCAGGAACGATGAGCTGTGCTCCAGCGCGGATCAGCCGTGCGCGCTTGGCCCGATTCCAGCCGAACCTGCGCACCTCATCGCTGGCCACACCGATACAGAGTCCGCCGCGCTTCCGTGTTTCTCTCATCTCGACCGGGCCGTCTCCGATGGTCACAAACTGATGCCCGCCAAGGTTGTACTCGCGAATGATGCGCTCGAGAACCAGCTTTTTGGATTCAATATTGACGTCGCCTACGGAGCCGAAGATTCTGCCTTCAAACATGTCAGCGTATCCCAGCGCCCGGGCTTCGGCAATCGCATCAGCCTCGTCTGTGCCGCTGGCCAGATACAGCTTGACATGGCGCTTGTACAGTTCCTCCACGAGAGGTTGTGCGTTCTTCATCTGGAAATCCGCGGGCACCAGTTCTCCTGCTTCGAGCTTCTTCAATCTCCCTCGCACCATTTTCAACAGGTCTTCATTAAAGATCTGTTTGTACCCATGCTCATCGAGGATTTCCTCCTCAGGCACCAGGCCTGCTTGCCTTACGAGGTCAACCAATCCCTTCATCTGGACCAGGGTCTGAATGCCGGTGGTGGCATCGATAAAGCTCCTGACCTCGCTGGATATTCGCATGAACAGTGCAGATGAGGCCGTTGCATAGTGCGAGCCAAGAATCGCACGTACCATCATCGGCTCCATGATCTTTTCCCAACCTTCGCGCAGGATGGAGAGAGTTCCATCATGGTCGAAGATGCAGTGCTGGATCTGGAGGTCGTTTCGCAGTTCTCCTACCAGCTCAATGTCCGTTCCCTCGGCGAATCGCGCGAGGTGCGGACCATCCGCGAGGTCCGGCTCATAAATGTAATCGGGCTCAGGGCCAATGGCCAACATCTCTGCCGGCGTGGCTGTTCCTGTTTGCTGCAGCTTGCGCACGGTGACGGTAGCGGCGATGTTGGCAAGCCTGGCCGCTAAAAAAGGACTTTGACCGCTTCCCAGGGCAGCCGCGATGGCAGACACGACCGTGTCGCCGGCTCCCACCGGGTCAGTCTTTCCCAGAACCTGAATTCCAGGAATCTCTTCAACCGCATCTTCACTCGCCACCACAACTCCGCGATCAGAGCAGGTGATGAATGCAGGCTTGCCTGTCACGCGTGAAACGCTGCGGGCAAGTTCGCGAACCTGCTTCAGGGAGAGGGGCTCCTCTGCTACTTCATTTAGCAGACGCCTTGCTTCACTTGCATTCACTTTCAATGCTGCCTGATGATAGAGTTCCGCGCGATGCCGCGCGTCAACAACAAAGTGAGTGCGTGGATGCTTCGCGATCACCTCATTGATTCGAGCGATCACAGCCGGACTGCTGACTCCGCCCGGAACCTGCTGATTGAGAATTACCGCATCGCTTTCAGCGGAGGCGCGATGCAAGGCTGCAATCAGCGCATCGATCGTCTTCTCCTGGAGCGCATTGAAAGCGCCGAAGTCGATGCGGCTCTCCTCGTCCTGTCCACGGCATGGCTTGGCATAGACCATGGTCTGCAAGAGGTCATCCGTAATCATCCCGGGCTGGGTTTCGGCTCCGCAGGCGCTCAGCAAGCGCAGCATTTCCTTGCCAAAGAGATCCGGTCCTACAACGCCGATCGCTTGCACCCGGCGAACACCGAGAGCGACGAGGTTGGCGACGACATTGCCAGCACCGCCCAGACTGTAGCGCTGGCTACGCACTCGCCTGACAGGCAACCCTGTCTCGACGGACAATTCGTCTGCGCCTGTATCCAGCAACCAATAGGCGTCCAGACAGAAGTCCCCAAACACCGTAACGCTTGCGTGTGAAAGCTGAGCAATGGCTGAATCGAGCCAGGAGGCTTGCGTTGAATCAGTAGATATCAATTGGAATTCCTCGCGCAAAATTGTTATAGCAACCTAGGCTCACTGAATTCAGAGCGGAATCTCCAAAAAGGTCGATCCGAGAGGAAGTATACTTTACGGCCGCGGAGCACAAGTTCTCCGCAACTGAACTTGGCAGCGTACTACTTCTAATCACCATCTTTCTGGCGGTAATTGATGCGCACGGTGTTGATAGAGAAGGGATCGACGGTAAGGTTGATGTTGCCGCCCTGGCGATGCATGAGGCCTCGCTGCGCGGCATCCTCATCGATCTTCTCCATGAGATTGGTGACGTGTGCGGTAGTTGCGCCGGGAGGCACGCTGATACGCGCCTCGGTCTTCTGGCCCGCCCACTCATAGAAGCGCAAAATCAGCCCGTCGCCATCCTCGGCCTTCTTCATCGCCGTCAGCACCAGGTTGGACGGCTCCACGCGCACAAACGAGTGGCTCGCGGGCAATAACCCAGGGTGGGATTGCGCCGCTTGCGCCTGCAGCCGGTAGTTGTATTCGTAGCCATGACGCACCGTAAGCGCCGACTTCCAATCCCCCGCATGCGGATAGAGCGCATAACTGAAGCGATGGCGCCCGCGGTCGGCATTCGGGTCGGGCCACACGGGCGAACGAAGCAGCGAGAGACGGAGCACACTGCCACTGCAGTCGTAACCGTACTTCGATTCATTGAGCAGAGAAAATCCGTGCCTGCCATCGCCCAGATCAGCCCAGCGCAGCGCCGGGACCTCGAACTTTGCCTGCTCCCAACTATTGTTCCGCGTCGTCGGACGTTCGATCGCTCCATACGGGATTTCGTAGGTGGCCATGGCGCTGGAAGCCGCCAGTGTGAAGGCAGCCTTCAGCAGAACGTGGGTCTCGTGCCAATCAAAATCATTGACCACATCCACGTGATCCGACCCCGCATAGAGAGTGATGTCCTGTACGAACTTCGAACTCTGCCAACTGTGCGTAACCCGGATAACCGCGCGCAATGGGCCACTTTCAACGAGTTTCACCGAGTCGGCCCGCGTGATCGGTGTAAAGTGATCCAGCGTCCCCTGATCGATATTCCACGCATCGTCTTTTTTGGGCAGATCGACGAATGCCTGAAGCTGGTTCCCGCAGCTGCCCGAGGCCAGCGACTCGTAGTGCAACTGCTTCAGATACAGGCTGGTGATACAGCCGCTTTGCGCGTCCACGGTCACACGCAGATGCGCATTCTCAAGCGTCAACCCTCCGGCCCGGAGATCGGTTGCAAATTCATGCCGCCCGCTCACCGCATGCAGCACCGTGTACCCCATCGACGGCACACTCGGCGCCGCAACCAGAAGCGAATACGCATGTGTGGGCTGGTCTTCAGACAGAACCTGCACAGCTACCGGCTTGCCCGTGCTATCGAGTACAGAGATGCCCCCGGCTTCCGCCTCTGGCATTTGCACTGCCACCGTCAAAATCCCGCTGCGGTCCCAACCAAGCGGGTTCCACACCACGATGGGCTGTCCCGCGCCACGCGTATCGATTCGCGCCTCAAGTGCACTCAGCGCCTGTGTGGATGCCTCTTCCGTGGACCAGCGCACCTGATCGAAGTCCCGCTGCGCATCCTTGTAGATGTCGCTGATTCCAGAACCCGCCGCAAGATCGTGGAACTCGTTGAACAGGATTTTCTTCCAGGCCTCTGTCAATCGCTCCGCCGGGTACGTCCCACCGTACATCCACCACAGCGATGAATACTTCTCCGCATTCAGCACCCACTCCTCGCCTTCTCGGATGTTCCGCTTGTGTGCTGCCTGCGTGGTATACGTTCCGCGATGATGCTCAAGGTAGAGCTCATCTTTCCATGTGGGCACTGTGATCTTTCCCGCGTGCGGATCCGGCAGTTGGATTTCGCCGTTGGCAGCCGTGCGGTAGTTCCATGTGGGCGAGTTGTCGGCAACTCTTGACGCCGCATTGCGAAAGAACTCTTCGGCGGTGCCGAATTTCGCTGACGGGTACACCTTACCCGGCTGGGCCCAACGCTCCCCGGCGTCGAGCACGTTGCGCGCGGTCTCTGTCGAGAGCCGCCCGAAGCTCGGTCCGTACAGATGCAGCATGGAGTCCTCGCCGGGATTCATCTTGATGGCGCGCGCCAAATCGCCGGCAATGTCGACTGGATCGATCTCCAACACAAAGTCGCGCGGGATGTAGGTCAGAACACGGCTACCGTCCGGGGCCTGCCACCAGAAGAGCTTCAGAGGCAGAGGGTTGACTTCGTTCTCCACCATCTTCTCGGTGAGAAAGAAGTCAATGCCGGACTTTTTGTATACCTGCGGTAGCTGCCAACTGTAGCCGAATGAATCGGGATTCCATCCCACTTGCACATCGACACCGAACCGGCTGTGCAGATAGCGCGTGCCCACCAGTAATTGCCGGACCTCCGACTCACCGTCGGGCAAATTGAAATCGGGCTCGACCCACATTCCTCCCACGAGTTCCCAGCGCCCTTCCTTCACGCGCTGTTGGATTCCTGCGAATACGTCGGGAAACTTTTCCTCCATCCACTCGCTATACTGTGCGCTCGACTGTGAGAAGGTGTAATGCGGATACTCGTTCATCAGCCGAAGCGCATTGGCAAAGGTGAAGTGAACTTGATCCACTGTCTCGGTCCAGGACCACAGCCACGCGGCGTCGATGTGCGCATTGCCCACCATGAGGATCGAAAGCCTCGACAGATCCTGTCGCAAAGGTTCGAGCGCGGTCTGGGCCTTTTTGAGAGATGTATCGAATGCCGACTGGTCACTTTTGTCGAGAGCGGCAATGTCGATTGCCGAGGCTGCCGATTCAAGCGTGGCTTCCTGCGAATTTAACGACTCATGGCTTGTGGCGATGGCTGGAAGTATCTGCGCAGCGGATTGAATCTCATTCAACAGGTCATCTGGGCTGGGCCGTCCGTCGATGATGTCGACCTTCAGCTCCGCCGATTCAACACCCTTCTCGTGTTGAGTCGCCAGCATTTTCACTGCGATCAGCGCCTTCTCTCCTGACCTTGCGCGTCCGAACAGCACTCTCCGCTCGAGATGTTGTCCCTCCGCGACTCGCTCGCCGTTCACGTAGAGGATCTGGTAAGGATATTCAGGTCCCGGTCCCGGGCTTTGAAGCGAGAGCTTGAACCACACCCTGGCTCCACTCGGGTCATACCCGCTCAGGCTCTGGGGGACGGTGATCCATCTGCGCAACCATACAACTCCGGTTGATGCACGAAACGGCAGAACAATCTTCTGCCAGGCGCTTGTGTCCAGGTCGATGCTCTCGCCCTGCGGATGGTCGCCGACGTGATAAAGCCAGTCACTCGCGGGAATCGCATTCAATGTGGCCAGACGATCAAGAGCCACCTGTCTTTTTGGGGAGAATTGGTAGGGTGCAACTGCTCCGGATTGCGGTCGCGTCTTCGGAGCAAAGCAGAGCGACACCAAGACCAAACAAAGAACATTCAGATTCCTGCGCTTCGCCACGAATCCTCCCTCAATCATCGATCAATACACCTTGTCTTGCTGTTCCTGGGCGCTCTTTCGCGGTGCCACACTTCTCGCATCAAGAGTTTTTCTTATCCCAGTAACATAAAATTTGCTTGCATCGTGGCCTCAGACGACCCTCCCGCCCAAACAGTGAACTCTCCCGGCTCTACGACCCAACGATTCCATTCGTTCCACACCGCGAGTTGCTCTTGCGGAAGACGGAATATAACCGTTTTCGTCTCCGCGGGCAAGAGATGAATGCGGGAGAAGCCTTTCAGCGACTTCACCGGTGTCACGACTGTAGTCACCAGTTGGCGCACGTAGAGTTGAACCACTTCATCCCCGGCAATCTCTCCGGTGTTGGAGACGTCCACGGTGATGACAACATCATCCTTGCTCTGCGGCGCGGGGGCCTTGACGATCAGATTCCTATAGGCAAAGGTCGTGTAGCTGAGGCCGAATCCGAAGGGGAAAAGTGGCTTGATATTGCCGTCCACATAGTCCTCCGTCTTCGAAGGATCGTAGTTATAGAAGTCGGGGAGCTGGCCGATCGTCCTGGGAAAGGAGATGGGCAGACGGCCGGCAGGATTGTTCTCTCCAAAGAGGGTTTCCGCGATGGCAGTTCCACCGAATTCGGCTGGAAACCAAGCCTCGAGAATGGCTGGCAGATGAGCCGCAGCCCAAGGAATCGTGAGCGGCCTGCCGTTCTGCAAAACCAGGACGACGGGCTTGCCGGTGGCTACCATCGCCTCGAGTAATGCTTGCTGATTGCCCGGCAGATCGAGGCTCGAGCGGTCGTGCGACTCCCCGGAAATCTCGGTCCATTCACCCAGACCGACAATCACAATCTCAGCATCGCGAACCGCCGCAAGAGCTGAAGAGATGTCGTTCCCCTCGTCGAAGAGAATGACCGCCTGCGGCATGATCGTCTTTATTCCGTCGAGCATGCCGATCTTCGCGCCGGCGCTCTCATCCGCGTAATCTCCGTAGCGCGCAACATTCGCATTAGGACCCACGACTGCGATTCTCTTCAGAGATTTGGACAGCGGAAGCAGGCGATTCTCATTCTTGAGAAGAGTCATCGACTGGCGCGCAGACTGCAGCGAAAGGTCAAGGTACGCCGGCGATCGACGAACCTTCACATCCAGTGCCGGGTCGACCATCGGGCGGTCAAAAAGACCGAGTTCGAACTTGACTCGCAACACCGCCGACACTGCCCGATCCAATGCTGCCGATTGAAGGCTTCCATCCTCAATGCCCGCCTTGATCGCGGGCTGGAACTCGTCGTGCTCAAAGTCATAGAACTGCATGTCCACGCCGGAGTTGATCGCCAGGCAAACAGATTGCTTGAAAGTGGCAGTAACCCGGTGGTCTTCATTCAGCCGCCGGATCGCCCCCAGATCGGACAGGACAAATCCCTTGAATCCCCACTCCTCGCGCAGAATCTTCAGCAGCACCATCGGGTTCGCAGTCATGGGAATCCCGTCAATCTCGTGGTAGGCGGCCATCACGCCCATCGCATGACCGTGGCGAATTGCAGGCTCGAACGACTTGAGCATTACGCTTCGCAGTTCACGTTCGCCGATGTGCACCGGTGACGTGTTCACACCGCTTTCCGGCGATCCGTGCGCGACAAAGTGCTTTGGCTCCGCTACCAGCGTGTGGTCCGTATTCAGCGAATCTCCCTGCGCGCCCTCAACGTATGCCAGACCGAGTTGCCCCGTCAGGTAGGGATCTTCTCCCATGCCTTCTGAAACCCGCCCCCAGCGCGGCTCGCGCGCCAGGTCAAGCACTGGTGCGAGGATCATGACCACGCCATTGGCGCGGGCCTCTGCGGCGATGGCGGCCGCGGTCCTCCTTGCGATTTCCGGATTGAAAGTAGCACCGAGATTGATCGGCGATGGGAAGATTGTGCCACCGGGAAACCCATGCAAGCCCTCTTCAATGAACATCGCCGGGATGCCCAGACGCGAATTCTTCATCACCCAACCTTGGATTGCATTGGAAAGCTCCGGTGATGGATAGAGGTCATGAATGCTCCCCACACCGGCATCGCCCCAGAGCCGCTGCGCATCTTGCGGCTTGAAGCCGGCTCTTTTCAGCGCTTCCATTTCGTCATGGAATTCATGTACATGCTTGAGAACGCCGGCGTACATGTCCAGTTGCCGCGCCTTCTCTTCAATCGTCATCCTGCCCAGCAGATCGTGGATGCGTGATTCAACAGGGAGCTTCGCATCTTTGTAGGGAGCATTCGCCGGCGGCGATGCCTGAGCCGCGTTCTCAACTGCCCTCAAAGGCAATGTGTCAAGCAACGGCAGTACGGTGCCTGCACCTACCAGTTTGAGTACTCTTCGCCGTGTCACTCCCATGATCTTTCTCCTTCTTCATCGCCATGCAGAAACAATAGAATTGTCGCCGCATGCAGCCGCCGTGCCCTACTTTCGAGGCAACAGGCCCTTCGGCAAGGACACCGGAATGTGCAAGGTCTTCCGCGTCACAAATGCCCATCAGAATTCAGTTTCGGCCGGCGGTCAAGTCACGGTCAGCCTTGACGTTAGCAAATCCAGCCAGAACGCCGGAACCGAAGCCGCACGGGCGTGCGTTGGAGAACGCTCATGGAAGGAGACGCCGGGGGTGAGGAAACTAGAAAGAGGAGGCGTTGCTCCTGGTCCGAGGCGACAGAGGCAGGTCAGTGTTGGAACGGATCCAATGTCCGAGGAAGGTCCTTATTGAGAGCAGCATGATGAGTGAAGCGAGACATAGGCGCAGTGACCTGCGGACACCGAGGGAGCGGCTACGCGCAGGAATGGGATTGCTCTCGCGCCGGCTGCTCTACTGCTCTTCCGCCTCGTAACAGGCGCGCGATGGTGTGCAGCGGGAGAGGTGGACGTAGTGCTCATCGGGGCCAGCGGGGCCCATGGTGCGCAGGCACCAATAGCTTGATGTGGTTTCGACCCCGGGAAGCCAGGACTCAACATTTTGCGGCGTGGTGCCATACGGGTTTTTGGTACGCAGGCACTGGCAGGGTTGCGGAGGCCGTTCGGTGGTAGCGCTCATAAGGGCATCCTTTCTGCGTTTGCCGCGCAACCGCGCGGGCGAGTATGGCGGTTAACCGGCGGCACTGGGGTCGCGGTCCATTTGTCCGGCAGCCAGCAAGACGGTACGGGATATGGCGACGGGAAAAAGCTGCACCTTGTAACCATTCATCGAGAGCGGCATTGCATTGGTCATGGACGCCTGTCCGGCTGCGCGCGCGGTCTCAGGTGTGATGGGCTTGCCGGTGAGCACGACTTCAGCCTCGTGGGAGCGGCGCACAACCGGCGAAGCCGCGCCCATGGCAACCACAGCGCGACGGCAGATGTTGCCGTCCATTTCAAGCAGGATGCCGGCGTCGGCGATGGCTCAGTCGTGGCTCTCCTTTTCGCCGTATTTCTGATAGGCCGAGCAGGTGCCGGGCGCCGGCTTGGGAATTTGAATAGCGGTGAGCAACTCATCGTCGGCCATCACGTGGAAGCGGTGTGGATTGGCGTCGGGCTGCACATAAAAGTCTTTGATGGCCACAGTCCGCTTACCCTTGGCGGCCGACGTCAGTTCCACACTAGCGTCGAGGGCGAGCAGCGCCACCGCACCCGAGGAGGGCGCGACGGACGGACAGCCGCCGTAATCCATGATGGCGTGGTACTGGTTGAGGCCGGAGAAAGCGAAGCAGATGTCCTTGCCTTTACGCAGGCATTGGAAGTCGGCGGAGCGATAGTACCAACACTGCAACTGCTGCAGCAGATTGCCGCCAACAGTAGCCATGTTGCGAATGTGCGGCGTAGCGGCGTGGCCGCATGCGTCCGCCAGCAGCGTGTATCGCGAGCGGATGGTTGCGTCGTCGGCAACTTCAGCAAGGGTGGTCAGAGCGCCAATGGTCAGGCCCTGATCAGTGGGTTGAATGCCGCGCAGCGCTGCGATGTTGCGAATGTTGACCAGGCGCGCAGGCGCGTCGGTGCCGTTCTTGATGCGGTCAAGAAGATCGACACCGCCAGCTTTCACAACGGCGCCGTCCTTGAGCTGAGAGAGCGCGGCCTCGACGGTGGAGCAATCGGCAAGAGCGAAGGAATTCATAGGGACTCCAACGACGGTTGGGGCTGGTTGAGGGCTGCGAGCACGACGGCCGGCGTCATGGGCAACTGGCGGATGCGGACGCCGGTGGCGTTATGGAAGGCGTTGCCGATAGCCGCTCCAACGGAGATGATGCCGGCGGCCTCGCCGATGCCCGACGCATCTGTCGAGCTCTGGCCGATGTAGGACTCCGTGAGCTGAACCTCAACCTGGGGCACTTCATAAGAGCCGGCGATCTTGTACTTGTCGAGATTGGCATTGACCATCAGGCCATAGTTGGGATCGAGAAGGCGGTGTTCGAACAGGGTGTAGGAGATGCCTTGAATGACGCCGCCGTTAATCTGGCTGATGACCTGGCCGGGGTTAATGGGACGGCCGCAATCGTGCACGGAAAGGACGTGTTTCACGTGGATGCGGCCAGTCTCGGTATCGACCGCGACCTCGGCTACATCAATTCCGCCATAGGTGTCGTACTTCTTGGGGTCGTAGTCGGGAGCGCGCTTGGCCTGGGCGGAAACTTCATCGACGTTCATTTTGGCAGCGGCTGCGCGGAAGGCGATGGGCTGGAATTTTCCGGATGCACTGCGCACCAAGCCCCCAGTCAGAGTGAGATCCGATGGCGTCGTGCCCAAAGCCGGAGCTACACTGGCGAGGAATTTTCGCGCGGCCTGCCAAGCCGCGTCGCGCACTGCGGGGGTGAGCGAGGCGGTGGTGACGCTGCCGCCGGAGTTGGGGCCCACCGGATAATTGGTGTCGCCGATTTTGACGGAGACTTTAGCGGGCTCGACGCCGAACTGCTCGGCGAGAATCTGCGCAAGAACGGTCTTGATCCCGCTGCCGATGTCCTGTACGGCAGAGAGGACTTCAACGGAGCCATCCTTGTGAACGCGCACCTCTGCACCGCAGTTCATGGTGAGGTGACGGTACCAGATGGATTGGGACAGGCCGACGCCGCGCTTGATGGGGCCGGCGTCGGCATTGGGGCGGGGATTGCGGGACTTCCAGAGAGCACTTTCGCGAATAATCTGGCGCTGCACGCGGCGAACCGGATTTTCGTCGATGCGATCACGCAGGTCGAGGGGCTCCATGTTGAGGCGGGCCGCAAGCTCGTCAATGGATTGCTCCAGTGCGAAGGCCCCCTGGGGATGGCCGGGAGCACGAAAAGCCGCTGCCGGACCGGCGTTGATGAAGACGTCGTTCTCCTCGACGTGCAGAGTGGCCCACTTGTAGAGATTGGAGGCAGGACCGGCGCAGCCCGCTCCGGTGCCGCACCCGGCGGTGCCAAAGCTGATGAGCTGGATCGCGGTTATCGTGCCATCCTTCTTTGCGCCGATGCGCAGGCGCTGATCGGAACTGGGACGATTGCCGACCGACAGATGCTCCTCCTCACGGTCGAGCATGAGGCGAACCGGGGCCCCGGTCTTGCGCGAAAGTGTGACCGCAACTACGCCCGGATTGCCTGCGCCGAACTTGGCGCCGAAACCGCCGCCCATGTACTCGGTAATGACGCGCACCTGGGATTTGGGAATCTTGAAGTAGCCGGCAAGCTCTTCGCGGACGCTGGCTGTCCCCTGGGTGGAGGCGTACACGGTGAGCAGGTCGGGCCTCCAGTCAGCAACCACGCCGTGGGTCTCGAGCGCGGAGTGAGTCTGCACCTGCGTGGTATAGCGGGCATCCACGATCACGTCGGCGTCCTTGAATCCCTGTTCGGCATCGCCTTGCTTGCGCACTGCCGGTCCGTGGATATTTCCCGTCTGGGGAATGCCGCCTTCGCTCCCGCCTCCGCCCGCGGTTCCCTCTTGGTCAGCCGCACCGGGAAATACAAGGGGTGCATTAGGTTCGCGGGCCAGGTCTGCATCCACGACGAAAGGGAGGGGCTCATACTTCACCTTGACCTTTGCCGCGGCCTCCTCGGCCGCCTGGGGCGAAACGGCGGCTACGGCAGCTATTGGCTGACCGGCATAGCGAACAATGGGGAACTTCGAGCGCTCCAGCGAAGGATCGCGCAACACGGCACTGCCAAACACCTGCTCGATGACGTGCACCCCCTTCACTCCGGGATGGCTTTCAGCGGCACTGGTGTCAACGGAAAGAACGCGGGCGTGGGGGAGCGAGGAGTTGACAAAGCAGGCGTAGAGCATGCCGGGCAACTGCACGTCGGCGGTGTACCGGGCGTGACCGGTCACCTTGGCTCGGCCGTCCCAGCGAGGAAGCGATTTGCCGATGAAGCTGAGATCGGCGTTCACCGGCAGAACGGGCGGCTCTGAAACGGGAACAGTGCGCTTTTCCTCGTGCAAGGTGTAACCGGGAATGCCAATCGGCATGGAGACGATTTTGGTGGCAGCAGCGGCGTCTGTAGCGGCACTGAGGGCGGCATCGGGAAGCGAATGAGGGGTGTGGGTCGCCATGAGATTCTCTCCTACGCCTTGCTTGCGAGCTGGCCCGCCGCGTCGAGCGTGGCCGCAAAAACCTTGGGGTAGGTGCCGCAGCGGCAAAGATTGCCAGAGACGGCGTAGCGCACATCGGCTTCAGTGGGGTGCGGATTCTTCTGGAGCAGGGCCGCACAGCTCATGACCATGCCGGGAGTACAAAAGCCGCACTGCATCGCGTCGTGGCGTACGAAGGCAGCCTGTACCGGGTGCATCTCGTCCGCGGCAGAGAGGCCTTCGATGGTGGTGACGTGATGGCCAACCGCATCGATGGCCAGTGTCATGCAGCTGTTCACAGGCATCTTGTCGAGCCAGACGGTGCAACTGGAACAGACGCCGCGGTCGCAGCTCACCTTGGTGCCGGTCATGTTGAGCTGGATGCGGAGAGCCTCGGCGAGCGTGGTGCGCGGCTCAATCTGGAGTGCGTGCTCCTGGCCGTTGATTTGCAATGTGACAGGAGAGGGCTCGGGGCCGAATTCCTTTACATCCTGGGGAGTGGCGGCAACGGCTTGGCGCTGAAATACCTGGACGCCCTCGATGAGCGCGGTTCCGGCGGCGGTGATGCCCGCACCCTTGAGAAACCCGCGACGGGTGATGCCGACGGGGGTTGAAGCGGTGGAAGGAGCCTCTGGCATTTTCTTCGGCGGCGTCTGGTGCTGTGACATGCCTTTCTCCTTTGGCTAACGGAACAAGGGAGTTGGAATTTCCAAGTGATCGCGATCCGAATTTGAGTTACAAGCGGAAGGAGGAAAAATGCGCGTGCCTGGCGAATGAAAGGCTTCCAATTAGGCTTACAGGATTTTCGATGTGCCGGTTAATGAGAGTGTGACGCGGGGGAAGCCGCGAGGCACGACACCAGTATAGGCGAGCTTCAGGGGCCCTCAGACGAGCATTTTCATCCGGTGAAAAACCAATCCAATCAGAGAGAACGGCTGGCAAGGATCAGAATCGCACATTCAGATTGAAACGAAGGAAGTTGCGCAGAAAATCAACGGTCACGGCGCCTAAAAAACGAAATCCAACCTGGGAGACTGGGCGCTGAAGTCTACAGGGCCGATCACCTGCCTAGTCTCAAATAGATTCGACCAGACGCGTCATTTTCTCTTCCTGCTGTTCAATGGATTCGATCAGCTTGAATTGCGTTCGGCAGCGGTCAAGATTGTGTCCCTCGCGATGCACCTTGAAGTACGTGTCGCCGGCCAAATAATCCGCGAGAAACCGGATGCCGATCTCGAAGGTGATCAATTTGCCCGCGAAGGCAAGGTACTGCTTTTCCTCTTGGGTGAGGAACCCCTCGGCCGAGGCGAGATAACCGCGCACCAACGCCTCGAACATGGAGAACTGCATGGTCACCCTGGACAGATCCTGCTCGTCTTCCTTGGTGGGACTGGTCGTGGTGCGCACCATGTCGCCAAAGTCGTAAGCCACCAGTCCGGGCATCACGGTGTCGAGGTCAATCACGCAGATCCCTTCACCGGAAGCATCATCGAGCATGACGTTGTTGAACTTGGTGTCGTTGTGGGTCACACGTTCCGGCAGATTGGCATCGAGCAGGACGCCGGTGATGGATTGACGCGCCAGGGCGAATTCAATCTCCGGTTTTGCCAGGATGGCGCGGCCCGCCACGTCCGCGGCAATGGCCTGCTGCAACGCCGCAAAACGCTTCGGCGTGTGGTGAAAATCCGGAATGGTATCGTGCAGGCGCGGCGCGGGCAGGCCGGCGAGCAGACTCTGGAAATGCCCGAATGCCTTGCCCGCCTCAAATGCCTGATCCGTAGACTCGACGGCATCATAAGTGCGGGCATTGTCAATGAAATGATAGGCGCGCCAGTGACCGGCCTCCGCATCCACATGCCAGGAGCGCCCATCCCGTGCGGGAATGAGTGAGAGCACACGCCGGCAGCTGTCCGGTTCACCCGCCACCTGCGAGGCCAGATGGTCCGTGACGCGCTGGATGTTTTCCATGACCGCGGCAGGGTTTTTGAAGATATTAGAATTGATCCGCTGCAGGATGTAGTGCGCGTGCGCCCCGGCATGACGGAACTCAGCGCGGTAAGTGTCGTTAATATGACCGCTGCCGTAGGGCGTAGCGTTGCAGAATTCGCCGCAGATCTGAAACTGGCGTGCAGCGGCGCCAACATCGTAGTCTTGATTCATATCCACAGTCTCTCTGGATAATAACCGGCCTGGATAAGGCCGCGTATGCTCGCGACGACGCGTGGGTGGTCCTCCCGGTAGGTAACGCCAATCCAGGAATCATTGGTAGGCAAGACCTTGACCCGCGCACGTCCCGCAGAAATGTAATGAGTGACGGTGTGGGGTATGAAGCACTCTGCCCGCAGATCCGAACCATTGTGCTCCAGAAACTCCTTAAAGTCTTCCCGGAGCTGTTCAAATATCCGGGGAGTGAACCCCCACATATTCATCGAAACCACTTCGTCCCCGGTGAGATGGAACACCTCGCCGGCCGGATCGGTGTTCTTGGCATGCGCGCCGTCCCGCTCGACCTTTAATAGTTCAACAACGCTCTCAAGGAAGCCGCTGCTATCGACCCGGCTCACTCCGCGGGCCACCGTGCCAAACTCGGCGAGGGTGTTGCGCAAGACAAATCCGACCATCGCGTAGTCATCGGTGCTGGACTGCAAATGTTGCGCCAGCAGGCGAAAGCCCTGCGCACCGTAAAAGTCGTCGGCGTTGATCACCGCAAAGGGTTCATGGATGGCGCTGTCGGCGACTAGTATCGCGTGGGTTGTGCCCCAGGGTCTGGTTCGGCCGGCCGGCACATGGAACCCCGGCGGAAGCGCGTCGAGTTCCTGAAAGACATATTCGACCGCGATGCGTTTTTCAAAGCGCGCGCCCACGATCTCTCGAAAGGCCTGCTCAATGTCCTTGCGGATTACAAAAACAAGCTTGCCAAATCCCGCGCGGAGGGCGTCGTAGACGGAGTAGTCGATGATAGTTTCGCCGCCGGGTCCGACGGGGTCAATTTGTTTCAGGCCGCCGTACCGGCTGCCGATGCCAGCCGCCAGGACGAGCAGAGTTGGAGTTGTCATTGGTTTCATTTAATCAGTTAGAGGGCGGGTTGTGTCCAGCCCGGCAGGTAAGGCAACCACTTATTCTATGGGCTCAAGGCGCGCGGTAAAGTGGCGCAGGAATGGCGCTTCGTAGGTGAGGCGCATGCCTTTGAGCTTTTCGCGATTCTTCCAGACCTGCAAAATCACTTCGACCAGATAGTCGATGTGGCTCTGCGTGTAGACGCGGCGGGGAATGGCCAGACGCACAAGGTCCATCTGCGCAGCCGCGGCAAACATCAGGGTGCCGATTTCGACAGAGCGAACGCCGCCTTCGAGGTAAAGCTCCGCAGCCAGCGCAACCCCAGGAAACTGATCTGCGGGGATGTGCGGCAGGAATGCGCGGGCGTCAAGATAGATGGCGTGTCCGCCCGGCGGCTGAACGATCGGCACTCCTTCTGCTGCTATGTGATTGCCAAGATACGCGGTAGAGGCGATGCGGTAGCGAAGATAATCCTCTTCCAATGCCTCCTGCACGCCGACGGCGATAGCCTCGAGATCGCGACCGGCCAAACCGCCATAGGTGGGGTAGCCCTCAGTGAGAATCAACAGGTCCTTTTCCTGTTGGGCAAGGAGATCATCACTGGTGCAGAGGAAGCCGCCAATATTGGCCATGCCGTCTTTCTTGGCCGACATGGTGCACCCGTCTCCGTAACTAAACATCTCCTGCGCAATCTCTTTGGGCGTTTTATTCTCGTATCCCTTCTCGCGCAGCTTGATGAACCATGCATTTTCTGCAAAGCGGCAGGCATCGAAATAGAGGGGAATGTGATGGCGTTTGCACACCGCGCTTACCTGGCGAACGTTTTCCATGGAAACGGGCTGGCCGCCGCCGGAGTTGTTGGTGACCGTGAGCATCACCAGCGGAATGCGCTCACGGCCCACGCGGTCAATGAGAGCTTCCAGCGCTGCGACGTCCATATTGCCTTTGAATGGGTGTTGCAAAGCAGGTTGGCGGCCTTCAGCGATGACCAGATCGACAGCTTCGGCTCCGACGAACTCAATGTTGGCGCGGGTGGTGTCGAAGTGTGTGTTGTTGGGCACGATGTCGCCCTTTTTGCAGGCCACTCCGAACAGGATGCGTTCGGCGGCGCGTCCCTGATGGGTGGGAATCACATGCTTGTAGCCGAAGATGTCCTGAATGGAGTTGCGAAAACGGTCGAAGCTGCGGCTGCCTGCATAACTCTCATCGCCTTCCATGATGGCAGCCCACTGGTGCGTGGACATGGCGCCGGTGCCCGAGTCAGTAAGCAGATCAATCAGAACGTCGTCTGCAGGCAGCAGAAACAAGTTGTAATGCGCGGCCTTCAGCAGCTTCACCCGTTGTTCACGGGTGGTCCAGCGAATCGGCTCAACACTCTTGATCCGGAATGGCTCGATGATGGTCTTGACTGGCATGGCGGCCCTCCCTGGGCTCGGCTCCGACACAATCCACATTCCATAATGGTCGCGCCTCACAAAGTCTAACTCCTCGACGGGTAGCGGAACGCTGGTCCATCCTGCGTTGAGCGGAACGGGACTCATGCCCGTGGCACGCGCCGCCGCATGGGAAGCTGCGGAGATTATGATTGCTCTCATGTCGAAGAAGATTCGCTGGGGAGTTCTCAGCACAGCCAATATCGGCCTCAAGAAGGTTCTGCCGGGCATGCAGCAGGGTCAGTTCGGCAGCGTGACCGCCATTGCTTCGCGCGATCTGGCCAGGGCCCAGGAGGCAGCGAAAACGCTGGGCATCGCCACCGCGTATGGATCCTACGAAGAGTTGCTCGCCGACCCGGCCATCGACGCCGTTTACATCCCCCTGCCCAATCACCTGCATGTGCCGTGGACCATCAAGGCGGCTGAAGCGGGTAAGCACGTGCTTTGCGAGAAGCCGCTCAGCCTGACCGTGGCGGAGGCCGAAACCCTGCTCGCCGTGCGTGCGCTCACCGGGGTAAAGATTGGCGAAGCATTCATGATCCGCAGTCACCCGCAGTGGCTGCGGCTGCGTGAGTTGCTGGACGCGGGCCGCGTCGGTCAACTCCGTTCCGTAATCGGCGCGTTCAGCTACTTCAACGCCGACCCGGACAATATCCGCAATCATGTGGAATATGGCGGGGGTGCTCTCTACGACATCGGCTGCTACATGATCCAGGCGTCACGCTATGCATTTGCGCAAGAACCGACGCGGGTGGTGGCCCTGATTAATCGCGACCCGGAGATGCAAACCGACCGGCTGACATCGGCGATTCTCGATTTTCCGGGCGGCCAGGCAGTGTTCACGTGCAGCACGCAACTGGTCCCGTATCAGCGCGTGAGCTTTCTGGGCACGCAGGGACGCATCGAGATCGAGATTCCGTTCAATGCGCCCAAGGACCGTCCGACGCGGCTGTTTGTCGACCAGGACGGCGACCTGTTTGGCGGCGGCACGATCACAGAAACCTTTCCGGTGTGCGATCAATACACGCTGCAAGGAGATGCCTTCTCCAAAGCCGTTCTGGATGGCACGGAAGTGCCCGTTCCACTGGAAGAAGCAATCCGGAATATGGCGGTGATTGAAGCCCTGTTTCGGTCGGGGAAAACTGGACAATGGGAGTCGACGCAGCGGTAAGCGAATGCCGCAGAGCTTACGCTGATCTCAAAGAAAATCCGCCACGACGGAGAGGTCCGCCGTGGCGGGTGAAACGCCAGCATCGAGTCGCCGCTTCAGGCGGTGGTCAGGATGCGGTGAACGATCTCGGCATTCTCTTTAACTTCGTCCTTGCGCTTGGGGAACATCCCCACATACACACCATCGATGGGCTTGATGCTTGCATACGCGGTGCGGAATGCCTGCTCGACGGCCGGGTCGTCGATGCGTCCGGCGGCCAGAATCTTGAAGGCGAAGCAAGGTTTTGTGGTTTGCCGCATGACCTTGTACATACGCTCCGGATCGCTGCGCAGGTAGATATCGTGGGGCATTTCAAGCATCTCGCCATGGAAGAGCTGTTTCCACTCCGCCTCGGTCCGGGTACGGTTGTAGACGCAGCCTGAATAGAAGTCCACATCCCATCCCTTTTCTTCCACGTACTCGATCACTTCCGGCTTATGGGTGCCGACACCCACCAGCACGCCCATGTCGCGCACTTGTTTGCACCACTCCTTGACGGTATCCATCGTGCTGTTGCGGAACTCCACATCGACAACTTCGCCCTGCCTTTGCAGAGCTAGCGGCTTCAGATTCTTGACCATGGAAGCCGCATCGTCGTGAGCTGTGACCTGGGCGATCAGGTGCATCTTGCCGCCTTCGGCCTGGAAACGCGCCAGGTACTCCGGTGCGCCCGCCCAGTTAAGGTAGTTGAATGCGTTGATGCCGTAGCTGTTGGCGCGGTGCAGCACTTCGCAGATTTTGTCCGGCGTGTACCAATCCGTCATTGTTTTGCCGAAGTTGGCGTTGTAATGGGCAAATCCATGGAACTGGTTGCTGCCTAGAACCAGGCGGCTGATTTCAACGCCGCCGAATTTCATCTTTGGCACCTGGACCTGCGCAACACTACCGGGTTCAGTCGTGGCCGGGGCCGCCAAGGCGGACTCCGCCCTCAACTCCGTTGCCGCACCGCCCATCAGCCCCACCGCCAGAGCCGCACTGGTCTGCAAGAATTCCCGACGCGTATTGGACATAGAAATCCCCTCTTTCTCTCACCGAACCGGCTCCTTGGGGGTCCGATGTTGAAAATACACGGACTTAGCAGCAGGAATCTGCGCTTCTGCCATCCCCTTCTTCTCCGGCCTGGAGCAGTTCATCCCACATTCGACCAGGCGCGCCTCTCCGCGCTGTGGGCTGGATCACACTTCGCACATAGGAGCGGAGGTGTACACTTCGATTCGTTGTTTCAAATGCCCTGAAAATGCCTGTTGAAGAGATGCTTTCCACACTGAGTTACACTTGCGGTTCCCGCCGTCCCCTGCTGGAGCTGACCATCGGCGACCTGCTGCATAGGACTGCCAGCCGCTTCCCCGACCGCCTGGCAGTGGCCGCGCGCCACCAGTCCCGGCGGATGACCTGGGGCGAGTTGAGCCTGGTGGCCGATCAGGTGGCGCGCGGGCTGTGGGCGCTGGGCATTCGGCGGGGCGATCGCGTAGGGCTGTGGTCCACCAACTGTATTGAATGGATCATGCTGCACATGGGCTGCGCGCGCGCCGGAGCCGCATTGGTGAACGTGAACCCCGCCTACCGCTCGCATGAACTGGGGTACACGCTGAGCCGGTCGCAGATGAAGGCCATGTTCCTGTGGCACAAGGATAAGCGCGCCGATTATGAGGAGATCCTGGGCCGCGCGCGTCACGGGCAGACGCTCGCCCTGGAGCATACCATCTACTTCGACTCGCCCGATTGGACGGCGCTGCTCGACGCTGAGGGCCGGCTGCCCGACCACGTGAACGTGGACGATATAGCCAACATCCAGTACACCAGCGGCACCACCGGCCTGCCCAAAGGCGTGCTGCTGAGCCACCACAACGTGGTGAACAACGGACAGTTTCTGGCCCAGGGATTCCATTACACGGAACAGGACCGCATTGTTGTGCCGGTGCCGCTGTTCCACTGCTATGGCTGCGTTATCGGCACCATGAGCGCGGTCAATTCGGGCGCGGCCATCCTGCTGCCCAATTGGACTTTTGACGCACGGGCGACCTTGCAGGCAGTGCATGATGAAAAGGCCACCTCGGTCTACGGGGTGCCGGCCATGTATGTGGCGGAATTCGGGCTGCCGGACTTTGCCAGCTTCGACCTGACCAGCCTGCGCACGGGCATGATGAGTGGAGCGCCGTGCCCGGTGGAGCTGATGAAGCGGGTACTGAACGAGATGCACATCGGCGAGCTGGTGATTGCTTACGGGCAGACCGAGACTTCGCCGGTGGTGACGATGAGCGACGCAGGCGACTCCATTGAGATTCGCGTCAACACGGTGGGACGCGCAATGCCGCAGACGGAGATTTGCGTAATCTCAACGGTCACCGGCGAAATGCTCCCCTTCGACGAGCAGGGCGAGATCTGCGCTCGCGGCTACGCGGTGATGAAGGGCTACGACGGTGATCCGGAGGGCACCGCACAGGTGATCCAGCCGGACGGCTGGCTGCGGACAGGCGACCTGGGCATGATGCGCGAGGACGGCTGCATCCACCTGACCGGTCGATCGCGCGACGTGATTATCCGTGGCGGCGAAAACATCTACCCCCGCGAAGTGGAGGAGTTCCTTTACACCCACCCCAAGGTGGGCGAAGCACAGGTCGTAGGCATTCCCAATGCGCGGCTGGGCGAGATAGTGGTGGCCTGGGTACGCCTGCGGCCCGGCCAGGAAGCTACCGAAGAGGAAATTCGCGCCTTCTGCCAGGGCCAGATCGCCTACTACAAGATTCCCGAGCATGTGCGGTTTGTAGACGACTTTCCAGCCACGCTTTCGGGCAAGATTCAGAAGTACAAGATTCGTGAGTTTGAGATTGAGGCGCGAGGCCTGCAGGCCGTGGCCAAGACGGCTACTGCGTAAGCAGGCCCGGTGTGTTCTAGCGCGTTTCCCCGGTGCGCAGGGTGGCTTTAATCTGCCGGCTATAGTGGCCGGTGAGGGCGTTCCAGCGGATGATGGCCAGCTCTTTCAGCATCTGAATCCCGTCCTTTAGATAGCTCATGCGGGTGCGCTCGTCGTGAGCCCAGCTGACCGGCACCTCGACCACCGTGAACCCGCGCTTGAGGGCGATAAACAGAATTTCGGGGTCAAAGCCCCAGCGTTCGATGGTCTGCAGTTGGAAGACGGTCTGGGCCGCCGCACGGGTAAAGGCCTTGAATCCGCACTGGGTATCGGCAAAGTGAAGGCCCATGACAGCGCGGGTGACGGCGTTGAAACAACGGCCGAAAAACTGGCGATAAAGCGGCTGGCGGTGGGTCTGGCGGCCTCGCTCGAGCCAGCGGGAACCGATGGCGATGTCGGCGCCGGCGGCGATGGCTGCAAAAAGGCGTTCGGCTTCCTCAATGGGCGCCGATAGATCGGAGTCAGTGAACATGACCACGTCGCCGGAGGCCTGCAGAATGCCGGAGCGGACGCTGTAGCCTTTGCCGCGGTTGCCGGGGTTTTCGACCAACCGGACTTCGGGCGCCTTGAGGGCAAAGTCACGCACCACCTTGGCTGTTGCATCGGTCGAGCCATCGTTGACCACAATGACCTCAGCAGACCACGCGTTGGCGCGGATGCAGGCGACCACCGACTGGAGCGTGGCTGGAATGCGCGCACCTTCGTTGAAAGCTGGAATCACGATGCTGTACTTCGGATAGTGCGGCACGCCTACGCTCCTTCCCCGGGCCTCCCGGACGGGCTTGATTGCAGGGGAAAGACTCTGCACATCATAACCCGGCCGGGGTGCTTTGACCCAACTGCCCGGCCAGATCGTTTATCATGCCTCCAAGCCGCTGATGCAAAAGGCTCAATTCCCACAGGGGAACGCCTTTTTTTCAGTCATTTGGGGCGAATGCGTTTATGCTGTGAGCGGAGGCCTAGAGGATATGACCAAGGCAGATCTGGTGGAAAAGGTCACCCGGCTGGGTGATCTGACGCGCCGCGACGGTGAAGTGATTGTGGAAACCGTCTTCGATTCGGTGATCTCAGCGCTGCAGAGCGGCGACAAGATCGAGATTCGCGGCTTCGGCTCTTTTCGCATCCGCCAACGCAATCCCCGTATTGGCCGGAACCCCAAGACCGGAGAGCGCGTGGAAGTGCCAGCCAAGCGCGTACCCTACTTCAAGCCTTCGAAGGAACTGCGCGACCTGGTGAACCCGAGCGAGGCGGTAAGCACCTCGTAGTTTCACCTTGTGCAACCGGCGATTCGCTGCCAGCGCCCCCAGTTGAGGCCAACTAGGGATGTTGTGCCGTTCGCCACTCGGCGTGTGCGTGAGCGTGGGACGAGCAGCAGTGGGCTCATCGCGACCGGATGCCTATTACGCTCATCATGCGCCCAGCATGGCCCCGCGACGCGCGATGCGAGAAAAACAGCTCCGGCTGACAGCTTGTGCAGCCCCCTACTACTTTGATGGAGCGCGGCTTGATGCCCGCATCCAGAAGCTGGCGGCGATTGGCCTCCACCAGGTCCAGGTGCAATCCGGGGCCGATGGGCGAGTGGCCGGGCGCGCGCTGGGTGAGAAAAAGCATGGGGTATTTGGTGCGCACCGCGTCGGAGTCGAACACCTCACGGAAAAGTTCGCGGGCGTAGCTGAATTGAGACTCGAACGCAGAAAGCACCTCTTCGCCTACGGCATAGCAGCAGGCGCCGATGCCGGGGCCGATGGCGGCCACCAGGTCTTCAGGCCGGGAGCCAAATTCGAGGCGCATTCGACCCACACCTGATTCCACGATGCGCTTGACGGTTCCCCGCCAGCCCGCATGGAAAGCAGCCACAGCACGGCATTTGCGGTCAGCCACCAGGACGGGGATGCAGTCGGCGGTCTGGATGGCAAGCAGCAGACCCGGCTCGGCAGTCATCAGGCCGTCGCCTTTGCACCCCAGCGACGAAGACTTGTCACGAAAGGGATTGGCTGCGCCGGCAATCACAACCAGGTTGGAATGTATCTGGCGTACGGTGACCAGCGGAGTGGAGGCATCTCCTGTGACCGCTTCGGCCAGCAGGCAGCGATTGCGGACCACGGATTCACCCTCATCCTGGGTCGTAAACCCCAGATTCAGCTCGCCGGGCGCCCCTTCAACGGAATAGGCTTTGCTGACGCCGCCGCGACGGGTGCTGAACCCGTGCCAAAGCCACCCGATGCGCTCCCAGCCGGGAACCGCCAGCCACTCCACGCCGTTGGCAGCTACCTGCGGCGCCGGAGCCGTAACCAGGAGTTCCTCAGGGAGCACCGGGTCGGAGCGCAACTGTCGCGTGATGCCCGCAGGCTTGGTGCGGCGGCTGCGCGTCAGGCCTCCGGTCTCAAAAAGGGCGTCGATTGCCTGCACATTCGAGTTGGTCGGCAAATTTGGGGAGAATTGTGACCGCTTCACAGGTTGATTGTAACGGGACGAAAGGCGGTCGACTGCAGAAGGATGAG